>Ga0302325_10011064_pt1 | contig 19462 bp, 21 predicted proteins | sample Palsa_T0_2_FD_201948 | JGI IMG/M metagenome (GOLD analysis project Ga0302325, IMG submission 201948) | Peat permafrost microbial communities from Stordalen Mire near Abisko, Sweden - Palsa_T0_2 | ecosystem: Environmental > Terrestrial > Soil > Palsa > Peat permafrost | place: Sweden: Abisko...
GTGGACGGCACGCGTACCGAGACGTTCATCATCGTCGATTTTGCGGAGCGCACAGCGATCATCGGCGGATCGGCTTACGCGGGCGAAATCAAGAAGACCATTTTCAGCGTGCTGAATTTTCTGCTGCCGCTGAACGGCGTGTTGCCCATGCACTGCTCGGCCAATGTGGGCGCGGGCGGCGACGTGGCGCTGTTCTTCGGCCTTTCGGGCACCGGCAAGACTACGCTGTCGGCCGACCCCACGCGGCGCCTGATCGGCGACGACGAACATGGCTGGAGCCCCAACGGCGTTTTTAACTTCGAGGGTGGCTGCTACGCCAAGGTGATCCGGTTGTCGCCCGAAGCCGAGCCGCAGATTTACGGCTGCACGCGGCGCTTCGGCACGATTCTGGAGAATGTGCCCATCGATGCGGTCTCACGGCGCATCGACCTGAACGACGATACGGTAACCGAGAACACGCGCGGCGCGTATCCGCTCGAATACATCGACAATCACCTGCCGGAGAAAATGGCCGGGCATCCGGCGAACGTGGTGCTGCTGACGTGCGATGCCTCGGGCGTGATGCCGCCCATATCGCGGCTGACGCCGGACCAGGCCATTTACCATTTCATGTCGGGCTACACCAGCAAGATCGCGGGCACCGAGATCGGCCTGGGCACGGAGCCGCAGATTACGTTCAGCGCCTGTTTCGGCGGGCCGTTCATGGTGCAGCATCCCTACGTTTATGCGCAGATGCTGAAGCAGAAACTGATGAAGCACGGCGCGAACTGCTGGCTGGTGAATACCGGCTGGACCGGCGGGCAGTTCGGCGTGGGCAAGCGCATCAGCATCCACCATACGCGCGCGCTGCTGGCGGCGGCCCTGAACGGCGAACTGCTGAAGGTCGAATACTGGCACGATCCGGTGTTCGGGTTTGCCGTGCCGAAGGCTTGCGATGGTGTGCCGGCAGGGATTCTAGACCCGGCTTCCACGTGGCCCAGCCGCGAGGATTATATGCGGAAGTATGACGGGCTGGCGGCGCGGTTTATCGAAAATTTCAAGCTGATGATGCAGGAGGGGTGTTCGAAGGATGTGGTGGCGTTTGGTCCGAAGAGGGTGTTGTAAGAAAATCGACGGGTCCGCCGCCACGACGTACACGATTCGGGGTAAGCAGTGCGAACGCACTTACTCAGGTTTAACGGAACCCGGCAACACTTCCCACGCCGCCACCAGTACTTGCTGGTGCACAGGATGACATAGCCCAGGCTGGAGGATCTGGATTCGGCGGCCGATGCAGACGCCGGCTACATTAGTTGCCAACAGCTCGAATGCATCGAGAAGCGGCGAAAGAGCGATCCTGGGCGGCGTGTGCTCGTAACCCACCACCACGACACCCTTTCTTTCAACTCCGGCGAGACACTGTAATTTGAGGCAATCCCCGATCAGGCTGACATTTCCTTCGTAGGGGTGAAGGAGATTCACTGACCAGCTTTCCGCCTCTTTCCCATTGTCCCCAAAAGGCATCACGAGCTTGAATTCCAACGCCCAATAGCCCAGAATCAAAAGGTCCGGCGTTCTCTTCGTTTTTACTAACTCGCCTTACGCGGGCCGCGAGTTGCGCTACGTCGGCCGTCCGGAAAGCGCGAGTCCCGCGACGGGATCGGGGCGTCGCCACCAGGAAGAGCAGGCGGCCATTACGGATGAAGCGATGTCGGAGAGGCCGCTGCTCGAGTCGCGGCGGGTGCGGTTGGTGGCGCGGCGGTAAGCTTAGAATGATAATGGAAGAGTACCAATGAACGTGATTCTGTCCCCAGCTATCGAGGAGCGAGTCGAAGAAGAACTGGCCGCCGGCCGGTACCGCGACCGGAATCAACTCTTCGAAGAAGCCTTGCAGCAGTTCCTCGACCAGCGCCAGCGTAGCCAGCGCCGCATGCAGGCGCTTCGAAGCATCGCGCAGGCGGTTGATGACGCTGGTCTCTACGAACCCTTGCTCTTGCCGGACTGCGAATGATCGCGCCGCTTGTGGCCGTCCTCGACGCCTGCGTGCTTGTTAACATCTCACTGTGCGACACATTGCTGCGCATGGCGGAACCACCTGAGTTGTACGAGCCGCGCTGGTCGGAGGAAATTATCGTAGAAACTCTGCGGAATTTAGAACTGAGGTTGGAGTAGCCTGCTTCGCTCACGGCGCATTTTGAGCGGCAACTCCGTGCACACTCGCCGAAGCCTGGGTGATTGGATACGAGCGGCTGATCCCGAGCATGACCAATGACTCAAAAGACCGCCATGTTCTTGCGGCGGCCGTACATTGCGCGGCGCCGGCGATCGTCACACTCAAATCTCCGCCATTTCCGCCCCGAGCATCTGGATCCCTGGGTATTATCGCGTTGCACCCGGATACGTTCTTGGCAGCCCTGTAGCGGCAGGAACGCTAAATAGTCAAAACGAAGCTGGAGGAACAGGCGGCGCACCGGCAGCGCACTCTGCCCGAACTCCTTCACATTCTGAAACCGATCGTTCCCAGCTTCGTATCGCTGCTCTCATAGGTCCCGGATACTGCATAGTCACGTGTTGCTTTCTAAGGCCGCTTTGATCGACTCAATCTGCTTCGCATGGCGACGCGGGTGAACGGCAATCATGAGCAGGATCTCATGGCAGTTGACTGTTCCGGCGATCGGATGGGAGGTCAGCTTGAGCCGCAAGTCTTCTGCGCAGCTCTCCACCAGCTCGATTGTCCGCTGTCTAGTTGCCAGGAAGTGCCGCAGCGCATCTGGCATCGACCGGAATCGGCCCGCCGGCCTTCCCGCTTCCGGCGAAGCGAACGCTCTCCTGCGATCCAACCCCACCGCCACGAACCGGGCCTCTCGCTCCGGATTTGAAACCGCTGCCTCAGCGCGCCGCGCTGCGGCAATTTGCCCAAGCAGATACTCCTCGGAAACCGCCAGGTGCTCGACGCACTCCAGCATCGACCACTTTCCCGGCCCCGGAACGGACGCGCCGGCCTCATCGCTGACGCCGGACAACACATCCAGGAGCGCCTTCCTGCCGCTTTCCAGATCCGCCAGCATCTGCTCCTTCTCGCCTTCTGTCACTTATGATGGCCGCCCGAATCCGCGGGTGGAGCATACACCGGCGCGCCGTCCGACGGATGCGCGGTGCGGCTGAGCGGGATCGTCGCCACCGTCCGCATCGTGCCGTTCGCGTCCGGAGCGAGCACCTGAATGGAAGCCGTCACCTGCGCTTCGCGGAACGACAGCAGCGGCTTCCGCACCATCGCCACGCCCACCACCAGCGCCTGTCCGCTATCCGCGAAGCCCGCGGGCGCAGCCGGAGCGAAAGACGATGCCATGGGCGCGTTCGCTTGCCCCGCCGCCGCAGTCTCCACAGTCGTGGTCAAGCACGGCTGGGACGCCGCGCCCGTGCCCAACGGCGCCAGGCTCACAGTCTTCTCCGTGACCACGCCGCCGGTCCTGACGTTGATGAATTCCAACGACACATCCACCGTCCCGGTGCCAATGTTGGCCGCGCACAGAACCAGATTCTGTCCCGGCTCCGCGCTGGCCGGCAAACTCGCCAGCCGGAACGCCACCGGCTTCATAGCCGCGCACGCGCTGGCTGCGCAAGCCAGGGCGACGCATATCAACCACGCGCGAGATTTCATTCGGAAGCTCCTTCCCAGCGCTTCAGACGCGGTGCCCTTCGGAACGGTTACGGCACCGAGAAGCACGCGCGCAACTCCGCGCTGACGGCCACCGGTCTGCGCTTCTGCGCGTCGATCGGACACCACATAGTACGCGCCTTCGCCAGCAAAGTCCGGTCGCCCGCCCTCAGCAATTCGGTGAAGCGCTCGAAGCGCACCCGGCTGGCGCTGCCCACCCACGTGCGCGCGATAATCCCGTCGCCCGGAAGAGCCGGCTGCAGGTAGTCGATTTCGTGGCGCAGCACGATCCACAACACGTTCGACTGATCGGCGGCGGGCGCGACGGCCTGCCAGTGCGCTACGGCGGCTTCCTGCACCCAGCGGACGTACGTCACATTGTTGACGTGCCCAAGCTGGTCGAGATCCGCCGGTTCCACCGGCAATACGATCTCGAATGCCTGTAATGCGGGGCCCATGTCTTCAGTATCGCTCGCCAGTCCTGCTATGCTGAATTCTCAGGAATTCAATCGCCCTAAATCGAGGTAGCCGCCGTGCGCGTAGTGGCCGGAGTGGATCTTGGCGGAACCGCCATCAACTATACGATCATCAACCCACGGGAGCAGTTCTTAATCGACGTCCTGTGCGAATATCCCGCCCGATCCAAGGAGGGGCCCGCCATCTGCCTCCAACAGATTGTGGACGGTCTGGAGATAGCCGTTTCGAAGGTTGGCCTGCAGGTTGCCGACGTGGCCGTCGCCGGGCTCGATACGCCCGGGCCCGCCAGCGCATCGGGTGTGCTCAGCGCGCAAGGCTCCACCAACTTTGTGCACCGCGAGTGGAACGGGTTCGACATTCGCGCGGGCCTGGCCGCCCGGCTAGGCATCCCCGTGACGTATCTCAACGATGGCAACGCGGGGGCGCTCTGGGGCCACTTCGCGATCTTTGGCGCCAGCCGCCTGGCCACCTCGGTCACGGTGGTCATCGGCACAGGTTTGGGCGGCGGCGTGATCATCGACGGCCGCGACGTGAAGGGCCGCAAGGGCTTCGGCGGCGAACTGGGCCACGTCCTGCTGCCCTATCAGAACATCCGCGGCATCGAAGGCCTGGTGCCGGAATGCAACTGCGGGCGCACGGGCGATCTGGAATCGGTCTGCTCGCTGACCGCCATCGAGAAGTCGTTTCTGCCCTATTTTCTGCCCCGCTATCCGGATCACCAACTCGGCCAGATCGACCGGCACCAGGCCGCCAAACTGGTGCGCGGCATGGCCGAGGATGGCGATCCCATGTGCAAGGAAATCTTCCGCGTGCAGGCCAACGCGCTGGGAGTCTTCTTCGACGAGATGATCAACACATTCGACCCCGATGCCCTGGTGGTGGGTGGCGGCGCGCTGGAAACGAAGGAAGAATTCCAGCGATGGTTCATCGACGAAATCCGGGCGGGCATGCCCCCGCAGCGCGAAGAACAGGTGGACATCCCGATCTATGTGATGCCCAATGGCGACACGGCGGGCGCGCGCGGAGCGGCCATCGAGGCGCTGCAGTACGCCCGGCAGAACGGCCTGTTATAGCAAGCCGGCCGACGTGGCGCAGGCACTCCTGCGTGCCGCGATGGCACTCCTGCCATCGCGCCGGGCGAAGCCCGGCTAACCCGCGAGCTTCGCTCGCGGGGGGGCCGGCTGACAGCCGGCTGCGGCCACGATTGGCCGCCCCACGGTGAAGAAACTCGAGCGAGCAATGCTCGCCTGTGTCGGCAGGAGTGCCGACACGGCACGCCGGGGGCGTGCGCCACGTCGGCGATCCACCAGTCGCACGAAGTGGCCAAACCCTAGGGCCTGTTATAGCAAGCGCCGGGATGGAGACGTTCAAACAGCGGCGCTCAGAGCTTTTGCCGCAACCTGCGGGAACGCCACAATCTTCACCTTTTTCTTGAGCTGCTTGGCTTTGTACATGCGCTTATCGGCTTCGGCCAGCAATTCCTCGGCATCCGCGCCGTCCTCCGGATAGTGCGCCTCTCCGATGCTGATCGATACGCGGTTGCCGGCCGGCAGCCCTGTTTCGATCGCGATCTGGCGCAAATCCTGCATGCGCCCCTGTACCGAATTGCGGTCGCATCCCGGCAGCAACAGGACGAATTCGTCGCCGCCCATGCGCGCCACGTAGTCGTATTCGCGGCACTGGTTGCGCAATGTTTCCGCCACCAGGCGCAGCACTTTGTTCCCTTCCAAGTGGCCCAGGTGGTCGTTGACCTGCTTGAAACCGTCCAGATCGCAGACCACCACGCACAACGGCTCTCCGCTCCGCTTGCAACGCGCCAGTTCGCTATCCAGACGCAGGAACAGAGACCTGGCGTTCGGCAATCCGGAAAGGAAATCGATGGCGGCAGAGTCCTCCACCTGGCGGTAAATCAGGGCATTCTCAATCGCCAGCGACACCTTGCCGCTGATCGCCAACAGGATGCGCAGGTTATCGCGGAAGAAGGCGTCGCCATCCGCCCGGTAGAGTGTCAACGTGCCAATGCACCCGTTTGGCCCCTCCAGCGGGACGGCCAACGCCGATCGCAGGGTACTGAACTTAGCCGGATCCGCCAGGTAGCCCGCCTCCACCGAAGGATTCCCATTCACGATGGACTTGCGGTTTTCGGCCACCCAACCGGAAACGCCCTCACCCATCGGTATCTCAAGCGAAGAGAACAGGCGGAAATCCTCTCCCGTGACAAATCGCGGAATGAGTTTCCCCTCGCGGAGCACATAAATCGCGATGGCGTCGTAAGGAACGATTTTTCTCAAGCGCGCCGCCACCACTGAAAGAGTTTCATCCAGGCTCAATGAGTTGCCCAGTTCCTGGACCATTTCAAACAGGAGTTGGGCTTCCTGGCGGGCCGCCGCGATCGAGCAAAGAAAGTCATGTTCGCTGCCGGGTGCGGCCAAAGGCGCAGACTTCTGGAACCCCGCGGCGGGCGCCGATCCACGTTCGATCTTCACGTCGGTGGAAAGTTTGGCGGGATTGTGCGGCTGCGCCACGGCCAGGCGTTCCAGCTCCACGTAGTGTTGTTTCAAAATAGCAACCACGTCGGGATCGAAACTGCGGCCCGCCATTTTCTCCACTTCGCGCATGGCGTCGTCGAGCGGCAGCGCCTTCCGGTATTGCCTGTCGGAGGCCAGCGCGTCCAGACAATCCACCGCGGCGAGAATGCGGGCGCCCATAGGAATTTCTTCTCCCTTCAGGCCATCCGGGTATCCGGAGCCGTCCCATCTTTCATGGTGCCACCTCACGATGGGCGCCACTGCATAAGGAAACGCCACGCGCTCCAGAATCTCCGCGCCCACCACTGGGTGGATTTTCATCTTCTCGAATTCCTCGGGAGTGAGGCGTCCCGGCTTGGAAATGATATGTTCCGGCACGGCCAGCTTGCCGATATCGTGCAGCAGAGCGGCGGCCCGCAGGGCGTCCAGATCCTCGGGCGAGAGGCCCATCTTCTTGCCTACTTCAATGGCATAAGTCCGCACGCGCTGCAGATGTTCGTTGGTCGTGTGGTCTTTCGCTTCGATGGCCAGCGCCAGCGCCTCGATGGTGCGCATGTGCAGGCTGGCGATCGATTCCACGTGGCGCCTCTCGTCGGCCAGGCGTCCCAGATACAGACGGTAGGAACGGAAAATCAGATAGATTACCGGCAGCAGGATCAGCAAGCCTTCCCAGTTCAACTGTTCCGTGACGATGCCGATAGTCCACGCGACGGAGGCCCCCACCATGTAGAACGGAAACGACCAGAAATAACAGCTATGCCAGGTTTTGCCGAATCGCTTGCCTTCGGAGAGAGCGATGGCGCCCGCAATGGGCGCGGTATTCAGGCCGAAGTAGAGCAATGCGGTCGCAATCAGCAGCAAGGGGCTGCCGTGCTCGAAGCGGTAAATCGCCGGCCAATGGTGGAACAGGTACGCCAGCAGGATCGCCTGCCCGGTATTGGCGATGCTAAAGGCTACTTCGACGAACCGGAGCGGCCGCTTCGGCCTCCAGAAGCACTGCACCAAGGTTCCGGCGCACCCGATGAGGATGGTTTCCGCCAACCCCAGCTCCGAGATGCTCATCAGCACGAACAGAAAACCGACCGACAGGGTTCCTTTTATGCCCGGGAGGTTGACTTTCAATCCCGCGGCTAACGCCGACAAAACCAGGTAGCACCAGAAACGCGGCAGATCTTGCGCATCCCAATGGTAGAGACTCGCGGCAATCATGCCGAATCCGGCGAGGATGACAACGGTAACGTAGATCTTCGTCTGCCGGTTCATAAGCGTTCACGCCGTCGATGTGCCGTTCCAGGCAAGATCGCGCTCAGGCGCGCCGGATTACTCTTCGCCGTAGCCCGTGGAGCTGCCCCACACAGCGTTGCTGCTCCACACCGCATTGGTTCCGGTGAGCACGGAACTTCCCCAGACGGCGTTGGTGCCCCAAACCGCATTGCTCCCCCAAATCTGGCTTGAGGTTGGTGTCAGAATCATACCGGCGTCCAGCACGTTGTACAGGACCGAGGGCGACTCGGCGCTGGTTTGCGCCACGGCGGTGCCGCCCAAAGCTGCGTTGATTTCCACATAGCCTGCTCCTACCGTGAATATGTCGTAAGTGCTCACATAAGTCATGCCGGTTGTGGGATCCGTGGCCGTGCTGGTGAGCGGAAAGTTCTTTGTGGCGGTCTGCATCAGCCGCGCCTTCACCGTGTCAGGGCTGCCCTGATGTTGCAGCAGAATCCCTGCCTCAGCCGCCCCGGAAACCACCGGCGTCGCCATGCTGGTGCCGCTGAGCTGAAAATAAACGGCCGGCCCGAAACACTGTTGGGGCTTGCTGTACTGCACAATGACGTTTACGTTGTTGGAGGAATTCGCAAGCAATGGTTGCAGATCGGGAAAGATCTTCGCGTTATTCGCAAATGCGCCACTAGAGGCCAACAGCAAAAGGCCAAGAAGGGTACAACGATAGGAAGCGAAGCGGGTGACCCTGGGCATGATTCGATCTCCGCTGCTCGTCAACGCAGGCCAACTGCCAAAGGCGCGGTTTGGTTAAGTACAGCGCGTTCAATGGCTAAGCGCCGGCTCGCTGGTCAGACCCCGAACCAGAAGCGACAGGCGTGTCCATCTCCGTGACAAAGTTGGCGCTTGCGGACCGCGGCCTCCGCAGCGGGCCGGGTGTCAGTCGGGAATGGCGGCGACACGCAGCGTGATTGCCCCGTTGGGCGCACCCTTATCCAGACTAAGGTAGCGAGTAACCGGCTGGTGATTCTCATCCAGGACCAAGTACGGTTTTCGGATGTCGTCCGGCACGGTCAGCCCAAGTGTCATACGCAACGGATTGTTCTTATCCGCCGGAAGCTGGTCAACCTCGATCCGGACTGTGTCTGTTGCGCCGATGACGTAAACTTCATCGTCGCCCAACTTCGCCATGCCGGTTTGTACCTGAGATACTCCGGCCCCCGCGATGGCCCCGAAGAATCCGCTAAGACCGCCTGTGGCCGCGGTCAGCGCCGCATTCACAAGTGCGCCCAGCACCGCCAGGAAGATCTTTTCGGCCTTGCTGGCTTTGTCGGTGTCGGTGATTTTGAGCTGTAAAAGGGTTTCGTCCTGAACCACTTCCTTGAACAGGCCGCAAGCGAAAAAATTGGCCTGATCCGGCTGGAAAGCGGCATTGTTCGCGAGATTGTACTGTTGGCCCGAGGTGACCGTGGGGGCGCCCGATCGTGGGTATGTCAGGGTTGCCAGAATGGCATTTTGCAGAACGCCCCCCGCGGGCGCCTGTTGCCCAGGCACGTCCCCGTTTACGCCAACGGTGATGCTCTCAATCCAAACCCAAAGTGTGCGTTTGCTCATGCGTTCTCTCCGGAAAGCTTATCCACAGTATTTTATACTGTTGGACAAGCCCAGGGACAAGCCCTGGGACGAGCCCCCGGCCTGCGGTGGCCCCCAGGCTGCTATTATTCTTCGCAAAGAAGCGGGTGGATGCCGATTTCCGGCACCCCCGCACAGATCCGTGCGAGCGCTCCTAACGCACACGGTTCTTACCTTGGATGTTTGGACACCATAACGAACCTCAGGGTACGGATGCAGAGTCTCGACGGCCGGTAGCAACTCGGAGGAACGGATATCGCGGATGCGCGCGAGCAGTTCGTCGAAGTAGCTGCCGCCGGCGGCACGCTTCAGGCGTTCGTCGTCGAGGGCGAAGCCTTTTACCAGGTACTGCTGCAACTGGGCGGTGGCCCATTGGCGGAACTGCGTGCCGCGCGGCGACTTCACGCGGTAGCCGACGGCCAAGATCACCTCCAGGCGATAGAACTCGATCTCTCGCGTCACGGACCGGCCGCCCTCGGTTTGAACTGTTGCAAATTTTGCAACAGTTCGATCGGGGTGGAGTTCGCCGGTTTCAAAGATGTTCTTGATGTGCTTCGAGATGACCGATTTATCGCGTTGAAAGAGGTCGGCGATCTCATTTAGGGTCAGCCAGACGGATTCCTGGATCAGCCTGACATTGATGCGGGTTTGTCCATCCTCGGTGCGGTAGATCACCAGTTGCCCGGTTCCCTCCGGCGGCGGGGGCGTGGGAAGGTGAGACTCGTCGTTCACTTGGCGGCCCCCAGGACATGTGCGTCGAGCATCCCTTTGGCCTCGCCTCGCGCGGAGCAGGTGACGCCCTCCATGGTGGCGATTGCGCCGGCGCGCTCGTTGGGCGTCACCAACCAATCGAAGTTCTCGAAGAGTGTTTTGGGGCGTTTGGCGGCCCCGGTGAGTTGGAACATTTGCTGGTCTTAGCGACCCTCCCCCAAAGCGGCCGACAAATCCGCGAGGCTTTCCGTAATGAGCTTCTGCGTGCCCTCATATGGCCCGCCTTGGCCCTCAAACTCCATCGAAAAGTAGCCCCTGTATCCCGCCGCTCTCGCGATGCCGAAAGTCTTCGCCATGCTCACGCGGAAAACCTTGCCGTTCTCGACCTCGGAGTCCTTCACATGCGAGATGTTGTACGCCCGGCGGAACATGGCGTCCACCGCTTTGTAATTGAAATCCTCATCGCCCTTCATCATGGAGTTGCCAAAATCCGGCAGGCCGCGCAGCCACGGGCTTGCGACGGCGTCGATCGCTTTCGCTAGAAAGAAGGCGTCCTCAGTGACCAGGTCGTCATTTTCGAGGTTGATTACGATGTTCCTGGCGGCGCCGTAATCGGCGACCTGCTTCAGGCTTTCGGCCGTGCGGCCGGCGTCGGGCGCCGCGCCTCCGGCCCCCTGGATATGCACGCGGATGCTGGGCGAGCCGACCGCCACGGCCACGTCCACCCATTTCTTGCTGCCCGCGATGGCCTTGTCGCGCCGCGCGCCATCCGGATCGTACAGGCTCGCGCCGACGCTGGCGGGGATGTTCACGACATGCGAATGCGCCTTCTCCACCGCACTGCGCAGTTCGTCCAGATAGCCCGGCTCGGTCGACGGAAAATGCTCGCTGAGCGGTTCGATGTTGTGGATCCCGAACTTGTCCACCACCATGGCCGCGAAGTCCACCAGTTTGATGCCGGCGTGGCCCGGCCGGTCCATGAAGCTGCGGAACGGGTAAGAAGCCACCGCCAACCGGTCGCGCGGCGCGGCAGGAAAATGAATATCGGGCGTCGCTGCGGAACGCATCTGGGGAGCCGCGGCCAAAGCGGCGCAGGTTTCGAGGAAGATGCGGCGGGAGATGGTCGGCATGGCTGTCATTCTACAACGTCCCAGTAATACGATCAGGCCTTGCCGATCGTCCGGGGCAAGCTTCAATCCGAATTCGGGGCCTTTGATCGGACCGGGACCGGTGTGGAAACCTTTCGGCACGTAATCGTATTTCAGGCGCGCCGGATCGAACCATTCCTCCAGGCCTGCCATGGCAAGAATCGCGCAACCCAAAAGGTAAGTCTTTATTCGCATGCACGCCGTGTCGAAATACTCCATCACAGCAGGAACGCGATTTCGGTCCGCCCCGTGAGCGCCTTCGCCGATCTGCGATACTGGCCGTATGCAAGCCAATATGCAAGCGATCGCTCCCCCCGACGCTTCCGAATATGCTCCGTATTACGGGCGCTACATCACGCTGGTCGCCGGCCACGATGTGGTCGCGGCCCTGGAAGATCAACCGCGCGAGACGCTGGCGCTGCTGTCCGCTCTGAGCGAGGAACAGGGCGACTACCGCTACGCTCCCGGCAAGTGGAGCATCAAGGAAATGCTGGGGCACATCATCGACGCCGAGCGGGTTTTCTCCTACCGGGCGCTGCGTTTTGCGCGCAACGATAAAACACCCCTGGCATCCTTCGAACAGGACGACTACGTCAAGGCGGGCAACTTCGCGGATTGCCGGTTGGCGGACCTCATCGAGGAATTCGTGTGCGTGCGGCGCGCCACCGTCTGGCTATTCCGGCATTTGAGCGCGGAGGCCCGGATGCGCCGCGGAGTGGCCAGCGACAATCCCGTATCGGTACGGGCCATCGCCTACATCATCGCCGGACATGAACTGCATCATCGGCGCGTGCTGCAGGAGAAGTACCTGGGCGCGCAGTCCGCTGCCGCGTCATAATGACGGGGCAGACCCTCGGCCAGTATCTCTACTCATATCGCAGCGAGACCAGGGGATCCACGCGTGTGGCGCGCCAAGCCGGCACACAGCACGCCGCCAACGCTACCGCACAGAACAATGCAGCCACGCTGCACAAAGTCAGCGCATCGCCCGGCCTGACTTCAAAGAGTAGAGCCGTCATCCAACGCGTCAAACCCAAGGCGCAGCCAACACCCAGCGCAATGCCGGCCAGGGCAAGGCTCGACCCCTGTTTCAAAACCAACGCCATCACGTTGCTCCGCTGCGCTCCCAACGCCATACGAATGCCGATCTCGGCGGTTCTCTGCTGCACCCAGTAGGTCATCACAGCGTATAAGCCAACCAGTGACAAGATCAGAGCGATGCCTCCAAACGCGGTCACCAGGAGCGTCTGAAAACGGCGCTCTGCGGCGGCGCCGGAGACTATCTGGCGCATGGTTTGGACAGCGGCCACCGCTACCGCCGGATCGAGACGCCGCACCAGGGCGCGCATGCTCGAAGCTAGCCGTCCCGTTGTGAGGCTGGTCCGCACTACCACAGATGCGGAGCGGCCACCTGTTTGCCACAGCGGCATGTAGACTTGCATGAGCGGCGTAGCTTCCAAACTCCAGTACCGCACGTCGCCCACCACGCCGACTATAGTCCACCAAGGGGACTGGGGCCCATAGCGGCAACGCTTGCCCACGGCATGCTGGCCCGGAAAGTATCGCCTGGCAAAACTTCGGCTCACCATGGCAACGGGCGCCCTGCCGGCCGCATCGGCGCTGGTGAAGGCTCTGCCACCGAGCAGGGGTATCCCCATGGCGGCAAAGTAGTGCGGCGTGATGGCGCGAACCTCGAAGAGAGTCTTCTCGTCAAGCGGATGCCCCTCCACGTTCAACTGGCTGAGAGACTCGCCCCCAGTGAGCGGCAGATAGTTGATAGCCGCGGCCGCTTCCACTCCGGGCAAAGCACCGGCCCGGTCAACCAGGTCGCGGAAAAATGCATTCTGGCGCTCCGGATGGTCGTACCTTGCGTCGAGCTGAATATGCATGGTTACGACCGACGCCGGGACAAAGCCCTTATCCACGGATTGCAGATTCAGAAAGCTGCGGATCAGCAAGCCCGATCCGGCGAGCAGCGTGAAGGTAAGCGCCACTTCCGCGATAGTCAACCCGCGTTGGAAATGGCCAACCTTGCCCTTCACAGTGCGGTTGCCCGCACTCTTCAGCACCTCGCTTATATCGCACCGCGATGCGGACAGCGCCGGAAATAATCCGAACAAAAGGGCCGTCGCCACAGAAACGCAAACGGTAAAGAGCAATACTCGCCAATCAACTGACGTTTCATCCAGACGGGGAATACCGGCTGGATTGAGATGTACGAGGAACCGTACGGCAATCGACGCCGCCAGCACTCCCAGCATCCCGCCTGCGCCTGCCAGGCACAAAGATTCCGCCAGCAGTTGGCGGACCAGGCGCAGCCGGGAAGCGCCCATGGCCGTGCGTACGCCGATCTCCAGAGTTCTCCTATTAGCGCGCGCCAGAACGAGGCTGGCCACATTGCTGCATACGATCAGCAGCACCAGGACTACAGCCGCCAGAAAGATCAGCAAAGCGCCGCGCGACGCTTTGGTTATGGAGATGTCAAACGGTCGAACCACGGCAACAGAGCCTTGAAATGGCGGCGGGCGCAGCGGGTCGAGCCGGGCACTGATGGCGCGCATTTCGGCTTGCGCCTGAGCGGGGGCGACACCGGGCCGCAGGCGCCCAATGGCGTTGCCGGAGGAGTCTTCCCAGGAGGCTCGCTCTGGTGGCGTCATCGCCCAGGGCACCCAAACATCGGTCATTTTGCCCACCGAATCCAGGCTTTCCGTACCATGCGGAAACGCAAAGCCCGCGGGCATCACGCCGATAATGCGATAGGGCCGCGCGTTGAGCAGCAACTCTTTACCCAGCACGCCGCGATCGGAACCGAACCGCGATTGCCACAGCGCGTGGCTGATCACGGCGACCCGTGCTTTACCCGGCTGGTCGTCATCGGCCGCCACGGTCCGGCCAAGTTCCGCCGCAATCCCGAGCACCTGGAAGAACTCTCCCGTGACACGGGAACCGTCGACACGGACCGCCGTCTCATTCACGGAAAGATTCATGCGGTCGTTGGTAAACAGGGCTAAATTCGCAAATGAGCGGCTTTGTTTTTGCCAGTCGTAGAACTCTCCATTGAAGGGTCCAAAAGCCTCCAGCGGCACACCCACGATCCGAGGTGCGGGTTCAAACAGGAAAACCAGCCGTTCCGGATCCCGGTAGGGAAGCGGGCGTAGCAGCACTGCGTTCACCAGACTGAACACCGCCGTGGTGGCGCCGATCCCCAGAGCCAGGGTTATGGCAGCCAGCCCAGCGAACACGGGGTTCTTGCGCAGCGCGCGCAGGCCATAAGCGAGGTCTTGCAGTAGAGATTCGAGCCCAGTTCCATCGCGCCTCCCGAATTCACGCCCTTTACGCACAGCACTTTTTAGGGGCGCGTACATCCGGGAACGAAGGCCCGTCGGAAATGCCGGTTCTCTCCCGTCTTTTGGGTCCACTTTTCCCCTCCCGCCCGCCTAGAGATTCTTTAATGTTATAGCACGGCGGTCTCTTCCAGCATCCTACCTTCCGCGAACCGTTCCAGGTTCAAATCGCGGGCGTCCAGCAGGCTGCTCGCGCCGTGCAGAATCAGGTCCGCGGCGATGCGGCCGGTAGCCGGCGAATGCATCACGCCATGGCCGCTGAAGCCGTTCGCAAAGAAGAGGCCGGGCACTCCGGGAGCCGGACCGATGATGGCGTGGTGGTCCGGCGTCACCGCGTAGAGGCCCGCCCAGGCGCGCTGCGGATTCACTTGCAGATCCTCGAAGCAGGGCACCCTTTTCACGGCATGCGTCAGGATCTTCTCGATGAACGCCGGGTCGAAGGCGGTCTTGAAGCCGGGAGTTTCTTGCGGATCGTTCCAGGCCATCAGCAGCCCCAGGCCCTCGGGCCGGAAGTGGAAGCCCGTGGACATGTCGATCACCATGGGCAGCCGCTCGGGCAGGCCGGGGAACGGTTCCGTGGGCACCAACATCCGGCGCAGCGGCACGATGGGGAGATCCACGCCCGCCATGCGCGCGACGGCGGCTGCCCAGGGACCCGCCGCGTTCACGACCGTGCGCGAGGCCACGTCGCCGTTGCTGGTGCGAACGCCGGCCACGCCGCGCGCGTCCACGTCGATTCCGGTCACCTCCACGCCGCGCCACAACCGCGCGCCATGTTCGGCGGCCGCGGCCATGAAGCCCTTCATCACGCTGTACGGATCCACGAAGCCGTCCGTGGCGCAGAAACTGCCGCCCAGGATGTCATCGTTGCGCAGTTGCGGCACGCGGCGGATCACTTCCTCGCGGCTCAGCATTTCCACACCTTGCAAGCCCAGCGAAACCTGCCGTTCGAAGTTGCGCCGCAGATACTCCAGATGCGCGGGTGCGGTGGCCACGAACAGGTATCCATGCGATTTGTATTCGGAGGGGCGGCCGGTGATCTCCTCGAACGCGGCGAATATCGGGATGGAGTACAACGACATGCGGATGTTGACGTCGGTGGCGAACTGCGCGCGCACCCCACCCATGCTCTTGCCGGTGGATCCCAAGCCTTGCTGGCTTTCCCGCTCGATGACGAGCACGTTACGGCACCCCGCCGCGGTAAGGTGCCAGGCGACGCTCGAACCCACAATGCCGCCGCCGATGACGACTGCCTCTGCCGTTTCGGACATGTGGCTACTATTCTGCCACAGGCCGACATTAGTGAACCTTTTGGCCCGTTCAATCGTCTAATAAATGAAACGTTTTGCTGGCTGAAAGCACTACCAAATAGAAAGCAAAAAGTTGCCGGAGTACGTATGCGCTTGGAATCTGAAATCCGTGACGGCGTGGGCATCCTGCGCCTCCAGGGCCGGTTCGTAACGGGGTCCGACGGCGAACTTGTGTCCGCGCGGAATTACTTGCAGGAACTCGGAATTGCCAAGGCGGTCGTCGATTTGAGCGCCGTTCCATACATCGATTCGACGGGCCTGGCTTTTGTCGTGGAACTCCACAAATCGCTCGCCAGCCGCGGCGGGCAACTGTTCCTGGCGCATGCCAACGCGCGCATCCGCGAAGTTCTGGAGATGACGCGAATCGGCGAAATTATCCCCTTGTTCGACGATGTGGACGAAGCGGAGGCCGCGTTGCGCGGTGAAGTGCTGTGCTGACCTTTTTATTGTGGTGCGTGCTGCTGTTCTTCTGCTGGCCGATCGCTTTGGTCGCGCTGATTCTGTATCCCCTGGTCTGGCTGCTCCTGTTGCCCTTCCGCATTGTGGGCATTGCGGTGGAAGGGGTACTGGAACTGGTCTGGGCGATCGTCACTTTGCCGGCCCGCGTTTTGCGGCGGGCTTAGGGGCCCAGCGCGGAACCGTCTGCAAGTATCTTTCATAGGATGCGCCGAACTTGTGCTTCAGCGTGGGCTCCTCGTACAGAAGCACGAACAAGTGAAACGCCAGTTCGATAGCCAGTCCATACCATAACGTGGCAACGGACCGGAACCACAACGCCTGACCGAAGATCACCAGCAGCACACCCACGTACATCGGATTGCGTACATGCCGGTAGAGGCCTCGGGCAACCAACTGCTTGGGTGCGTCCAAAGGGAGCGGCGTACCGCGCCCGAACGTGGCGAAATCCCAGGCACACCACAAATACACGGCAACGCCAATGGCCATGGGCGGTAGTCCCAGCAGACCGAGGGCTGTCACCGGGTGCGGACCCGGTCCACGCAGGCGATACGGGACGTACACGGCAACGGTACCGGGAAAGATGACCGTGAAAATCAGCGTCTTGAAGATGCTCCAGGCCACACGTCGCCGCCGTTACGGTGTTAGCGATAACACCGCGCCACGAAAGCGGTAGTCGGCGCCGTAGAGCGCGCCGTGACCGCTCATTAGGAGTCCGGTTCGGGGATTTCCCCCGTCAGTGCCCGGGGTCGCTGCCAGAACCGCCACCAACAGTGTTCCACCAAACGTAAAGGCCTGTCTATTGGGCGTAACGCCTCCTGCACGATCGCCGGATGGTAGTCCTGGTAACGATGCTATCATCTTCTCCACAACCCCGAAATAAGGAACAGACCGGCGCATGCTCGCGTATGCTGTTGGTTGGAGGCTATTTGTGAACCGAGCCAAATTCGAATCCGGCGTCTGGCTGGCGGCCACTGCCGCTCTGGCCTTGTCGACGGCCGCATGTTACGTGACCACCACCAGTTCGGGGAACGTGGAGCACGATTCCCGAACAGTCGATCTGAAGGGCGCCAAGTCCGTCCAGGTGCAGGTGGAAATGGGCGCCGGTGAATTGGTCATGCGCGGCGGCGCAGCTACGCTGATGGATGCCGATTTCCAGTATCGCTCCTCCGATGGCAAGCCCGAGTTGCAATACGACGTCAACGGCGCGCGGGGAACGCTAAACGTCCGGCAGCCCAGCAGCCATAGTATCGGGAATAACGACAAGAACCATTGGGAGCTGCGCCTGAACGAAGACACGCCCATGGATGTGCGGGTAAAGATGGGCGCGGGTGAGGGCCGACTCGACTTGGGCAATACCTCGCTGCACAGCCTGGATGTGGAAGTCGGCGCGGGCGAAATGAAAATCGACCTGACCGGTCATCCGCGCGGGGATATCGATGTGCGCGTGCGCGGTGGGGTGGGTGAAGCCACCTTGCGGCTGCCCAAGAGGGCCCGCCTGGATATCGAGGCGCACGGCGGAATCGGAGAGATCTCGGCACGCGGGCTCACCAAACGCGGCGACCGCTGGGTGAACGAGCCGGCTGGAGAGGCGATCGCCACCATCCACGTGAATGTGAGCGGGGGCATTGGACAGATCAACTTGATTTGCGAGTGAGTGCGCGCGCCGTTTACGGCGTGTCTTACGCGACGGCAACCCGATCGTAAATCCGCTGCAGGGCGATGTCGACGCCGATGGAAGCGATCTTGAGCTGTTCGTCAAGCCTTTGGTAGTCGCGGAATGTCCAGGTGCCGTCCGGTTCGCGCGTGAACTGCTCGATGCGGAGCTGGTCCTGACTCACCAGGATGTAATCCCGGAGCGAAGCTAGGGTGCGATAGTGCTGGAATTTCAGGCCCCGATCGTATTTCTCGGTGGAGGGGGAAAGAATTTCGAAGATCACTACCGGGTTGAGAAGATTGTCGTCATGTTCGTCTGCCGTGGCGGGCTCGCCACACACGACCAGGGCGTCCGCGTAAAAATATGCGCGGCTCGACACTTTGACCTGGGTCTCCGACCCAAAGACCTCGCACGTAGTTCCGCGTAGCGCCGCATAGAACTCCCCGATTAGATTCCGTTGCAACCGGGCATGCGTGTTCGAGGTGCCCGCCATCGCGAACATCTCGCCGTCCAGGAATTCGCTCTTGAACTCCGCCGCCCGCTCGATGGCCAGATACTGTTCTTCGGAGATCTTGGGAATCGGATTAGTTGCCATCCTCCGCAGTTTACCATCTGCTGTGACAGGTCTGTCGCTCGCTGGCGGGCGGGCTGACAGGCGTGTCACGCACGCGTCGCCCAATGCAAGAGAAACTTATGTATTTGCAACAGGATAAGCCGCGCCGCGCGTTGGCGTTCGAGTTGCTTTAGAAAAGGCGGCTGGAGAAACCCGATGACACTTGACTTGCCCGTAACCGAACGAAGATTGAAAAGCACCGCGAGATTGATGCATCAGAGCATGTGGCTGCTGTTTGCCGTCGCCGCTGGACTGATGGTGGTGGTGCGCCGCAGTGGTATGGTGCGCACGGGATCGATCTGGATGCTGGGATGCGCCGTGCTGGCATTTATGCTCTCATTCGCGTTGCGCGACATGGTGCGAAAAGTCGTACGCCGGAACACCGAAGACAAGCTGGTCAAAGATGTAAAAAACTACCTGCAAAAGGAACCGGTGGGTCCGGTGGTACAGGCGGCGCCGGCCAGGACGGCCGCCAGCGGGCCGGATGAGGAATTCGTGCCGGGCCGGGCCAACGATTTCCTGCGATTAAAAGAGATCGCACCGCGCGGGCAGGGGGCGGACTTGGTAGTCTTCGACGCGATTCCGGCGCGCGAGAGCACGAGTGCGCGGTTGGATTTTTACCCCGTGCTGCTGCCGGTGCGAGCCTGCTGACGGCAGGGCGTCAGGCGCGCTTTTTCTTGGCGGTTTTCTTTTCCCTCACCGGGTCGGCTGGTCTGTAGGCGAGCGTCTTG
>Ga0302325_10011066_pt1 | contig 19460 bp, 18 predicted proteins | sample Palsa_T0_2_FD_201948 | JGI IMG/M metagenome (GOLD analysis project Ga0302325, IMG submission 201948) | Peat permafrost microbial communities from Stordalen Mire near Abisko, Sweden - Palsa_T0_2 | ecosystem: Environmental > Terrestrial > Soil > Palsa > Peat permafrost | place: Sweden: Abisko...
TAAGCTTTTCTGCTAGGTTCGATGCATGTCTTACTGAACATCCAAGCTAGACTTCTCGGAATCCGGGGAAAAGCAACCGCACATCCTGATTCAATTCGTTTGGTACCATTTTCTTGTTCTCACTCCCCTCCAGTCTGTTGGTTCGCCTCAGACATCTCCCCTAGTGCCCAGATCTCCCCCAAACATGCACTTCATCTCGAACCACTTTTATCTTTTCCTTGGTTATTCGCTGTCTCCTGTCTCTAATCTTGGAAAGCCTTCTGTCGGAATCCCGAGAGGATTTCTGCTGTCTACTACGATGGGCTTCACAGTAAATCTCCCTGCTAACGCCGCAAAAGAGTCGTGGTTTCCATGCCTCTGTCTCACTTCTCATGCGATCTCTTTCACCGCCACATATCTTGAGGAGTTTACTTGCAATGAGCCTTCGGCACTCCGAGACAAGGACACAGCAGTAAGTCTTACTTCACTTCACTGAAGTAATGAAGTAATTAAAGTTCTTCACAGTTACTTATATTCGGTCTTGTCACCTTCTAATTCACCGTCTGCAAGCCCTTCTTTCCTCCACGCAACACGCTTTCCATAGAATTGCCTTTCCACACATTTTTCATCCAAAGCTATTCTCTCTCTGGAATCTTCATTCAGTGCTATTCGTTCGTGTTATCTCCTCTATCCACCATGCCTAAAATCCAAAAATCCACGCAAACCAAAAAGGTAGCACCCGAATATCGCCTTTCAGCCTGCAGCTCTTGCAAATCGAAGAAGAGAAAGGCTAGTCTGCATCGCTGACCCAACTTTGAAGAGAATTAAAGATGCCTCAGTGCACACACCCATCCGTCCATCGCACGACCACGAGGATCAGCAAGGCTTGTAAGGTTTGCAGGGTGCGCAAAGTCAAGGCAAGTGTTTGAATGGGCTTTACTCTGGAGATTGCTGACTCATGAAGTGCCATCCTGATCACCATCGGCGCAAGCCCAAGGCTAGAAAAGTTAGAGCAAAGGAGAATGACTCTGATGAAGTGCTTGGTCTTAGCGCTGACCCCCCTGAGCTAAGGTTGACTAGGAATGAGTGGGAGGAGCTTCTGGGTAACTCTAATCCGGGAAACCAACTTCCGCTCCCGACCTTTTCTCCCCAGCCTGAACCCGAGGATTTGATACACAGCCCGATCTCTGGTTTGGACGAGATGTTAGGTTTGAATCATCTTGATGATTGGGATGAGTTCTTTGGCCTTGAACCTCAAATTCCAGAACTTTCTCTTGGGCCTGTAAGTCAAACGAAATCTTGAATCCAGCTGCTTCTGACCCTTGGTAGTCCCTTGCTCTGCTCCCGGCGTTAACAAATCCTCTCGCTTCTCCTCCATTATCGGCTCCAGACCCATTCTCCAGCATGCTGGGAGATTTTAACTGGATTGACTACTCCCCCGTTCCTCCATCTACAGGATTTCCTATGGCTCTTCCACTTCCGGCTCCTGACTCAGTCTCCAACGTACTTGGAGATACCAACTGGATTGACTACTCCCACGTTACCCCGTCAACAGGATTTCCTATGGCACTTCCACCTGCGGCTCCTGATCCAGCCTCCAGCATATTTGGAGATATTAACTGGAACTCATCCCCCAATTTTCCACTCACAGGATTTGCAGAGTCTCCTCTCGGCACGCAGGTTCCGGATCCGGCTGCCAGGCATATCAATAATGGGGAGGCTATCTTTGATCTTAGCAGACCTGAAATGCCAAACTTTGCGCCTCAGCCCGAGAATGCAAGTATTCGAACCTCCTCCATGTTCTTTAAAAGCTTATTATCGTGCAGCAGCCTAGCGTATTTCCACCTACGAATGGAATGGAAGCCATTGATTGGAACAATGCAGGATTCGGCTTCTCCGGTTTCAATGGAGTTAACAACTTTCCACTATTTAACACCAATCTCCCAAACAACACTCGATCAACATTGGACACTCAATTCGTATTGGAGGAAAACAGTGTCCACCAAGGTTTCAACGCTAATGCATTTGCAAGCACGGGGCCGCATCTCTCGGTATTTCCCATGCTCTTTCCCGTCCTTCCACTGTCAATTCTGACAAGATTTTTTTAGACACAACTATATCCCATGAATTTATTGACCGCGGGGTTTACCCCTCAACAATTCGGGCCTTGGGAATCTCAACCTCGCTTAACAGACCCTTTTGCTGGTGGTCCAGCCCAACAAGGCCCTGGGATGGGTTGGTCTTGAACTGGATGAGGCGAAGTAGGAAGGGGGAGTTTGCATTGTCGCATAAGCATGGCAGATCTCGGTTGGATACTGCAAACGTGCTTGGGAGATCTTGGTAGCATTTGGGAGGTGGCAGACAAAGCTTGCATGTAAGATATCGTGGGCGTACCGGACCTAGAATGGTGTTTTGTTCAGGGCAGCTTTACTTTGATTGTAGCTTGTTGGAAATCCAGAAACCGTCTTAAATCCACTTCATGCCCCAGTAACCTGTTGTTCATCAACGCGTTTCAACTGCCAGGAGGCCCACTTACCATTATCCAAGAATTCCAAGTGAAGTCACAAGCACTATTGCGCTTTGCCGCACTGCATGCTCCTCTTCGACGTGTTCCTTCAACACGACCACGTTGCCAAAATCAGAGCAAAATCGCAAAGACTTCAACTAAGCGAACAGGCTTATCTCTCGCTCGTGAATCCGGGCTTACGAGAGCTAGAACTCGTGGAAGCGAATAAAGAAGCGTGATGCAAAAATATTACAGTGCGAAGTGTGCTGGGGCAACCATTTGCAACTTGCTCGAGGAGACAGAGACGAGATCTCTCGACAGGATGTGACATGAAGGCTATTAATCCAGGACTTGGGATGTACTCCGATTGTAACGTTTTCCTCCTAGACACGTCCTTAAGGGCAGGCTATCTTCTTCGGCTCGCTCGAGCGGGCCATTCAAGACTGCTTTTCTGTAGTTGTGAGGCCACGATTAGGTATCAGTAGCATGTGGAAGCTCAACTGGCAATAACGGTGATGGATGGCGAGGTTGGAGGAGGGGGTTGTAGGATTGCATCCCAGGGCCCGGAGTAGGCGTGTGGGGGAAATGTTTTCTTCGAACTGCCGGTAAGGGTTCCCCACCTTCTTCCGTGCACGTCAGTTATACAGATAGCGATTGTGGCCATACTTACGATCGGAGGAGACGTGCGTGCAGAGCTGTTTTGTTACACTGTCGTGCCACTAGCAGGTGTATCTGGCCAAATTTGCGGAAGAAATATGCAGGAGGGCTTTTGGCGTGAAAGTTGGAAGTAGGGGTGATGTATGTGTAAGTACACTTCCTGGGGGTTTCTTAGACTCAAGTTTGGTAGTACAAACATAGATAACCAGGTATTTAATCCTTTTACTGACAGAGAGAGCTTACAACTTGGTAGAGTATCACTTCTACAAAATAAAGAAAGCGTCTCACCCCTGTGTATTATAACGATACGACTATTAAACTATGTCTTGGCTCTGGCGTTTATAGTTACTTGCTATTGGCCACGACACGATAAGATTTACTGGTATAGAATGAGCAGATTAGCCCTTGAAGATTACTAAAGGGCGACCTTGGTTGTTGTGGGAGAAGTTATTAAAATCCAAGGCTCTGGGGGAAGGTAACTTAGGGATAACCAATACTTGGAGAAAGGAGATAAACAAGGGGGCAACAGAACAAGTAACGCGGTAAAGCTTCTGATCGATACTAAGTATTCTCGACTGAGAATAGCTCTAAAAAACTGGAAGAAGTTATTTTAATTTAAAGATAGTAGGAGCCAAAAAAGCAACCAGATATTGAGAGCAGTATTGGGGTAGTTTGTTACGTGCAAGGGATTGGACACTGGTCCGCTAGAAGCCCATGAGTTTTAGAGAGCGTAAGAATGAGTCTCTGGACTGCGGAATTAGACAGTAATGAAGAAATTGAGGGTTACTAGGATAAATTATGTAGGAAGCAAGGAAGGGCACGAAGATAGGAGATGTAAAACGGAGAGGCACCACCTGCTGCAGAAAAACACCTTGATGGGTAGAACGGGCAACCACTAAGACCACAAACGCAAAAATCAACCTCGACCCATTGAACCTTTCGAGTACATCCTTTGTAAACCCTCTACAACAATACCGAAGCAACTTTATCTTGTCCGAACACTCTCTCCCAAGAAATATCAGAGATCATGTTCAAGGACGCTGCATCGAGGATTCAACGGACGAACCAAGAATACCAATACGAGCTGGTACGGAGTATACAACGGGACATACGAAGAAGGCGAGGAGGATCTTGCGGGTAACGAGGACGGTGAAGACCCAGAGCTTGCTGCCTTAGCTGCCGAACGAGACGAGAAGACATGCCAGCTCGACGAGAGTCTAAAATTCAGAGGGGAGATTCGGCAAGGTGGAGAGAAGGTTTGCCTGGCCTGGAGAGATTTAAGTTGGAACACGGGTGATCTCTACGAATTCGTCTTGCGACAACTCCATCGACGACGCTCAAGTGCGGCAGGGCTGATGTAGGGGGAGTGATGACCTGTGGAAAAAGGCGGTGACATTTGAGGGACTGCCTTCGGGATCCCAGATCCTTGCTTCTACAGACAAAGCGCGGTCTCCAGCTCCTACTCCTTCGTACTCACAACTCCGGCGGGCGGCATTTCATACCACTACAGGGCCCAAAGACGCCGCTTGTGATTGCGCAGCGTGCTGCATTGAGAGGAGGGAAGTTTGCTGGGAGCCTATTGTACGACAGTGACCAGAGCCCTTGCCTTAGAACCTAATTCCATGCTGCTGCTCGAGGCCGCCCAACATCATGAAGGATTGATCCCAGGACGGGAGAAGTGGTTTGTGTATACTTCCTTCATTTGATGAAAGAACATTACCTGGCTAACGAGGAGATGCTGCAGATTCCCTCTCCCCTTGCGCGCAATATCCACAAGCGCTCGACTCAACCGCCTGAGGAACGGCAGTAAATTGCAACATCCTCCGCATCCTACAGCCTTGTCAATTCCTGCTTCCTGGAATAATAAGCAATACCCTTTTCGAATACGGGTCGATGGCTTGGGGGGCTCTTCCCGTGCGCCTATACACCTCCCCATCCATGGTCATACTATCAACCTTTCCACCCTCTTGCACGAGAAGTACCTGCGCTACCCATATACCTCCTGCATTGAGTGTTCGCAATAATCTCAAGTAGAAAGTTCAAGGACTTTCAAGAACTGGGCAGCGCGACAACATGGAGACATATCCGCTCCGCTTATCCAGACCTTACATTTGTGGCGTGACATGGCCCTCTGCAAGCTCATGGATTGGGCAGCGAGCATGCTCAACGTGGCGTGTGGTGAATTGACAGGACCAGTCGCGGCGGACATTGTTAGGCTAATGTTATCCGGTAGGATGGTCAATATTTAGGATAAAGACAAGCTTCGCCCACGACAATTTGCTCGTAGCACAGCACCTGGCCCCAGGACCCAAGAAGCAGATCCTCCTGCGAGCTGTGTCCCGTCTGTATGTTGGCTGTGGGAGCGATGCGTATTGGACGGCACCTGGAAATTGAGAAATATGTCTCTTCTTCCCCTCCTGTTGCTCATACGGCCGTCCAAGGTTATTGGCTGTCTTTGCTGGGCACTTGCGCGGCTTTGCAAGTATCTCCTACTGTATGCGGAGTGGATGCCGGCTAGCCTCGCCCCGAGTTCTTGGATCACCACTTCTCCGGTCAAGTCATCGGCCAGCTTGCCAAGGAAGCTACCCTTACCTGTACATAGCACTCCCCCTCCGAAATCAAGCCCCTCTGCCTGGCAGTCTTTTGCATAGGATTATACTTTGTCGTCTTCCTACTTGCTACCGTTGTTTACTTGCTATATCATAGGTATCATTCACAAGGCATGAGTGACCACCCTAGTACTTGACAAGGTGGGCTATTCCTGATGTTTTGAAACAGGACTGACTCAGAGAGCCGAAATTGAAACTGCCACTAACATCATGGAGGTGGCAGATGCTAGACCACCCGAAATTTCGGCGAATGCCCAAGTGGCTAGTGCTGGGACCACCTGGACTGTGTACTTGACAAAACCTAGAGACATGGAGCCGCATACCGAGTGAGAAGATTAAGATCACGAGAATGAAGTCCCCCCACCGCAGAATTTCAGACAGCTGTTAAGGCAAGGGGCGCTCAAAGCTTTAGAGATGATGTGAGAACCTGGATCTTTACTTGTCGAATTCTCCAGAGCAACAAGTGTTGCTTATAGTTAATCCTCACATGTCTATACTTTTTTCAATATACTACATGATCCGCTCCTCTCTCGCCAGCTCTCCAATAGTTTGTCCATTTTCCTCAACCTTTGTTTGCTTCTACAGTCACGACTTGAAAACTCCGTTGAATGAAGGCAACCCTAGCTCGTAAGTGCCCTAATTTTAGAGTTTCGCTGGCCGAGTCTGCCTCGATATTCCTCAGCTCTGCATTTACCTTCATCCTCCACCTCTAGCTTCGTAGATGCGCCAGCCGTTTTGGTCCTGGCCTTGATCAGCTCTTCGGATATGTTAACGAGCCCTTCATTCCCTCTAGTGACCTTCTCCTATTTCTCTAGAAGATTAGAAGGAAAGCAGACCCACTGGTGAGCATGCTCTTGGTATTTCTCAGCGGCCTCTCCGCATTGGTAGTACCGGTATCTCCCTGCACCACCCTTCATTATGCAGCCTCGCAGTCTCACTCGCGAGCATGGCCTTGGCATTCTTTAGCCACTGCTCCGCCTGAGTCTAGTACTTCCAACGCTCCCAGTATTCCATTCTTCCCAGAGCTCCCAGGACTTCCAGAGCAGCCTCCAGGATAGCGGGAGAAGTGACCGTTACGCCTCGAGCCCGATAGGGACCCCGCGACTCCTGAAATTGCAACAATCTCTCACAATGGGTCTCAAGGCAAAGCCAAAGATGAGGGGATGTGCAGTGTAGCACCCAAGCCCAGAGAAGGCCTTTTATGCTTCCTTCCCATTTGTGGGTATTCCTCTTCACTTACTTCAATGTTACACCCCCCCGCGATGGCTGATTAAACAATCACATTACATCTCTTTCACTCTACCAGTCCCTGCCCGCAGACTACATAACTGAAATGGCAGGCAATAGCACTGAGTCCAAAGCAATAGCAGTTCCAGAGGGACATATGGCTCCATAAATATCAAACTTCAAAAGAGTATTATCCTTTTCAAAGAAGTGAACATCAGGCGATTAAATATAGATACATTTGCCAAGACACAATTGATAGGTTCTTTGCTAATACAGTGGACTGAGGTCGGCCAAGTTTCGCTACCCAAAACAATAAGCACTTTGAGAAAAATTGCTCTGTAAATCTAATCATTCTATTTTTTTTCTTCTTTTCTTTTTCCTGTTGAACAGCATCGCATGGACATAACTGACTAATGACCAATGAGATTAATAACTTTCCAATTTATGATCCCATTCGTCCTTCTCTTGCAACTCGGTCTTCCTCCTCCCTTAGTAAAGCAGCATGTTCCAGATCCTCAATGCTCAGCGTGCCGAATTTCAACGAATCGAACTCAGCATTGAGTTGATGGAGTCGGTTGTGAATCATCGATTCCCGTTCGCGAATGAGCGAGGCCAACTCGTGCTCCTTCGCTGTGGGTGTCGCTGGTGGTGTTGTGAGCATGCTTGGGAAGGGCCCAGACTGGTGGTTCGCTGAGGCTGAGAATGATGCCGGAGTTGAGGCTGGTGGAGTGACCATCGATGATGTCCGTGTTGTCATTCTTGAACTTCTTCTCCTTCCCTTGGAGGCTTCTCTTTCAACTCCTTCTCGGCTGCTAGGTTGACGACCGTCTCCACGGCTTGCAGCAGCCAGAGGCGACGTTGAGGTTGAGGCATGCGGCGAGTTAGAATTGTGATTCTGGGGATATTCGCTCCTCTTTTTACCAGCGAGAGAGCTAGGTGAGGCATAGACATCGGCCTCTTCTCGCTGCGCCAGTGTAGAAGCAGACTTTGAAGTTCCGTGGAGAGGGCGATGAGTGGAAGCCTTGCGAGTGGTCCTGTCGAGGACAGTGTCCTTCGACCCATGATTTGAATCAGAATTTGGCTCGTAATATTGGGAGGACGAGCTTATGTAGGCTTGTTGGAAAGGGGCAGTTTTTTTTCCACCTCGTGCTCTGGATAAGGACTCGGCGAGGACAGAATTTTTGGCCGGTGCTGAACTCCGCATATCTTCGGGCTCATCCTCGTACCCGTCACCATACGGGTTATTGAGATGGTGACCAGCAGTTTGATCCATCGAAGAGAAGGTTGAGGTGTTGCCGTGGTTTTGTCTTTCATCACCATAAGGGTGGTACTGGTTCTCTTCAATCGCATCTTGAGTGTATGTTTCTTTCCAACAATTGAGGTCGTCATCTCTTGCTCTCTCCTTGCCTTTTTCTCTCTTCTTGTCATTCTTCGTCGGCATCATAGAAGAGCTGGAAGCTGTACCACCGCGATTATGAGTTTGCTCCGACGAGATGTTGTTGAACATACGGTCCACTTTACCACCACCATTCTTCTTCTCCTTCTCCCAACACTTTTTCAACAGCCTCATAATTTTCTCATCAACGATGGGCCAAATTTCGTCTCCATCCTCATTCTTTGCATCAGCAGGCAATTTCTCAAATCCTAGTGCCTCCCGCAGGTCGGTCGGGGTCGCGTAACCGAGCTCGCGGAAAACTTGTGAGAAACTGTCACACTTACGCATGTAGTCTAGGAAGGGCTGAGATCGCACGCAGTTTGTTCCGGCGACGTTCTGATTGGGGGTCCAGTAGAAGTTCTGCTGACCTCCCCTGTAGAGGGTGGAGAGGGAGTGGCCCATGATTCTCTTGGTGATGTATTAGATATGGTACGAGCAAGGGATAGAAGAGAGGGAACTCACCTCAGGCAAACCACGGCTGTCGAACTCTAAGGGAATGACATCCTCTCGTGCACCAGGTGCCATGATGGAATAAGATAGAGAGTAAGTTCCGTTTGGGTCGCAAGTGGAGAAGATAGCCTGCCAGAAAAGTGAAGTATTGAAGCCAAACTCTTGCAAAGGCTCCTTTGACTTTCTATGAGGGGTCAAGAGAAAGCCACTGTCACAAGCGATTGATTAGAGGGAGCGAGGTGGGGTTTATATACTTCTTTTCCGCAAAGGGTTCTGCCTCCACTTCTTGGGTTTTCTCTCTCTTTCTCTCGCCACTCAACATCTGTCCCAGAATCCGACAGGCAAATCTACTTTGCACATAATTTGGCCCCCTCGCTTTGTCTACAATATGTATATGTTCTGAGCTTTGCGGCGCTGCTTTGAGAATGCTGCATCTTCCCGTTACGGAGCTCCGCACATGAAACGAGAGGCACTGCCGAATTTCAGAGATAAGGAGGGTTTCAAAGACGAAATCGGATCAATTTAGGCAACAGTAACCTTGTGCTAGGCAACTCCATTTTTTTCCTGGTCGGTAAAAGCTACTTTCCTGCTCGCATACCCCGCATCAACCCGGCACTCCGCGCGCAAAATAACACAGGCCTATATCAAAAGAGCCAAGGAAGCAAGCGTAAAAGACACACGAGTTAGAGCTCTAAGGAGTATAGCGGTGCGAATTTTTTTTAGCAGAACAAAGATGGGCTGCAATCCATTGACAGGGCAGTAAGCAAGAGACGGAACCATACACTCACTCCTGCAAAATTAGCTTGAAGAAAGTTTCAGGTAACAATATCGCGATCAAGAACTATATTCGGATAGAAGAAAAGCATTGTAACTCGGCACGCCTTGCCCGAGAGAATTCGTGTCGATTACTTTGAGTTATCATATAATCCACAACCATTTTCTGTATGTAAAAATTTCGGCTCGGCGCTCCGCTCTTAATTCATTCCAGTAAGTGTTACTACCACCGGGATGCCTCCATTCAATGTCTCTCTACCAGCAGCCAGCTCCTTAACCTTGTAAGCGAACAAGCCGAGTCAGTAAGTGTCCGGGACCCCCGCCCGTGGCTCTGCCTCTGGCAATCTCCCCTCCATCGCTATCTTGCACCATCTCCTCCAAAAATTTTGGCGAATTGGAAAGAAAGTATAAAGATATGATTCCCGCTTCGATTTTGATTAATTATTTCCCATCATCACCTCACTGAGGCCACTAGATCTTGCCTTGAGCAGAAGGAGAAAGAACAAGACTTAGACTTGCCTCGGGCCAAGAATCAAGAACCATTGCAGCAGTAGCCCCTCGGCTAGTTTCACCTCCGTACATAGCTCAGCGACCTCCCCCTGGCCAAAATCTCCCTCAGGCTGGAGCACAGCAAGGAGGCCAGCAGAACGAAGTTCCAGTTCAGCAACAAGCAGCTCCGCCAGTGGCTCAGAACATTGCTGAACCTGGACAACACCCGAATCCCCAGATACCAGAGGTACTATTCTTCCCACTCAACTCTAATCGCTACTAATCCATTACTCTAGTATGTCTTCGGCCTCCGCATCTCCACCCTCCAGTCATCCCACCGCGCAACCTTCGGCCCAACTGATAACCGCACGATTCGCCATTTCCTCGTCAATGACCCCACCTTTCTTGCCTACGCAGCCCGATTCCCGGTTACCGTAACCCAGTTGCGGAATAGAGGGTTTGATCTCTCACCGCTGCGTGCTTTCCTTGGATACGCACAGGTGGGAAATGCAACCACTTTCGATGGGATGCCGATCTTGCCTATGCTTGACCAGAAGGCATGTTTATTCTCTTCCCTCAAGTAAGAGATAGTCGAACTAAGCACAAATATAGGTCCTCTCAAAGATGGAGCGTGAGTATCGGGGCTTAGCTCTTACCGACGACGCCATGGAAACTGTGGATTCTGAGCCTACTTTGAAATTACCACCTATTGTGATTCATAACAACAACAATCATCATTTCCTTGGCAATGGCCAGATGAATAATGGAGGTAACGGGTGAGAATTGATCCCTATTTACTTTAGAAACATATTTTCTGACAGAACAACATGACAGTGCCATCCCAAGTAGCGAGATTACAGTAGCTACTCGCACTCTAGTCCCTGCGAATAACATCAATCAAGCTCAGGCTACCCCACCCATGGTCCGTCATGCCTTTCCCTTGAGTAACAGGTCTTCTGTGCTCAATTTAGAAGATAGGATGGCCATAGCTTACCAAAGTTTCGAAATAAATAGGTTATTGCGGTCAACCCAGGACAACCAGGTGCTCAAGCCTCTGCAGTTGCAATTACTCAAGGAGCAGTACAGCAAAAGCCCCCGGCTTTCCAGCAGGGAGCTCAACAAGGAGCTCCTCAAATTGGTCCTCAACGAGGAGCTGAACAGGACGCTTCTCAAACAGCAGTACAGCAAGGACCCCATGCTTACCAGCAGGGAGCTCAACAGGGACCTTCTCAACTAGGCCCTCAAGTAGGTCCTCAGCGGGGGGCTCAGCAGGGACGTCAGCAGGGACATCAGCAAGGACCCCAGCAGGGAGCTCAACAAGGGAGGATTCCATTTTCGCCACAAGCACCTCAGCAAGGAGCCCAGCAGGCGCAACACGGGCATACCGACCGGCATCCACTTGTTCTCAATCCTAATCAACTTCCTTCCCAGCTTCAAGGCGCTCAACAACCACCAAACTCCCCTCGGCGGGTATCTCAAGGCTCTCCCTCACGGCCTTCTCAGCCTAGACACCACGAGAATGAAGTTCAATCTCAAAATCCAGTAAGTTGTGCTCTTTTGTTTCTCTTTCCGACCTCATTCTTTGTCATTCCATTTTGAAAATCCAACCTCGAAAAGCTTAAGTACTTCTGAACTCTCCTGCTAAACAACCACTTAACAGGCGGGACCAAGCAGAAGGGGCTCTCGCGATGATGGTAACTCCAATGCTGAAGACTACCAACGCCGGCTCAATAACCGGCTCAATAACCGGCTCGCTAGACTGGTTGATCAAGTGGTAAATGTGCGGGCTTTGAGAAAAGAGGCGGAATGGCTGGCGCGACAGCGCCACAATGACAACAATGACAACTATAGAGGCGGTGCTGGAAGTGGTAATAGAATACGGGATCCAAGGACACCGATGAGCGATATCGACGAGGAGAATGAGGAGAATTATAGTAGGGACGAGGAACACGATGGTAGCGTCGAAAATGATTTCTGGCAAAGAGGGTATTAGTTTGGAGACAGGGGTTGGAGGTTTGGAGAGTTCTTGGGCGGGTTGACGAATCAAGGAAATTTGGCTTGGGTTTGCGGTAAAGGGATGCGATATGATTTGAGGTTGGGACCTACTTGGGTTTGGAATTGAATTTTGGGTCCGTAAGAGTACTTCTTTAATTCATTAAATTTAATTTTTACTTTGAGAATATCTTGCCCTTTCTACTTATCCTATATCCCACATGCCTCATCAATTGCTATGCCAATCCGGAATCCTGTCCCAAAGCGTCAACTCGTCCTCAACAAGCAACTCTCAGTTTAAATTTGCGTCCATACACTTTATACTATTCCTCAAGTATCTAGAGATTATTCCACCTTAGACACTATGGGAACTACACTTTACCCTCATTATAAACGGTCCTGATTGTATTTATTTTTCTGTTAAACATACACTTTCTTGTGTGCTAGCTCGCAACTTTACTTGCCCTCGCTTCTCTAAGTATAAGAGGCACGGCCATTACTATCTTTACGGTTAAGCTTAAATAGTATAGCTCACTCACCTATAAAAGACCCTTGAAACACCCAAACCCAACCTACAACCGATAATTCATAACTCATAACCCGCACAGAAGGCGAGTTTCAATACTTTCTACTTAGCCCAGGCTTTTGAGATTAATTCATCTCGATATGTGAGGGACCGAAACTTGTCAATAATTAATCGGAGATCAAAGCCAAGATGACAGACACAGTACGACCCCGACTAACACAGGCCTCCACGAGGTGAACGGATATCCTAACTACTTTGCCCTTCAATTTCCATGATCTCTCAATGGATGTGTGAAACAGAACTTGTCGTCCTTCTAGCCACTCCCAGTCTTTCATCTCTTTTATACCCGATTGACGAGTGTTACTACCCACTGACTCCATATTAAGATAAAACAAGGCATAGTGGCGCAAAAGTCTCTGAAACAATAACCTGCTCTCGGAACAGTGGCCAAGGAGAGGACGAGCCACCACACCCCGCTGCTCGGGTAATCAAAAATGGGAAAACTAGACCAGGAGAACACTATGCAAAAAGGTTGATGTGTACTAACCGATAGAAATTATTATATTGAATTTCCGTTGCATTCTGGCGAAGTCAATCGCCGCTACTATTCGCTCTATCAAAGTCCTTTTGATCAGCGATTCATCTGATCGTGACCCCAGGCCGACCTTCCCCAGAAAGCCAGCAAATTAACATTTTCTATTTATATCGGTTTGAATTACTAGTAGGCGTTCACGGAGCACCGACTGAAATGGATTGAATTTTTCGATTCCCAATGGGCTCTTTCAGCTAGATCTTAATTGCAAGCTCATTGATAATATTTGAGAAAACACTAGCTGGATTCCTAGAAGCATTTACTGACCAACCGCCCAGACACAATCGCCCACTTTTGCCAGGTGGCCACAACACCAGAATTGATATTTCAAAGTCCCCAAATTCTATAATTACTGATCTGAGGTCGCGGGATATAAATATTAACTCAAAAGCTTTGTTCATGGCAATGAGGGACCCCCGAAACTTGCAGCTAAAGCTCGCTTGCATTTTAGCGACCACATCGCTACGGTTGGCCGGTGAACCGTTCGATCAGGAGAAGGAAAAGGGGCGTCAGAGGCTAGGCCTAAACGAGCCTAGTGACTGAGTCACGTGCTCTAACGACCCATTTCTACCTCGTGTTCCTCCCCTTCTCCCTCTTCTCTCTATCAAAGACTTTCCTCCAAGCATTAGTCTCACAAAGGTGGGAGCATATACTCATGTCAATCAATCCCTTGGGCCGCGGGCTTTTGACAACCTGTATTCATCTATGCACTCGTTGATTTGTGCACGAAATTATGCATGGGTGCATAAATTTCTTGTGCAGACGAACAAACAGATGGCATGCGTTTGCATTCCTTCGTTGCTATTCTCCTTGTGTGGGGTTTCCCGTACAGGAATTCCATCTCTTTCTCATTTTGCTGTTCTGTTCCATTTCCCGTACCCCTCTCCTTCCACCTCAAGTTGCTTCTTATCCTGTTACCCATCCCATCCATCCGCACGCCAGTAGCGTGCGAATCTCATTTGTCTTATGAGTGAGCGTCGAGGCAGAAGCAGAAAACGCAGCAGGGCTCGAAGCAGAGGCGGCGGTGTAGGCAGATCAAGGGGACCAAGGGGATCAAAGGCCCTGGAAGAGGAAGAGTGGGAGGAAGAAGACGAAGGTAGAAGCCGGGGTGAAAGCAGGAACAAGCATAGGCACAACCTTCGTCAAACTACAAGTCGACAAGAACACCAACGACGCCGCTTATCAATGTCAGCGAGTGGAGCAGGCCGAGCACGGCCACGGGGCCCAGGAGAATCACTTCGTTCAGGCAATTCGCGCTCCCCTCTTCGTATGCCTTCTCCTCCCTCGACTCCCCAGGCACAAGCACAATTGCAAGCCGAATTACCAGGCTCCTTTCCAACCGCGAGCCCTGTGGCTTCCAGCAACAACGAACACGATCACAAACAAAAGTCCAAGCAGAAGAAAGAGAAAAATAAAACTATCCACGAAGTCGAAACTATCCAAGACCTGAACACAGCTCAGTCTCCATTCTTCATCCTTGACGAGCTTGCAAACGACTACAAGGCCGTCATCCAGCGCTATAACAGGCAGCGCGCGGAGCTGGCCTTCTCTACGGACCGGAAAACGAAGCGCATTGTCGCGAAGCTACGGCTCAGATCCGATGCTGCGGACTATCTGTCGCGGTTCGCGCGGCAGCAGCGTGACCGCGAGGCGTTTTTATTTGCGAGGGCGGTAGAGATGTGGAATGAGATGTGGAAGTTGGAAGAGGAGCGACACAAAGAAGAGGAAGAAAACACGGGTAGCAAGGAAGGGGATATGGGGGATAGGCGGGAGTGCATTGCGGAGGCAGGCAAGGACGAGGACGGAGAAATAGAGCAAGGCGGTGAGAACGACACAGACGAAGAAGAGATGTGGGAAAACGACGAGGACCCACCAAGTCTACAGATCGAGCGAGAATCACGACAGAGAGTCTTATGGAAGGTTGAGCGTGCACTGACTCAAGAGCTGGCAGCTTGGGATCGGAAGATGGCCCCTCAATTTCGAAATTACTTCCAGTGCTTCAAAAGGCTCATCTATGTCTTGCTCTGGCTTACTCTAGCCGCTGTACTCCTAGCAGCACTGCTCCACCTTCTAGGCGATGTTGTGGAGAATGGACTTGCACATTCATTGCACGTTGCCCAATCCCGAGTGGCCCAGCTGTGGACGTGGTTAGGGTTGGAGGAGGCGAGCCGCGGGTCTGTAACGCAGCTTGGTCACACCCTCAAGGCAATTTGTGCCCTTCCCCTCCTCCTCATGGAATGGTTTTCGACTCTGGTCCCCGCCTCCGAACACAGGCAAGAGCAGTTTGAGCCGCCACAGAGGAATCTCGTTGAGCCTATCCTCTCCCCAGATCCGACGGTCGACTCACTCTCCATGCTCAAGGAACTCGTTATTTATATCAGCCCCCTCTGTACATACTTGCACATCGCGGCATTGGCCATCAGCCACAATGGCCGGGTTGCACGCGAGTCCAAGCTACACAACGCCGAAGAGCTCGCTCGAGGCTACGACGAGATATATGCCGGCATGAAAAACGGCGTCGACGCAGTCAATGAGATTGGGGAGGGAGTCTGGTTCCTGGTTACCAAAACACTCCGAGACCTCAATAGCCTCGCCTACCGAATCAACGCGTTCAAAGCGGAACAGCTACCTGGGCAGGCCGTCCCAAACTCTCTCCAGGGCCAGCGACTTGACCGCCAACAGCCCGAAAGCGGCACAGCCATCAGGACCCAAGACATTGCGCTGGCGAACCTGCTCATTGAGGGACTCACCAACTTTGCCGAGGGCCTCACGGCGCAAATTGCCACGCTCATCCATAAAATAGTCCAGGCTAACAAAACCTACACAGCGCTCGACCTAGCATTCGCCGAAACCGAGCGCCTACGACTGCAGATCGAGAATCGCGTTGAGGCCGACCGGCTGGCAGTGCAGGAGCGGGAGCAGGAGCAGGAGAGGTGGCAGCGGGAGAAAAACGAAAAGAAGCATGTAAGCTCTTGGGGAGGCTTCTCCTCACTGTTACCCTGGAACTGGGGGCAGCTCTTCATCAGGCGGGGACCCGGCGGGGACGGAGCGGACGTGGCGGAGCGGGAGCGGGACCGCGAGCAGGAGAGGCGCGAGCGGGTGGTTCAGCGGATGCGCGAGCGCAGCCTGCAGAAGCTCGAGGCTGACAGCAGGCACTCGCGGCTGTGGCTGGAACGCGCCAAGATTGAGTTGGACGGGCTGCAGGCGGCTCTGACCGTGACGTTGCAAGATGTTGCATACCTAGAGCGCATGGCCGGCGTGGAATCGTGGAACGAAAGTGGGACGAAGGGAAATGGGAAGATGCCAAATGATGGATCGGACGTCTGGCGTATGCGTGCTGCGGTGCGCGAGAGCTTTGATCATATCCAGAGTATGATCGTGACGGTGCACAAGCTTTTTAACGAGGGGCAGGCTATGCGTGCTGAGAAGTCAAAGGCATCGGCGAGTGCGTTGGATGCTTGTTTGGGTCCGGGCAAGAGAGAGAGGAAGGGAGAGCTGCTTGCAAATTCGCTGGAGTGTTTGGTGCAGGAGCTTGGCTTGGATCTCGAGAATGGGGCCTGGGGGTTTGTAGGAGCAGTAAGTGAGAGTGAGATTGAGAGGAATGGAAATGCAGAGGATGGGGATGAAGGGAAAGAGGAGGACATGTCAATTAAATAGAAGATTTCTAGACAATTTTTTTTTAGCTGAGTACCGTGGTTCCAGATGTGTCCTTGGCCTCCATTCTCACCACTGTATTGTCCATCTCCATAAATTTGCGCTTTGGGGTCCTTTGAGCACAGCTGGCTTGCTCACACCCATCTTCCATGTCCCTAAACAAGATCGAGCATGTAGACGTCGAGTAGCCCAGCTAAGGAAGCCCAATCAAGAATGAGGACTGAGATCTGCGCCAAAGGTGGTTAGCATGATTCGTTGATTGATGAGCTCTGTAACTTGCCACTCTCTCACTTGGATGTCGAGCGCCAAAGACGTTTTGGAGGCAAGCCAAGCGATTTCGCAACTCGACTGCCATACCACATCACGGATCCTGATCAGGTGTAGCGCCACGAGTTTTCATACACGGCATTACCAGCGCACCTATCCTCATTGTTTGCCCGTGTAGACCCTCCATGTGTAAAGCGCTTGGTCGCCAACACTACCTCCCTTCAGGGCGAGTTACGAGTCTGTGAACGAGTGACCATAGAATGGGCCGAAGCCTTGGGTAGAACCCCTCGGAATAGAGCCGGCTTTGCCTTCCTTATTCCATTCCTATTTGCTCTCGTGCAACGGGGTCTGTTTCTGTTTTGGTTTCGGTTTCTGGATCTGGAGGTCGCCAGACTAGGTTCCTGAGCAGAATGGTTAATGGATCTTGATGTGGAAATCCTACGAGCGCTTGCTGATCCTGATATCGGGGGAGGCGACGGGGTACGATCACTGGCTAGCTGCTCATCAATCAGAAGACAATATGCCTCTCTCATGGGCTCTGGCGTCGGTTGTCGGGCGGCCTCTTCAGTCATTCCAAACCGCTGGTATCGCTCGAGGCGGGCGCGCTGTTGATGTGATTTATCCTCCCAAGACCTCTCCAGAGTGTATTCAAATTCCCATCTAGACGAGGGCAATGCGACATGAGAGTTGTCGTAGTCAACAGAGCGAGGTGTCGCAGGTGAGGCTGGGTGCATTGGAGATTCGGATTCGGAGGACGCAGGATCACGCTCGTGCACATGCGCATCAGGGAGCGAAGTCCGCTCGTCCGACGGCATCCGCAGATGATTATGGCATAAGGCGGACATGTTCTGCTAAGCGCTCCATCCGGGGATGGATGTTGGTTGTTGTTCAGTTGTGTTGGACTCGAATCGTTTTTCAGCAGAATGGCAGAGTTTGGGGAAGATGAAGGTAATGATGCTCGAAGCATGGGCCTGGAGCAAGCTAACCATAACAAGCCTAGCGGCACTGGCTGCTGTGATTACCTAAGCGAAGCCATCAACACAGAAGTATCAACTGAAGGAGACGAAGTAGAATTTTCGACACCACACGAGAGTGCGAGTGCGATGGAATCACAGTCACAATTCTCTGACCCTGCGGCTTTCTTGCGGCTTACACCAGCCAATTTATATGCAAAAATCGCATTCAATGATGTTGTCCTGCTCATGAACGCGTCCCGCAGTAACGCACATCTTCAACATGCACGCAAATTCATGGAAGTGCAACCTTATCAGCACGAGATTGAGATTTCCTCCCCACCTGTGCTCGAGGTGGAGAATTTTTCGCAATCCGAAGTTGAATCCGAAGTATCTAGCTCGCGAGAGCCTGTGATAGAATACCAAGGTTCTTATGTCCTGTCGTTCGATGTACGCCCGGGTCTTCCTCAAGTTGGGTGGATAGTAGGGACAGGACGATGGAACCTCCAAAAAATGGAAACTATTCCAAATAGCGGAGCAGACATACAGCTGGCGCCTCCAGGGCCGCAATTCTCCAAGTACGGAGTTGCGGGGAAACATGCGATTTTATACTTTGATGGGAATGGCACAACGAGCGTCAGAATAGTCAATTCTCGACGTCCCAAGGTAATGATTGACACCGAGGAATTTGATGAGGGATCTCGAGGGTTCACGAGCCGACGGCATTTGATTTCTTTTGGGAAGCTAAGCTACGATATGGAATTGGTCACGTTGGATGAAGAGAAGTATCAAAGGAATCTGAGAATTTATTTTACCTACTATCTCAGACGGCCTGTTCCACCACCAGACATCTCAGCTACTCCGTCTCCGTGGGACTTGATATTCAATAACTGGATTGTCAAAGGAACTGTGGGTAAAGGAGCTTTTGGATCCGTGAACGCTGCTAAGCACAGATTGTCCGGGGAAACCGCAGCCGCAAAGTGTCTTGTTCGTAATACAAAGACCTGGCCAAGGGCGGCTGCGGAAATTGATATCCTGAAAGTCCTTCCACGGCATGTAAGTTTAGAGTCCCTGTTTCGAGCGAGCAATTTTCAATGCTTACAAACGTACAGGAGAGACTTCTTAGGATATGCCATGTCGAGTATGAGCGAGGAGAGCGTTGGCTCACTGGACCACAAGACGAGGAGGATGAGAGGCATGGATTCTCAGCTCGACCCGAGAGAATAATCCTTATCTTTCAGCCATATGCACGCTTCAACCTGCAAGAATACCAGGATCGGCTTCCACCTAATATGCGCCTTTTAGCATTCCACCAAATACTTGACGGCTTGAAGGTGCTGCACAGTAATG
>Ga0302325_10011067_pt1 | contig 19459 bp, 14 predicted proteins | sample Palsa_T0_2_FD_201948 | JGI IMG/M metagenome (GOLD analysis project Ga0302325, IMG submission 201948) | Peat permafrost microbial communities from Stordalen Mire near Abisko, Sweden - Palsa_T0_2 | ecosystem: Environmental > Terrestrial > Soil > Palsa > Peat permafrost | place: Sweden: Abisko...
TTGTGATCTGACTTCCGACGCCTACCAACTGGCCGGGCTTGACCTGGCGCTGTCCGATTACACCATCCTGAGGCGCGATGATCGTCGTGTATTGAAGGTTGAGTCTGGCCACGACGAGCGCCGCCCGAGCGGCGTCGGTGGCTGCCTCGCTCTGTGCGATTTGTGCTTCGAGGACCGCGAGCTGGCGCTGCGCGGCATCCGCCTGGGCTCGATTCTGCATGAGTTGCGCCTCGAGCTGCGCGCGGGTGGTATCAAGCCTTTCCCTTGCCTCGGTGGAGGACGAACCGGTCTGAAGAAGGCGCTGCTGGCGGCTAAGATCGCGCTGGTTCTGTTCATGCAAGGCAACGGTCGATGCGACCACTGCGCGTGCGGCCTGGATATTGGCGAGTTGCAATTCGTGCTGTGCTTGCAGTGCACTATGCTGTGCCGTGGCGCTCAGAATGTTCGCTTCCGCCTGCGCGACGCCGGCGCGGTAATCATCGTCGACTAAACGCGCGAGTACTTGTCCTTTGCGCACTCGTTCATAGTCACGGATGGGAAGCTCGCGAATATAGCCCGCTACTTTCGCGGATATGGGCGTTAGGTCGGACTGCAGGTAGGCATCAGTCGTTCGTTGCCAACCCTCCCCGCCTTCCCATTGCGTCCAGTTGGTCGATACGATCACGATGATCGCAATGGCCACAACGAACACCAGAATGCGCCATGTGAATTCGAAGACCTTATTCCACTCGATCTGATGGATACGACTCATGGTTCAGTATTCCTGCTCTTCCAAGACGTGACTTGGATCGGCCATCTACCAACTTGCTTCTGCGCGAGGTTGAACGAAACAATCATGGGTAACCAAGAGAGCTGCTTCGGCCAGAAAAACCGCATTAGCGCGATGGACTGCCCCGTCAAGCGCGCGCATTACTCCGATTCTTATAGACGCAAAGATGGGTATACGCGGCAGACAGCAACGGTGTGCGTAGTCGAGCCTTTGTGCCACGCCGCAGAAGATCACCGAGGATCTGATCGGCTTCCACGCGGTTTCCTTCTTGCAGGTCCCGGTAAAGGGACGAGGTTGTGGGCGTGCCGGGTAAGAGCAGCGTTTGAGTCGTGGCTTCGAGGAAATCCTTGCCGAGTGCGACGCCTGAGGCCTCGACAACCGAAACCACCTCATTCAGGAAGTCGGTCAGGAACTTCGCACCTCCCTCTGCGGCTTCGATTTCACCCGTATTACCCCTCATGAGACACGTGACTCCGCCCAAGGTCGCGAGCAACGTCCATTTCTGCCACATCTCGAGCGTGATCGTTTGAGAGAGCCGCGCGTCAAATGCCGCACCCTGCATGAACTCGTGCAGACTCGTTATACGCTGCGAGCGGGAGCCATCCATTTCGCCGTAAGCTAATTCTTGCAGCTTTGTCAGCTGCACAATGCGACCCTGTCCGTCGAGCATGGTGGCAGCCTTGCATACGCCGCCGATGAGCGGCCCGACGCCAAAGCGCGCGGCGAGCGTGTCCATATGCTGCATCCCATTGAGCACAGGCAGGATCATCGTGCGGTCGCCGATCGCCGGAGAGAGATCGGAGATCGCTGAGTCGAGTGAGTAAGCCTTTACGGACAGAAACACGACATCAAACGCGTCGTGAATATCTTTGCTCGCAATGAGCCTCGGCTGCATGGTCGTATCGCCGAGCGGGCTTACGATCTGCAGACCGTTCTTACGCAGCTGTTCGGCTCGGCCCGGGCGAACGAGAAAAGTGACGTCTCGTCCAGCTTGTGCAAGCCGGCCACCAAAAAGCCCACCGATCGAACCGGCGCTTACGACGAGCATTCGCATGCGACTGACTTTTCCCCTTCCCACGCTAGACTGTCTACATGATACATAGCGAGTAATGCAGATTGGCGCATCGTGCAATGCCGCATTTGGCTCAGCGATTTTCGGCGTGCGCCCGTAACCGAAGCATGTACGCGCCAACCAACGGGCCTGGCACGCGGATCAGGCTCGTACAAGTAGGCGCATCGTCGGACAACGCAGCGATCGACCGCTGGATTATAATAGGGCAGGGCCCTGGGAGCTTGCATTGGCAGATCGACACTGGAGGGGTGAGAGCTCCTAGCGCACAGTTTCGATACGTAACCGCGCTCCGAAAGCCTTCGACATACTGTCGCTTGTTTGCAAATCAGCCTTGCATGAAACGCTCGTCGATCTCGACGTCGAGCGCTGTGACGAGCCGGTTCGTTTCATTGGCAAGGCCTACAATGGCGAGAAGCTCCGAGTATTGCGCCTCCGTCATACCCTTGTTGCGCGCCGCGGCGCCATGCGAGGCGATGCAGTAGTGACAGCCGTTCGAAGCGCTTACTGCAACATACAGCATCTCCTTGACGAGCGGATCAAGGGCGCCGGGCGCCATAACTTCTTTGATGTTCGCCCAGAGCCGGCGCAGCGTCGGCGGGTCGTGCGCCAGCACCTTCCAGAAATTGTTCACCCAGTCCGTCTTGCGAGTGGTCATGATGTCTTGATAGGTAGCGCGGACCTCTGCGGACGCCGCGGCATACTCGATGGGTTCTCGTCGCGCGCTCATGAAGCGGTCTCCTCAATAGACTGACGGGGCAGGGCGGGATTGCCTTCGATCAGGGCAGAAGCACGGTCGCGCCGCTCGTGCGGCGCGCTTCGAGCGCCGCATGCGCTTCCGCTGCGCGGGCAAGCGGCAGAGCGAGCCCGACGCGCGCGATAAGTACTCCTTCAGCGAGCATGCGGAACGTCTCGGCAGCCATCTCCTCAAGCGCCGCCCGCGTGCGAATGTAATGGAAGAGAAGCGGCCTCACGAGCGTCAGGGAGCGCACCGCGAGCCGCGAGACCTCGATGGGCGCCACGGGCCCGGAGGCCTGGCCGAAATTCACGAGCGTGCCGCAGTAATCAAGACAGTCGAGGGATCCGGCGAAAGTATCCGCGCCGACGGCATCGTAGACCACCTTGACACCTTGGCCTCCCGTCAACTCGCGCACGCGCTCGACGAAATTTTCCCGGCGGTAGAGGATGATGTCGTCCGCACCGCACTCACTCGCGAGAGCTCCTTTTTCTGGAGTGCCGACGGTGCCGATCACGCGGGCGCCCAAATGCTTTGCCCAGCGGACGAGGTTCTGTCCGACCGCGCCCGCGGCCGCATGGATAAGTAGCGTCTCGCCGCGCGCTACGCGATAGACGTGCCGCAGCAGCATGCAAGCGGTCATCCCTTTCACCGCAAGAGCCGCCGCCGCTTGGTCGCTGACGCCTGCGGGGAGGCGGATGGCGCGACGGGCGGGCAGGAGGCGCGCCTCGGCGTAAGCGCCATAGGTCTCATCGATGTAGACGATGCGATCGCCGGCCACGAATCCCTTGATGTCGCTACCGACGTCCTCCACGACACCCGCGGCTTCGAGGCCCGGGATACCCGGGGGCGTCAGAGTGCGGTAGAGGCCGGTGCGCACGTACGTATCGTGGAAGTTCACCCCGATGGCCGTGTGGCGGATTCGCAGCTCGTCGGGAGCGGGCCGGCCGACAGTGACCTCTGACCATTCGAGCTTCTCCGGGCCCCCATACTCGCGCAGGACGATCGCGTGCGTCATTCGATGATCCGGGTCCAGCCGAAGGGATCCGTCGCACGCCGTTCCTGAATCGCAAGTAACTCCTCGCGCAGCCCGGCCGCCAGCGCATTCACCTCGCGGGGGCGATACTCGCGCCCATCAGCATCGGCCAGTGCTGCGATCGGCATCACGATGGCCGCAGTTCCGCAGGCGAATAGCTCGCTGCAGCGGCCCTCGCGCACTTGAGTCAGAAGTTCGTCGATGTCCATGCGCCGCTCATGCACGCTCTGCCCACGATGGCGCGCAAGGGCGATGAGAGAATCACGCGTGATGCCGGGCAGAATGGCGCCGTCGAGTTCTGGTGTATGCAGCTCGCCATCGATGACGGCGAAGAAGTTCATTCCGGAGAGCTCCTGAATATAGCGACGTTCCGCGGCATCGAGCCAAAGGGCGACGGTATGCCCTTGGCGCACGGCCGCACTCGAAGCACGCAGCGAGGCGGCGTAGTTGGCTGATGCCTTGCAGGCGCCGATGCCGCCGACGGCCGCGCGCACTTCGCGCCGCTCAATGGCGATGCTCGCCTCGCCGGACGCGTACGACTCCACCGGATTAGCGATCACCATGAAGCGGAACGTGTGCGAATTGCGCAGCAGGTAGCCGCTCTCCGTGCCAAACAGAAACGGCCGCAGGTAGAGCGAGCGACCCGATTCGCCCGGGATGAGATCGACGCATGTCCGCGTCACCGATTCGATTCCCTGGAAGAACAAGCTCTCCGGGACGATCGGCATCGCAAGCCGCTCGGCCGAGCGCGCAAAGCGCTGGCAGTTCATCTGCGGCCGGAAGAGATTCGGCCGCGGCTGATGGATTCGGTAGGCTTTGAGTCCCTCGAACACGAGTTCCGCATACTGCAGCGCTCGTGCGCCCGGCCAGATCTCGATCGGGGCGTACGGGATGAGGCGAGCGCTCTCCCAGCTGCCCTCTTTATAGGACGCGCTGAACATGACCGGTGCATGCGTCGCACCGAAGCCGAGCTTCTCAGGCAAGCGGAAGTTTCTGAGCGCATCAGCAACCCCGGTGTCGACTTCGTACGGCGCGAGCACTCAGCCTCGCAGGTACGCATCGGTGCCCGCCAGCCAATCCTGGCGCGGCGGACAGAACACATCGACGTCGAGGGTGTCCTCGAGCGCGAGCGCGCGATGCGGCAGGTGCGAAGGGATTACAATCACTTCGCCCGCCCGCACAATGATCTCCTGAGACTCATCGGCGCCGAACCAGAACTTGAGAGCGCCCTCGAGGATATAAGTCAGCTGCTCGTTCTCGTGCGAATGTTGCGGCACATCGTCACCTTTTTTGAAGTACACGTGCGCAATCATCATTCGCTCGCCCGTAATGAGCTTGCGAGTCAGGGTGCCTTTGAGCGGCTCCGCCGGCAAGTCCTTCCATCGATAATGCGGCACAGCGACGTCGGTTTGAGGTTTCAAGGCAAGGTGACTCCGTGGTTCGAAGATGCTGAGACTCAGGGCAGAATCGCAACGGCGCGCGCGGGAAATCCGCTACCGTGTTCGGGCTTGGGGAAGCTCACCATGATAAGTGCACCGTACTCGGGTACTTGATCGAGGTTGGCAAGGAGCTCAATCTGATAGTGATTCGTTCCGAGTAGGTACCTCTCGAGCGAATAGTCGTCATGAGTGGTCGCGAGGCCCGGATCCGTATCGGTGGTCTCGTGGCCGGAAGCCGCGATGTGCCGCTCCTCATAGAGGAGCTTGAGTACCGGCATGCTCCAGCCTGGGTAGTGCGCGACTCCTTTTGCATCTCGGTTCTGCATCGCGGCATCATCGGGCCAGCGCTTCGACCAGTCCGTGCGCATTGCGACAAACGCATGGGCGGGGATCCGGCCATGGCGGGCCTCCCAGGCGCGCACGTCCTCCAGCGTCAGCGTGTAGTCGGGATTTCGCGCGACCTTGTCGTGCACGTCGAGTACCACGAGCGGCATCAGCATGTCCTTGGGATCAATCTCATCGACGCTCTTCAGCCCCGTGTGGAAATGGGAGGGAGGATCGACGTGCGTGCCCCATTGCCCGACGTGGCAGAATTCCTCGACATGAAACCCGTCCTTGGGAATCGTGTAGAGGGTGCGCACGGTCATCTCGCCGAATCCCTTCCAGTGCGGCGTCTTCGGACCGAACGCGTGGGTGAGGTCGATAAAGCGTTTGCCTGCGAGTATTGAGTAAATCGGCAGCAACCCGTCTGCAGGCGCCGGCGGCGGTTCTGCTGCAGGGCAGACGCTTGCGGCGCACAGCGCGCCGATAAGGAACGTGCCGAGCGCTTTCGCGATGGGAAAAGGTGTCATCAAAGCTCCTCGGCACGCGTCCGGCGCACCAGCAGATCAGAAATGATAGATCACATGGACTTTCCACCAGCGCGGATCGCCGGGATAGAGCTGCGCTAGCCCGTTGATTCCAGTGTTATCAAACCCCATCACGCCGTAGTGCTTGTTGGCGAGATTCTCAACCGAGGCGCCAATTTCGAGCCGGTTAGACTTCGGCGTATAGAACACGCGCGCGTTCACGAGGCCGAATCCCGACTGCTCGACAATGGGAAGCTCGGTGAGATTGAACCAGAAGCGCGAGAGATAATTGCCGTCAACCTGAAACGCGAGCTGGCCCGGTGCCAGGTTGAGGTTATAACGTGCAAGTGCATTGCCGCTCCAGCGCGGTGCGTTGGGGGGTGTCCAGTTGCCCTTGACGCCGGTGCCCCGTGCATCGACGTCCTTTACAAGCGCATCCACATAGGCAACACCGAGGCCAAATTGCCAAGCGGCATTGGGCACCCACTGAAGCTCGGCTTCCGCACCTTTGTGGGTGGCGTCGGCATTCTCGATGAGCTGCTCCAGGGCCACGGTGTAAACGAGCGCCTGATAGTTCCTGTAGTCGTAGTAGTACGCCGCAGCATTGAAACGCAACGTGTGGTTCAAAAGCTCGGACTTGAATCCTACTTCGTAGGAGTACAGCGTCTCAGGGCGGAACGTCAGCGTCGATAAGTCGGCGATCGTGATCGGAAAGAGCGGGGCCGTGAATCCTCCGCCCTTTACGCCGCGGTTATAGCTCGCATACGCGAGCATGTCCTGGCTGAGATGGAAATCGAGCTGCGCCTTGCCGCTCACGAGATCATCGGCGCGACTGCCCGAGTAACTAGTGAGTGTCGTGCCTGCATCGGGGCTTAGCTGCAGGGTCTGCCCTGTGGTGCTTCCCGGGAAAAACTCGTACGGGTACCAGGAGAAGCGATAGTCCTTGTCGTCGCGCGTGAAGCGCGCGCCGAGCGTCACTCCAATGAGATCCGTCGCGCGATATTCGAGCTGGCCGAACGTTGCGTAGGATCTAGTCTGCAGAGAGTAGGGCGAGCGCGTGGCCGGGATGCCTCCCTCCGGGGACGGCCGGAAATCGTTGTAATAGGGGAATGTCCCGTACGGCCAGGCGCCCGGTAGAGAGCCTTCATTTGGGTTCGCGGCGTTGTCGAACGCCGAGGCGGTAAAGAACGCAGGGCCGATCCACCCCTCGTAGTAGTCGCCGTCGATCCAGAGCCCATACACGCCCGCGGTCCAGTTGAGCTTGCCCTCACTGCCGTTCAGGCGCGCCTCGAGGGATTCCTGTCCGACACGACTGCCGTTGAAAAACTCGAACAGTGTAACGGGTGATGCGTCCGAATCCTCCTGGTAGTCCTTGCTGAAGTGCGAGTAATCGCCGATGACCGTCAGGGTCGTGTCGCCGAACGGTTGCGTGTACTTAGCTGTTCCACTCAGGAACTGTAGCCGCGCAAATCCGCTCACGTTGTCGCGGATATTGAACGGTCCGCTCGCCGGCAGGCCCGAGGCATTACAGCCGTCGCATGTTCCGTAGGGGTTGGCGTTGCTTGGAACGTACACATCAACCCCGGGCGCGACGTTGTAGGTCGGTCGCTCCTCCCAAGAACCCGCGTGCACGTCCTCGCGCGAATATCGCCCCGAAACGAGGAGCTGGGCCTGCGCCGGCAGCTTGAACAGGAGCTGGCCGCGCAGCGCATAGTCATTACCGTTCTCGGCGTCCGCGCCGCCGGGATAGGAATTCGTAAACAGCGGATCGTAGTGGTTGCTCTGGAATGAAAGTCGCCCATCGACACCATCCAGGAGGGGACCGGTGACCGCGCCCTCGATGCGTGTCAGGTTGCGCTCCCCGGCGGTAATGTCGACATAGCCTCCGGCCTCGTCGCTTGGCCTGCGGGTCACGAAGTTCGCGAGGCCGCCCGTGGCGTTGCGTCCGAAGAGTGTTCCCTGCGGTCCACGCAGAACCTCGACGCGGTCGATATCGAACAGCGAGAAGGCAAGACCGGCCATCTGGCTCACGTATACATCATCGATGTAAATCGCGGCCGGGCTCTCCTGGTGATCGGCAAAATCGTTCTGTGTAACTCCGCGGATCGAGAGCGAGAACGAGGACGGGCCGTTCGGCTGCGTCATCACCACCGCCGGCATGAATCGCGTGATGTCGGTCGCGGCAACGGCGCCGAGCCCCTCGAGCTCGTTGCCCGATATCGCCGAGATTGAAATACCGACGTCCTGCGCGTTTTGCAGGCGCTTTTGCGCGGTCACGACAATCTCTTGCAGTTCACCGCCTGATGAGGATTGCTCAAGAGATGCGGATACCTGCGCCAGCCCCGAGCCGCTGGTTAGAAGGCCGATCAAGAGCAGTGTGACGGTGCCACGGATACCATTTCTCTGCGTGTTCATTGCTCCCCCCGGTAAGAATATTTATTTTCTAGGCGGATAGCCGACCGCCGCTGTTCTGCGACCGAGCGATGATCCTCGCGGCCTCTTGGGAGCCCCCGCGCGACCAACGCTGGGCCGCGAACCCGGTGAGTCTAAGTGAAACACCAAGTCCCTGAAAAGCTCGCGAAACGCACATCCGAGACTAAGCTCATTGCTTTCTGATCTGAGCGCTCGCGATGCGGAGTGTGGCGCGACCCGATCCCGCGCCTGGCCTTGCCGGTGCGGCTTAAATTCTCGCGCCTACCACACGCCGCCGAGAGCGACGGTGATCGCCTCGCCGTTCACGCCGCCCGCCGCGTCGCTGCATAGAAACGCGATCACCTGCGCGACCTCTCGCGGCTCCAGCACTCGATTCTGCGGGTAGATGGCGGCCCGCTCGCGCCAGACTTGCTCGACGCTGACGCTACGCCGTTCGGCCTCCGTCTTCGCCGAGCGCTCGGCCATTGCGGTTCGCACCCAGCCGGGCAGCACTGCGTTGGATGTGACTCCGAAGGGTCCAGCGTCCTGGGCGACCGCGCGCGCGAGCCCGATGACTCCATGCTTGGAAGCGGTGTAGGCGCTGCCGCGGCGTTCGGCTTTCTCGCCGGCCGTTGAACTGGTAAATACGAGTCTGCCAAAGCCGCGCTTGCACATGCCGCCGACGGTCAGCCGCGCTAACTCAAACGGACCGTCGAGGTTGATGCGCATCGTCTCGCGCCAAACTTCGGGATCCTGCTCCCACACGAGCCGCTCGTGGGCCGAGCCGATGCCGTGATTCACGACCAAAAGCTCAATCGGGCCCAGTCGTCGTTCGGTCTCAGCAACGGCTAGCGCGCAGCCCTCGGCCGTGCCGAGATCGGCCGCGACGTAATCGAGACCAACGGCCGCCAGTTCCGTCGCGCTGCGTGACACCACCATTACGCGTGCTCCCGCAGCCGCCAGCAATAGTGCCGCCTCGCGACCGATGCCCCGGCCGCCGCCCGTGACCAGTGCCACGCGCGCGTTCATCGTCTGGCTCCCGATGCCATTTCCCGGAATCGTTTCGTGCTTGCCACTATTTTTGTCTTTCCCGACTTGGCGAACGCGTTAGTAGCCGGGCTCGCGATGGTGCGCTACTTATAGGCGACTGCGGCGCTCGCTGGGCCAGCGAGCGGAATGATCTCCGTACGCTTGAAGCCAACCTCCTTACACCAGCGCGAGAAATCCGCACCCGTGTAGTCGAAGGCCACTCCGAACTCGATCAACATATTGAGCGACATCATCAGCCCGAAGGCATTCTGACGGCGCGCGTCATCGATGAGGATGATGCGAGCCGGATCCGGCGGTGCAGTCATGGTTCACGCTCGGTTGGTATAGGCAGGACATTGGCGAAGAAACGCGCGACATGCTACTACAGTAAGTGGATCTCACGCGCACACACGATTGGCCAGACGGCAGAAGGCGAAAACATTGTTGATTGCCGGTCACGACGACAGAACGAGGCCCACGCCGTTTGGGGTACCTGATAACTGCCGCCCGCAGGCCCCTCCACCAACAGGAGTCAAAATGGGCTCAGCTGTTTCCCGTGCTGCCTGCATCGTTTTCGTACTCATCTCATCGGTCGCAAGTGGAGCGGGGGAGTCTGCGCTCACTCTCGAAGTCGACGCGCGCGATGTAACGCAGGGCATCCAGCATGCCCACCTTGCCATTCCGGTTCACGCGGGATCCGTTTCGCTCGCTTACCCCAAGTGGATTCCGGGCGAACATGCACCTACGGGCCCGTTGACACAGCTCGTCGCACTGCAGATCACTGGCGGCGGTCACGTGCTGCCGTGGCGCCGTGATTCACTCGACGCTTTTGAGTTTCACGTCGCCGTTCCGGCCGGTGTCAGCGTTCTTGACGTGCGTTTTGACTATCTTTCCCCACCCAAATCCTTCGGCGGCGGCTACGGCGAAACTCCCAATGTGACGCCGCATCTTCTGATCCTGCCGTTCAATCATTTCATCCTTTACCCGAGCGATGCTGATGCCGAGACCCTGCAGATCAAAGCACAGGTGCTCATCCCGAGCGGTTGGAAGTTCGATGGCGCCCTGCGTCCGGAAAGCCTCGAGAACGGCCGCATTTCATTGCCGCAGACTTCGCTTGAAATGCTGATCGACTCACCTTTATTGGCCGGTGAGTATTTCAAAACCATCCCGCTGACTGACGGCGTGGGCAGCACGCGCATGAGCGTCGCCGCGGATGCTCCCGGCGACCTTGCGGTCAGTGAAGAAACGATCGCTGGCTTGCGGCGCGTCGTCGCCGAAGCGACCGGCCTGCTCGGGCCTGGCCACTATGGGCAATACGTCTGGCTCGTCTCGCTTGGCAACACGCTCGACGTGCAAGACGGGCTCGAACACCATGAATCGACCGACATCAGAGATTCAGAGAGCCTTTTTACCGACGCGGAGCGGCTGGTCGAAGCGCGCACGCTTCCCCACGAGTATGTGCATTCTTGGAACGGCAAGTACCGTCGGCCCAAGGGGCTCGTGACACGCAACTACCAGCAGCCGATGGTGAGTGATTTGCTCTGGGTCTACGAAGGGATGACGCGCTACTTGGGCGACTTCATGCTTCGCGCACGCAGCGGATTGAGCACGCCAGAACAGACGCGCGCATACGTTGCCTGGGTTGCTTCGCTAATGGACGTCGATCGCCCCGGCCGATCATGGCGCAGCCTCGCGGACACAGCCAGCGCTTTGCCCGCGTACAACCAAGCCCCGGACGAATGGGCGGCGATTCGGCGCAAGCGCGACTACTACGACGAAATGCTGCTCATCTGGCTGGAAGCCGACACCCTCATTCGTCAGCACAGCAACGACAAGCGCTCATTCGATGATTTCTGCCGAGCCTTCTTCGGCGGCCCGGCCGGGGCACCCGCATTGAAACCCTACTCACGGGCCGACCTCGTGAGTGCTCTCCATGCGGTTGCGCCCTTGGACTGGGAGGAATTCCTGCGCTCCAGAGTCGATGCGATCAACGTTCGCGCGCCTCTCGGGGGCATCGAGGCGAGCGGCTGGTCGCTGCAATACGATGATGAGCCCAACGTCTTTCTTGCGGCCCGAGACAAAGTTGACGGGTCGGACAATCTCAGTCTGTCGCTTGGGTTATGGGTGAAGTCGGATGGGGTGGTCGTTGACGTCGTCAACGGATCTGCCGCGTTTGCAGCAGGCGTCGCGCCAGCGATGCGGCTGGTGGCCATCGACGGTCACAAATGGAACATCTCCGCTGCTCGGGACGCAATTGTCAGTGCTGAGAAGACTACGCAGCCGATCGAACTTATCGTCGAAGCTGCCGACACAGTGCGCAGCCTGCGTCTTGACTATCACGCCGGGCTTCGCAATCCTCACTTGGTTCGGAATGCTCAACCCGACCTCTTAGACGAAATCATCGCTCCCAAGTTCGCCGGCGCGCGCTGAGGTGAACTTGGTCCGGGAAATGAGGTCCGGATCAGCGGCTACGAAGAGAGGAAGATTGGGTCGGGTGAACTGATTGCAGACCCGAAGGGGCACTTCGACGCACGAGAGTGGGATTGAGGAGTGAATCGGATTGGACCTTGCGGTGGAGCGGCGGGATTTGCCGGGAACTTAGCAGCGAGCATCGGCAAGGCAGAGTGCGTGGAATCGGCGGGTCTGATCGCTTTACCTGCAACACCAAAATCGCGCCCGAGCAGCACAAATAACAATCTATAAATTACATCAATAATTAGTCCGGGGATGCTCTCGTCACGGATCGTCCACCCCCAATCGAAGTTAACCAGCACAGCCCCTGACTTGTGGTCTAGCCGACGGCGGTTCCATGCGACCGCCAGCTTCACAACATACTCGCGACAGGTGCCCGGGAATCAGCCCGGATGCAGCGCGCGGGGACGTCGCACCGGGTTCTGGTCGTTGATCTCGTCGCGCGGCCGGTAAGGCGCCTCGAGATAGGCCCTCTCCGCGGCGTCGAGCCGCAGCTCGAGCGCCTGCACGGCGACCTCGACATGGTCCATCTTTGCAGCGCCCACGATTGGAACGTTCTGATTAGAGTTGCCGGCGACCCAGGCCATCGCGACGTGCGCCGTGCTCACGCCCCTGCGCCTAGCCACCTCGCGCACGCGGCGTGCAATCTCGCGATCGATGTCGTCGCCGTAGTATTCCTGGTAGACGTCGTGGGCCGTGCGCGGAGTAGCAGCGTCGCGCGCGAGGAAGCCGCGCGCCAGGGGACTGAAGGTCGTGACGTTGATGCCCTGGTCCCGGCAGTAGGGGAACATCTCCCGCTCCTCCTCGCGGTAGAGCACGTTGTATTGGCACTGCATATTGACGAACGGCGTCCAGCCGTTCAGCGCCGCGACGAAGTTCATCTTCGCGAACTGCCAGGCGTACATGGTAGACGCGCCGAGGTAGCGCACCTTGCCGGCACGGACCGCGTCGTGCAGCGCCTCCATCGTTTCCTCGACGGGCGTGCCCGCATCGAAGGCATGGATGACGTAGAGGTCGACGTAGTCTGTACCCATTCGCGCCAGCGACCGGTCGATCGCAGTCGCGATGTGCTTAGCCGACAGGCCACGATCGTTCGGGTCGTCGCTCATCGGGTAGTAGACCTTGGTCGCGAGCACCAGATGCTCGCGCGCGCTCATCCTGAGCAAGTTCTGGCCGACAACCTCCTCGTTGCGGCCGGCGGAATACCAGTCGGCCATGTCGAAGAAGGTGACGCCGAGGTCGAGGGCGCGCCGAAGGATGGGAATCGAATCGTCTTCGTTAAGCACCCAGCCCTTCCAGGCGGAGCTGCCCATCGACATCGTGCCGAGGCAAAGCTGCGATACCTTGAGGCCCGTCCGACCGAACCGGAGGTATTCCATGCGAGACCCATTGCGCCGCCGGGTTTGAGGCCGTGACGATATTGCATTCTGTGAAGGGTCCGGCGACCCGCCGGCTGAGAAGGATAACCGACTCGCACGCGGCGGCGTTGCTTCGTAAACGGCAGATCGAACTCGACGAGGAAGGCGCGAGCCGCTGTCCCTCACCCGCGGCGCCGACTGTGGGACGGATGGGATTGCAGTGCGGCAGCGCGACGCCCCGGTACCGAAGCAGGGGTGCTAACCGGCACCAGTGGCGCTCGTCGCCCGGCTCCCGTGCATCCCGATCGCCACTGCCGGTTACAAGACATTCTCAGAAGTTCGCTACGGTTAGTGCCGGTCTTTTTTCTGTACCCGCCGGCGTACATATGCGTCGAGCGACCCCGGCTGACAGTCGCCGCCGCCAGCTAACGCGCAGCTCAATTCACCGCCGTGCCACGGGCGGCGCGATTGATTTAAGCGCAACGCTGTTTGCTGGTTCGCCAACTTGTGTCCATTCGGTTACCGCGGTTTCACCAAGGCCGGCAAGATAGCGCTAGCATGCAACGCAACGAAGAATTGCCAAGATACGATTGCAAGGAAAGAAAGCGGCACAAATGGCGCCGCAACAGACTGGCGGCTTCGCGAGGGTGCGCGGTTGACAAAAAAAGTTGCGCTTCTGTCGCAGTGGGCGTTCGCATGCAGCGGAGTTCCCACCACGGGCATCATTAGCAATGGGATCGACTATTTCCTCTTCTTCTTCTACAACCAGGTCATTGGTCTGTCCGCGGCCCGGACCGGCCTTGCGCTAGCGATTGCGCTGACGTTTGATGCGGTAGCAAATCCGCTGGTCGGATATTTGTCGGATAACTGGCGATCGCGACTCGGGCGCCGTCTTCCGTTCATGTACGCATCGATACTTCCCCTTACCACGTTTTATGTGCTGGTTTGGTATCCGCCGGCTGATTCGCGGTCGCAATGGACTTCGTTCGGATACCTTTTGGCGGTGTTAATCCTCTTGCGACTGTCGATGATGATGTTCGACGTGCCAGTGCGAACGTTGGTGGCGGAATTGACCCCTGATTATGATGAGCGGACCCGACTCGCGTCACTTCCGACTTCGGTCAGTTGGTTTACGGGTTCGATCATGACGATAGCGATGTACGCGATCTGGCTAAAAGATTCCGCCGAGCAGTTGAACGGCCAGACCAATATCGCCGGATACCGGCAGGCGGCTGTCGTCTGTGGCGCGGTGGTCCTTGTTTCGCTGCTGTTCTCCACTGTGGGACTTCATCCGGAAATTCCTCATCTTCACGCGAAGACCTCGGCACAAACAGCGAGCCTCAAGGACATGGTCCGCTCTTTTGGCCAATTGTTGCAAAATCGTTCTATGCGGGCGCTACTCCTTTCCGGTCTGTTTGTGGGGACGGGTCTCGGCGCGACTGCTGCGCTTTGGTTTTATCAGTACGGCTTCTTCTATGGGATGCGCAGCAAGCAAATGTCGCTGCTGACCGTCGTCGAGTCCCTGGCATCATTGGCGGTCGCTCCCGTCATCCGGCGGTATGTCGTCAAGGGCGATAAAAAAGCCATGGCGATCCGCTTTTTGATGGCCTCCGTTGCCATAAGCATGATATTGCCGCCGCTGCTATCTGTGGGGTGGCTTCCGGGACGCGGCAGCAATGGCCTGTGGTACGTGCTAACAACCTATGATTTTCTCAGCCAGTTGATCTGGATCGTAACCGCTTCCATCATTTACTCACTCTACGCAGACGTTACGGATGACGTGGTGCTGGCGATTGGCAAACGTTTGGAGGGGGCGATATTCGCCTGCCAGACATTTGTCGAGAGAGTCGCGATGGGGCTTGGCGCACTGCTTGCCGGCCTGCTGCTCACCATGATTCATTATCCAACAACTGCCGAAAATGTAGCGATTCCCGCGAAGACTCTTACGCGACTCGGATTAAGCTACATGGGCGTGTGGTTTGTATTCGCTTCCATCGGAATTTGGTTCCTTTACAAATACGAAATCACGCGTTCCTTACAAGCCGCGGAAGCGGATGTTCTGGAGCGGTCAGGTACCGGAACCGAAGATTATTTGCCCTGAGTACGTTCGGTCACAACTCAATCTCGAGTGGTCCAGTTCCGGAGTTCATTTCCAAACGGTTTCCCGGCTCGGCTTCAGCGTGGCGGAGATTCTGGCAATGATCGACGCAAATCGACGCTTCCCGACAATTGCCCGCGCGCCGCAGCCTCCGCTTCATTTGGCTGCACCCAGACCGGATCGTTACCGCCGTAATAGCCGAGTTGGTCGTGACCGGCGCCGTGTGGCGAATATCCCAAGAGACGCCGGACTCTCTTGTCATACTGTCGTGCTACTTGCGGCGGGACCTCGAGAAAGTGGTTCTCTTCCGAGCGCAGCCAGCCCAGACAGTAGGTATTAATAAGGCCGGCCCGAGGCGAATGGCTGCGGTTTGCGCCACCGCCGTGCCAAGTCGAACCTAGATAGAAAAGGGCGGAGCCCTTCGGCATTACAGCAGTCGCCCACTGTGTCAGATCAGGCCGGTGCCACGCGCGGAGAAAGCGATGACTGCCTGGGACGACGCGTGTTGCTCCATTCTCTGCCGTAAAATCATTAAAGGACCACATCACACCGATTTGGAGCTCGAGTCCTGCGACCTGAATCGGATAGGGCGTATCGTCGCGATGAAGTTGCTGGTCGCTCTCCCCTGGCAATATCTCAATACCCGTCGTGCTCCCGAGCTGATAATCGGCGCAAGACGGCAAGAGGATGGCATCGGCCACATTCAGTACCATCGAGTGAGCTATCAGTTCGGCGCAGCGCGGCGCGTAGCGCAACACGCCGCCACATCGAAGCGTCTTTGGACCACTGAAGTCTGTGCGTTGACTTTCGTCGAATTCATCGAGCGACGATCGCAGCTCGGCGGCGCAGGCGTCGATCGCTTCGACTCGCGCCAGATTGCGTACGATGACGCCACCATCGCGCCGCAAAACATCAACAACCGCTGCCGGTGATGCAGTCGCATCAAATGACATCAGTAACATCACCGTTCCCCCGATTCGCCGCCTTCAGCCACGTCAATCCCCTCCGACATTCGCAGTGATGTTGGCAGATGTACCCCATGTCTATCAAAGCTTACGGCCGGGGGGCAGCATTCTCTACCTTGCTGACTGTAGCGCGCAGCGGCGTGCGTCCGCTGTCGGAACAGCCCGAACTGTCGCGAACGTTCATTTCGCGGCGGCGCCCCGTCAACACACGGCCGGGACACAGGCCATATCAGGTCTTGAGGCTGACGGTGTCGCGAAAGTGTTTCTTGCCCACCAGGGCCTTCTGATACTCCCCTTTTGACAAGATGTTCTCGGTTAGCTGCATGTCCGTCTGACAGAAGTGACCGAAGAACTCGGCAACGTTTTCGGCGGACTTCAGTACTTCGTCTCGAATGTAATTGATGTCAATGTTCATGCAAACTGCACCGACGACGCCGAACTCCTTGCGGACAATTGGAATGGTCGTGCATTTGAAGCGTCGCGCCCCGAGATTTAGCTCGTAATTCAGCTTGTCCTCGTTTAGGGCGCGTCGCTTTTTTAGGTCGACAAGTAGCGTGGTTGTGCCCATATGCAGCGACCGCCCGGTCACTTCGGCACCCTCGATCCAAACGACGGATCGACTCGGATTGGCGAGGTCGTGCAACAGGATCTCGATGCCCATATTCGGGAAGGTCTTCCCGAGGAGTCGCACGATGTTGCGATAGTTCTCTAAGTATTCGTTCGCGTCGCTTATGATTTCGGCACCACCATATTTGGAGAAGAGTTTCTCGAATGACCGCTTGTCCTTGTCGTCGAGAAGACCGCGAACGTTGTTCTGTTCGCCTATGAAGATGAGCTGGCGTCCCGCTCGCGAGTCGCGGTTGCGCAGTAGGTAATGCATTCCCAGCCGAAAATCGCGCACGCTAAATTCGGCGAAGTTGTCTGCTGTCGTCTGGTACGGGTAGAAGTCGTATTCAGTCAGGTCGCGTCCGCGCAGTCGACGCCGTTCCCGATGCTTGCCCACAACGAAGCCGAGCGCGAGCAATATTATCGACACCAGGGCCTCGGCAAGGGCTGCCGTCACCATGTGGTTTCCGAATAGGTTCATTGCTCCTTCCTCCCAGTGTTCCGGCCGCGGCTCAATGCCACTTCAGCAAAGTGCGATGTAACACCGCAGCCAGCCGCCCTGAAGGGCGCCCACAGAATTCACGGATCGTCTTATTTTCGCTCTCTATCACAGCGGCTCTCGTACAATGCGCCCGCCGTTTGTGGCAACGAGTGGAGACTTGGACCCCAGTCGAGCGACTAAGCCATTGATTATTATTAATAAAAAACTAGGAATGCCCAGGAGAGGACTCGAACCTCCACGGTGTTACCCGCTAGTACCTGAAACTAGTGCGTCTACCAATTCCGCCACCTGGGCGGTGAACCGGAAGCAAGGAAGGCGCCGAAATGTACGCATGGGGTCGGGGGCTGTCAATTGAGCCCGCGGCGCGGAAAATTTGGGCGCCGCGATCGTGCACCCGCCGCTCAACAGAAGCGCACGCCGGGACGATCTCAAAAGAGCCCTGCGGGTCAGCCTGCAAAGCGCGGTAAGAACCCGCTTGATGGCTCGACTGTCGAGGGAACCGTCACGGCCAACCGCGGCGGCTTTGGATTCCTGCGCGTACCGGGGCAGAGCGAGGATGTATTCCTGCCGCCGTCGCAGATGCGCGGGCTCCTGCATGGCGACCGCGTGCGCGTGCGCGTCGCGGGCGATGGCAGCGGTCGCTGGACCGGCGAGGTGCAGGCGATCCTTGACCGCGGAGTAACTTCTTTCCTCGGCACGATCGAGCAAGAGGGCCGCGGCGCCTGGGTCGTCTCGGCCGACCGACGCCTGCAGCTGCGATGCAGCGTGGCGCTCACGGATCTTGCCGGCGCCAAAAATGGCGACTGGGTCATCGCACGCATCCGCCGCTATGCAAGCTCGACGGCGCCCGCGCAGGCCGTGATCGAGAAACGCCTGGATCCGGCCCGGCCGGTGGAGCTTGGAACCGAGGCCGCCATCGCGCGCTTCGATCTGCCGCATGAGTTCACGCCCGCGGCACTGCGTGAGGCGCATGACTATGGCGATCGCGTCGATCCTGCCGAGGCAGCCTCCCGAATCGACCTGCGCGATCTGCCTCTCGTGACGATTGACGGCGAAGATGCCAAGGATTTTGACGATGCGCTGTATGCCGAGCCGCATCCGGAGGGCTTTCGCCTCATCGTGGCGATCGCCGATGTCAGTTACTACGTGCGATTGGGCACGGCACTCGACAGCGAAGCGCGCGAGCGCGGCACCTCGGTGTATTTTCCGACCCGCGTCGTGCCCATGCTGCCGCCGACACTTTCCGATCACCTGTGCTCACTCGCACCGAAGGTTGATCGGCTGTGCTATGTCGCTGACATGCTCGTCAATCGCCACGGCGCATTGAAAGGCGCACGCTTCTATCCCGCCGTGATGCGCTCGGCGGCGCGACTCACTTATACGCTCGCGTTTGCGGCCTTGTTTGAAGGCGAGCCTGAGGCGTGCAGCAAGCTAGGCCCGCTCGTTGAGCGGCTGCGCATATTGGTCGACATCTACAAGGTGCTGCATAAGGCGCGCGCGCGCCGCGGCGCGCTCGATTTTGACGCGCCTGAAGCGCGTTTCCGCATCGACTCCGCAGAGCATGTGACGGCGATTGATCTCGTCTCGCGCAATGACGCGCATCGCCTAGTTGAAGAATGCATGATCATGGCGAACGTGGCCGTGGCGGCCGAGCTTGCCCGCACGCGCACTGCAACCCTGTATCGCGTGCACGGACAGCCCGAAGAGGCGAAGCTCGACCGACTGCTCTCGACGCTGACAGCGCTCGGCATCGAGGCGCAGATTCCCAAAACCGTCGCGCCGCGCGACCTGCAGGCCTTGACGCGCCGCTTGGGCAAGGCTCCGGAACGGCCGTTCGTCGAATCCCTCGTCATCCGCTCTCTGCCGCAGGCGGTGTATCAGGCGACCAACATCGGACATTTCGGACTCGCCCTGGAACACTACGCGCATTTCACGTCCCCCATCCGGCGCTACCCGGATCTCGTGGTGCATCGCACTTTGCGTGCGCTCGGCGCCGCGGGCGGCGCGGCGGGCGTGCGCTATGAAACGGCCGAGCTCGCCGTGCTTGGGGAGAGCACTTCAAAGCTCGAGAAGCGCGCCGACGAGGCCGACCGCTACGTGAACAATTTCTTGAAGTGCAC
>Ga0302325_10011068_pt1 | contig 19459 bp, 17 predicted proteins | sample Palsa_T0_2_FD_201948 | JGI IMG/M metagenome (GOLD analysis project Ga0302325, IMG submission 201948) | Peat permafrost microbial communities from Stordalen Mire near Abisko, Sweden - Palsa_T0_2 | ecosystem: Environmental > Terrestrial > Soil > Palsa > Peat permafrost | place: Sweden: Abisko...
GACAGGACACTAGCCAAGGTAGATCAAGAGAGAGATCGACCCGCTGAGCACATCGAGGAGGCGATCTCCGAATTGGGGCTGCTCCCCGCCGAGCTAGAGATCGTTCGCGCGCTTGGAGCATCCAGCTCTGTCTTGTCACACGTACCGGACGCCGCATCCCAAGTGGCTCCGTCTCAAGCAACACTGGGACACGATAGATACGATGGTGCGAGAAATGGCTACGCACGCCTGAGAGGCGATGCCTCGCGTGGTGCAAAGGGCCCCCGGTCCCGCGGAGCCTACAATACCGAGAGGCGGGCTCCAACTCTCAGTGGCACCGCATCGCGGCACGGCTCCCCCACAATGCTATCCTGATGCTTAGCACCCATCCGCCCGTCCGCCTGCGCGTGACGTGTGCTCCCGGAAGGAGTTTTCATGCAGTCTCGCCGGATTTTCATCGGCAAAGTGGCCAGCGGCCTGGCCGGCGCCATGGCCGCGCCCAACGTGTTGGCTGCCAGCGACCGCATCCGGTTGGGCATTATCGGCGCCGGCGATCGCGGCACGCAGATCATGCGCGAGGCGCTGGCTTGTCCGAACACGGAATTCGCGGGCATCGCGGACGTCTATACCAAGCGCCTGGAAGACGCCGGGGCCATCGCGCCCGGCGCCAAGACTTATCTCGATTACCGCCGCCTGTTGGACGACAAAAGCATCGATGCGATCCTGATCGCCACGCCGCAGCACCTGCATTGCGAGCACTTCGTCGCGGCGCTCGACGCCGGGAAACACGTCTATCAGGAAAAGACCATGGCGTTCAGCGTGGAGCACGCCAAGCGGATGCGGGCCGCTTATCAGAACGCCGGCCGGCGCACGGTGCAGATCGGCCACCAGGCATGCTCGTCCGGCCAGGTGTGGGACGCGGTCAACTTCTTGAAGACGGGCGGCGTGGGAAAAATCACGGCCATTCACGCGCACATGTATCGCAATACGCCGCACAGCAAACCGCAATGGACGCGGCCGGTCTTTCCGGATATGACGCCTGAAAACATCATCTGGAACGCCTTCCTGGGAGAGGCGCCGGCGCATGCATTCGACGCCAACCGCTACGTCAACTGGCGCTTCTTCTGGGATTATTCCGGCGGCAACGTTTACGAGAATATGTGCCATCAACTGGCCTTCTGGTATAAGGCGATGGGGCTGAAAATCCCGCACACGGCGAACATGGCGGGCGGCGTGTATCTGTGGAAGGACGGACGCGAGGTACCGGACACCATGAACGTCACGCTGGAACATAACGAAGAGATTCTGTTTTCATGGGATTCGGGATTCGGCAACAATCAACTGGGCAGCACGGAAGACGTGCTGGGCACCGATGGCACCATTTCGAAGAGCCAGCAAATACGCTACCTGCCGCAGAAGGTAAACCGTCCGGACGGCGCGGAGATGCTGGGATCCACGCGCACCGCGCCTAACGCGCACACGCAGAATTTTCTGGATTCGATCCGCTCGGGACAGGAGCCCAACTGTCCGTTCGAGCTGGGCTTCCGCGTCTCGATCGCCTGCCGCATGGCGGTGGAAAGCTATCGCCGGCAGCGGCCGGTGGGGTGGGATGCCGCCAAAGAGGAAATCGTCTGAGCCGCGCGCGCTAGCCGGCGCTCTCCCCTACGAAATGGATTTTGAATACACGCCCGAACAGATCCAGCTGCGCAAAGCCGTGCGCGAATTCGCCGAAGCGGAAATCGCGCCGCACGTAATGGAATGGGACGAAGACCAGATCTTCCCCATGGAGGCCATCTGCAAGCTCGGGAAACTCGGCTACATGGGCGCCATCTTTCCGGAAGACCTGGGCGGCGCCGGATTGGGATACATCGAGTACAGCATTATCATCGAGGAACTGTCGCGCGTGGATGGGTCGGTGGGCATCATCGTGGCCGCGCACACTTCGCTTTGCGGCAACCATATATATAAAATGGGCACCGACGAACAGCGCCGCCGCTACATTCCGCGGTTGGCTTCGGGCGAGTGGCTGGGCTGCTGGTCGCTGACCGAGCCCGAAGCCGGTTCGGACGCCGCGGGCACGCGCACATCGGCTCGACTCGAAGGCGAGTGCTGGGTGCTCGACGGCGCCAAGACTTTCACCACCAACGCGCACTTCGCCAACGTCTGCGTGGCCATGGCGGTGACCGACCGTACCGCCGCGCAACACGGCATCTCGGCATTCATCATCGATCAAGGCACGGCGGGGTTCCGTCCCGGCAAGAAGGAGAACAAGCTGGGGCTGCGCGCCAGCGCCACAGGCGAAGTGATCTTCGAGAATTGCCGCATCCCGCAGACGCAGTTGCTGGGCAAGCGCGGCGAGGGCTTTGTGGATAGCCTGAAGGTGCTGGACGGCGGGCGCATTTCCATTGCGGCGCTGGCCATCGGCATGGCGCAGGGCGCATACGACGCCGCGCTGCGTTATTCGAAGCTGCGGCGGCAGTTTAGCCGGCCCATCTCCGAATTCCAAGCCATACAGTACAAGCTGGTGGATATGGCCACGTCGATCGACGCGGCGCGCCTGCTGAACTATCGCGCCGCCTGGATGCTGGATCGCGGCCAGCGCGTGACCAAGGAATCGGCCATGGCGAAGCTGTTCGCGTCGGAAGCCGCGGTACGCGTGGCGGACGAGGCGGTGCAGATCCATGGCGGCTACGGCTTTATCAAGGATTATCCGGTCGAGAAGTTCTACAGGGACGTGAAGCTGTGCACCATCGGTGAAGGCACCAGTGAAATACAGCGTCTGGTCATCGCGCGGCAACTTCTGAAAAGCTGATGACGGATTGGGCGCGCAAGATTGCAGAGGGCGATGCACGTGCGCTGGCCCGCGCCGCCACGGGAATCGAGAACCGCGACCCGCGGGCGCTGGAAGTCCTACGGGAGCTGCAGGCGCGCAGCGGACATGCGGTGGTGGTCGGCATTACGGGGCCGCCCGGCGCGGGTAAGAGCACGCTGGTGGATGCGCTGGCGCGCGAACTGCGCCGCCAGGGCCGCACGGCCGGAATCGTCGCGGTGGACCCCACCAGCCGGCGCACGGGCGGCGCCATCCTGGGCGACCGCATACGGATGCTCGACCATCACGCCGACGCCGGCATCTTCATCCGCTCGATGGCCACGCGCGGAACATCCGGCGGACTGGCGCAGGCTACCGGCGATATGGCCGCGCTGCTGGACGCAGCCGGCAAAGACTTCGTGATCATAGAAACGGTGGGGGTGGGCCAGGACGAAGTCGAGATCGCCGGTCTGGCGCAGATAACAGTGGTGGTGTTGGTACCGGGAATGGGCGACGATATACAAGCCATCAAGGCGGGCATTATGGAGATCGCGGATGTATTTGCGATCAACAAATCCGACCAGCCCGGAGCCGATCGCGTAGAGCGGGAAATTCAGGGCATGCTCAGCTTGGGGCAAGGCGGGCAAGGCGGGCACGAGCCGCGGATCATTCGCACGGTGGCTACGGAAGGTACTGGGGTTCGGGAGTTGTTGGAGGCTGTGGAAGCGGCTAAGGGACAGGCCGCGCGGCCTGCCCCACGCGGAGGTCACAACATGAACGTACAAATAGGCATCATAGGCGGGAGTGGTCTCTACCACATGCCCGGCTTCGAGGCGGAGGAAGAGGTAGTGTTGGAGACGCCGTTTGGCGCGCCTTCCGACAACCTGGTGGTCGGCAAGCTGGCGGGACGCAGCGTGGCGTTTCTGTCGCGCCACGGGCGCGGGCACCGCCTTTCACCTTCGGAGTTGAACTATCGCGCGAACATCTACGCCATGAAGTCGCTGGGCGTGGAGCGCATCATTTCCCTGAGCGCGGTCGGTTCGCTGAAGGAGCAGCACAAGCCGCTCGATTTCGTCATTCCCGATCAGTTCGTCGACCGCACGCGCGGCCGCATCTCCACGTTCTTCGGCGACGGCCTGGTGGCCCATATAGGCTTCGCCGATCCCATCTGCCCGCAGCTTGCCGAGGTGGTGGGCGAGGCCTGCGCTGCCGCGGGAGTCCCTGCCGCGAAGGGCGGTTCCTACTTGTGCATGGAAGGTCCAGCGTTCTCCACGCGCGCCGAGTCGAACCTGTACCGAAGCTGGGGTATGGATGTTATCGGTATGACTAACCTGCAGGAGGCCAAGCTGGCGCGCGAGGCCGAGATCTGTTACGTGACCGTCGCGATGGTCACCGATTACGACTGCTGGCACCCAGGGCACGACGCCGTCACTGTGACGGATATCATCGCGAACCTGGTGAAGAACGCCGAGAACGCCTGCAAAGTGGTGGCGGCCGCGGTGGAGCGCATGCCCGCCGGGCGAAGCTGCAAGTGCGGGTCGGCGCTGGCGCACGCCATCATCACCGACCGAAAACTGGTGCCGGAAGCGACCCGGCGCAAACTGGACTTGATCGTTGGCAAGTACTTCCTGTAACGAACGCGCCGGCCTGTTGCTGGACTACTGCCTGCGAGGGGAACCGTGGCCGCCGGCATTGCTGCGCGCGCTGGCCGGCGACGAATGTTCCGACGCCCTCTTTCGGGTGGTCGCCGAAGGGCTGGCGGACCGGTTCGAGCCGGCGCTGTGCGACACCTACGCGCGGTTGTTCGCGGAGGCCATCGCGCCAGGCGAAAGCGCCGAACTCGTCGGACGATACCAACGTGTGCGCCTGCCGCGCGCCATTACGGGCGAACCGCGGACCGTCTTCGTGCTCTCGCGCGTGACGCTGGGCGCGGACGTAGCGGTAACCAGCGTCATCCTGGATGCGGCCAAGCGCCGCTTTCCCGAGGCGGCCATTTACCTGGTGGGACCGCGCAAGAACTGGGAGTTGTTCGCCGCCGATGCGCGCATACTCCACTTGCCGGTGAAGTATCGCCGCGGCACGCTGCGTGAGCGTTTGGCGGCGGCGCCGGAATTGCGCGCGGCGCTGTCCGTACCCGATAGCGTCACGATCGATCCCGATTCGCGGCTCACGCAGCTTGGCCTGCTACCCATATGCCCCGACCCGCGTTACCACTTCTTCGAAAGCCGCGGGTATGGCGGAGACGGCGACGATCCACTGCCGGTTCTGACTCAGCGCTGGGCCGAGCAGACCTTCGGCATCCCGGATGCCCGGCCGTTCGTGGCGTTAGGGCAGGCCTCCGGCCCGTCCCGGTCCGGCATCGCAATCAGCCTGGGGGTTGGAGAAAATCCCGCCAAGCGAATCGCCGATCCCTTTGAAGCGGAACTGCTGGCCCTGCTGGCCGAAAGCGGCGAGCCTTTGACGATCGATCAAGGCGCGGGAGGCGAGGAAGCGGAGCGCGTGGAACGAGCCGTGGCAGCGTCCGGGGCGCATGTTGAGCGGTGGCGCGGCTCTTTCGCCGGCTTCGCTTCGATTGTCGCGAACAGCCGGCTCTACGTGGGTTACGATTCCGCCGGCCAGCATGTAGCGGCGGCTTGCGGCGTCCCGCTGATCAGCGTGTTCGCGGGGTTCCCGTGCGACCGGATGTTCGCGCGTTGGCGGCCTGCCGGGCGGGTCATACGCGTCGACGATCCTGATCCGGCGCGCGTGTTGGAGCAGGTGCAGCTCACTTTACGGCAAACGTTAACGAGCCGACCGCGTTAGTGTTCTGATCGAGGACGATCACCCGGACTTGCTGTACCGCATCGGTAGTCGGGTGATCCTGCGGGAACGGGATACCTTCCTTCATCACCGCGTCGTGCTGCGCGGCCGTCAACTCGAAGGGGAAGCTCGCCAGGCTGGGCTCGCCGAGCGGGCCCGAGGCGCCCCGATCGGAAACCAAAAGATATATGGCACCCGTGAACTTGCCGTCCTGCTCGCGCATCAGGATGTCCGACGGATTGACGCGGATCTCCATGTGCACGCCCGGCTTGGCTCCTTCCATGGGCGCGATTTTGGTGCGCAGCCCGATATCGGCAGCGTCGGAGGGACTTTGAAAAGCCGCCATCAGGACCGCCTTCATTCTGTCTACGGGTGGGCGCGTATCCGGCAACGCATAGTAGCGCTCCCTGACCTGCAGCTTGACTCCCTTGCGCTCGCACGCGATGCGGATTCTGTGGAACCTGCTGTCCCAATTCTCCGCCGATGGGGCATAGGCAATTTCGAAAGAATTGGCGTCGTCCGTGGCCACTTGCTTCAGGACCGCGCGAATGTCCAGCCGGAAGTATGTGCGGCCTCCGGTTAGAAGGGCCATCTGTGCCAGGTCGAGGCCAGGGTCCGCGCCCTGAGAGCCCTGCACGTTGTGTTGTTGGTAGTCGCCAAGGACGGTTGTCGCATTTGTGGGCGGTCCGGCGCCGGGATTCTTCGGTGTATCCATCTGCATGATGGGGTTGACCGCGGTGCTGAGGTCCCGGCTGTATGAAAGCGGATTCACCGCGACTTCCGCGTGCGCCAGCGTCACCGCCAGGTGTGGCACGTAAAGAGCGCAATCCACCCAATCGCCGTTGCACGGAAGCTTGGAGTTATAGACGTTTTGCATGCCGTCCGTGATCCAGACGATGTCCCTCTGGCCCGGCAACGCGGCCAGAGTGCCAGCCAGCGTCTCAAGCTGGTGGAAGGTCTTTTTTACCAGGTCCTCCTGGCCCAGGTGCACCGGGCGGCCATGGCTGGCGGCTTTCATGGCCTTGTCGAGAACGTCGGCCACATCGTGCGGCCATGTAGCATCGTCGGCGGACTTGGGTGCTATGGCGTGGATCGGAACCAGCTCGCCCTCCAGGTTGAGCAGGTAGAAATACAAGGAATCGCCGGATTCCAGTTGCGGCAGCGATTTGGACAATGCGTGCCAGGTGTCCAGCCGGTCGTTCTGGTTTTCATTCATCAGGTCGAACAGGATGACGGTGGTGTGCGGCATCGCGCCGCCAGGGCGGTTGGAATGATCCAGCGGTCCCAGAGCCGCGGCCCGTTCGGAGCTGGGCCGGCGGAAAAACAAAATGGTCTGCGGCTTGTTGTCGTCGGTGATTTTGAAATCGGCGCCCGTCAGGTCGGTCACCGGCTGGTCGGTCAAGTCAAGCGCTACGGGGTAGAGGCGAATGAGGGGGGGCGGCGGGGCCGGGGCTTGTGCCAGAAGTCCGGAAGCGCCCAAAGCCACGGTCCAAAAGAGTGCCTTGGATTTCAACATATGGAACACCACAGTGTAGCGCTTACCGGGCGCCGGGTGGTGGCAAAATCTTCAAACGTTTGCGGTGCCCAGCCCGCCTCTCAGCGCCAGCCCCTATCGCCGCGCAGGGGGACGAAACGGCAGAAGGTGGCGCCGTGCTCCTCGGTGACGCCGTTCGATTTTACGATCACCCGCAGTTCCTGGTCTTGCCTGCCGCCCACCGGGATGACCAGGCGTCCAGGGTCGCCGAGTTGCTTCAGCAACGGCTGAGGCACATCCGGCGCCGCGGCGGCCACCGAGATACCGGCGTAGGGCGCGGCTTCCGGCCAACCCAGCGACCCATCGCCGCGTACCACCAAGATATTACGGTCGAGTCCGGTGCGCGACAGGTTCTGTCCGGCAACGCGCGCCAGGGCCGGGACGATCTCGATGGAAATCACACGCGCCGCGAGCGCGCCCAACACAGCGGCGTGATAACCCGAACCTCCGCCCACATCCAGCACGGTTTCCACGCCCGTCAATTCGAGCAACTCGGCCATCAGCGCGATCATGTAAGGCTGTGAGATGGACTGACCATATCCGATCGGCAGCGGCTCATCCTGGTAGCTGCAGATACGGCTATCGTGCGGGACGAACTCCTCGCGCGGAATGGTGAGCATGGCGCCCAGGACGCGCGGGTCGCGGATGCCGCGCTTGCGGAGTTGGCGATCCACCATGCGGCGGCGTTCGGAGGGCCAATCGGGAATCATCGGGCATGCCAGCAGGCGGTAATCGCCTGCCCCACCTTATAATAGCGGTAATGGCGCGCCAAATCACCCTGATACCAGGGGACGGGATTGGACCTGAAGTCGCCGAGGCCACAGTGTGCGCGGTGGAAGCCACCGGGGCGGCAGTGGAATGGGAGCGCGTGGAGGCCGGCGCCAAGGCCCTGGAGGATCTTGGACAGTTGCTTCCGGACGATGTGTTCGCCTCCCTGGAATGTACCCGCGTGGGTTTGAAGGGGCCGACGGCAACGCCCATCGGCGGCGGGCACCAGAGCATCAACGTGGCGCTGCGTAAGAAGCTGGGACTGTACGTGAATTTCCGGCCGGTGCGCATGTTGCCCGGCTTGAAGACCCGCTTTAGCGACCTGGCGCTCGACTTAGCCATATTCCGCGAAAATACCGAAGACCTGTACTCCGGCCTCGAACACGAAGTGGTTCCGGACGTGGTGGAGAGCCTGAAAATCATCACCAAGACGGCGTCGATGCGGATTGCGCGGGCCGCCTTCGAATGGGCGCGGCGGGAATGCCGGCGGAAAGTGACGGCCATCCACAAGGCCAACATCATGAAGATGAGCGATGGCTTGTTCCTGAAGTGTTGCCGGGCGGTAGCGAGCGAATACGGCGATATCCAGTACACGGAACTGATCGTGGACAACGCCTGCATGCAACTGGTCATGCGGCCAGAGACATTCGACGTGCTGGTACTGCCGAACTTGTATGGCGATATTGTCTCGGACCTGGCGGCGGGCCTGGTGGGCGGCCTGGGCATCGTGCCGGGCGCGAACATCGGAGACCGTCACGCGGTTTTCGAAGCGGTGCACGGTACGGCGCCGGATATAGCGGGAAAGGGGATGGCCAATCCGACGGCGCTGATGCAGTCGGCGGCGCTGATGCTGGCGCATATCGGCGAGCGCCTCGCCGCACAAAAACTGCAGGGCGCCGTGGAGCGCGTTTATGCGGATGGCAGGCGCCTGACGCGGGATGTGGGCGGCACGGCGGGCACGGCGGAGTTCACCGATGCGGTGATCGGCGCGATGCGGTAGCAGCGCGGCCTACGAGGCCGCTTGCAGGTTGCGATCCTGCCCCACTCAAAGGCCGATCGGCGACAATAAGTCTATGTCCGACACACCCGCGCCACGCGGTGAGCCGCGCTGGCCCGCGATCATGGCCGTGCTGTCGGTGGGTGGACTGTATTGGGCACTGCCGGAAGCTCTGAGTCCCGGACCGGGATGGCTGGCGCTCGCGGTAGTGGCGCCGCTTGCCGTCCTGGCTACGGTCTTGCATCGGCGAGGCAAGTGGATGCTCAATCAGATTGTTGGATACACCCAGTTGGGCTTGATCACGGCCGCTATGATTGGCGCTCTCACGCTGCTTATCGCCGCGCTGCTGGACCATAAGGAACCGGCTCCTGTCCTGCTGCGCTCCGCGGTGGCGCTGTGGATCTCGAACATCCTGGTGTTCGCTTCCTGGTACTGGCGACTCGATGCCGGCGGACCCAACCAACGGGAGCTGCGCGGCGAGCACATGGACGGCGCATTCCTGTTCCCGCAGATGACGCTAGGCGACCGGGACTGGCTGCCCGGCTTCATGGATTACCTCTTTCTGGCGTTCAATACCAGCACGGCCTTTTCACCCACCGATGTTCCCGTCCTGTCGCGATGGGCGAAGGGCATGATGATGGTGCAGTCCACGATATCGCTGACCACCCTGGCGCTGTTGGCGGCGCGGGCGGTCAATATACTGTGAGTTGTAACGCCAAGCGGCTCAGTGGCGGAAATGCCGCACTCCGGTGAAGACCATCGCCAGACCCAGCCGGTCGGCAGCCTCGATCACTGCGGCGTCGCGCACCGATCCGCCGGGTTGGATCACAGCCGTGGCGCCGTGCCGCGCGGCTTCCTCTACGCCGTCCGGAAACGGAAAGAAGGCATCCGACCCTACCGCCGTGCCGGCCAGTGGCAGCAAGGCCTTCATGGCCGCAATCTTCACGGAATCCACGCGGCTCATCTGGCCCGCGCCGACGCCCACCGTCTGCCCGGCGCGCGCAAACACGATGGCGTTCGACTTCACATGCTTGGCCACCTTCCAGGCAAACTCGAGTGCCTTCCACTCTTCATCGGTGGGCGCGCGCTTCGTTTTCACCTGCGCCGCGCTGCGGTCGAGGCGCGCCGTGTCCGCCGTCTGCGCCAGATATCCGCCGGAAATCGATTTCACCACCAGGCCCTCGCCGCCCGCGGCTACTTTCAAAAGCCGCAGGTTCTTCCTGCCGCCCAGGGCCGCCAACGCCTCCGGCGCATAATCGGGCGCCGCGATCGCTTCCAGAAATGTCTTGGCGCATTCGCCGGCGGTCTCGGCATCCACTGTGCGATTGAATCCGACCACCCCGCCGTATGCCGATACGGGATCGCATTCGAACGCCTTGCGGTAGCTCTCCGCCAGCGTGCTTTTCTCCGCGCAGCCGCAAGGATTGGTGTGTTTCACGATGGCGGTCGCCGGCGCATCGAATTCAGCCGCCAGCTGCCACGCGGCATCCAAATCCGCCAGGTTGTTGTAGGAAAGCTCCTTGCCCTGAAGCTGCGCAGCGCCCGCGATTCCGGCCCCGCGCCTGCCATACAGCGCCGCCGACTGGTGCGGGTTCTCGCCGTAGCGCAGATCCAGGATCTTGCCGGCGTGCAGATCGAGGACGGCGGGCAATGGTTCCTCGCCATCCACCTGCGCCAGGCGGGCGCTGATCTCACGATCGTAGTCGGCGGTGGCGCGAAACGCCTTCTGCGCCAGGCGCCACCTCGTACCGGCCGAGAGAGCGCCGCCATGCGCCTTCATCTCCTGTACGATATCCGCGTAATCGGCCGGTGAAACCACCACCGCTACGTCCTGGTGATTCTTGGCGGCCGATCGGATCATGGTGGGCCCCCCAATGTCGATGTTCTCGATCAGCTCCGCAAGGCTGGCATCGGCCCTGGCCGCCACTTCCTCGAAGGCGTACAGGTTCACTACCACCATATCGATCGGTTGAATGCCATGCCGCGCCAGCGCTTGCATGTGTTCCGGCTTGCCGCGCATCGCCAGGATTCCGCCGGTAACATTGGGGTGCATGGTCTTCACCCGTCCGTCCAGCATTTCCGGGAAGCCCGTCACTTCCGAGACATCGCGAACCGGCACGCCGGACTCGCGCAGCAGCCGCGCCGTGCCGCCGGTCGAGATCAATTCCGCGCCTAGATCGTGGAGCTCGTGCGCGAACGCCGCCACGCCGGTCTTATCGGTGACGCTGATTAGGACGCGTTGGATTTTGGCCATCAATCGAAAGGTAACACGATGGCCCGCAGCGCCTAATGTGGGCTCAAGACGATTTTGCGGATCTGAGATTCCACCGGCGCGCTGTCCGCCTTCCTCTTCCCATCGTCGTCGTAAGCGTTCCAGCCGGTGTTGGCGATGAAATAGAAGACCCCGCCTACCAGCGTGCCGTGCGTGGGTTCACCCAGGCCGGGGGTGTTTGCCTCCAGAATCTCCTGCCGGGTCAGGCCGGCGGAAAAGAGCACCACGCGCTCCGGTTTCACGCCGTTTTGCACGGCCAGAAACGCATCGCCATATCGATAGAAACCGTCGATCCCACCGAGCGCAATATTGTGGGCTGGCTGCAGCCACCGCACGGCGCGGGTCTTCAAGTCAATGGCCGCGATGCCGCGCACGTAGTCCGGCACGTATAGAGTTCGCTCGTCGGCGGACAGCGCCGGTGTCTGCGGCGAGGAAAATTCGCCGGGCATATCCAGCCGCTCGATGGTGGATGAGTCCGCCTTCAAACGGAGCACGGCGCCGTAAGAACCTTCCGACACGTAGAGATCGCCGGCGCGGCTGATTGTCATATCGCCGAGCAATCCCTTCACCGGCGAGTCGAGCCGCTTCAGCAGCGCGCCGGAATCCAGATGGAACGCCAACAGCGCGCTCTTGTCCCGGTCGGCCGCATAGCACTGTTGGCAGTTCGCCACCCATCCAGTCGCCGCCCAGAGGATGCGGCGGCGGGCATCCACGCGCAAGGCCATTACGGGCCAATCCGATTTCGCGAAGGTTTGGCCATCGGCGGTAACGATTTTGCATTTCGTCGCGCTGCCGATCAGAAAGCGCCGTGTCCTTCCATCGTAGGCGAGGTCTTCCGGCAGCAAGTCGCGTTCCGGAAGCTTCGAGACCAGCGCGGCATGGGCGATCGGCTTCCGGTTCTGCTCCACCTGGCGCAGCACGTCGGCGAACCCGGCGGAACCGCGCAATGCGGCGAAGTCGTCATCCGCGTTGAAGTCGTAGATCAGGCCCGCGCCCGACAGATCCTTCAATTCCGCTACCGCGCGTTCCGGTTGGCCGAGGCGCGCGTCCGCCGCAGCGAGATTGTACAGAATCAAGGGGTTGCCCGGCAGCAGCGGCAGCAGTTCGGCCAAGGTGCCTCGCAGTTTCGGATAGTCTTTGGCCTTCAGGGCCTGGCTTGCCGCCCGATTCAAGACGATCCAGCGGGGCTCGGGTTGATCCGCGCCCAATAGCGTGAAGACAGTCGCGGCCAGAAGCGGAAATCCGAATGGCGATCCACGATGCATACTGATGCATGGACGCGCGCCAACCGAACAGGTTTGCTTCAAGCTGCCGAACACCTGGTACTAAGTAGCCGGGGGAGCAATGATGAAGAGCGTTCCAAAGCCGGAGCCGCCCGCCGAAGCGGCGCCCCAAACGTTGTTGTTGCTGTCTACCAGCACGCCGGCAAACGGGTTCGCGCCGTCTGCACCGCCCGTGAAGTTGTACAGAATGACCTCCGTCCAGGGGCCGCCCGGCGTCGCCGGCTTCGTCAGTTCAAACACAGTGCCGAATCCGAACGTGCCGCCGAGCGACGTCGTGCCATACAAGTTGCCTAGCGAATCCCAGGCTAACGAGGCCGTCGGAACAGCTCCATCCGGTACTCCCGTGAAGGTGTGCAGAACGGTCTCCGCCTTGGTCGCGATATTCAATTCGAATACCACGCCATTGCCCTCACCGAAATAGCCGCTGCCACCTGAAGAGGTTGTGCCGTAGAGGTTGCCTAGGCCGTCCCCGATTACCCCGCCAAGCGGTTGGCTGCCGTCCGTTCCTCCCGTGAAGTTGTATAGCGGGAGGGCAACGCCATGCTCGAAGACCGCCCCGCCACTCAAAGCAACGTCGTCACCTGCGGACGTGCCATAGAACGTGCCCGACTCCAGATACAAGCCGGCTCTGGGCAGCGCGCCACCTGGATTGAACCTCCTGAGAATCGTAAACGCACCGCCGCTGGGAATCTCAAATATGGTTCCTATGTCCAATGCCTGGCCGCCACCCCCGGTGTAGATGCCCCCGCCCCCGGCGTAGGTCGTGCCAAACAGGTCTCCCGCCGAATTGATGGCCAGCGTTCCGGTGGGACCCCACCCGTTCGACGGGGGGTTGACGAAGCTGTGCAATAAGGTGAATACGCCCGCGGGACTCAGCTCGAACACCGTTCCATAGTTGTTTGGGCCGCCCCTGTATGCGACACCATAGAAGTTACCCGTTGAATCCTGAACCAGGCCGCCTATGGGATCGGCGCCGTCTTTCCCACCCGTGAAGGAGTGCAGCACGGTTTCTATGCGGCTGTCGAAATTCACCGCGTAGACGGTCCCGTTTCCGTAGGCACCGCCGGCAACCGTGGTGCCGCAGATGTCGCCCAGATAAAGAAGAGGCGTTGCCAACGGGGTGGCGCCGCCCGCGCCGCCCGGGAACGTATAGAGTAGGGTAAAATTCTGACCTTGGACCGGTTGCATCGCAACCAGGGCCAGCGCCAGAACCGGCCCTGACACGAGCGCCGACCGGCCCAATCTACCCGAAATCAAAAGTCGCATTATTGTCGTTTCTCCCTGTTGTTTGATTGCCCGGGATTATGCTGAATGACATCCACCGTGTTATGGTACTACTACTACAGCTTGATGTAATTCTGCTCTTCGTGCATCAAGAAGTAAAGTACCATAAAGTACCATAACGTACAGAACCTTAAAATATATGATTGCGATAGGAAATCGCAGCATTATAATAACTTTAGCATTTGATAGGTTGGCTCCGGGATGAATGCGCGCCGACCGGTTTTTCCCCAAAAATGGATTACGCGCCATGAACTTAGCCAAAGCCCTTGCCGAACTACGAGAGCAACGGGATGATCTCGATCAAGCCATATTGAGTCTGGAACGGCTCGCGAGCGGCCGTCCACGGGGCCGTGGCAGGCCTCCGGGCCGGAAGACTGGCACTGCCCAGAAGCGTCCCCCCCGGATGCCCGCCCGTGGAAGCGAATCCGTGAAAACAGCTTAACGCGGGTTTTGGCCCTCTCTGGCGGCCTGTCCAAAATATCCACAGAATCAACACTTAGCAAAATTCTATCTCAGTGGCACGAAAATCCGCGCGCGGCGATAGAATGGGAGTCCCCTCCGGAGAGGAGCATCCATGAATCGACGAGACCTCTTCAAGAACGTAGCGCTGGCCGGCGCATTTGCGCAGGGAACCCGCGCCGCCGCGGCTGCCAACGACCGCATCGGCATCGGCGTGATCGGCTGCGGCGGCATGGGTCGCATGGACCTGGCGGACTTCCAGAAGCAGCCCGAGGCCGAGATCGTCGCCGTATGCGACGTTTACGAGCCGAACCTAAATGAAGCCCGTCAACTCACGGGTGGTAAGGCGCGCGCCTATTCCGATTTCCGCAAATTGCTGGACGACCGTGCGGTGGACGCCGTGGTCGTGGCCACACCGGATCATTGGCACCCCCTGATCACCGTCGCCGCGTGCCAGGCGGGCAGGGACGTATACGTGGAAAAACCCGTATCCAACGTGGTGCGCGAAGGCCGCCTGATGGTGGAGGCCGCCCGCCGCCATAACCGCATCGTGCAGGTTGGTTTGCAGCAGCGCTCCGGCTCGCACTTCCAGCGCGCGGCGCAAATCGTGCGCAGCGGCGAGATCGGCGAAGTCCACTACGCCCAGACTTGGATTCACGAGACCAGTTCGCCGGAAGGACTGGGCACGCCGCCGGATGCGGAGCCGCCCGCAGGCCTCGATTACGATTTCTGGCTGGGACCGGCGCCCAAGGTTCCGTTCAATCCGGCCCGCTTCCTGGGCACCTGGCGCTCGTTTTTCGCGTATGGCGGCGGACGCATCACGGATTGGGGCGTACACCTGGTGGACATTGTCCACATGGCGATGGGCGTGGATACGCCGCAGGCAGTCACCGCATCGGGCGGCAAACTCTATGTGCGCGACCGGCGCGACACGCCCGATACCCAGGAAGTAACTTGGGAGTATCCCGGCTTTTTGTTGCATTACACCTGCCTGCTTCACAATTCCTACGGCCACAATGGCGACGCCGGCCATAAACCTTTCGGCAGCTACGGAATCCAGTTTCACGGCACACGCGGCACGCTGTTCGTGGACCGCGCCGGCTACCAGGTTACGCCGCAGATGAAGGTCCACACGGAGCCGGGCGGCATCTCGTCGCGCGCCGCATACGACGATCTCACCGGCATCAGCATGTATTACGAAGTGGAAGGTACCGCCGGCCGGGGCACCAGTTCGGTGCAGCATGTGCCGCACGTGCAGAATTTCCTGAAGTGCGTGAAGTCGCGTGAGCTGCCGGTAGCGGACATCGAAATCGGGCACCGCACCACGACGGCGTGCCATCTGGGCAATATCGCGCTACGCCTGGAGCGGAAGCTGCATTGGGATGGGCGGCAAGAGCTGTTTGCCGGCGCCGGCAGCGAGGAAGCTAACCGCATGTTGGTGCGTCCCTATCGCGCACCGTGGAAACTGGACGGCATGCCCGCATAGCGCAACAGTCGATCCGCGACTGTACGATACACTGTCCCTTCGGTGCTCCTCGATCTGAACGGCATCCAAAAATGGTTCGGCGGCGTAACGGCCCTGCGTGACGGCAACCTCTCGGTGGGGCCCGGCGAGGTGCACCTGCTGTTGGGAGAGAACGGCGCCGGTAAGTCCACGCTGATGAAGATCGTGGCGGGCATCGAGCGCCGCGATGGCGGACAGATGCTATGGCAAGGGCGCGAGGCCGCCTTCCGCACTCCCGCGGAAGCCGCGGCGGCGGGCATCGCCATGGTGCACCAGGAATCGTTGCTGGCGCCGCATCTAACGGTCGCGGAGAACATCTTCCTGGGGCGCGAGGAGCGTCTGCCCTTGGGCTGGGCGAACCGGCGGCGCATGGTCGAGCAGGCGGCGCGCATGATCGCCGAGCACCACTTCCCGCTGCACGCGGATTGGCGCGTGGAACGCCTTAGCCCGGCGGGCAAGCAATTGGTGGGCATCTGCCGCGCCATCCAGCACGGTTCCAGCCTCCTGATTTTCGACGAGCCCACTTCGTCGCTCTCGGGCGGGGAGACCGAAGAAGTCTTCCGCATCGTGCGCACGCTGCGCGCGCGAGGCATGGGCGTGATCTACATCACCCACCGGCTGGAGGAACTGCGCGCGATCGGCGACCGCGTGACTATCCTGCGCGACGGCGCGACGGTGCACAGCGGGCCGCTGGCGGAGGTCTCGACGGACCGCATCATTCAGCACATGGTGGGCCGCGAGCTGGTGTCTATTTACCGGCGGCAGCCGGTCGAGCCCGGCGCCGAGCTGCTGCGCGTCGAAGGGCTCACGCGCCGCGGCGCCTTGCGCGATGTTTCATTTTCACTGCGCGCGGGCGAGATCGTGGGGCTGGCCGGCCTGATCGGCGCCGGAAGAACCGAAACGTGCCTCGCCATTTTCGGAGTGGACCCCATCGGCGCCGGAAGGATCTTTGTGGATGGCCGCCCTGCGCGCATCGCATCGCCGCGGGAAGCGGTGGCGGCGGGGATCGCACTGGTCACCGAAGACCGCCAGAAGACCGGCCTGGCGCTGCGGCTGCCTATTGCTTACAACATCACCGTAGCGAATCTGCGGGAGATCAGCCGGCGCCTGGGCATCATCGACGGGCGGGCGCAAAGGCGCGTGACCGCCGAGTATATCGCGCGCCTGCGCATCCGGGCTTCTTCCGGACGGCAGGCGGCCGGCCGCCTGAGCGGCGGCAACCAGCAGAAGGTGGCCATCGCCAAGTGGCTGTTCCGCCGTGCGCGCGTGTTCCTGTTCGACGAGCCTACGCGCGGCATCGACGTGGGCGCCAAGGTCGAAGTGTTCGAAGTCATGGACGAACTGGCGCGCGCCGGGGCCGCCGTGCTCATGGTGAGTTCGGAGATGCAGGAGTTGCTGCAGGTGGCGGATCGCATCCTGGTAATGCGGCAGGGCCGCATCAGCGGTGAATTGCCGGGGCGCACCACGCAGGAGGAAATCATGCGCTTCGCCGCGCTCGAACGGGAGTGTGCGCCATGATGCAGCGGGTGCTGCCTTTCTTGAGCCTGGTGGTTCTGTTCGTGGCGCTGGCGATTGCGTCGCCGCATTTCCTGACCGAGACGAATCTATCGAGCGTGGTGCGGCAAACGGCAGTGATCAACGTCATGTCGCTGGGCATGACTCTGATCATCATCGCCGGCGGTATCGACCTTTCCGTGGGCGCCATGCTGGCCATGTGCGGCGTGCTGGGCACCATGGCGATGCAGAGCGGAATGCCGGCGCCGGTGGGCATCCTGGTAGGCCTGGCGGCCGGGTTGTTCTGGGGATCGCTGAATGGGTTCCTGACCACGCGGCTGCGCATCGCGCCCTTCATCGTGACCCTCGGCACGCTGGGCATTATCCGCGGTTTGACCCTGATCATCACCAACGGTTTGCCCGTGACCGGCATCCCGCGGAGTTTTGCGTTTCTGGGCGAAGGCAACCTGTTGGGAGTGCCTTTCGTGCTGTGGGTGGTGGTGGCCTGCGCGCTGGCGACCCACGTGATTCTGGAGCATACGCGCCTCGGCCGTTATGCGTTCGCCATCGGCAGCAATCCGGACGCAGCGGTTTATGCGGGTGTACCGGTGGCCTTCGACACTACCGTGATTTATGCCCTGGGAGGCCTGCTCACTGGCCTGGCGGGAATGATCGAAGCGTCGCGGCTGATGACCGGCCAGCCCTCGGCCGGCAATGGCTATGAGCTACAGGCCATCGCGGCAGTGGTGATTGGCGGCGGCAGCTTGCACGGCGGTGAGGGCAGCGTGATCGGGACGCTGATCGGGGCGTTGATCATGGGGCTGCTTTCGAACGGCAGCGACCTGTTGGGCATATCGCCTTACCTGCAGCAGGCGATTATCGGCGCGGTGATCATTCTGGCTGTGACGGTGGACGAGTTGCGGAAGCGGCGCGGCAGGGCGGAGGGGTGACGGGGCCGGCTCGTGGCGGGCGATGCGCGACAACCTTCGTCGGGTACTCGAACGCGAAACCGCGTTCCTGGTCCGAACGGGTTGTTTCCGGTTGGCCAGCTAACTAACTAAGCGTTCGGAGCATGTCTTTGCGGCGGCATTTCCACAAGTGAGGCGGTAGTAGGGCTTGGTTTTTGCGCTGGCTGCGAGGACAGGGTTGTCGATTCCGATCAGGGTGTCGATCGTCGAAGGCATCGGCTATGGGCTTAGCCTGCCAGGCGACGCGAGGGAACAGGCCGCACCTTCGCACGATTCACACTATGATCGGCGAAACACCTATTCAGGCAAGCTCTCCAGATCCGCCAGGTCCTTCGCGCGCCCGCTGGCCGCCTTGTTTTGCCGCAGACGTGCCAGACTGATCACGGGCACCGCGATTTCCTCAATCCGGATTATTTCTCTTTCGGCGTAACACGCTTCGAACTCGATTCCTGAGACAGAAGTAAGAATTTCAATCCGGATGGGCGGCACCCCCATGCGAACCACATTATTCCGGTTGAGAAACAGGCCTAAGGTGAGCCCCGGCGCAGCAAATCCGAACTCGCGAAGCGCACGCTCGATTCTGTCTGCGTTTTCCGGGCTAATGCCGACCCAAACATCGAGATCGTTGGTGGCCCTGATGTGACCGTGGATGCCGACCGCGTACCCGCCGATCAACAGGTATTCAACGCGGTTCGAGTTGAACGACTTCAAGAACTCTTTGAAGTCCCTCGCTAGCGTCGGTATAGCCATAGAAGGCCCTTCGCAAGAGTTCGAGCGCCCGTAGCCGCTCCTCGACCGGGCGGGACAACCAGTACCCGACCGCATCGTCCGGATCCGTCAGGCCTGCGACGGAGAATTGCGTGCGGTCTAGCCGGAAGTGCTCTAGCCCATTCTTAGACGCCGTTCCCATAGCTCTAGTTTACCGCTGAAGCGACGCACACAAGCTTGCGGGCCGCTGATGGCTAACATTCGCGAGGCAATCGCCGGGGTGCTGGAAGTGATGAAGGAACGGGGCGGGCGCCCGGAGGCAAACACTCAGATCCTGGACGTGGCCGTGTGAGGCCGATTGGCCGGCGGAGATGTGCCGCATGATCACGAAGGCGTGACCAAAACAACGCGTGAGCAGGGATGCGACCGGTCCGGCGGACGCTAGCGCTGCGTGCGCTCGCGGTGCTTCCAGTTGTACACAGCCCACGCCAAGGTAGCGACCAAGCCCAGGGCAATCAGAATTTCGGGGATATCCAAGGGGCGCATAAGCATCCTCCCGGTTTCGATTATACCCGACCGTAGCCAAAAAGTAAATATTCAG
>Ga0302325_10011069_pt1 | contig 19459 bp, 11 predicted proteins | sample Palsa_T0_2_FD_201948 | JGI IMG/M metagenome (GOLD analysis project Ga0302325, IMG submission 201948) | Peat permafrost microbial communities from Stordalen Mire near Abisko, Sweden - Palsa_T0_2 | ecosystem: Environmental > Terrestrial > Soil > Palsa > Peat permafrost | place: Sweden: Abisko...
GCGGCGCATGGGGCGGCCATCGGGAGCAAGGCGGCGCATGCGCTCGCCGGGCGTAAGGGGAGTCATGACGGCGCGAGCCATGCGGCGTTGCAGCGAGAGAAGGCTCATACGGCGCGGGCCAGAGCGGCGCTGGAGAGAAATTTATTGGCTTTGAGCGCCTCGTCGTGAACTTGCTTAAAGGAAGGGATGCTGTCGTCCCACTCGAGCAGCGTGGCGGTGTGGCCGACGCGCTCAATGGCGCGGGAATACAGGCGCCACACGGGATCGATCACCGGGTGATCGTGAGTATCGAGAATATATTTGCGGTACTTGGAATGGCCGGCGATGTGGATCTGCGCGACCCGTTCCGTTGGGACGCTGTTGACGTAAGTGAGCGGATCGAAACTGTGATTCTGGGATGAGACGTAGATATTGTTGACGTCGAGCAGGATGCCGCAATCGGCGCGCTCGACGACCTCGTTCAGAAATTCCCATTCGGACATTTCGGAAACGTGGAATTCGGCGTAGCTGCTGACGTTCTCGACGGCGACGGGAACTTCCAGTGTGTCGCGGACCTCGCGCACTTTTTGCGCGGTGAGCTTGGCGGCTTCGAAAGTGTAGGGCATGGGAAGCAAGTCGTGGGTATAGCGGCCATCGACGCTGCCCCAGCAAAGATGGTCGGAAACCCAGGGCGTCTTGGTGCGCTTGACCAGATCTTTCAGGCGGCGGAGGTGCTCGCGGTTGGGACGTTCGGCGGAGCCAAAATACATCGAAACGCCATGCTGTACCACGCGGTATTGCTCAAGAATGCGGTCCAGGATGTGCAGCGGGCGGCCGCCGTCGACCATGAAATTTTCGGAAATGATCTCAAACCAGTCGACCACCGGTTTGCGGGTGAGTATATGGTTGTAATGCGTCGAGCGCAGACCTATCCCGATGCCGTAGTCAGTAAAATTGTTAAAACGGTTAGCGGGCATAGCGGCTCCGGACAGGCATCGGAGGGAGGGTTTACAGCGATCAAGCCCTCCCGCCGAGGGAATGCGGAATGGTTATAGGTACAACTATTCCGGCATCTTGGAGCCGTCGGTGGCGCAACCGCCCTTGCCCTTGCAAGAGTTCTGGCCCTTGCAGCCATTGTCGCTGCTCTTACATCCACCCTTGCCCTTGCAGGAGTTCTGACCCTTGCAAGCGTGCTTTTCCTTCACCTTCTTGTCTCCAGCGTCCTGAGCATGCGAACCCGCCAGGCTGCTGTGAGTGGAAGCTTGAATCGTGGCGCTGGAACCGGCAAGCAAGCCCGCGAGTGCGGCACTAGCCATGAATACTTTTGATTTCGTCATTTCTTGAATCCTCCCGTCAGAGTGTTGTTGCCACTGCACTTCAGGCCTGAGATGCGGCCATGAAGACCGTACAGGTGATCTCGACCGCTCGCCCATGCCTCTGGCGCTCTACAGGGTGCCGAGCACCAAGGCTTGAGCGGAGTATAGACCCGAAAACGAGGTGCCTCAATGTGATTCGCCCAGCCGCCTAAGGTTGCAGGCCGGGGACCGGTGCCGGCTGGCCAAGTCAATTTAGCAGCGAGTGGTCCCGTCATATATACGCCGAGCAATGGCGGGCGGATTGGTGCTGAGTGAGGGGCAGTTGGTATTGGGCTAAGCAAGGTAAAGGCGCTTCGGGCCTTATGGGTGTTCTGACGGCTGGATTTGAGAACAGTGAGCAAATTACGCTTTGATGCAGGGTGGGAACTACCCCAAAAAGAGACCGCCGGGCCGGGTACTGGGCCTAGCCTTGTCTACTGCGCATCGGCGGGTACCGGATGATAGGAATCGGCTTACAGTGTTGCGTGGATGCGTGAAGAAGGCCTGTAAGTTACGCTGGGATGGAGAGATGTGTGTCTCCCGGGATGCTGCGGCTTGTTCCTATTCAAGGAACCTTGGGTGGAACTCCTCTCGCGCGCGACACAAGCTCATGCCGATGCAGATCAAGGGTCTAAATCGAAAACGCGAGTTCGATGTGCCGGGGACCACCATACCTATTCCTCGTCTGGGCAGGCGCATCTGGCAGACGTTGGTGGATGAGGACTGCGCGAACCTGGCTGCGCAGATGTCGTTCTATTTTCTGCTATCGCTATTCCCTTTCTTTGTGATCGTGGCATCGGTAGTTGGCTGGCTGCCATCCACCACACTATGGGATCGAGTGGTGACCTGGATGACCCAGTACCTGCCGTCGGAATCACGGTCCTTGCTGATCGCTACGATGCTCGATCTGTCGCGGGGGCATCTGGGGTTCTTTTCGTTGGGGCTATTGACCACAGTTTGGTCGGCGGCATCGGGGTTCATGAGCTTGATGGAATCACTTTCGAGGTTATACGGCATCCGAGACTCGAGGGGATACTGGAAGCGCCGGGCGATCGCGAGCGTAGCCACCATCGTGGCCGCGTTTTTCCTACTGGGAAGCTTTGCGCTGCTGAGCCTGGGACGGTGGGCGGGGAAGGAAATCTGGATCGGGGTGGGAGCCGGAACGGTGTTGCCCATCGCGCTGCTGGCGGCACGGTGGGTGGGGACGTTGTGTTTGATGTGCCTCGGCCTGGACCTGCTGCACTATTTCCTGCCTGACGTAAAGCGCCGATGGCGATGGATCACGCCGGGAAATGTGTTTGTGGCCACGACGTTTGTGGGCGGGTCAGTAGGATTCAATTTCTACGTGAGGTACTTCGGAAATTATTCGACGGTATACGGGACGCTGGCGGGATTTTTCGTTCTGATGTTGTGGGTGTACATGGCGAACCTCATTTTGCTGGTTGGCGCGGAGGCCGATCATCAATTGTCGGAGATGCGAAACAGCGGGATGGCCGCATGAAGGAGTGCCGGGGCGGGGCGGGCCGGAGGGGCTTAGGAGGAAGTGGGCGCGTTTTCGCTATATTGGCGGTAGTTGGCGGGTTGTTGCTCGCGGCGGCCGCGGAATTGCGGGGGCAAGTGGCTGAGCCGTCTTATGCGGGGTTCGAAGGGCAAAATGTGTCCAAGGTAGAGCTAAGCGCGCAGCCGAACATGGAATTGCGCGCGTTTCGCAGCCTGGTTACGCAGAAGGAAGGAGCGCCGTTTTCCGGCGCGGCGATTCGCGACAGCGCGACGGCGCTGCAGCGCACCGCGCTGTTTTCGCAGGTGCAGGTGCAAATCACGCCGGAAGCGGCGGGCCTGCGAGTGCTGTTTATTCTGCAACCCGCGGCATACATCGGCATGCTCCGGTTTCCCGGAGCGACCAAGGTATTCTTATACACGCGACTGGTGCAGGCGGTAAATATTCCGGAGCAGTCGCCTTATGTGAAGGATGAAATCCCGGTGGCACAGAAGGCGCTGTTGGATTTTTTCGCGAGCGAGGGATTTTTCCAGGCCACGGTGGACCCGGAAATCCAGACCGACCAAGCGCACGGCATCGTGAATTTGATTTTCAAGGTGGACCTTAAGAAGCGAGCGAAGATCGGGGAGATTCGCTTCGACGGGCTATCGCCGGCGGACAGCGCGGGGTTGCGCACGTCGCTGAAGTCGCTGGTGGCGAAGCTGACGGGCGCCTCGATCGCCACGGGCAGGAAATTTACGGCGCAGAAAATGAATAAGGCGACGCAGTTCGTGCGGGCCCGGTTGATTAAGGGAGGGCATCAAGCGCCGGACGTCCGGCTGTTGGGGCCGATTTACGACGCGGAGAGCAATACGGCGGCGGTAAATTTTCGCGTGGCGTTGGGGCCGACAGTAAGCGTGAAGGTGGAGGGCGCGCGGCTATGGAAGCGTACGGTAAGGCACCTGTTGCCTATTTATGAAGAAAACGCGGTGGACCGCGACCTGGTGGATGAGGGGAAGAGGAACCTGATTTCGTATTTTCAGTCGAAGGGGTATTACGACGTGCGGGTGGACGTGCAGATGGATCAGCAGGCGCAAAACGTGAACGTGGTTTACCAGGTGCATCGGGGCGACCACCACAACATGGAAGGGATCTACTTCCAGGGGAACCGATTCTTCAACGACCGGGATTTGCGGGCACACGTGCTCATCCGGGACAGGCGGCTGCTGTTTTCGCGCGGAAAATATAGCGACGATCTGATGCGGAAAAGCGTGAACGCGCTGACCGCGTACTACAACAACTGGGGTTTTTCGAAGGCGGTGGTGACGGCGAAGGAAGCGGACTTCCACCCCCAGGTGGATGTGACGTTCACGATCGTGGAAGGACCGCAGGACAAAGTGGCGAGTCTGAAAATCCTAGGAAATCAAAAGGTGGGCGTCAAGGATCTGACGCTGGGAGGGCATCCGCTGGCATTGGGCGTGGGACAGCCCTATTCGCAGCGATCCCTGGAAAACGACCGCAATCAGATTCTGGCAGCTTACTTGAATCGCGGATATCTGAATGCGGGGATGGAAGCGAAGGTGGAACCGTCACCGGATGATCCGCACAAAATAAACGTGAGCTACACGATTCAGGAAGGCCCGCAGGTGGACGTGGCGAGCCTGGTTTATCTGGGTAACGACAAGACGCGCACCGATTTCCTGCGGAAAATAATTTCAAAGAACGTGATTCAGGGGAACGCGCTGAGCGAGGGGCGGCTGCTGACGTCGGAGAGCGACCTTTACAACCTGGGGATTTTCGATTGGACCAGCGTGCGGACGAAGCGGCCGGTGAGCAACCAGGATCAGGAAGACGTGCTGGTGAAGGTGCACGAGGCCAAGCTCAATACGCTGGACTATGGCGGGGGATTGGAAGTGATTCCGCGAACCGGCAACGTGCCGGAAGGCGCGGTGGCGATTCCGGGGCTGCCTCCCATCGGACTAGGAACGAAATTCTCGGCGAGCCAGAAAAACTTCATTGGGCCCCGGCTGACGCTGGATTACCAAAGGCACGATATACGTGGGCGGGCGGAAACGGCGTCGGCGTCAGTCGTTTTTTCACGGCTAGATCAACGGGCAGCCATCACCTATACCGATCCTTACTTCCGCAATACGTCGTGGAGCACGCTATTCAGCGTCTCCGCCGAGCGAACGACGCAAGATCCGGTTTTTGAAGCGAGGCTGGGGCAGGCTTCCTTGCAGGCGGAAAAGGCGCTGGATGCCAAACATTCCAAGAATCTGATTCTCCGGTACAGCTTCCAGCGGACGAATTTGAGCAACATCTTGATACCAGGATTGGTGCTGCCACAGGACCAGCAGGTGCGGTTATCCATGCTTTCGGTGGGTTACCTGCATGACACGCGCGACAAGCCGCTGGACGCGCATCGCGGTTTTTTTCAAAGCGTGAACGTGGACTACACGGCGAAAGCGCTGGGCTCGAAATACGATTTCGTGCGCTATCTGGCGCAGGAAGCTTACTACCGTCCGATTCGCGGGTCGTGGGTTTGGGCGAACCGGGTGCAACTGGGTATGGCGAAACCGTTTTCGAATAGCGACGTGCCGGCCAGCGAGCGATTTTTTGCCGGCGGCGCGTACACCTTGCGGGGCTTTGCGATTAACGGGGCAGGACCGCAGCGGGCGGTGACGGTTTGTTCGAATCCCGCGGATACGTCGACGTGTACGGTGATCAGCGTTCCGGTGGGCGGGAACATGTTGTTTGTGGTGAATTCGGAAATGCGCTTTCCGATCAAAGCGGTGGATGGGCTGGGCGGGGTGCTCTTTTACGACGGCGGAAACGTCTACAGCGCGATCAACTTCAACCAGTTGATCCACAATTACACGAACACAATCGGAGTGGGGCTGCGGTACAACACGCCGGTGGGGCCGATACGCGTGGATGTGGGGCAGAATTTGAACCCCGTGCCGGGATTGAAGTCGACGCAGTATTTCATAACGCTGGGGCAATCGTTCTAAGGTGACCGTTAGCGGATCGCCGTACGAGGGCCGGGTGGGGACATGAACTGGAAAAAAACGTTGAAGCGAGCGGTGATCGGGACTGCGGCACTGCTGGCGGTTGCGGTGATCGGGGTGGTGATTTACGTCCGCACCGACGCGTTTCACCGTTTTGTAGCACGCGAGATCTTCGAACAGGTGCAGAAAAATACCGGAGCGCGCATCGAGATTGGCAACTTCACCCTTCACTGGAGCCAATTAGGCGCGGACTTCTATGGGATCACGCTTCATGGCTCCGAAGCGGGCGCCCAACCGCCGCTGCTTACCGCGGAACATTTGGGGGTACGGCTGAAAATCATCTCCTTCTTCCGCAGGAACGTGGAGTTGCGTGAGATTGCAATCGACGCTCCGGTATTACACCTGCGTATCGATCGCGACGGGAATAGCAATCTTCCCCACGCGGCGGGGCCTCGGAAAGAGTCTACGGCGTCGGTTGCCAGCGTCTTTAATATGGGAATACAGCACGCGGTGATTACCGCGGGGCAGATTTTCTACAACGATTATCAGACTCCTCTTTCCGGTGAACTGCACGATCTTCAAACGCGGATCGCCTCGGGGAGGCTTTCCGGCACTTATCAGGGATCGCTTTCGTACGATCAAGGACGGCTGGTATTCCGCGACTTCAATCCGGTGACGCATGCGATGGAGCTGCACTTTTCCGCCGATCGTAACGGAATGACGCTGGCGCCCGGGGTGATTCATGCGGGAGGCTCGCGCGTGACGTTGCAGGCTACGATGACGAACTATGCCGATCCGGGGGTCGAGGGAAAGTACGAGGCGGATGTATTTACCGGGGAGTTGGGCAAGACGATGAAAATTGCGTCGATGCCGGTGGGCGAAGTGCGTGGGAGCGGCACGCTGGGATTTCGAAATATTGCAGGGCAACCGGCGATAAACAGTATTCGACTGGATGGCCAATTGCAGAGCGCGAGGGTGTTGCTGGCGGTAGGGCAGGCCGGCGCGGAGGTGACGTCGGTGCGTGGAAGTTACTTACTGGCGAACGGAAATCTGCGGGTAAAGAATGTGGAAGCGAAAGTAGCGGGCGGATCGCTGGCCGGGAATTTTGAAATGGACAACCTGAGCGGGAGGACCGTTTCGCGGGTGGCCGCGACGATTTCCAACGCTTCGCTGCTGGCCGTCAGCCAGGTTGCAGGCACCGCGCCTTTGGTGGAACACCCGGTAGTAGGACAGATCGATTTGAAGGCGCAGGCGGGTTGGGCAGGCAGTTTTTCGAACTTGAAGGGGCACGCCAACGCGACGGTGCGCGCGCCGTCGGAGGCTGTGGCGAGTGGGAGCATCCCGCTCAGTGGGGAGATCGACGTTGATTACGATCGGCCGCGGGGCGTGGCGTCGTTCGGGCATTCACATTTGGAGATGCGGCAGACGCGCGTGGCGATCGACGGCACGCTGAGCGATCACTCCAACCTGAACGTGGAGTTGAATACCGCGGATTTGTACGAGCTGAGCACGCTGGCTACGGAAGTGACGCCCGCGCCTTCACCTACAGGGAAGGCTGGGCAGGCACCGGCAGCGCAGATATTCGATGTGCACGGACCGGCGCATTTGACCGGGCTGATCCAAGGGCCGATGAATAGTCCAACCTTCGCGGGCGCGGTATCGGCGAATGATTTTAAGGTGCAAGGATCGGATTGGCGATTGCTGCGCGCGAATGTGAAGGCGCAATCTTCCGGCGTGGTAATCAAGGACGGAGAGCTGGAGAGCAGCCAGCAGGGACAGATCGCGTTTGAAGGCCGAGTGGGGCTGGATGGCTGGTCATTCCGGCCGGATAGTACAATTTCTGCGGAGGTGAAGGCGGTGAAGATGCCGGTTGCCGATCTCGAGCGCTTCGCGAATGTGACCTATCCGGTGACCGGGATGTTGGCGGCGACGATTTCGTTGCAGGGCTCGGAACAAAATCCGGCGGGGCACGGCTCCATCCAAATTACGCAGGGCAGCGCGTGGCATCAGGTTTTTCGGAATCTGAACGTGCAATTCCAGGGTGACGGAAAAGAGATTCGCTCGACGGCGGAAATGGAAACGGCGGCGGGAAGAGCGTCGGCGAAGCTGACCTACGCACCGGCCACCCAGGAATACGAGGCGAGCGTGAGCAGCGACGGGTTAGCGTTGGATGAGATTCAAGCGGTGCAGATGCGAGACATGAATATTCACGGGAAAATCACGATCACCGCTTCGGGACGCGGAACGGTGAAAGATCCGCAGCTCAATGCGAAGTTCGAGATACCGGACCTGGAGGTACAAGACCGGCAAATTTCCGGAGTGCGCGCGGAATTAAATGTGGCCAGGCAGCAAGCCCAGTTCACATTACATACCGAGTACGCGAAGGGGACGATCGAAGGCAAGGGTACGGTAGCGCTGACCGGGGAGCATAACGCGACCGCTTCGCTGGATATGACGTCGATGCCGATCGACGCGCTGCTGGCCGCTGCGGGAGATGCGGCGAATCCGGCGGCGGGGGTAACCGGCGAAACGGAGATTCACGCGACGATGCAGGGTCCGTTGAAAGATCTGGCACGGGTGGAAGGCCACGTGGAAATTCCCAAGCTATCGCTCGCTTACCAGGACCAGAAAATCGCGGCGGTAGATCCGATCCGGTTCGACTACCGCAATGGAATCGTTACGGTGAGCCACGCGGAATTGAAAGGCAACGGCAGCGATTTGACGTTTCAGGGAGTGGTGCCGCTGAAGAGCGAGACGGCGATGAACGTTACCGCGAAAGGCGCGGTGGACCTGGCGTTGCTGAAGGCGTTTGGCGCCGAGGTGGACTCCTCGGGAAGCGTGGAGATGAACGTGTCGGCGCGCGGATCGCTGAAAGCTCCGGAGGTGAATGGCGAGATCGATGTGAAGAACGCGGTGTTTTCGTCGCCGTCAGCGCCGATCGCGTTCGAAGGAGTGAATGCCAAACTCGCTTTGGCGGGAAATCGACTGGAGATCAGGCAGTTTTCCGGCAGCGCGGGAGGCGGAACGATCACCGCGCAGGGATCGATGACTTACGGCAAAGACGCCAACTTCAACATGGCGATGAATGTGCAGTCGGTGCGGCTGCGATATCCGGAAGGCGTGCGCGCGGTGCTGGAGGGAGACTTGCAACTGACCGGCTCTCCCGCGAGCTCAAACCTCACCGGGCGAATTTTGATCAACCGGCTTTCGTTCACGCGAGGATTCGATCTGGCTACGTTTATGAGCCAGTTTTCCGACGAACCCTCGGCCGGGTCGCCGCCGGCGCTCGAACGGAACATGAGACTGAACATCGCGCTGCAATCGACCAGCTCACAGAATCTAGCGAGCAGCACGGTGAGCATCGAAGGTTCAGCGAACCTGAATGTTCGCGGGACGGCGGCGACGCCGGTGCTTCTGGGCCGAGCGACGTTGACAGGCGGGGAAATATTCTTCATGAGCAACCGGTATGAAGTGCAGAACGGCACGATCGATTTCTCGAACCCGGCGCGAACGGAACCGAACTTGAATATCTACGTGACGACTACGGTGCAGCAGTACAACGTGACGCTGAATTTCGTGGGTACGCCGGAAAAACTGCGAACAAATTACAGCTCCACCCCGGCGCTGGCTCCCGCGGATGTTATTAATTTGATCGCGTTCGGCCAGACCAGCGAGCAGTCCGCCAGCGCGGGAAGCACGCCCGCAACGCTGGGTGCGGAATCGGTTTTGGCTGAGGGCGTGAGCAGCCAGGTGGGCAGCCGCCTGGGGAAATTGGCCGGGATTTCGCAGCTCACTATCGATCCGTCGCTGGGCGGAGACCAGCAAGACCCAGGGGCGCGGGTGGCGATCCAGCAAAGAGTTACGGGAAGTTTGCTGGTGACGTTTAGCACAGACGTAACCACAGCGCAGAGCGAGGCAATCGAAGTGGAATATCAGCCAAAAAAAGAGGTTTCGTTTTCTGTGCTGCGCGACCAGAACGGCGGGTATGGAATCGGAGTGAGGATACACAAGACTTTCTAGCGTGGCCGTGCCGCGGCGGCAGTTCGGGGCCCTCCGGACTTTAATTATTACGTGGTACAATCTGAAAGTCGGTATTTTATCCCCTTCCCACGACGAGTTCTTCCCCCGCAGGTAGGTGACTATGAATAACCCACGCGCCATCGTGGTGATAATTTGCCTGGCATTTTTCTTAGCAATGGTGACGGCACATTTCAAACGCCAGTGAGCTCTCCCGACGGGCGCGACTTCGCACTCCCTAGCGTTGGCAATTTCAACGGCGACGGCAAAGCGGACCTGATTCTTGGCAGCAATGATGCCTACATAGGTTCGATCCTGCTGGGCAACGGCGACGGCACGTTTCAACAGCCCATATTCAATTTCCTGTCGGGCAGTGCTATCGCCGTGGCCGATTTCAACCAGGACGGATCACCGGACGCCGCAGCGGGAACGGGATATGGAGGCGCGCCTCCTGCCGTCACGGTAATGCTGAGCGAGGCTTTTGGAGCGGTCTCGCCCGCCTCGCTCAAGCGCTCACGTTGACGCTGATCGCAGCTTCGGGTGACTTTGGTGAAACGAATACCTGCAATGCGTCTTTGGCGGCGGGAAGGAGCTGTCAAATTTCGGTTACGTTTACACCTGCTGCGATTGGTAATCGGGCCGGCAGTGTGACGTTCGCTGACAATGCCGCGGGCAGTCCGCAAACAGTTGCCGTGTCCGGAGCCGGCGTAGCTGCGCCCAACTTTAGCGTTGGGGCGGCCTCGGGATCGTCCACTTGCCAGACCATCGGTACCGGGCAAAGCGCGAGATTTAGTTTGGTGGTTACACCCACGGGATCGTTTACGGGAACGGTGAACCTGAGCTGTGGTGTTAGCCGATGATGAGTCCGGCGCCGACGTGTGCGCTGTCGAGTGCTTCGGTGCAGATCAGCGGCAGTGCGGGACAGCCAATCACGGTGACGGTGGGAACTACGGCGGCGGGAACCACCGGCACAATGCCGCAGGATCACTTTCCGCCGGGAGCGATGCCGATCACCTGGACGCTGGCGTTACTGTGCATAGCAGGGCTGTGGCTGCGGGATCGAAAGCGGCTTCCATGGCTAGCAGCGCCGCCGTTCGCACTAGCCGTGGTGATGTGCGCGGGGTGCGGCGGCGGTGCGTCATCCCAGGCTACATCCGGAACACCGGCGGGCACATACACGGCAACGATGACGGCAACCTCAGGCAGCCTGAGCCACACGACAACCGTGACGGTGGTCGTCGAGTGAACCAGAGACGATGCGAGCCTATTTCAGTTTTGCGCCGGGCGCGGCGGCTTTGAGTTGGTCGGGCACGGCGCGATCCACCCATACTTCCGCCAGTCCAAGATAATTTGCGGGATCGAATATCTTTTCCAAATCGCCTTGCGAGATCCGTTCGCGTACCTGCGATTTCTCCCACAAGACATCGCGAAGATGGCGCTTCTGCTCGATGGCCGAGCGGCAGGCATGTTCCACCAATTCATGCGCGGCAGGACGGCCGATTTGTACGGCCAGAGCCAAGGTGACTGCCTCCGCGAGAATCAGGCCGTTGGTTAGCTCCAGATTTTTCGCCATGCGATCGCGATCCACTTCCAAGCCCTCGACCACCTGAATCATCTGCGCGAGCGCTCCGGCAGTGAGGCGGAAAACTTGCGGCAAGGTTTCCCATTCGGCGTGCCAATTACCCATGCCGCGCTCATTTTCCTGCGGCATCGCGGCCAGCAAAGTAGAGACCAAGCCCGGAACGCGAAGCGCGGCGGATAAAGCGATCGCGGAACCAACCGGATTGCGCTTCTGCGGCATCGCGGAGGAACCTCCGTGACCCTCTGCCGCGGGCTCAAACGCCTCGCCAATTTCAGCCTGCATGAGCAGCGACACGTCGCGGGCAATCTTGCCGAGAGTGCCGGTGAGCAAGCCGCAGAATGTGCCGGCCTCGGCGACGCGATCGCGTTCGGCGTGCCAGGGAAGATCGGGAACATCAAGATTCAGGTCTTTCGCGACGGCGGTAACAACGTTCAGCGCGTGCGGACCCAGAGAAGCGAGCGTGCCGGCGGCGCCTCCGAGCTGAAGAACGAGTGCGCGCGGGCGCAACTCGCGGAGGCGGGTGCGATGCCGTTCGATGGCGCTGTACCAACCAGCGACCTTTAGCCCGAACGTAATCGGCAGGGCCTGCTGCATCCACGTGCGGCCGACCATGGTGGTGCGCTTATGCTCGTGAGCCAGAGCGGCGAGGGCGCGAGAAAAACGTTCCAGGTCCGATTCGATGTGGGCGATAGCGTCGCGCAATTGCAGGATGAGCCCGGTGTCGATGGCATCCTGGCTGGTGGTGCCCCAATGAACGAAACGTGCGGCTTGCGGGTCGCGACATGCGACGCTCGCCGTTAAAGCTTTGACCATGGGAATCGCGAGGTTGCCGGCTGCGGCGGCTTCCTGCGCGATCTTGGCGATGTCGAAGACCTCCGCGCGGCATTGCGATTCGATGGCCGTGGCTGCCGCGGACGGGATGATGCCGTGGGCCGCCTCAGCGCGGGCAAGAGCCGCTTCGAAATCCAGCATGCCCTGCAGGACGCGGCGGTCCGAGAAAATCTCAAGGAAATCGCCGGTGGAGAAGAGTAAATCGAATAGCCGGGGTTGATCAGGAAGACTCATCCGCGAGTCAGTCGTGGCGGCGCTCGGGAGCCGCAGCGTCGGCTGGGACGGTGGCGGCGCGATCTTCGTCGGCCGGCCGCTCGGGCTTATCGTTGTGCACCACCACGGCCATCACGTCCTCACTCAGCGCTTTTACCGGACGATACGGCCGGATGCTGAAAAAGCGCTCGCGGCAGGGAGCGCAACGGTATGCGGGGAAAAGAAGCAAGCGCTGCAGACCGAGGAGGACGGCCTTCTCCACGCGATCGCGGGAAATCTGCTGGAGATCCAGGTTTCCGCAGGTGGGGCAATGCACGAAAAATACGTAAGAAATGGGCGTTTTCCAGGCAAAAAAACGGCGATCGCAGGCGCGGCAACGCCATGGCCGCAAATCCACGAGCGAAACAAGGAAGTCCACAATGCCGCTGCGGTGCGACCGATAGGACCTATCGCTTTGGCAACTTGGGCAGATCACTGTAAGGGCGCTCGTTCCGGACCGGGGCCGTCCGTATCTAGAGATTACAGTATAAGGGCGGCAAGCCGCAATTGTGCCCGCTTCCCGCTCACCGCGAACAGCAAGAGAACGATTGGAGGTTCCATCCCGTATCGCCGGTTGCGCTTACCAGTTGCGGGAGATGGCGGTGATGATGTGGGCGAGGGCGTCGAGGTCGCGAGTGTCAATCACCTCCGCGGGCGAATGTGAATAACGGAGCGGCCAGCCGAGAGCGACGTCCACCGAGCCATAGCGCACAAACGCGGAGCCATCGTTGCCGCCGCCGGTGACGCCGTATTGTGCGGCGATCTGATTCGACTTGGCGATGGCCAGCACTTTTTCCACCAAGTCGAGGCGGACGATATTGGAATTGTCGACGGCGCGCACCACGAAACCCTTGCCCAATTCGGCGTCGGCGAAGCGCTGGGATTCGATGGGGGAATCGGAGCTGACGAAAGTGTCGACAGCGAAAACGAAATCGGGAGGCTGGTGGCCGGCGGCGAGGCGCTTGGCGACGGCGGCGGCGCCGACCAGGCCGATCTCCTCGTTGGTGGACCAAACGAAGGTGACGTCGCGGTCTTTGAAATCCGGTCCCAAGGACCAGACGGCGGAAACCAGGGCGGCGCAGCCCATGCGATCGTCGAAGCTGCGAGCGTTGGCGCGTTTTCCGGCGAGCGGGCGATATTTCTTGGGAATGGTGATCCAATCGCCGGGCTGGAAACCGAGTTGCACGGCTTGGTCGGGGGTGCGCGCTCCCACGTCCACACGTAACAATGCTTCCGACAGAACCGGCCAGCTGAAATTTCCCTGATCCCAGCCGACGGGAAGTTCCATCACTGCGGGGTACGCGCCTTTTGCGGAGTGCGCGATGGCAGCGTGCCCGACGAAGTAGCGCAGTTCGCCGCCGCCATCAATGCCTACCTCCAGCCTGCCATCCTTGGAGATGGATTTTACGGCGAAGCCGATTTCGTCCATATGCGCCACGATCAGAATTTTTGGCGTCTTGGCGGCGGAACCGGAATGAAGATGAAGTACCAGATTCCCGGAGTCGTCGGTTTCGGGCTTGGCCCAAGGAGGCAGCTCGCTCTTGATTTGGTCGCGGACGGCCTCTTCGTGGCCGCTCGAACCGTAGGTTTCAACGAGTTCTTTTACGTACCGCACGGGAGTTCGGGCCGCGGCGCCCGCGGAGGGGGAAGCTGCGGAAGCGGTCGGGGCAGATAACGCTGCGGCGTCATTTTCCTGTGTTTGTTCGGCAGCGGATGGCGCGCCCGCAGCGTAGGTTTGCAGCAGCGCTACCAACTGACGAAGGTCGCCCAGATCGATTTCCTCAGCGGGGGTGGACGGCCATTCCGCGGCGATGGCCAGATGAACCACGTTCTCCGGAAGACTTGGCTGTGGCAAATAACTGCGATGAAGCATCGGGGCGGAATAATCAGCGCGGAACGGAATCTTGCCGGCGGCTGCCAGTTTCTGCAGGTCGGCTGCGAGTCCCGCCGATTTGACGCCGGTGTCCGGAAGTCCGATCAGCACTCCGCTACCCACATCCTGCCGGGGAGCTTTGTGAAGACTGGGAGCGTCCGGGAGCGGACCGGAGGGGGTAAGGCGTCCGACGTAAACAAGCTCATCGGGCGGGAGCGTAGTAAGGATGCGTTCCAGGCCGCGTGCGCCAGTCCATTGCTGCGCCAGGAAAACGAACGTTAGCGTGCCCGAGATTTTGCTGAGGTCGGTTTTCGCGAGCACTTGCAGCAGCGCGGCGTCACCGAAACGGTCGCCGATAGACGGCGCGGAATACTTGGAGGATTGCAGGCGAGCAAGCTGACGATCGATCACCAGTGGGGCAAGCAAATCGGCGCCGGCGCGGCGGGCTTCGTCGGCCGAGGAGGCTCCGATGTCGATGTACATGTCGTCGATGTCGTTGGGGCTGGGTGGGTGCGGGTGGCGCAAGTGGACCGAAAGTCCGGCGACCACGCCGTTAATCCAGGAGCCCGAGGGTGCTTGAATGCGAACCGGCTGCCCGGAGTAAAGCTCTTCGAATAACGGCAAAATGCCGTTCTGCGGAAGACGCTGCACGCGCAAATAACCGTCGTGGGTGATGTCGCTAACTACGTAGCCAGGTTCGTCCATGGGAGCGGCAATCATGCGATGCGGCGCGCCGCTGCCAACGGTGACGATTACGTCGCCAAGATTATCTGTGCTGGCGGCGTAGCCGTGGATGCGCTCGCGGATGCCTGCTGCCAAATCCGCTTCGTGCCCGGAAACTGCCGGCGTTTCCACGAGCCACTGCAACTGGGCGTCCAGAGATTCAGGCGCGCGTTTGGAGGCGGGCGATTGAGCAAGTAGCAAACTGCCGAAGGCGATGAAAAGCGTTGCGAACGCCAACACCGGTAGCTTTATTGGGCCATGAGGCACGGAGAATACTCCTTCATCCGACGCGGCAGAGCTCAGCAGCAAGTTCTTCGCGGCGCTCGGAGGCGATGCGGTTACAAACTTTTAGTGTGAGACGGTATCCGATAAATGCCAGGGCGCAGAGCAGCACCAGAATTACGTCGGATAGCCACGGGCGGTGCAGGAAGTAACCCACGAACAAAGTGCCGGCGGCGATGCCGATCACCGACGCTTGCACGGCCAATCCGATGAGCACGGCGACCTGTGAGGTATTGCGTTTGCCGAACACGGCCATATCGTATTTTTTGGGGAAGTATAACGACAAGATATTTCCCACGGCGAGATCGACCTGGAACGCGAAAACCAGGGCCAGCAACGTGGTGATAACGATATCCGCGCGAGGAACCTGGTACAGAAAACGGACGCCCGCCCAGACTATTACGACGTCAACCAACATGACGATGCAGTAGGCCAGATTCTTGCCCAGCAAGACGGATTGGAACTGAATGGGCGCGACGAAATAAAACTGAACGCCCGGACCTTCGGTGCCCAGGCAGTTGTAGATCAAGTTGGTCAAGATGAGCAGAGAATAAGCAGCGCCGATGGGGAAAACAAACGCCAGCATATTGGACGAGAAGGGCATGCCAGCGCCTGCCGCGGCGTGATGGGCCACCGAAAAGCGGGCCCGGAAAATGAACAGGACAAAAAGCGGCGCGATCAGGGTGAAAAGCATGGGGCCGCTGCGCAACAACGAGTGCACTTCCTTTTCGAAGACCGCGGCAACAGGAGGCGAGAGTCCTTTGAGCCGCCAGCTTACGTAGGTAGAGCGCGGGCCTTGACTCGCTGCCGGCGCGGCGCTCTCACTGAGGTTTTCGCCGCGGAACTGAGCCCGTAGCCTGCGGTCAAACAGTACGCCGAAGAGTGAAGCGTAAGCTGCCAAGGCAACGCAGCGCAGAACCACGCCGGCAGCGTCGCCTTGTCCGCCGCGGGCCAGGGCGTCTGCCGCCAATCCCGGCGGTAGCGCACGTTCGAAAGGAAGCAACGCGGCGATGCGGTCACCGGTGCGACCCGACAAATGTTGCCAGCGGCCGATGATCGGGCCAATCATTTGGAATGAGATCAGCACGAGGAAGAAGAGAAAGCCCATGATTTCGCGTGTGCGGCGTTGCGCCAGCCAGCGATCGAGCCATGCCATCAAGGCTCGTCCCAGCAGCAAATTGAATGCTGCGAAAAGCGCCACCACCGGCAGTGCAGCCCACAGGAGAACGGGGTTCGCGGCAGCGCAGCCCGCTGAGATGCAAAGGAGCCAGAAAACCGCGGCGACACTCACTGGGTCGGCGCAGCCGTAAGCGAGCGCAAGCAAAAAGTACGATGAGTAAGCAATCGGGAAGCGAAGAAGGTTGGTGGAGTCAAACGCCGCCGAGAACGCGGTGGTGACCACGGGAAAAAATTGCCAGAAAATAAAGACCACCCAGAAAAGAGCGGCGAGCCATTGCGAGTGGCCACGCGACACCAGGAAATACGCGCCGAGGCCGAGGCCGGCGCCGATTCCGAACCAGCCGATGGTCAAACCCAGGCCGGTGACGATCGTGGAAATGAGTTCGAGGCGGCCCCGCAAGCTCCGTAAGGAATTCTTGGAAATAAGCCAGCGCAGCCGGGCGAGGACGGCGATCTGTTCGCAGACGTTGGGCGGGCGGAGGCCGAGGGCCTCCTGAGCTGGAGCGGGTTCCGGACCTAGCCCAGCCACGATAGTTCCTGTTCGCCGGTACGTACCCCGCCGACGGTCTCGAGAAAGATCTGCTCAAGGGTAAGCTTGGCGTGAGCAGAGGCGCCATCGCCTGGGTGCGCGAGGGCTTCGCGAGCTTCGACTCCGGCCCGCAACTCTTCAAGCGAGCCTTGGGCGACGAGCTGGCCCTTGTGAATGATAGCGACGTGGCTGCAGAGGCGTTCCACGATTTCGAGAACGTGGGAAGTGAGGAAAATGGTGGCGCCGTGGGAGATCATTCGTGCCAACATCGTTTTCAGGGTGCCAGAGGCGATCGCGTCAACACCTTCGAACGGCTCATCGAGAAAGAGAATTTTGGGGCCGTGAATCACGGCGGCGGCCATGGCCAATTTTTTCTGCATACCATGGGAGAAATCGGTGACCAGGGTCTTGCTGCGGTCGGCGAGCTGCATGAAATCGAGAAGCTCGGCAGTGCGCTTGGCGGCAGTGTCTCGATCCAGGCCGTACATTCGACCGACGAAGTTCAGATACTCCGGAGCGGTGAGACGGCCGAAAAGGGCCAGGCCCTCGGGCACTACGCCGATTTGGCGTTTCACTTCGACGGGATTCTGGGCGAGATCGCTGCCGAGGACGCGGACGCTGCCTTCACTGGCGGCGAGAAGTCCGGTGAGCATCTTAATGGTAGTGGATTTGCCGGCGCCATTGGGGCCGAGAAAGCCGAAGAACTGGCCGGAATCCACGCGCAGGTTGACGCCGTCGACGGCGATGAGGTTGCCGAAACGGCGCGTGAGGCCCTGAGTTTCGATGGCGGGCGAGCTCATGGCAAAGAAATGTAGCACACAACCAAGCGCCGCTACCTGGCCGGCCACTCGAGCGACGTGAACGCGCCGGAGATGTGCCGGGACCAGGATTTGTCACGACCGAGGGAATATTAGAGGAGCGAATTAGCGCGCGTGGGTGGCTACCGGCGGCAGGGCTTGCGCTTCCGGAGAAAAATTGAGCACCGCGGGCAGCTCGATGCGGAAAGTGCAGCCGCGATCGAGACGGTTCTTGCACGTGATTTGGCCGCCGTGTTCCTGGAGGATGCCGTAACAAATGCTCAGCCCCAGGCCGGCGCCTTTGCCGACGGGCTTGGTGGTGTAAAAGGGATCGAAGACGCGCTCGGGCTCGCGGATACCGGGCCCGTCGTCTGAAAATTCCACAGCAACGTTGGACTTTTCGCGTGTGGCGCGGATGGTGAGCACACCCGAGCCTGCATTTTCCATGGCGTCCACGGCGTTGCTGATGATGTGATATATCACCTGGAGCAACTGGTTGGGATCGCCGCGAACGGCGGGCAGTACCGCCGGGCTCTTGAGCTCGATACGAATGTTTCTGCCGCGAAGATCCAGGGTGCGGAGCTGAACCGCGCCGGACAAAACGGTATTCAAGTCGAGCAGTTGTTTCTCGGCTGGGACCCGCCGCGCAAAGCTGGAAAGATTGGTGACCAGATCCCGGGTCCGGCGAGCCTGTTCGCGGATTTTCTCCCCCAGGCCGCGGGCACGTTCGCCGGCGGTGGATTCTTCGATGAGCAGGTCGGAGTAACCCAGAATCGCGGTGAGCGGATTATTGATTTCGTGCGCCGCGCCGGCCGCAAGCTGGCCCAGCGAGGCCAATTTTTCGGTATGCATTAACTGCGACTGCAGGCGCTTGGTATTTTCGAGCGAGGATTTGAGTTCCTGGACCAACCCCAATCGCTCCCGGTCCACACGGTGTTGGCGGAGAAATACTAACGCGGCTCCCCCGGCCATCGCGGCCAACGTGGCTACCACCCGGAAAACCCGCACCGCCAACGGCGCGTCGCTATATACGACCGTCCAGATCCCCGGGAAGATGGTCGACAGCACGCCGAGCATTCCCAAGTTGCCTTGCCATTGAGAATCCTCTCGCGCTGATTCCGAAACGGGATCCGGAGACGGGCAAACCTGGTGGGCGATGATGCCGGCTGTGGCAATCCAGACGAAGGAAACAACCTTCAGCAGATCGGCAAATCCACCTGTTTCAAACGTGCCCCGCCATGACATTTCCTGGCCGAGCGTAGTTCCGGCGAGGTACACCACCGACGCGCCGAAAAGATGGGCATAGATCGGGCGCCACTTGCCGCGCGCGTGGGAGGCGGCAAAACCGAGCGCGGTGAGAAAGAGAACGTTCTCCGCGGTGTACAGTTGAAAGTTGCGCGCCTCAAAGAGCGCCTCGTTCGGCGAAATCAGCCGCCATGGCACCGCAAGAAATACGTAGGCGTACAGGAACAGCCAGACCAGGAGGGAAAAATCGATCCGGCCGGCGCGCATGCTCTCGCCGATTCCCCGGACGTGCGGGCGCAGCACCATCGCGACAAGCAGCGGGACGACGCT
>Ga0302325_10011070_pt1 | contig 19459 bp, 15 predicted proteins | sample Palsa_T0_2_FD_201948 | JGI IMG/M metagenome (GOLD analysis project Ga0302325, IMG submission 201948) | Peat permafrost microbial communities from Stordalen Mire near Abisko, Sweden - Palsa_T0_2 | ecosystem: Environmental > Terrestrial > Soil > Palsa > Peat permafrost | place: Sweden: Abisko...
GCGGCTTGTATAAGATGCGAAAATGCTACGGCTTAGGCTCATTCATTGGAACGCCGCAGAAGCCGCACCTTATCTATCTGTGCTCAAAGAAGCCGGCCATCGCGTCGAGTACTCTCCCGAGTTTAGCCCACAGCTTATGCGCGAGTGGCGAACGGCACCGCCGGACGCCTTTGTCATCGATCTCTCGCGTCGCGCGTCTCATGGCCGCGAAATCGCCATTGCCCTCCGTCAATCCAAGGCTACGCGAAGCATTCCGCTCCTCTTTTGCGAAGGCGAGGAAGAAAAAGTCGCCAAAACGCGCGCGCTTCTGCCTGACGCGGCGTTTTGCACATTTTCGCGCCTGAAAAGCACTCTGCGCATCGCTACCCGCTCAGCGCCCAAGGTTCCCATGGTTCCAGTGGCTATGATGGACCGTTACGCCGGTCGAACTACCGCTCAGAAACTTGGCATACGCAGCGGCGACGCCGTGACCTTGCTGGATGCCGGCCGCGATATGCCGGCGGCTCTGGGCGAATTGCCGGAGGGTGTGACGTTTGTGGAAACGGGCGGCGCTGTGACACTTTGCTTCGTGACCGACGCACACGAGCTGCGGCGGCAGATTTCGAGTCTGCGTTCGCTCGCCGCGCAAACCAAGCTATGGATCTGTTGGAAGAAAGGGAAGTCGGCGGAGGGTGGCGTGACGGAACGTTTGGTGCGGGAAACAGGGATTGCTTTGGGTTTGGTTGATTACAAGATTTGCTCGGTCAGCGAAGTCTGGAGTGGCTTGCTGTTTGCGGCGAAAGCGGCGAAGGCGAAATAGTCGCGTCCATCTTGGCGATTCGGTACTCTGGAGTTGTCCTTGAACTGGGAATCGAATGGATTTTGATGCTCGAATTGAAGCTTTGGCGGCCCGACACGAAGCGCTGACGATGAATTTGGAGTTGCTTAGCCGCGATCACGAGGACACGAATCGGCGCGTGGCGCGTCTCCTGACAGCGATAGAGGGCTTGGCGCGCGTCGCCGAAATCCACGAGCGCCGTTTGACCGATCTAGAAGGCGGCGAAGCGAAATAACTCCACGCCAGCCTTGCCTCGCACTCCGCAAGAGTTCATGGAAGAAACAGAAATGAATCTAAAAGGCGAGATCGTCTATGAAGTACGCGCTACGCGCGAGGCTTACGCTGCGCGGTTCAACTTCGATTTGGCGGAAATGTACAAAGATCTGAAAGCGAAGGAAAAACGGCATCGCCGCATGATCGCCCCTTTGGAGCCTGTTCAAACCCAGCCGGCGGCTCGCGTGCCGGAGTGACTCTGTTGACTATCCTTTGACCCATTCGACCGCCAGCTGGAAAAAACGCCTTCCCGGCATCTTGGCAGCGCTTACTGTGGTGTACGCCGGAGTCCTCGGCTTCTTCGACTACGCCATGCACCAACCGCCGGACGAATTTGCGCGCATCATGCAGCATGCCGGCCCACTGCCATTTTTACTGTTTCCCTTCGAAACCATGTGGAAACAAGCCCGCCGCGGACATCTGCAAATCGGCGACCAGGCGCCCGATTTTACACTCCCCTTGCTCGACCACTCAGGCACGGTTGCACTGTCTTCGTTTCGCGGCAAGCAACCCGTCGTGCTTATTTTCGGTAGCTACACCTGACCACCTTTTCGCCGGGAGGTTCCCGCGCTCAACAAACTCTACCAGCAGTATCGCGATCATGTCGCCTTCTATGTCGTTTACATTGATGAAGCGCATCCCAGCAACCTTTGGCAAATGCAAAGCAACGTGAAGGAGGTTGTCATTTTTCAAAACCCCACAACTTCCGCCGGCCGCGAGCAGGTGGCTTCTTCCTGCGTGCGCAAACTTCACATCGCCATGCCCGCGTTGATCGATTCCATGGAAAACCGGGTTGAGAAAGACTACACCGGCTGGCCCGACCGTCTGTATCTCATCGACATGAACGGCCGCATCGCATTTAAAAGCATGGCCGGTCCTTTCGGCTTCGAACCCGCTAACTTGTCAAAGGCCTTGGCCCAAGACCGATCGGCTCTGCGCTCAGCCATTTCACCCGCCACAGCTACTGCACGGTGACAGCAAAATTCTGCCCTTCCCACTGTTCATTCTTCATCCAAAAGAAAGTAAAGTTGATTTGCGTTCGCGGATTCACCGAAATTTCCACGGGCAAATCGACAAAGTCAATCTGCAAGGAATTAGCCTTGGATTCGCTATCGTGCTGCGTTTTCCAATCGTCATTCGACCAGCGCAGGCGAAACTGTTCTTTGCCGTGAATCCGCAGAACCGAGCCCTTCGCTAAGAAGCGAATCTGCCGGTCCAGTTTCCAAACCTCCATAGGCTCGCGCTTCTGTCGATCAGTCACATAACGCCGACGGACCTCTGGAATCGAATCGTAAACCCTTCCTTCGGAAGCGGACCGCAGCAACTTGATGTACTCCGCATGCGCCCACAACAGCGGCATCGCCGAACCAGAAGGTTTACCGCGGAACATGAATGCCTCCGGCTTATCCGCCTCATCCCAAACCTGCTCTGGCAACAACCCGGTCGTTGAGGCAAAGTGCTCCATTGCGTTGATATAAGTCTCCGCGCTGCGCCCGGCGGCCAGTTCGTAGTGCCCTCGCTCTCCGGTCAGGAGCGGCCACGCTCGTCCACGGCCGAAAGTGCTGAATGGACCTCCATCCTCTTGCTGGCCGTAACCATCGTGATTGTAGCGGTGCCATATCGGTCCGCTGTCTGTGTCCAGCTTCAAAATCGCATCCACCACTTGAACCGTGTTCAAAATAATGGGGTCATCGGCGGCGCGGATGCCGTAACGCACCAGTTCCAGAAATCCGCCATCTACTACATCTTTGGCCGGGAATTTGTTTTGCCGACCAGGCGGCAGATTCTTGATCGTGAGAAGGCGTTCTTCTTTATCCTCGGCCGGATTCGCGGCGCCCACCTCTTCGGGTAAGATGCGCATGTAGTACTTTTCGATTCCCGGATGCAGAGATCCCTTGCTGGTAACGGTCCAGTCTTCAATATGAGATTCCAGATAATCCGCATACTGTTCTGTGAATAAGGCCGCTTCCACATCGCCTCTCTCGCGGAGAAAGAGCGAACCACAGATGAGGGCGGCAATATTCGAAGCCAGTGTAGAAGGTGAATAACCGCTGGCCTCTTCCCACCGTTCCTGCTCAGTTACAGGACCGTGGCGGATCAGGTAAGCGACGCCTTTCCGTACCGATAGGAATGGGTCGAATTCCGCCAGCGCTTTCTCGGACGACAGTCGCCGCGCCAGCATGATGGGAAAAGCCACTTCATCCAGTTGGATGCCGGTCCAATAGGGATTGCCGTTCACCCAGAAGTTTTGTGCGAACCCCCCATCTTCATGTTGTGAGACAGCCAGAAAGATCAACGCGCGCAGCGGGGTCGCCTTATCGCCCGCGGCCAGCAGTGCCGTCGCGCTGTTGACCATGTCTCGCGTCCAGACCAAGTGATAGGCTCCCTGATCCTCATCCCCCTTCGCTTCTCCCCAAGGGATGGCAAGGGAAGCGATGATAGCGCCGGGGAACGCTTTATCTTCGTGAGCCAATAATACGCTATAGCTGCTGTGATAGAGGTTTCCCCCGTCAAAAGAGGATTTCTGCAGAGGCTGGCTGTGTGCGGCCGCGGCGGCCCATTGCTGCTCATACTGGGTGAGATGGTCGCTGAATGGAACGCCCAGCGACTGGAGCAGATTAGTAATGGCGCGATGTTCGCTGGGCCCGAAGGCCACAGCGAGTGTGAATTCCCGAGTCTTGCTGAGATCCAGTTCGCCGGTGAGCGCGATGTTCCCGTTCTTCGCATGCTCAAATTCATAATCCATCCGAAAATTCTCATGCAACTCCGTCCAGCCGTCGCTCTTTCCGACATAGCCGCAGGACGTTCGGGAAAATGGGATGCTGGCGAGCATGGCCAGCCAGACGCCCTCTTTGCAGGCCATGAGAATTCGTGCCCCGTTCACGGTAGTGACATAGCCGGTGTTTCCGCCGCCGCCCACCTCGAGATGCGGCGCACAGAGCGCAAACAGGCGAAGAGTCCGCAGAAACGCCTCGTCCTTACCTGTCAGCTGTGTGTGCTGCAGCAGACAGGGCAGATAGGGGTCGCTAATCACTTCTTTGGTAATGGTGTAGCGCCCGCCTGGTTCCACGTTCGTGCATCTAAAACCCAGCGCGTAATCCGAGAGACGTTCGACATTGGACTTCATATCGCGCATCTCTTCATGGAAAAAGCTTTTCCCGTCTGTGATCAAGTACTGGAGATCGCGCATCTGCGGCCGATCCACTGTAGGAAAATAGACCTCCGTTACGATTCCACCAAATAACGTGAACCAGATCTTACTTGAAGCCGAATACGCGGTTCCTACGCCGCTCTTGTCGCCGTGAGTCCAGCGGGGTTCCATACCTGGCGCTCCAAAAGCATTCTTGCTTGGGCCTTGTGTCATTTTGAGAAGTCTCCTTGGTGAATGCTGCGTGTCAGCCGGAATACGGCTGGGTGGGCATTCCAGGCACGTCGCAAGCCACCGCGAACAAGCTCCCTGAAAGAGGCGCTGCCGCCAGTTGCTGGGGTGTCATGGTTTCGCGCGCAGTCGTGATGTAGAGGGTCTTCAGATCGGGCCCTCCGAACGTGCAGTCCGTTGCTCGGGGAACGGGTAGCTTTATCATTCGTTCAAGCTTTCCGTGTGGGTCGTAACGGTGAATTTCTCCCAGCCCTACTACATTGCTCCAGACGTACCCGTCGGAATCCACCGTCATCCCATCGGGAAAGCCACCGCTGTCCTTGTCAATGCTCGCAAAGATCCGACGATTCGCAATCGTTCCGTTGCCGCCATCGAAATCGTAAGCAAAGACCCCGTAGCGGAAGCTTTCGGTGTAATACATGGTTCGTCCATCAGGACTCCAGCCGCTGCCGTTTGAACAAATGACATCCGTCTGCATGGTGGTAATGCGTCTGTTAGCATCCAGGCGGAAGAGACGGCCGGCCGGAGACGACCAATGCACGGCGTCCATTGTGCCGGCCCAGAAACGGCCTTGTGGGTCGCACTTTCCATCGTTGAAACGGTTGTTCGGAAGGTCGCATTCTACCGCTGCCAGCCGCTCTAACGTTGACGTCGTTGGATCAAACAAGGCGAAGTCTTTCTTGAGAGTCAGGACTAGCCCCCCGGCAGCCCGCAACGCGATCGAAGTCACGATCTCGGGCAAATTGAAAGTCTCGTTGCGCCCACTGGCAGGATAGAAACGATGAATCTGCTTGCCCTGGATATCGATCCAGTACAAGCACTGTTCCTGCGGGTGCCAGACGGGAGACTCACCTACCATCGCCTCCCAGCGGAGGACACAGCGGATACTTTCTCCCGAGACGATTTGAACACTCACGCGGCCTCCTTGCCGGCCGGCAAATGATTCCAATGGCCAACCCATCCCAAGTGTCCTCCCTTGGAATTCCGGCCGCCGAACATGGTGCTCAACACGCCGCCCGCCGTTACCAGCAGTACTCCAGCCAGCGCAAGTAAGTCCGGCCGGTTATTCCAGACAATCCAGCCGATGAGTCCCGAAAAAATCACCACCGTGTAATTGAAGGGTGCAATCCGTTCCGCTGACGCCTGTTTATAAGCGAAGATGATGAGCCACTGACTCAAAGCCATCATTACTCCGATCCCAGCGAGCGATAGCCATTCTCGCGAAGTGGGATTCTTCCATTCCAGAAAGGCAAAGGGAGCGGCGGCTGCGCAGGAAAAGAGAAAGTAGTAGAACAGGATTCGCTCAGCCGGCTCGGTGTTCGAGAGTTGATTCACCGCAACCAAGGCGAACGCTGAAAAGAGCGCTGCGCTGATAGCTAAGAGCGCCGCCGGATTTGCAAGCAGCGCCAGGCTCGGATGCAAAATAAGTATCACGCCGGCAAACCCGATGGCGAGGCTGATCCACACCATTCCTCCGATCTTTTCCTTCAGCCAAACCCACGCAACCAGCGGGATAAATAAGGGTGCCGAGTTGCTGAGCAGCACAGCATCCACCAGAGGCATTTTTTTCACCGCCGCAAACATGAGCGCTTGTGAAAGAAGGCCGCCAACGGCGCGCATGAGATGCAGCCAGGCCCGCGATGTTCGAAGTTCAGCAAAGCCTTTGCGTAATACCCAAGGCGAGAACAAAATGAGACTGATGAAGTTTTGAAAGAAGACGATTGTGCCGGTTGACACACCCTTGGCCGCCTTGCCAAATGCACTCATCAGCGCCACGCAGGCGAACGCGAGCACAATCAACAAGGCGCCTAGCGCAACGGAATGCTTCGGGCTGGCCGAACCGCTCAATGCAGCCGTTCCAGTAAGTGATCGCCCACGCGCAGAGCATTGGCGATGATGGTCAAAGACGGATTGACAGCCCCACTCGAGGCGAAGAAAGAACCGTCCACGACATACAGGTTGTCAACGTCATGCGTGCGGCAATTCGTATCTAAAACCGATTGCCTGGGATCTGTGCCAAAGCGGCAGGTACCGTTTTGATGCCCAACGCCTTCCAGCGGAATCCGTTTTTTGAAATAGGCGCGCAGGTGCATCCAGTGATCGGCATGGCCGGCTTGCTTGAGGGTATCGATCCACTTATCCTTGAGCCGGTCGAACGATTCCACATTGTTGGGTGTGTAATCCAAGCGGACCCTGCCGTTCGCTATCTGCACGCGATTGTTTGGATCGGGCAGATCTTCCGTCGTTAACCACCACGGCACCGCATGGGTGGTCAGCAGATCCAATACGAACGTAGGCGTTAGCGGCGGCGCATCGCCTTTCATCATCTCGTGATGAAACGACCCCACTGGTTGCACATTGCCCATCGGGTACGGATAATCTTTGTCGCCGAAATAGAAATCGTTCAGCGTGAATGTCTTCATGTACCAAGAATGATTCTGTTTTTTGTCGATCGCCAAAATGGCATCCGCCTGATGGAACATGAAATGCCGCCCCACCATATCGGAGCTGTTAGCCAAGCCGTTCGGATGTTTATCGTTAGCGCTGAGAAGCAAGAGCGCCGCTGAATTGATGGCGCCGCAGCAGACGGCCACCACATCGCCGGCGAAGGTCGTCTTCTTTCCCGTTCCGTCCAACTCCGCTTCCACTGACTCGATGGCGGTTCCGCTGGCGTTTGTCAGCAAGCGTGTGACCTTGGCCTGAGTCACCAACGCCACATTCGGCAAATGCATGATTTTGCGGATGCAGTTTATGTCCGAATCGGACTTTGCATGCACGAGGCAGGGATAGCCGTCGCAGGTATCGCAGCGGATGCACTTACTTTCCAGCCGATCCGCTTCGTTCAGCTTCAAGCCGAGAGGGCAGGGAAACGGCTTCAACCCCATTCCTTCCAGATCGTTCTGAATCTCCCGCATCAGTGGCTCGTTCGACACGGCCGGATAAGGATAGCCGGCGCTCCGTGGTGGTTCCGTCGGATCGATACCTTGTTGTCCATGCACGCAAAACAGCTTCTCCGCCAGCGTGTAATAGGGCTCGAAAACGTCATATTTCAGCGGCCACGCGGGCGAAATGCCGCCTTTGTGATGCAGCACGCCAAAGTCTTGCTCGCGCAGGCGGAACAGAGCGGCGCCGTAAACTTTGGTGTTGCCGCCCACCCAGTAACCGGTGCCGGGATGCAAGTCTTTGCCATCTTTATCGGTCCAAACGTCTTTCGTGTGATAACGATTATCCAGAAACACCGCCGTCGTGTTCCAGTTGTCCTTTTCTTGTGGCAAAAAGGTACCGCGCTCGAGAATCAACACGCGTTTACCGGCGTTGGCTAAGTGATAAGCCAGTGTTCCGCCACCCGCGCCCGACCCTATGATGATGACGTCGTAGCGCACTTAGTAACTGCCGGACTGGCGCAGCATTCCGCCGTCAATGAAATAGGTAGAGCCGGTGATGTAACCAGCTTCCTCGGATGCCAGGTACACCGCAAGTCCGGCAATTTCTTCCGGCTTGCCCCAGCGGTTGAGCGGAATCTCAGCCATCAACGCTTTCTCCAATTCAGGATTGGCTTGAATGTCGGCATCAATGGGAGTGTAAACCGCGCCCGGCCCAATATTGTTCACCGTGATCTTGTCCTTCGCCAATTCCACGGCAATCGTGCGCGCCAACATACGCAAGCCTCCTTTGCTGGCGCAATAGGCGGCGTTTGTGGGCATGGGAAGGTCCTCATGAATGGAAGAAATATTGATCAGCCTGCCACCCTCGCCCTGTTTGATCATCTGTCGGGCTGCCGCTTGGCACATGAGAAACGGGCCGACCAGGTTAACGGCTAAAATCTTTTGGAGTTCTTCGAGCGGATAATCGACAAACGCGAATTTCTTTTCCACTCCCGCATTGTTAACCACGATGTCGAGCCTGCCGAACGTCTTTACCGCACTTTCGATCAGATTTTGCACTTGATCCGGTTGAGACACATCCGCTTCGACGGATATCGTTTTCCCACCGAAACTCGCGATTTCCTTTTCGGTTTGGCTTGGAACGTCCCGCTTGCCGACGTAATCGACCACCACGGCCGCGCCTTCCCGGGCGAAGCGCATGGCAATAGCCTGGCCAATGCCAGTAGCCGCTCCAGTCACAATCACAACTTTGTTCTGTAGCCTCAACCTGATTTTGTGTCTGCCCGTGGGACGCGTTCCTGCCGTTTGTGTTTCCCGGAATCGTCTGATTTGGTCACCTAATCCGCGATTTTTCCGAGAGATCGCCGTCTCGCTGCCCACCTATACGACGTGGCCACTGCCGTCATTAGTCAAGAAGAAGTCTTGCACTGGCTCGCTCTGCGGCTGGTACCAGGTTTGGGAACGGTCGGATCGCTCAAACTTCTTGAAAAACTGAAATCCCCGCAAGCTGTTTTTCGCGCTTCGGCGTCAGAGCTCGAAGGTGCGGGGATGAGCCCCGCTCAGGCGCGCAATATCGCTTCTGGTTGTTCCTTCGAAGATGCCGTCGATCAGCAACAGAAAATGATCAACGCCGGCGCTCAACTCATCTCCATTCACGATCAGCGCTATCCGCGCCGTTTGCGAGAGATCTTCGATCCTCCCATAGTGCTTTTTGCGATCGGCCGCACGGAGCTCATGCCCACTCCTTCCATTGGCGTTGTTGGAACCCGGAATCCGACGCCTTACGGAATGGCGGCGGCCGAACGGCTCAGCGCCGATCTGTCGCGGGCCGGTTTGACCATCGTTAGCGGCATGGCACGCGGCATTGACGCGTGTGCCCACCAAGCTGCGCTCAAGGAAGGCGGCGACACGGTGGCCATCCTGGGCTGTGGCGTTGATGTCATCTACCCTTCGAATAACCGGCGCCTGTACGATGAAATTGCCAACAAAGGACTTCTTCTTTCCGAGTTTCCGATTGGCGCTCCCGCCTTTCCACAGAATTTCCCGATTCGCAACCGGATTGTGAGCGGACTTTCTATTGGTGTGCTCATTGTAGAAGGTGCGCAACACAGCGGATCGGCCATCACGGCCAAACTGGCCATGGATCAGGGCAGGGAGGTCTTCGCAATTCCCGGCAATATTACGTCTAAGATGAGTTGGGGTCCTAACCTATTAATAAAGGAAGGCGGCGCGAAGCTTGTTCAGGAGTGGAGCGACGTGACGAACGAGTTGCCGGCGGCTCTGCGGCGCGAACTGGTGTCAAGGGCCCAGCAAAAAATGTTAGTCGAGGGATTGGAACCTCTGCCGGAAACCTCGCCGGGAGCCTTAGAAGAACCTCAGAAAACACTAGGCCGCAAACTCCTGAACAGTTTGCAAGTTGATGAACCTAAACAGCTTGATGGACTGCTTGAATCCTTTGAGGGAGTTTCCTCATCTGAGTTGATCAGCGCCCTGTTTGAACTGGAAATGAGTGGCTTGGTCCGCCAGCTTCCTGGGAAGAAGTTTGTGAAGGTGTGGTAAAAGGGTAGCGAATCCTTCCTCAGACAAGTAACTCGTTAAATATAGGTTAAAAAATCTGGTATGGCAAAATCTCTCGTCATCGTTGAATCCCCGGCGAAGGCGAAAACTATTGGGAAATATTTAGGCAGTAATTTCATCGTCAAGGCCTCGTTAGGTCACGTGAAAGACTTGCCCAAAAAAGATTTGTCGGTGGATGTGGACCACGATTTCACTCCGAAATACGAGGTGATCGAAGGCAAGAAGAAACTGATGGCGGAATTGAAGGCGGCGTCCAAGGGCGTCGATTCCGTTTATCTGGCGGCTGACCCGGATCGCGAAGGCGAGGCCATCTGTTTTCACTTGCAGGAAGAACTGGAGCCCAAGAAACCGGGGAAGCCGGCGTTCTTCCGGGTCATGTTTAACGAGATCACGGCCAGCGCGGTGAAGAAAGCGTTTGAGAAACCGCTCTCGGTGAATGTACATCTGGTGGAAGCGCAGCAAGCGCGGCGCGTGCTCGACCGGTTGGTGGGTTACAAAATTTCGCCGCTGTTGTGGGACAAAGTCCGCCGCGGCTTGTCCGCCGGTCGCGTGCAAACTGTGGCGCTGCGGCTGATTGTGGAACGGGAGCGCGAAATTCGCGCGTTCCAAAAAGTTGAGTATTGGACCATTGATGTTGCGCTGAACGCGAAGAAACCGCCGCTACTCACGGCGCGGTTGAATAAGCGCGCGAATGAAACGCCGCAGATCGGCAATGAAGCGGAAGCGAAGGCGATTCTCGACGATCTGGAGAACGCTCAATATAAGGTGAAGTCGGTCGCCACGCGCGAGAAGAAGCGCAATCCGGTGGCGCCGTTCATCACGTCCACCTTACAGCAGGATTCTTCTCGCAAGCTGCGCTTCAGCGTCAAGCGCACCATGGGCCTGGCGCAAGGTTTGTATGAAGGTAAAGAACTCGGTGCCGAAGGCGCGGTAGGTCTCATCACTTATATGCGTACCGATTCCGTCCGCGTGTCCGACGACGCGTTGACGGAGGTACGCGGCTTCATTACCGAACGCTATGGCGAACAGTTCGTGCCGAAGTCGCCCAACGTATATCCGACCAAGAAAGCCGCGCAAGACGCGCACGAAGCAATCCGGCCGACTTCGGTGCTGCGCACACCGGAGTCTCTCGAAAAGCTGCTGGCTGAGGATGAACTGAAGCTATACCGGCTCATCTGGATGCGGTTCATTGCATCGCAGATGAACCCGGCGTTGCTCGATCAAACCACCATTGACATCAATGCCGAAGGCAAGAGCAAAACCCCGTACATCTTTCGTGCCACGGGTAGCGTGCTTAAGTTTGAAGGCTTCCTCAAAGTCTACGAAGAAGGCAAAGACCAGAAAGACGAAGAGGACGAGGATCTCAAACATAAACTGCCGGCAGTGACGGAAGGCGAGACTTTGAAGTTCAAGGAGATTCTGCCTGAGCAGCATTTCACCGAACCGCCGCCGCGCTACAACGAAGCGACACTGGTGAAGAAGTTGGAATCCGACGGCGTGGGACGGCCGTCCACCTATGCGTCGATTCTCTCGACCATCCAAGACCGCGAGTACGTGAAGAAAGAAGGCGGCAAATTCGCGCCCACCGAACTGGGCATGGTGGTGACGGATCTGCTTCTCGAAAGCTTTAGCGATCTCTTTGATGTGACGTACACGGCGCGCATGGAAGAGGAACTGGACGAAATCGAAGACGGCAAGCTGGAGTGGCGTGTGGCGATGGCCGAATTCTATGGCCGTTTCGAGAAGGATCTGGAACACGCCGCGCGCCACATGACCGACATCAAGCGCATGGAAAAGCCCACCGATCTGGTGTGCGACAAGTGCGGCAAGCCGATGGTGATCAAGTGGGGCAAGCATGGCAGCTTTATCGCTTGCACGGGTTATCCGGATTGCACCAATACGCGCGAGTTGACGGTGGATTTGCCGGACATTGAGAAGAATGGCGATTTGGGTGAGCAGGACGAGCAGGAATATTGCGAGAACTGCGGCCGTCCGATGGTGCTGAAGAAAGGACGCTTCGGAACTTTCTTCGCGTGCTCGGGTTATCCGGAGTGCAAGACGACGAAGCAGATTGGCGGCGAGCAACGTAAGGACGTTCCGCTGGAAGAGAAGTGTCCGCAGTGCCAGAGCAACCTGGTGCAGAAGTTTGGGCGCTATGGCGAGTTCGTGGCGTGCAGTGACTACCCGAAGTGCAAATTCGTTAAGCAGAAAACGATCGGCGTGCCGTGCCCGAGTTGCTCGCAGGGTGAAGTTGTCGAGCGGCGATCAAAGCGCGGACGGACGTTCTTCGGCTGTAACCGTTATCCGGAGTGCGACTTCGTAGCGTGGGGGAAACCGATCATGGAGAAATGTCCGGAGTGCGGCAGCAGCTACCTGATTGAGAAGTTCCTCAAAGCCGGTCCAGTGGCGCAGTGCCCGAATAAGGAGTGCGGCTTTAAGCATCCACTGGAAGTGCCCGTCGAGAGCAACGTGGCGTAAACTGTAGGGGATATGAGACCCCTCAATTACGTACTGCTTCTGACGGTAACCGCGCTGTTGTCGTTCGCTCAAAACAACCCTCTCAGCACTGGCCAGAAGACGATCTACGGATTTCTTGTCGGCAACGTTGTGGCTGCCGCCGAGGAGATGCCGGAGGCCAGTTATGCGTTCAAGCCTACACCTGAAGTGCGGTCGTTCGGCGAACTTGTGGGACATGTCGCCGATGCGCAGAATATGTTCTGTGCCATTGTTATCGGAGAGAAGGCTCCCACCACGAGTATTGAAAAGACGAAGACCAGCAAAGCAGACTTGGTGCAAGCGGTAAAGGATTCAAAATCCTTCTGCGATAAAGCATATAGCGGCATGACTGACGACCACGCGACTGAGATGGTCACAGTGATGGGCATGCAAATGGCGAAGCTGAACGTGTTGTCGATCAACTCGGCTCATCTGGACGAGCACTACGGCAACATGGTGACGTACCTGCGCATTCGCGGCCTGGTGCCGCCGAGCAGCCAACCCAAGAAGTAGCATGCGTGCGCTCCTGATCGGACTGGTGGCCGCAGGCTGCTTGTGCGCGGTGGATCGAATGGAACTGGACGTTGGCGCGGATCAGGGTTGGATTGACGCTGGAATCGATTTGAAGCCAGGCGACAGCGTTACGATCAACGCCACCGGCACAATCCAAGTGGATGCGACTCATACGAGCGGGCCCGATGGCATAGCGAGGTTGTGGACGGATTTGCTGATGCAGTATCCGGTGACGAACTCGGGACGCGGCGCGCTGATCGGACGGTTTACGGATAACCCGGCGGCACGAGCGTTTCTGGTTGGCTCGCACTTGCAGCGCAATGCGCCGGTGGCCGGGCACCTCTTTCTGGGCATCAATCAACAGAGTGGGCGGGCCGGCACGGGGAGTTATCACGTTATTGTTGAACGAACGAATGGCAGTGCAGCGGCGGCCAATGCGGCGATGCGTCTCCCGGTGTTCACGCAACAGATGCTAGACAGTCTTCCGGGGCGTGTGACGGACGCTTTGGGTAACTTGGGAGATCGAGTCAACTTCGTCGTGATCGGATCACAGGAACGGCTCGAAAAGGCACTGACTGATGCGGGCTGGGTGGTGGTGGATAAGACCAGGCAAGCTGCGATCTTGCATGGCTTGATTACAAGCCTTTCGAAAGAGGGTTATGTGACGATGCCGATGAGTCCGCTGATGCTCTTTGGGCGAGTGCAGGATTTTGGTTATGCGCAGGCCGATCCGTTGACAGTGGTTCAATCGCGGCATCATTTTAGGATTTGGAAGGCTCCTTTTACGGCGGGTGGAGAGGCTGTGTGGGTGGGCGCGGGGACGCATGATATCGGGTTTGATCGGGATAGCCGGAGCAATGGGATTACACATAAGATCGACCCGGCGACTGACGGAGAGCGGGACTATATCGGGCAGGGATTGGAGGATACGGGGATGGCGGTGAAGGAAGAGTATATGACGGCGACGAATCCGGTGAAGGATGCGAGGACAGCGACGGGGAGTGGGTTTACGTCGGATGGACGGACGTTGGTGATTTATTTGGGGGAGGAGTGAGGGTCTAGAGGGCTTCGGGGGAGACGGTGATGGAGATCTCCTTTTTTGGGAGGTAGGGATGGTGGGCGGTGAGGTGAATGACTCCGGATTCGGGTTTGGTCTTGATCCAGATAGCGCCGGCGCCTCCTACTAAGCCATAGGGGTTTTCGCCAATGATCTCGCCGGGGCCGTCGATGGTCAGTGACACGGCTCCGCTGGCGAACTGTTGGGTGTTGCCGTATTCGTCGGTCACTCGGAGGACGACGCGAGTGACGTCGCTGCCGTCTCCGACTAAGGCAGTGTCATCGGGTTCGATGAGCAGTTGTGAGTCGACGCCTTTGCCGGAGTAGGATTTCGAAATGACAAGTTTACCGTCGCGATAGCCATCAATACGGAGATCGCCCCAAGGGTCGAGTGGGAGGTCGTTCAGATCGACCATGAAGGGTGGGTACTTGAGGTGGGCAAAGGTTTTGCGATCGGGACCGGCCTCTGTGTGAAGTGTCCCGCCGATATAGAGCTTCAAATGATCGCAATTGGAGCAGACAGGAACGAGCCCGGGGCCACCCGCACCGGAGTGATCGCCGCTTGACCAGTTGAAGGCAGGTTCGAGGACAATCTCCTCCGAAGGCTCACACTGAGACTTGTAGAAGCCGGCGGCGGCCTTGGGAATGCGAAAAATGTCGGAGACGCCGTGATAGCAAATGCGATCGCCTGAACCGAAGTTGGCGTGGGTGTTGTAATCGAAAGCGCACCAGCCGATGCCGCCTGCATAACCGTCGTTCGAAGCGAGTTGATCGTGAATGCGCGCATGGCGCAGGGTGTGTTCGGCGACGCGCTCCACTTGATCGAAGCGTTTGGTGGAGTACTTATGCCCGACGAACTCGGTGTTGAGATAGAGCGGATGGTTGGGCGGTTGCAGCGGAAAATCGAAGTCGTTCATGGTGAAAACGTCTTCGAGGAGTTCGGAGTGGTAGAGATAGCGAATGCCGCCGGTTTGGCGTGAGGGATCGAGATCGTGGGCGACTTTGTTGGTGCGCACGTAGAAATCGTGATTGTCGTGCGATTCGTTGATGCGGACGCCCCACAAAATGATTGAGGGGTGATTCCAATCGCGGCGGACCATCTCGGAGACGTTGCGCACGGTGACATCCTGCCAATCGTTTTCGCCGATGTGCTGCCAGCCGGGGATCTCCTCTAGAACGAGCAGGCCGAGTTCGTCGCAGGCGTCGAGGAAGTGGCGCGACTGAGGATAGTGGGAGGTGCGAACGAGGTTGAGCTTCAGTTCGCGCTTGAGGATGTGGGCGTCGCGACACTGAGCGCGCGCGGGCATGGCGGCGCCGACATAGGGGAATGTTTGATGGCGATTCAGGCCGCGCAACTTGATATGCTCGCCATTGAGCATGAAACCTTGGGGGGTGAAGCGAGCTTCGCGAAATCCGATCCGCTGAGTGTAAAGGTCAGAGCCGTATTTGACGATTACATCGTAGAGCTTGGGAGTGGTAAGACTCCAGAGTGTGAGATCGCCGAGGTTGGAGAGAGTGAGATCGACAGGGCCGGGGTTGCCGTCGTGCTGGACGGAGGTGGATTGGAGGACGCGAGCGCCGTCTCGCAATTCGACGGTGAGTGGGCCGGGAGTGGCGGATGCTCCGGCGAGGTAGGTGCGAACGAGGAGTTTACGGCCGGAAGCGAGGACGTCTTGCGGTTGAGCGAAGACGTTTTCGATGAACGTCTGGGGCACGATGCGGAGGGAGACTTCGCGATAGATGCCGCCGAAGGTCAGATAGTCGATGTTGCCGCCGAAGGGAGGGATGTCGGAGCGTTCGGTGGAAGCGAGTTCGACGGAGAGCAGGTTTTCGCCGGACCAGTTGAGATGGGGCGTGAGATCGAACGAGAAGGGTGTGTAACCGCCGCGATATTCGGCGAACTTGTGGCCGTTGATGGTGACGGTGGAGGCGGTCATGGCGCCTTCGAAATCGACGAAGACACGCTGGCCCTGGGCGGATTCGGGTAAGCGGAACGAGCGGCGGTAGAGGGAGACGAATTCGTAGGAGCGGTCGTCAAAGCTGTGCCAGGGGAGGGTGACGTTGGTGTGGGGGAGGGTGACTTTGGTGAAGGCGGAATCGGGGGCGTTGCGGGGGCGGAAGAGCCAATCGCGGTTCATGGGATAGATGCGGCGGGTGGGGGCGCCGAGGCCATCTGTGGAAGCGGGCTGCTGGTAAAGGGCAAGGCTGGCGGCGGAGGTGGCGAGGAAATCGCGGCGATTCATGGCTGAATTCAGGATACAGGAGGGCGTAAGGCGAGGGTTTTTCCCGTTTTCGACGCGAGCGATTTTGGCGGTTTCGGCCCCGCCTATAAAAATAAGAGTGGGACGCATCAGAAACCCCCATATTTTGCGTTGCGCGGCAAAGGGTTTTTGACGGGAAGGTTGGGTGTGCGGAGATTGGGGGCGAGGTTTGGAGAAAATGCGGTGTTCATGGTGTTCTCTTTGTGCTGTGCGAAAAATGCCCTTGCAAGACAAGGCTAGAATGGGGGCGCTTTAAATTGGGGGGTAAATTGGCGGTAAGTGGTTGAAAGGATTGAGGAGAAGTCTTTTTCGATGGGCTGTGACTGATAAAATCAGGCTATTTCGAGGCGAGGAGGCGAGTGATTTCGTCGAGGGTGACGATGCGCCAGATGAGGACGGTGCGGTCACTGCTCGCCGTGACAATACGCTGGCCGCCGGGCGAAAACGCCGCGCTATTGACGGGGCCAGAGTGGCCTTCTATCCTCGCGATCACCCGACCGCTCGTGGCGTCCCAGACCCGCGCTGTTGAATCGTCGCTCGCCGTGACGACGCGTCGGCTGTCGGGCGAAAACGCCGCGCTATAGACTGGCCCCAAATGGCCGTCCAGCGTCGCAGTTACTTGATCGGTGGAAGCGTCCCACACGAGCGCGGTGTTATCCCGGCCTGCTGTCACGACGCGCTTCCCGTCAGGCGAAAACGCTGCATGAGAGACAGCGGAATGGGTTGCAAGCTTCGCTATTGCTTGGCCATTGAGAGCATTCCAGAGCCCAGCCGTCGTGTCATCGCTTGCCGTGACCACGCGCTGTCCGTCACGCGAGAATGCAACGCTCGTGACCCGGTCGGAATGCCCTTCCAGCTTGGCCATCAATCGGCCTGTTTTGGCATTCCAGATTCGCGCCGTTTTATCGCTGCTCGATGTTGCGACGCTCATTCCATCGGGCGAGAACGCCGCACTCAGAACGGTATTGGCATGCCCTGTTAGCCTTGTCAACTCTTTGCCATTGGCGACGCTCCACAACCGCGCCGTCTTGTCGGTGCTCGCTGTCACTACGCGCTGGCCGTCGGGTGAAAAGGTCGCACTGAGGACGGCACCGGAATGCCCTACGAGTCTCGCTATTACTCGGCCGTCGGCGGCGTTCCAGATTCTCGCTGTCTCGCCCGCGCTTGCCGTTACAATTCGGAGCCCGTCGGGCGAAAACTCCGCAGTCAAGACAACATAGGAATCGGCCGCCAGCCTGCCGACCTCTTGAGCGTTGGTCATATTCCATACGCGCGCTGTGTGGTCAGAGCTGCCGGTCAGTACGCGCTGTCCGTCCCGGGAAAACTTGGCAACATGGACTAAGTCTGAATGACCTTCCAGCTTGGCGATCACCTGGCCGGTAGCGGCATTCCACACCCGCGCTGTTTTGTCGTTGCTGGCCGTCACTACTCGTTGCCCATCGGACGAAAATTCGACGCTATAGACGCCGGCGGAGTGGCCCTCTAGCGTGGCGATCACCAGACCGGTAGCAGCATTCCAGACCCGAGCCGTGCCGTCATAACTCGCCGTTGCGATTCGTTTGCCTTCGGGGGAAAATGCCGCTACGTATGAGGGTGACGAGTGGCCTACCAGTTTTTCGATCAGCTTGCCGCTGACGGCATTCCAAACCCGCGGCGTGTTGTCGTTGCCCGTCGTAACAACACGCTGCCCGTCGGGCGAGAACACCGCGCTCGTGACAGAGCCGGAGGAGCAGTCCAGCGTTGCCAGCAGACGGCCGTCGTTAGCGTTCCAGACTCGTGCCGTCCTGTCCTCGCCCGCCGTGATCGCACGCTGTCCCTCGGGCGAAAACGCCGCCTTGTAGACGCGTCCGGCATGGCCTACAAGTTTCGCAATCATTTGGCCGTTGTCGGCTTTCCATATCCGTGCTGTCTTGTCAGCGCTGGCCGTAACCACGCGCTGGCTGTCGGCCGAAAACGCCGCGCTAGTGACAAGGCCAGAATGGCCTTGCAGTTTTGCAGTCAACTGGCCAGTTTTGGCGTTCCACACTCGCGCAGTGGTGTCGGCGCTCGCCGTTGCAACTAGTTGGCCGTTGGGCGAAAAGTCCACGCTATAGATGGGGCCGAGATGGCCTGCCAAAGTTGCGACCGGTTTACCCGTGTCGGCGTTCCAGACCCGCGCGGTTGCATCTGCGCTTGCCGTCACGACCCACTGGCCGTCAGGCGAAAATGCCGCGCCAAGAACGGCACGAGCGTGGCCGGCCAGTTTCGTCAACTCCTGCGGAAACGCACGAGCGATGGCTTCGCGGGCTTGAGATGTATTCGCGACGGAGGACGCGCGGATCGCGGCATCGAGAGCTTGTCCTTTCTTCCCTTGAGAGAGAAGCGTCTCGGCTTTCGCTGCGAGTTCGCGAGATTCCGCGAGCTTTTGCTGTTCGCCGGCCTGGACTTTGGCTCTCCAGGCGACGAACGCCAAGCAGAGGGCGGCGAGGAGCAGTATGGCGAGAACGTAGGAGAAGGTTTTGGTGCGGCGGGCAGAAGAGCGTTCGAGTTCTGCCTTACGCTCGGCAATGGCGCGCAAACGCTGTTCCTGCACGAGTTCGCGTTCTTTCCGCTCGCGGGCCCTATCCTCGTCGTCTTCAAATTTTCGATGGCTGGCGGAGAGGAAAGACTCGACTTCGTCGATGGCGGAGGGTCCGGCGTAGTGTTCGGCCCATTTGGGAGATGGGTTGATTTGTGATTTCCAATCCAGGGCGGAGGAGAGATCGAGGCCGATGAGGAGGTCGCGAGTTTTGGTTTGCCAGCCGCGCGCGCGGTCGAGGAGTTCGATGAGAGTTTTGGCTTGCTTCTCCTCTTCGGGGACCCATGTTTTGCCGAGAAGCTCCCAGTTGCGGATGAGGCTTTCGTGGGCGATATCGATGTAGGTATCGGGCGTCAGTTCGCCATCGCGCGGGGTTAGGAAAGTTGCCTCGCCCCGGCGGAATACGTCAATCACGGCATTGACGCGCTGACGCTTTTCGTCTGATATGGCGTTGCATAGTTCCCATAGTTCCGAAACCTGCGCAGGATCGCGGCGTTCACGATTGCCACGTCCCAGAGCGGTGAGGCGTTTGAAAATGATTTCAACGAATGGCTCGTCGGTGATCGCGGTGGCGGTCTGCAAGAGCTCGAAGGCGTGGTTGTCGAGCGCATGGGTAAACCCTCCGACGGAGAGGTAATCGTCGGC
>Ga0302325_10011073_pt1 | contig 19456 bp, 30 predicted proteins | sample Palsa_T0_2_FD_201948 | JGI IMG/M metagenome (GOLD analysis project Ga0302325, IMG submission 201948) | Peat permafrost microbial communities from Stordalen Mire near Abisko, Sweden - Palsa_T0_2 | ecosystem: Environmental > Terrestrial > Soil > Palsa > Peat permafrost | place: Sweden: Abisko...
GCGATTTGGGGTACAATCAATTTCGGTCCGTTTGGCATTTTGCATTTGATGCGCACTTGTAAGCAGAGAGCCTCCTAACTGGGCAGCAGCAAGCCGCCCTAAATCCTACCAAAACCGTCAACCAGTTAAATGCGTCCATTCTTTCAACTGCCACACAATGCCTGCAATATGAACTACCTAATTGACTGCATGCCTGCATAAGCCAACCGACCAACCGTTGAGATTGATAGGTTCAGGAGGCAAACGAACAAGGCTGGGGACTCATGACGACGTTGTCTGCCTGTCTTACGCCCAATAGCAAGGCTGCGCACCGCACACCATGAAGTATCTCACTCAACCACTTCACAGACAAATCATACATGAGGATCATTATGCCGCTCCAGTCCGCCTACAACACCACCTTAAGGCCATCACAACACTACTTCGCAAGTAGCGAAAGCATTCACTCCCAAAGCACCCTAGACGCTCCGTTCTCGCTTTCTGGGAGTTTTCTTTGATGTAGACCGATCTCTCTGACCAAGCAAGGCTTCACAACGTCCGAGTATTCCGCCAGATCGAATTACGTTCAGTCGAGCTTCACCAAGTTGTTCTTTCCCCGAACTAGGTGCCTCCCAGACATTCCCAATATCGTTCCTGCCGAATCCGCGATCGATCGAACAAATTTCGACTGCTTCCCAATCGTTCACCAATTCGCCCCCCAGCAGCGACAAGTACAATGGCCGGCACTCCACTATCTTTGAACCCTTCCTCAGTCACAAACTCCACCTCATCTGCAACCTCCACCCACACGCCGTACTACCAACCGGTGAGTCTTATTTGCCTCTGATTTATCCGCTTTAGAGGAGGCAAATAAGGGCCAAGCTGTCAAAACATATCTCTAGAGCTCAGCAGCTCCCTGACTCCGAAAAAACGTGTATTAATAGCCAATGCTAATCAGTGTATAGCCCCCAGATCCCACCCATCTCGATGTAGCCACTTACATTGTTGCCCCAGTCCTCGGCTTGTCCTTTTCACTGTTGGCAGGAGCATGGTACCTAATCCGTCGACGACGAATGCTGCAGAAGATGAAGAGGCAGGTGAGGGAGGAGAGGGCGATGAGCTTTGCGGAGAAGGAGGCGACGAGACAGAGGCGGAGAGATTTGGAGAGAGTATTGGGGAATAAGGATGATAAAGTGATGCGGAATGTGACTGAGGGGACGGGTGTAGGGTTTATGGCTGCTGGTATGTGATGGCGAGATGGAGCATCGATGTGCTTGACCGGAAGAGAATGATACATCATTAGATGGAGGGGAAAGATGATGTGATTGTGACGAAAGGGGATTTTATGACGGACTAAAGAATGCGTCTAGGATGTTTTCCTGGATATGGGACGATACAGAGGGATTTGAGAATTTGCGACTGGGAATTCAGAAATCTTTCATAGGCGGACGCTTCTGTGGTTGGCATCTAAAACAAGCCTTCGTGGTCCGAATTTCAGAAGATATTAATTATGTCTCTTTCCCAAACTCCGCACTTAACTGGGACTACCCAGCAATCACTACGACAACTTCACTTAAAGTGTCAATTCCGGTCATCTTTCCCACCCAAAATTAGAACTCCAATGTCCCAAGACCACCTAAGTCAAGGAAAAGCACCTGATATTGAGTTGCGGAAAAGGTTTCTCGCTCCTTTTGATACGTACAACTGCTTTGATTTCTTCCCTTCACCCGCTTTAAGATGTCACAACAGCACAAATAGAAGTACGAAACCTGACGCACCTTCTGCCCGGCTGTGGATGCATCTTCCGCCGACAACAGACTCAACAACACATCATATATGACAGTGATAATCATCAATCCTCCATCTTAAGCATCTGAGCTCCTTTATCGCCCACGAAGAGAAGGCCTTGCGGGACAATAGACTGCTCAACCTCCCCAGGACCGAGAAGCCCCAGCATCTCAGACCGATCAGCTGTACTAAACGACGACTGGAAACAAGCGTGAGCAGCTCGATCTTCTTGAGATACTCGAGAGTCGGTAGAGCGTTCTATGTATCTCTTCTTGCTTCCAACAACGGTATGCAACTCCCATCAGGGTTTCCAATCCGCGACTTGAGCAATCATATTATGCTCTTCTTGCCAGGACATCTTGAAGTAGCTGGAATTCTTTGAATACAAGACCTCCGACAAGGTGGAGAAATGCGAGCACTCGAAAGATACCAAGTCCCTCTGAGATGCGGCACGTGATAGCTGTCAAATCTGTATAATGCTTTGTCTTTACTTCGATGCAGAACCTGGACACCATCTGAAGACGATTTAGATCTGAGGCACGAGTTCAAGCTAGCTGAAACGTTGAACAAACCATCAGAGCATGAAATTAAAAGTGATCCCGCACTTATGCTCCGCTTTATTTATCAAAACAACACGAGAGACTGGACGGGGATCAAAGACTTCGGTATCGAAGCCGAGAACGGTTTGTGTAAGCGTCTCATGATTGGTACTATAGACTAACTGACCCTGGGAAGAAATTACTCCATTCCTAGCTGTTGCCTGGAAACACATCCTCTGCCAAATGCTGGGAACAAACTTCAGCCTGGATCCAGGAATGTTTTGAAGAACACGCACAATGCAATGAAGTCATTCCAGCTTGACCTTGGTGGCGAAGCAAGTACTTTGTTTGAATTTTATGTCTCTATTATGTCCCGTATCTCTCTTTCTGAATATCCTATGAATCAAGAGATATCTAGATCTTTTAATCTAGCAATACTGACTTAAATGTTTTCAAGCTCGACTCGTAGATATCCGGGAACTAGGCGGCAGAACCGATATCCGTCTGATCGAAACCAAAAATACCACTCCATTCGGAGAGTATATGACATTGAGTCATCGAGTAATGATAATTGATTTCCACGCCTCTCTCTTTTCTATCTGTGAAGGTTTCTATTACCCTTCATGTACCCTCTTTGAAAATATTTCTATTTCTTTCCTTTCATTTATCTGAAGTGTCAATGCACTATGGAAAACGAGACTGATGATCACATGAGCTTCTAGTGTGGTCAAGCAAAATTTATCAAGTTGACGAAGCGAAACTTGGACGGTTTCAAAACTGGAGTATCAATTGAAGATCTTCCGCAAACATTTTGATGCAGTTCTTCTTGCAAGATCTAGAACGTCTTACCCAAGGATCGATTCGCTCTGCATAATTCAAGACTCAATTGAAGATTGAAATAAAGAGGTCTCACAAATGGGCGAGGTCTACCGGAATGCAATTTTGCAACATTGCGGCTACTGGAGCTCTCGACAGCACAAAAGGGGTTGTTTTTCGACAAGTCATATGTCACCCAGCCATGCAAAGTTCAGATCCCTTCACGGCAGTCGCCAATAAGTTCTCAGACCATTTATACTATGGACGAAGACTTCTGAGAGTATCGAAGGCACAACGCACCGCTAATTAGAAGGGTTTGGGTGGTCCAGGAACGATTATTGGCTAGGCAAATGATCCTAAAACATCCCCGGAATTTGTTTGGCGCCAAATTATGAGGAGCTATTCTGCGGCAGAGTTGACGAACTTGGAGGACAAAGAAGCTGCCTTAAGTAGTATTATGAAATTTCTTGAAGGCGCCTTCGACGATACCTATGTTGCAGGGCTATGGAGAAAGTAGCTCCCATTCCAGTTACTCTGGAAGATTGGAAGGCAAGCAAAACCATGCGAGAAGTATCGAGCTCCTTCTTGGTCCTGGTTAGCAGTAAATGTGAGAGAAAACCCATTCAAATTCTCAACAATCTCTTGAATTCCTCCTGGATAGTGTCGCCTCGATTCCTGGAGGATCGGCTTGGATCATTCAGTTCACTGCTCGCCTCCACTCTGGGGTACTTTATAGCAGTGGCCTGATCTTACGACGTAATATTGATGGAGTTTATCAACGCGTGGGAATCCTTTCTTTCGCTTACAAAAACATTTCGCTATTAATGTTGAAGCGACGATGAGATACAATAACAGGAAGACAAGATCTTGGGAGAGACGCCTTTCCAGCATTGTCTTTGCATTCTGCCTTTGAAGGGCGACACGCTGATGCCGCTGAGAAAAGCTCAAGTCAAGAAATTGGGGTAAATTCTGGAGATGCTGAGGAACGAAGCATTGTCATCATTTGAGCTTTGCAGCAGGTAGCAGCTGCAGGATTTCTGAAAACATATTTTCAGGTGGGTTATCAGCAGTGGGCTTCCAACTCTAATGGAAGCTTTTGTCTAAGTCACCAGTACTGATATCGCTGGATACTTTTCCTTACCTTACCAAACTTGGCGTGTCCGGTGATCCAATCGCGGATCTTTGTTGAAGATAATGTCCGGCACCCGGGTGGGCTATTGAGAATTGTTTATGGAGAATGGCAAAGCAACTTCTGGCACATTGGGTTTTGGTAGAGGGCAAGCAATGTCCAGAAAGACCTTGGAAGAATTAGACTTGGATACCAACAATGTCCAGTCAACACAGGTATCATTGGGGCAGTCTTCATGGGCACAATGATGTTCAACTTGAACGTGGTTCAAAACAAAGACCGGAGAAATGCTACAGAGATTAGAATGACTATCAAGCAAGCAAGAGAAAAGAGGAAACCAACGATGAGGCAACGTCTGCACTTGTGGTGTTTCAGGTGCCCAACTCAGGCATGATTTTTGAAAGGCTCGCAATTCGCTGAGGAGTTCTGACGCATTGTTCATGCTCGTACCCTCTAAATGAAACCCAAGCAATAGCGGGAAGTTGAGTGCGGCTGGTATGCCCTGTAACCTTAATTCCGCCATCACCGTGCCGCATGACGTTTTTGCCCCACGGATACCTAACCTATATCCTCTCGATCCTCACTCTTTCGAACCACAATTATTTTCGCAAGGGGTTATTAGCCCTCAGAAGCTCTACGCTCTCCAACCTTGCCAGAAACAATTTATCCGATCAATGATTCACAAAAGTGGCTGTTTTCACGGCTTGGATCAGACAGGCTGCGACACGGATTCTGACACTTCATCTTCATCACTTTTCAATAGCTGCATCTCACGATTGCCTCATTGCACCTGATTAAAGAGTCTAGGGCCATTGCCTTCACTCCTATATCGTCAGCTAAGTGCAAATGCTGGAAAGCCTATCCGGGGCGACAACTGGATATCCAGCGTTCCCACAAGACAACCATACTGGTCACAATAGGATGTTCGATTTTGATTTTGATACCGAAACTCGAGACGAGCCTGGACCGGACTTCATGGGTCGGACATTCATGACGGAAAGTGGACCGGAACAGTTCTCTGTGGAGCATCCAAGCTTGGATTGGGACCTTGCTAGTGGAAGTGGACCATTACCATGGCTCAGCGGGCTTTCTAGCCAATTTTATACACATCCCACGCTATATCCCGACCGCCAATCAAACACACAACATACTCTACGTGGCGCAAACTCAGCTACGCTTCTCTCAGAGGACAGCTGGGATGGTTCAGAGGATGTTTCCAACCGAACACAGACAACTGCCCCTTCTGTTTATGATCGGGCCTTCAAGGACGGTGACGACAAACAAAAAATGCTCACATTACCATCCTCTGTCTCGAACTCAACATCGACTACAGACTTCGTGAAGCTTTCGCAAAATAAAGAGACGTTCAATCCAAGTTCGCCTTCACCGCCTAACTCTCCATCTGACGAAAACGCCTCCCTGACAGGCTTCAGCTCCATCGCTGTCCCAAAATTATCTTCTAGCGAGTTGAACCCCCAGTCAGATCGAATATCACGAGTCTCCAGCATTGACAGCGAAAAGCATGATCAAATATCTTGCTCGAATTGCTCCACGAACACAACCTCTCTGTGGCGAAGAACCAGAGAGGGTCTACCAATATGCAACGCCTGCGGACTCTTCACGAGGCTACATGGAATTCCTAGACCTTTGTCACTGAAGACAGACGTGGTCAAGAAGCGGAAACGAGACCGAGCCTCGGTCTCCAGTCCGACAGGCGGAAAGTCTAGGGGATCTAGGAGTCGTGCGACGAGAAATCTTGTGACAGGGCCATCGACATCCGGGTCCAAGAGAGGATAAATTCCACGCCACTAGCGAATATCTCAAAACTGCTAGTTGGGCAGATGTTAGGAATAAAGGTAATTTCATCACATCACACCACCCAGAGGACCTGAAGACAAGGTTACGTGGCTCGTGAGCCTTCAGGTCCATGAAGAATATTGAGACTGAGAATCATGGATAGAGTACGGTCATTTTACGATTTCTTCTTGCCAGTACTTAGTGAAGCAGTAATATTCTATAGACGAGTGCGTGGGTAGCTAGGCTCGGAAAGGGGCTGTTGGCGTCCTGAACGATTAAGCGAGGCGAAAGGGGGCAATAATCAATTTGTAAACATTTACAGTATGTTTAACAAATGTTTAGCATGAGTTCTGACCGGAAATTTTCAAGAGCTTTAACGTGGATTGTTTCGCTGTCACATCGATTCTCTAAGCATTTTGCAACACCTTTGAAGCTGCAGCAAGCGATTGAGACGAAAAAAGGGGGTCAAAAATGGCTTCCCGAATTTTGGTGTTCTAATTCAAGCGGCCATGACTAAGCCCCTAGCCAAGAAAGCAAAGATATTAGCTTGATTGAGAGAAGTTTGAGTTCAAATGAAATGATGTGGCGTGGAATTACCTCGGCCAGACCTGCACCGAGTTCGAAAATGTGTAGGTCGGTTTCCCTCCCAACCTCCCACTTTCTCCACAGCACCGAAACCCACATAAATGGCGCTGACTGCATACATCTTTCCTTCCTTCCTTTTCTTTTTGTTCACACAATTTCTTAGAACTCATTCCTTTTTCGGAAAGATATGGAAGGCATTCATACAGGAGTGAAACGTGCTCTCGAGCTTCCAGCCGGAGAAGATGTCGAAGCTCATGCGCACAAGAAACAAAGCGCCAATGAGGAAATGACTACTATTCATCTTGCATTCGATGACTACGGGGCTCGTCTCCAGCAATCCAAATCTCTTCGAGGCAATGGCGAAATAGAGAGTGTCGTCGACTTGAGCCCATCCAATCCTCAACCACGCTCATCAAAAGCTGCAAAGGAGTCTCATATGTCCTTTCTCTCCTCCATGGAATATGCACAAGGACTGATGGGTGACAATTAGAAGTATACAACAATGCTGCGGAATGCGAGTTAGACCAATTAAGCATAGAGACTGCACCGAAAGGCTGGCACGCGAGCGAGGCGGCAGCCAAACAGCATCTTCAACCTGCTATCTATATTGTCATCAGCACAAAGCGCAATTCGATTCGCCCAATAAGCCAAGTGGAAGGAGTGTATACCACAATTGAAGCTGCGCAGGCTCGTCGAACAACGCTGGAGTGGACTGCGCTTACGACGGCCCTGCGAGGTGACTTCACGAAGACTAATCTTGGGATTGCTTTTATAGCTGGTTCACAACCTAAAACTTTGAGATTAAGACAAATTATACTGATAAAGTGCATGCCGGGCTCATTCAAGTCCTCATTTCGACACAGCAAGTGAACGGGACATTAGTGGTGACCATAGAAGATACGTACGAAAACTCGTTTGAGGGCAACAACAAGGACAAGGCCACCAATATCAGAGACTGGTACATCGCCAAAGTCGCTAAAGAAGCAAAATCTTCTGGGTTCGGATTATCACAAGCCCATCGCTTGTTATATCTCGGAAATCATGGAAACGACTACAGCGGCATCGTCCGCTTCTGAACTGGACGCAAAACTTGGCTTCCCGAAATGAGGAATGTATATTCCGATATACCGTCTGAAGCAATGATGGCTATCCGTTCCTTCACCATCTTCATTGACGATGCAGATGATCTCTCTCGGGATCCTGTTTGGGGTCCTGGCGTTCGGATAGGTTCCAAAGGCCGAGAAACTCCAACTCAGCGGGGGTCAGCGGACTCAGGTCTTCATTGATTCATCCAAAGCCCGCCAGGAAGTCCTTTCGACGGACGGTGAATTGTCATGGATGTACTGTAGGTGCAGAGAGTATGAGTGCGAGTCGTACTGGTGTCAATGCGATGATGAGAATTGTGATGGGCCGCATCCTGAGAATCAAGATGGGGGTGATTCTGATGAGGACTCTCAGAGTGGAGAGGAGGACGAGAAATCCTAAAGCGAAGGGAAGAGGAGCAGGATGATGAAGAAGGAAAACTTGTTGTTGATGAAGATGGTTATGTTAAGTCACTCGATGGTAGCGGCCTCAGAACTGCCGAACGATTGTCGAGGCTAAACGTCCTATTCAGAAGGCAGTAGTATATTTTATTTTCAGCTTGTGTAAAACTGATGGAGAAGCCTTGCAGTATTAAATTGTAATATTATATTCAGAATCGAACCAGATGATCGTTTTCCAGTATCTTTTCTTGAATGCAGTGAAAAGTCATCAATTATCCAAAGGTGTTGCCCCGCGGTCCATTAATCCCCGTCGGTTCCCCCTTTCATCTTCCAGAGGGCCATTAACAGACATTATTAAGGCAACCGAATCCACTTGTCAACCATATTTGCGAAATTTGGAGTTCCCAACCCAGTGACAGGATCCCAACCAGTCACAGCCGTAAATCTGGGGGTCCCGCACCCTTAATTCCCCCCCGACTTAATACCATTAGATACTTGTAGATCACAGGATTTATAGATCCCACTGGACTCTTGCCGGTATACAGTCTCGCGGCAATGACGAGCGTCATGATGGCCCCGAATACCGAGGTACTGGCGCCCGTTCCAAACATGTACTCAAACTGGCCGTTGGTAGCAACTACGTAGTTGACACCGTTGGCGGATACGTGGGGAGTTCTCGAGAGAAGTTTCAAAGGTGTTGTATTAGTCCAGGCTATAAGGAGGCTTGTGTTTGGCGAAGTATTTTTTAATTGCTGAGGCTTGGTAAGAGGGGAGGCCGAAGATGTTGGAGAAGCCCCCGCCGGAGTAGATTATGCTCTCGGCTGCTTTTTCGGTTGCATTGCGGTCGCGCCGGGCTTGACTTGGGTTGCACCGACCGAGGTGACATCTTGGGCATGTCAGCGGCGTGCCTTCAGAGATATTGAGGAACTGGAGGAAGTACTTACATGGGCAGGTGGCGGGAAAGGAGGGGTTGAAAGTGCCGCTAGTTCCTAAACAACTAACGTGAATACTCGTCTCAATGATAAATGAACTGTCGAGATGTAAACGGTGCTACTCACCATTGTTGTATTCTCCGGTGGTTGGATCGATGCATTGTCCGGTATTACCAGCAACCCCGTAGTTGCCCGATGCGTAGAGAAACGTGACTCCTTGCAAACCAAGTTTCATGTACTCGTGACCTTGACGCATTTCATATAACGGAGTGAGATCCACCTCGGTGTATCCGAATGATGCAGAAATGACATTTGTAGCCGCAAAGTCTCCGCAATTTTCAGGCCCCTCATAAGCGCCGTAGCTGGGTTCGTGGGGGTCAGGGTAGACACGATCTTGAGTAGGATTATTCCCTTTGTCATAGGTACAGTAGTTTCCATCGATAGCATCGAGGAAGTTTTTGAATGAGGCACCTTCTAACAGGTCACCTACTTGATATAGGGTAACGTTTTGGGGAATGACAAGAGTCATGCCGTACTCAATATGGAGATTCTTTGAAAGTTAGTGTTTGCTAGACAGTAAGTGTCTTCAAGCTGATCACTGGTTCTGAATTGTTGCCCATAGACTCGGCCTCAGTCTGAAGAAACTCACCATCGATAGAGTCAAGTGTCGGTCGCATTCCGACCAATGATGGCGAAAATTTGGCGAAGAACATATCTAAGTCGCTTGGGAGGTATGCCAACGGGGTATATTCAACAATACCAAAAGAGTCTAGGAATCGAGTGTCAGTTATAGCTAGCTGAAGCCGAGTGAAATGGTCGGACATACTGCTGGCATTCGTTGGGAATCCGTCGTCAGGAAGCACATAGAGTGCACACAGACATTGTGGAACAATGGAGACATCGCAGTTCTTTAACTCGTTGATGACAGTTCCCAACGAAGCATTACCACCATTCCTCGGAAGAGATTTGCCACCAGGGGATCCAATAGTGTGCGCAATTCCTGGCTGAATGTTGTGACCTGTCGCAGATGTCTGGCGCTTTGCAATGGCAATCTCGTCCTCATTCAGAGCTCGCCGCTTCTTAGGAGTTTGAACCTTGGCGTCGAAGTGTACTGTAGGAGTGACGAAATCAATGTGATGCTGGATGCCTTCAGGCAAGTTGTATTCTTTGCAGGCAACATGAGATTGGCCAGTTGCAGCGTGTTTGTACTCAAAGTATTAAGTATTCAACAGGTCTTCTGCTTCGGAAACCGTCACGTCGAGGTGCATCCAATTCAAACTCTAGGATTGCCCGACGCGCTCTCCTGAAATGCCGTGTTCAACAAGCCATTCGAGAACAGACTAAAAGTCTCCTGGCTTGGGGCAAAGGTCTCTGCGACTTGCTTCGCTGGCTAATGCTTGCCATATTTAGGAGACTCTAGGTGGGAAACATCCACCAAGAATTCGTTGGCTTTGTCCAAGTTGCTTTGGGTCAGCGCAATTCGCATTGGCAGATAGGAATCGCCATGGAGCTTGGCATTCCTCTTCCAATGGGCTGGCAACCGCTCTCGGCGTTCATGGACAACATGCCGCCTTGAATTGGCTATTGGAGCAGTAATTGCTGCTGTCAAAATACTGCAGAGAGTAACGAGAGGCAAATGCATGCTTGGAAGCTTGAAAGGACAAACCGCTCAACTCCTTGCATGGGGGAGAGGCCCCCATTTATGAGGACCTAGAAAAACCATAATAATAGCTCGCTGTCAGTGCAAAAACATGGAGCCATGCTGTTCATAACGGAATCGTTTTAAGGAAGGCTACATGTAGCTCGGTCTTCTGAGCTTTTTGCGTAAGACTAGAAATGCAACCTTAGAAGATGTCGAGACGTGTTGACCAGGTAACAGCTTACTGGGTTCGATAAAGCTGTGGCAGTGAACGGCGGGGCGGAAGCAATCGATATGGCAATTAAAATCGCTCAATTATGGGGCTATCGGATTAAGGGAGTTGAGCTTGAGAAAACTTGGGTTCTAACTTGTGTCTCGAATTATCATAGACGCACGCTCGCCACCCTTTCCGGCTCAGGCAACGAGAAACTCAAAGCCGGTAGGTCAGCTTTCGAAAACCTCCCGTTCAAATAGCTCTAATGTTGGTATACCACAGATAATGGGCCGTTAATTTCTGGCATCGGTCCATATTGCACAGGTGACATTGAGCGCTTCGGAAACATTCAAGATGTTGAGCAAGCGTTCGAGAAATGTGGCCCTCGAATTGCAGGTTTCATGATTGAATGTACCCAAGGCAACGCAGGATGTATTCCGGTAGAAGACGAGTATCTCATTCGTGTACGAGAACTGTGCATAAAGCACAAGGTCCTTCTTATTGCAGACGAGATCTAGGCGAGTTTGGGAAAGGCTGGGTACATGATGTCGTACGAAAAGTGTGGTATCAGGCCTGACATAGCAATCCTGGGAAAATTATTGTCAGAGGGAATGTATTCAATGTCAGTGATTCTAGGTTCTAGCGAAGTCACGAACAGCGTCAGCCCTGGACAGTAAGATCCAATAGGCTGAAGTTTAATCATCATGTCCCTCGTAGACAGTGTAATCTGATGCGCTCGAACAGACATGGCTCGATGTTTTCTGGCAATCCTCTCGCCGGCGCAGCAGCGATTACGGCACTAGACGTACTTATTGATGAGAAACGCGCTGAGCGATCACGGATGTTGGGCCAAAAGCTCATGGATCGATTTTCTGTAATGAAGTCTTCGTATTTCGATCAAGTGAGTAGAAAGCGGCTGTTCCTTTCATTATTCATCTACGAGGCACACCCTCTGGGCCCTGTAACTGGTCAACGGTTGGCAGCTCTTCTGCAGAAACGCAGGGTCTTGACCAACAGCTATAGATGCAGAATTCGGCTAGCTCCAGCCTTGGTGATTGATGAAAAGGTCGTCATGGAAGGAATTGACATGATTGAGCAGGCTCTCAATGATCTTGCAGATATCGAGGGGAAAATCGGGGGAGAGTAGATGAAATTTTTGTGGAGCAATTGAGAAGGTGGCATTTTTCACTACAAGCCAAGTGAAAAAGCCCGTAAATGAATTATTCGGCGATCGTTATTCATTAACAGATAGGCATGTCATGTGCTCGACCCCAATTTGCTGCATATTTGTAACAAGAAGTGAACAAGTGGTCGGGAAGCTGTGTCCGGCCGAGTCCTGGCAAATCGGCGATGCCTGATATTCGTATCGAGACAAGAGAGCTGCTCGATGTTAGACACGGCTTTTTACCTCGTACATATAGAATCGAGTAATCCTATCTTCCCCACGGAAGACGAAGACTAAGGGTGATGAGCGAACGTGCGAGTGGAAGATGAGATGAAGTCGCGCACATTGAGATCTACTGTAGTTCAGCTTTCTCGCTTAGGTAAGGTTAAATCTAGGCCAACTCACGTGACCTGATTTCCACCGCCAGCCTCAGCCTGGCCGCTTCCGAATTCAGCTTTGCCTTCTACAAACACGATGTCAAAAAGAAGGTACAGATAGACGTTCACACTTCTCTTCCAACGACTGAATTTCCTGACAAACGTAGGTCGTCACAATTCCACGAATCGAGAAATAAGATGAGCTTCTTCAATCGCTCCCGCTCAACAGGCTCCTCAACTTTAGTATCGTTCTACGAAGGCACCGGCCGTGATCATCGAGGCAGGCGCCTGTCAGAGATTCTTCAATGGGGTACCGGCCAACTTGAGTCATCTCATGATTATATTCAGATACTGTTTCCCCTGCCCGAGGAATCTGGGGTCAACTGGAGCGCGCCGACCATCGACCGCCAAGTGTTCAATGCCTTTCGTTCACGTCCAGAACTGAGGGAGAAGTTGAGTGATTCCTTTGAGAAGATGCTTTGGTTCTATGGGTTCAAACTTGATGCGAAGAATGGACAGGTTAAAGTAAGCCACTATTCCCTTTCTTTCCTTTGAAAGGAACGTAATTGATGGTCCAAGGTTAGCAAAGGTGATAATTACAAAGAGAATTCTGAGAATTGGGACTCCAGATTCGACCACAATCATCTCCGAATTACGAGAATCATTCGTTGTCTACGAGTACTCGGTCTTGAGGACGAAGCCAAAGCCTTTCTTAGCGCCCTCGAGGATTCCACCACGCACGTCAGCTCTCGGTCACGTGAGTTCTGGCGAAGAGCTGCAGAGAGGAACCTGAACCTTCGCCCAGATCTCGAGATAGATGACGAATGCGACAACACGATCGGGCCAAAGTTCCTCCGCGAATACGAGCTTGAGAGGAAGGCAAAAGAGTTGGCGAGGTCAACTCATGCTGCGAACACAGATGAATCTGGCTTGGAACATGCAGACGAACCTCAAGTGGCGAAGGTGGAGAAGAATGAGTTGGCGGGGAATTACCACGATACAAAAGATCAGTCACAATTTGAGGTAACTCAGGTTTATAACGACACGGAAGATGAGAAGAAAGAAGATTGTACCATTTGATCAGGCGCTGGCGAACAGTTAGATAACTGTGGCGGGCATCATATCCACGGTCGAATAATTGCACCATGTTCCCACGGTGCATTGGTGAAGTATCGGTATAAGTCTTCGCCCTAGGAACTTGATTGAGGATAGTGGTTTGCCAAGCAGATTATCTTCGAGGCAAGGCGTCGAACAACTTCGAGGACTGATACCCTGGTCGCTGGTTTACTAGAAGAGAAATAGACTAATTCAACTTCACCCCTTCCCCTTTGAGAACTGACCAAACTGTTTCTTCTAATTTACTGATATTCTGGATTTCAATCTTCTACCCAGAATTGTTCTTCTTTGGTTGAACCTGCGGTACGTTATTGCGACTTTACTTAGCCGATGTCAACTCCTGCAACAATTTTGTCATCTCTTGGCATGCGGTTCACCTGTACCAGTCAGCAAACGCTTGTATTGACTTACCTTCTCTGCCGGCAACACCGATATTTCGAGCTTTCGAGCGGCCGGAGTTGGAATTGGCCTAGAAATACTAGGGATACCGAAATATCTTGAGAGCAAGTTCCTTCCGCTTCCAAAAATGGTCTACCATTGGGACGGCCCGCCTGAGCTACCCTCTGGCTTCTTTTAGCCCCACACAATTCTGAAAAATAACATTTCTTCTTTTATTAAATTAATTTTGCTTTCTAGGAAAATTCTTCAGAAATCATTCACGCCAACACGCTGGGTAAATTCAACAAAGATCTCAACTGCTATCGCAGACAAATTGAAATTTTTTTTTAAATGATGTGTTTTAAATTGGACACCACCCAGTGAAATTATATAGCGATGAGACAACATTCAGCAGCGGCGCCTTCCTCTACATCTACCACAGCGACTTTAAAAGCAGGCCTACAGATGGTTGTGGAATATCTTCCTCGGAGCGCAAGGCCAGAAACGCAATCAATTACATCTCAATTTCCAGGCAACACTTTTACGTTCTCCAGCCTTCTTCAATCTGAAGTGCGAATCAAGATCTAGCTAATCGCGAACGAGGATGATGCCAAACTCATCAAAATGGAATGCTGAATTGTCTCCTAGTGGCCCAAGCCTTAAAGTGTTAGTCAACCATCAGGAGGACAAAAACGGGTTGGTTCGTTCGAAGCTTCTCAGACCCAGAATTCTATTCACCAAACAAGAGGACAAGAACGAGTTAGCTTCCCAAAAGGACTATAAGGCCGATAGAACCCATCATTCCGACTATCAAGGACTACTCGGAGCTTGTTTCGAGTCCCGCGAGCAAGCTCTCAAGGTTTTGACGCCGCTGAAGAATGCGATGCATTTTGGATCTAGGCAGCGATTCCTCGTGAATGATTCAATCGACACAATTTACCTCTGTCCTTTTCCTCCGACAATCTGTGCATCTTGTGACTACTGTTGTTATGTATGGCAACCATATGCATATATTTTAAGCTGCAGGCACACATGAGGTAGATTAATATTTGCTAATTTTGCTAAAGACGACTATGAGGATACTGTGGCGTCTTCGCGCCCAGTTGCTAGTTGATGATAATTCCGTTCCAATTGAGCAATCTGCGATGCAACCTTCGACGTAGAGCTTCATGCTAGAGTGGTATCCTGCATGGCGAGAAGGGCGCCCTAATCTCTTGACTTATATCAAGAAATAGGAGAAGCTAGTTGCTGGCGATCTAGGTGCACGGCGGCTCACAGTGGCTCCTGGTGAATCATGGGGAAAACAACGCAATTGGTAGTGCGGCGCTCATTTCAATTGTTCAGGCGTCCTAAAATAGAAGGTATCATATTGCAGTTGTGGAACCGGTGAGGTCAATTGCTGGAGTTGTCTACATATAATCAATCTACCCTGATCCGGAGGAACAAGGTACTTCAATGTTGTCAAATCCCCTAGAGCCACCCCCACATTCAGCCGGAAAATTCCCGCCTCGCTGATCTTCGGCTCCAAACGAGACAGCGCAAGATTGGGACTTCCACTCTCCTCGCCAGTGCATCTCTCTAATGCCGCATGTTCTATACCAATAATTATCCCAGCAGAAGTGCAACCGTACGACTCTACCACACAGCTCTCTCTCATAATCACATTCGCTTAAGCCCCTCATTTAGCGAATCCCGCCCCTGAATACTCACACGTGACCATATCTCCCTCAGATAAAAAGATCAAAGTCCCAACGCCATCCTAAAGCCAAGTATACTTCCCATTTCAATTAAATATAGTTAAAGATTCAATTTACTCCCTAATTCTTCAAAACTACGGTAGCAAAAATACAAACCGCTATTGATAAGAATGATTGCCAGAGATCATTTTGCTGCACTACCACAATGAGGTGATTCGTAGGTGGATGAAGAGCCCGGAGCAAGTGGCTGCCACGATAATATTTGCGGCTGTAGTGAGGGAGTTAGAGGGGAAGGAGAAGTATTTGGAGAATTGTAAGGTTGCGAGGGTGGGGCTGAGGGGGGTGAGGGATTATGCTTGTTATGAGGGGAAGGAGGAGAGACTGTGGGGGATGGTGGTAGGAATCTTGGGGCTGGATATATGATTAGAAAGTAGAAATTGGGCAGCATGTAACGAGGGATATCCTCATAACTAAAACTGAGGGCGGGGAAATTAGTGAGACACGACACTTCAGTGCTTCTTCTTGATCTATCTCAATACTCAACGGTATCGTTTTGAGTCTCTTTGCATGATCATCTGTCGATTCCCAATTACTCTACAGTTATGGGCAACTCTTCGATCGGCGCTGGCAGGAACTTGGATCTAAGTGAAGGTGGGCAATGACAGGATGTAGGCTTTGCTGAAATCTGCAGCCTGATCCGCCGTAAGACTGCTTGTATCAATTGCTCCATACCCCACGCCTCCGCAAATGAATCTGCTGTCAGTTAGTTGCTAGTTTCCGCAGCAAAATTTCCCTCTCGAATAGTACAAATGGAGATCGAGACTTACATTTCAAAAGATGAGTTATCCGCAGTCGCCACGCCAGCTGCCCAGAATTGCAACCTACTTATTAGAAACGAAAAGCCTGTTGCCGTTTGTTGGTAATAATTTCCGCTGCTGATATCATAAATTGTGATGTCGGAGAATGGCGCAGGAGAAGAATCTCCAACATAAACTTGACTCGTAGGTGTATCACCACCCAGAAAGACTAGGACCCCCCTCTTTTCCATGTATAGGCACCTAGATTCCTTCTTCATGACCCCCCCTTGGTAATTGAACTCCACCATCCCGCTGACGGGCGTTATCCCTAAACCTGATGAAACTGCCGGGTCGGTTGCTCCTAATATATATATATCCTCCTAAGCTGTAGCATGTTGTTGGTGTGGATACCCATAAAGAGCCAACAGTGATGTAAAATCAGGGAATGTCGATTCTGAAGTTGCGTGCCCGATGTCAATGTCCTAGATGTTCTTCCACGAGACTGCTCCGTTATTGGGCGTGAAACCCCAGACAGCAGGCTGAAAACTACCGAAGTAGGGGAATCCTCTATCCCAGTATACCATGTTCGAAATCCCATTATAGAACATGGTAGCATCTCGCAGGAGAATATTGTTGTCGGTCTGATGAAGTGTAACTATCGGAGTCACATTGTTCATCGTCCAAGAGTTGGACAAATTTATGGACAGTGTATAGTTCACTCAATTTTGTCAGTCAAAAATGGAGCGGCGTGAGATATACTGGGACAGACTTTCTGTATTGCCGCCATTTTTCGAATGGATTTCTCCACTGTCAATATAAAGCCAACCATTTGCGACAGTTGCTATTCCTGTCAGAAAAAAAAGCCAGACAGCGCCAGAGGAATGTACAAGCTTGCCAGAACTAGCAATATAGATCAGTTGGAAGGAAAGAGGTAGATGATGCCGGTGTCGTAAATAACAAGGTGAGAGCACACGCGAAACGAATGTTGAACGTCATATTTACAAATAATAAGAAATGATGATAATACGATGTGAGTTCCAGTCCAAAAATGGAAAAGGAAAAGGAACGGTACGGCTGCTGGATAATCTCCAGTTTGATCACCATAAAAATGCTTGCCGGAAGGGGCTGAAGTTCCAACATCACACGAACTTTAGGGGTCCCAGATCCTGCGCCACTGCCCCGAATAACCACAGGGCAATATCACTGATAGACAGATGATGCAGCCAATCTCAGGCTGAGATTTGCCTGCTTCGCCTCCAATTTGGAAATGCAATGCCCGAACTCGGCCGAGCACTGTCCGCGACCCAACGTTGCGAATGACGCAGCGGATGCAGATGTGGATGCGACAGCACAAGACACAGCAATCCCACCCTCAATAAACGCCAGCAGTACACCATACATAAGTCCACTCGCGACTTTGAATTCCACTGACGCAGCCGCGAAAATTTCTCTCCAAACGGCATCAAATCAAGCTCGAATAGCGCGGCAGCACTTGGCCTTGGGGTAGCTCTGGAGTCAGAGCCATCGCTGTTGTACTTGTAAGCCTCGTTATCTAGAAAGAGAAGAGAATTGGTCAAAGGGCCACAGGAGCCGAATTGAATCGATGTGGACCATTCTGATCCTAAAAGTGAGTATCTGTTGATGGCTGTTTGGTTGGAGAGTCCTGAACCTCAGCATGGGGTTCTGGAAGAGATGGAGTAAATGGAGACTGACCAGTGGATCGTTTGCGCGGAACGGAGCGAAACGCGCTAAAAAAAAGCCCCAATTTTAGGCTTGTTATCAGCAGAGAGAACCTCACGACAACAAAGCCTCCTTCATCCCCAACCGGCAGCCCAGAACTCTTGTAAGCTGTGTTTTCAGCTCCTCAACACTCTTGCTACTTCCTAAGTGAGGGGTTAAAGGGGGAAGACCATGAGCAGCGACCAAGGTTAGGCGCAAGTGCTGGTCAGGGCGACCGAAAATATTCCATTTCCCATTGCGCCCACCACGGGAAGTACGCATTGGTCGGATTGATGACTTGGAACTGCTCTATAATGTGTTTTACTGATTGTTGATTGAGCTTGCTATACGCTTCATTTTTCGCAATAGCCCTAAGACATGAGGATGGAGGTCATGTGTCACGAGCAAGACACGCACCTCATCAAGTTCCTGACATCTCGACATTCTTGATGAGGCGGCAGCTTCTTTTGCTGAGCATCGGGAGATCCTCCAATTACAATGGAGCGACCCCCTTTTTTCCTTTCAATAGCAAAGTTGCTGTTCGTATTCGAATTAGCGTATTCCATAACAACGAAAGGCCGAGACCTCTTTGTTTCCTTGTTACCTAATACTTAATTAAAGTTACCAGGTAACACTCAAGTCTGTACCTTGATCATTTCTAATAATCGCTCCCCACAAGATTTCTCGCCAGTATATAAAATGGCTTCCCCAAAGATCAAGTTCAGCCCGTGTCGGACCTGCATATGGAGCACGCAGGACCTACCCGCGAGTATAACAGCCACACTCTTGACAAACTCGCCGAATAGCTCCTGCTCTGTGAGGATATCGGAAGTGTTGGCAGGAATGATCATCACGATCGCTTTTTAGAGATGGTTGATACAACGATGCAGTCAATACAAACTCGTGTTATGGGTCGCAGGGAATAACGAGTTCAAAAGCAGCACCATTAGTTATGGTGTCCGAATCATGCGAGAGTGGGCTGCCCTATCCACAATGAATGAGAAAACTCATCGTTCTAGAAAATGAACGATTCGATTTGGCGAAATACGGGATCAAATGTTTCGATTCTGGGTTGTGTGCTTTAGACGCCTCTTCAGTAGAATATAACTACGGGGGACGTCGGCTCGGTTTTATACAATACGAGGGAGAGACACAATCTACGTTTTGAGAACTCGTTTGCTTAGCTTAAGAATGAAGTTCAAGTCGTTCGCAGAGAAGATCCGAGGAGGAGAATCCTCGTTATGACGCACCACGCATCGATCCTCGTAGGGTCCAATCAGTTAGCGCGTGACAGTTGTAAAGCGA
>Ga0302325_10011074_pt1 | contig 19455 bp, 20 predicted proteins | sample Palsa_T0_2_FD_201948 | JGI IMG/M metagenome (GOLD analysis project Ga0302325, IMG submission 201948) | Peat permafrost microbial communities from Stordalen Mire near Abisko, Sweden - Palsa_T0_2 | ecosystem: Environmental > Terrestrial > Soil > Palsa > Peat permafrost | place: Sweden: Abisko...
CATCTTGCGTCAACCTGCACGTTAGCTTAACGCCTATGGGGTAAACCCTGGGCTCTGTTTAGCGTCACACGGCTTAAACTCCTTCGGGCCGTGTGACGCTAAACAGATACCGTGGAGTTCACAAAGTGACCAAAAAGTGACCCGACCTCGCTCTCCTACCGCCGGCTGAAAAACAGTTGAGCGGCGATGTTTGTCATTGTCACGAGGGCGACCAAGACTAAAGAAGCGGTCCAAGCCATCTGGATCTGGTAGTCGTACGGCAGCGTCGAAAAATTAAAGATAAGAACGGACATTGAGCCGGCCGGCTGCATGAGAGACCTCATCCAGTATTGGTTGAATGCCGCGGTGAACAGAACCGGCGCAGTTTCGCCCGCGGCGCGGGCGACCGCGAGCATGATTCCAGTCATGATGGCTGGTAGAGCCTCGGGCAAGACGATTCGGAATATGGTTTGTAACTTGGTGGCGCCGAGCCCATAGGATGCTTCTCGCAGCGATTGCGGAACTCCGACCAGCGCTTGCTCTGTCGTTAGCAGAATCGTCGGAAGCGTCAGCACCGCCAAGGCCACTCCGCCGGCGAGCGCAGAAGCGGTCCCAGTCGAAATCACCACCACGGAAAACGCGAAGACGCCACAAATAATCGATGGAATTCCCGTTAGTAGCTTGGCAACGAAGCGGACGGCGTTCGCCAGACGCGACTTCGGGCTGTACTCATTTACGTAGATAGCGGAAAGAACGCCGAGCGGCGTGGAAAACAGCAGCGCCAAACCGACCATCACCGCAGTTCCCTGGATCGCATTGCCGAAACCTCCTCCCGTCAAACCGGGCGCCGGCGGTAACTGCGTGAAAACGGACGGCGTCAACAGTGGGATGCCTTTCTGCAAAAGCAGAAAAACGATTGAAAACAACGGAATGAGGGTCAAGAACGAGAGTGTCACGCATAAAACCGTCCAAAAGCTGTTCCTCAGAATTCTGGTTCTCGAGTGACGGTCGGCGGCCTTGAGAGAACGGGCGCTGAACCCGATTGAAGTTGAGGCAGTTGTCATGGCATCAGCGAATTCCAGCGGTGACCTTTTCGGCGCGCCGGAGGACAGCTTCTCCAGCCATGTTGACCAATAAGGTCAACAGGACGAGAACCAATGCGGCGTACATTAGAGCACTGATCTGAAGTCCTTGCGCTTCGCCGAACTGGTTGGCAAGGAGTCCCGCGAGCGTCCCGGCGGGCGAAAGCAGAGACCAGCTCAAACGAGGACTGTTGCCGATCAACATCGCCACAGCCATGGTTTCGCCCATCGCTCGTCCAAAAGCGAGAATTGTAGCCGCTACTATTCCTGGCGCGGCCGTCGGAACGAGAATACGAAAGATTGTTTCCCAACGGGTCGCCCCGACTGCGTAGGAGCCTTCCCGTAGTGTGGGCGGAACAGCGACCAGTGCAGTCCGGGAAATTGCCGTAATCGTCGGGAGGACCATAATCGCCAATACCAAACTGGCAGTTAACAGGCTGTTCCCGGTGGCAGGTCCGCTAAAGAGTGGGATAAACCCTACAGAATCAGAGAGGTATCCGCCAAATTGCTGGACGATCGGGATGACCACTGCGATACCCCAAAGTCCGTAAACAACGCTTGGAATCGCCGCTAACATCTCGACGACAAACCGGATCACTTGCCTGATGGCGAGTGGCAGGAAATTCTCGCTCAGGAAAAGAGCGATGAAAACCCCTAAAGGCAACGCAATACAAAGGGCGATGAGCGAACTCGCTGTCGTCCCGATCAAGAACGGGAGAGCGCCATAGTGGTTCCTGTTCACATCCCAGACTGTGCCGGTGAAGAAGCTTAGACCGCTCTGCTGAATCGCCGGCCAAGCCGGCGTAACGATGCTCTCTAGAATCCAGAGAAGGACGACCACGGCGGCGATTGAAGCCAACCATGTGAGGCCCAACAAGAGGTCAGGGCGCCTCTTCCTGCTTCTCATCTTGTGACCAGCCGGGCTCGTTCTTCCGTCACTCGCCATAAGTTTTCGCCCCTTCCGGTTTTAAGAGGTGGATTATTGAACAGTCTTCAGCGCTGCCAAATCTTTGTCGACAATTTCCTTAGGTAAAGGGATATAACCAAGTTCCTCCGAGAACTTTTGCCCGTCAGTGAGACCCCAGTTGACAAACTTCTTAACGGCCTCAGCTAACTGGGCATTGTCATATTTCTGGTACAGCAACAGCCACGTGAACGTAGAGATTGGGTAACAATCCTTCCCATCCGGATCAGAAGGCCACGCGCGAAGCAAATTCGCCGGGAACTGCGTTGTAGCCAAGGTGGCTGCCCCGGTGGCGGTCGTTGCAGTGACGAATTCCCCAGCCTTGTTCTGCAGTGCCGCGAAGGAGAGCTTGTTATTTGTTGCGTATCCATACTCGACATAGCCAATTGCGCCCTTGTTCTGCTTAATCAGGGCGGTCACTCCATCGTTGCCTTTTCCGGCAACGCCCGTTGTCCAGGTCACGCTAGTGCCCTCACCAACCTTCTCTTTGAATTCCGGGCTAAGCGCGCTGAGATGTTTCGTGAAAACAAAATTTGTTCCGCTGCCATCCGAACGCTCACATACCGTGATCGCGGACCCAGGAAGTTTGACGCCTTCGTTTGTTTTCGCGATCGCGGGGTCGCTCCACTTCGTGATCTTGCCGAGAAAAATGCCGACGTAGGCTTCTCTGGAGAGTTTGAGGTTTTCGACGCCCGGGAGATTGTACGCAAGTACGATGCTGCCGGCGGTTGCAGGAATCAGAACGACACCCTGCTTGACTGCGGCGATCTCGTCGTCCTGCATCGCCGCGTCGCTTGCTCCAAATGAAACCAGATTCTGGGTGAATTGTTTGATCCCGGCGCCGCTTCCGACCGCCTGATAGTTAATCTGTACGTCCGGACTGCCCTTTGTGTATTCGGCGATCCAGCGTTGATAAAGAGGAGCTGGGAATGTCGCGCCTGCGCCCTGGAGCTGTGTAGCCGCCGCAGCCGACCAAAGGAGGAATTTGGTGACCAGCGTTGCCGACAAAAGAAACGAAACTTTGGAGTTTTTCATACGCGGTTTTGCTACCACCCTCCAGTCCTCAATTTCATTTCGTTCAGCAATCTCTCAATTGTTACAATCGCGTGACGCGCGTGACAGACGTGGAGAGCGTATGGGCGTGTCGGCGCCCCGGCGCCTCCGCGGTCTCGAAATCAAATTTAACTTTCGAGAGACGCCAATGTCGAATGCTTCGATCTGATCCGAATAGCGCGAAGGACGCCTCGTTTACTCGCATTGATACGATTTCCGTCTTACTTTGCATCCGCCGCATGCTGATCCGTCGAATCTCTTCGTGGGTGCGTTTCGTCCGAATACTTCTCTTGCTTTCGTTTGTCTGTGGATCGGATGCCGGTCTGGCTCAATTGACGGACCTCATGCCGCGACCGGATCTCACTCCGGAGGAGGTTGTCCAGTACCAAGTCGCTGCGCTTCAGCAAAATGATGATCCGAAATCGGACGCTGGAATCGAACGCGCTTTCCAGTTTGCTTCGCCAACCAACAAGCAGGTGACCGGGCCTTTGGAGAAATTTATGCAGATCGTGAAGAGCCCTGCGTATTCTCCCCTTCTGAATAACCGCTCTTCGGCGATTGTTGGATCTGAACTGAAGGATGATCAAGCAAAGGTAGCCGTAAAGATCATTGCCGCCGACGGGCGTCAGGTAACCTACGTTTTTATTCTTTCCAAGCAGAACGAAGGCGATTTCAATCGCTGCTGGATGACCGACGGTGTAGCGCCCTTGAAGGACGTGGAAGATGGCTCAGATCAAGGCCTTACGATTTAAAGTTGACCTCCGGTCTTCGCACAGCGATAGGAGGCGGGATGTCCGATCTGGCCCGTTCGACGAGGATCTACCAGCTCCCGGTGCTAACGCGCGTCTTGATTCGGCTTGGCTCGATTCTCGTGAATCTGTTGTGCGCTACGTTGCGCTACAAAGTGATCGACGAAGCAGGCTTTCTCGCTAAGCCATTCCCTCGGCCGGTGGTGATCTTGGTCTGGCATAACCGCATCCTGGCCATGCCCGTGGTTTTTCGCCGTTATTATCCGAAACGGAAGGGACTCCTTGTTCTGACCAGCGCCAGTCGCGATGGCGCTTATCTGTCTGAATTTGTGCGCTGCTTCGGGATGGGTGCAGTCCGCGGGTCGAGTTCGCGGCGTGGCGCGGTTGCTCTTCTGGACCTAGTCCGCAGTTTGGAAGCCGGGTTCGATCTTTGCATCACTCCGGATGGCCCCAGGGGCCCGCGATATAATCTCGCACCTGGTGCTCTCCTCCTGTCAGAGCGAGGCCACGCGCCCCTGATGCCGTTGCTTGTCGAATACTCGGCTTTCTGGCGATTTAATTCGTGGGACGGATTCGCCGTTCCGAAGCCCTTCTCCAAAGTGACGGTCACGGCGCTTCCTCTGATTGAAGTCGGCGCCAGCGAAACCAATGCAGCCTTTGAGGAGAAACGCAAACAAGTGGAAATCCGAATGACTGAGCGTCTGGTGATGCGGTAGTTGTCAATTGCCAGTTGAACACTGATCACTACTCCAACAGCAATCGGCAGATCCGCCAGGAACTCATCAGTTTCGCGCCGATCTTTTCAGTGTAGAACTTGATGGCGGGTTCGTTCCAATCGAGGACGGTCCATTCAACGCGACCATAGTTTCTTTCTTCGGCGACCTCTATTAGACGCATCATCAAAGCGGTTCCGATCCCTTTGGTCCGAAACTCCGGTTGGACAAACAAGTCTTCGAGATAGAGACCCGGTTTGCCGAGGAATGTCGAAAAATTTTCAAAGAACAGTGCGAAGCCGACCGTCTCGCCGGACCAAAAAGCCAGCAGGACTTCGACGCTCGAACCCGGATCCGCGAGCGTCCTGCGGAAATCCGCTGCACTCGAGATCACTTGGTGTTCGAGTTTTTCGTACTTAGCCAGTGCAGAGACCAGCCGGGAGATTGCGTCCGCGTCGTCGGGAGTAGCGAAGCGGAGAGAGAATTCGGGCATTGTCAGGTGTCAGTGGTCAGTGGTCAGTTTGAGCACCGTCGTGGCTTGGTTTTGCCTCAGCAACTCATATGTTCAAACTTCCGCTGGCAACTGCCATCCGGCGCCCGACAACAACTGACAACCGATAACGGAGAACTGGCAACTGACTGACAACTGACGGACAACTGCCACTGGCAACTTCCCAAAAGGCATGCTAGAAGGCGGACGATGCGTCTCTTAGTTACCGGTGGGTGCGGATTTATCGGGAGCAACTTTATCCGCTACGTTTTGGACCATTACCAGCCGGAAATGGTCACCAATCTGGACGCCCTGACCTATGCAGGTTCTCTGGAGTCGACGGCTGATTTCTTACCGGAGTTTGGAGATCGCTACGAGTTCATTCGTTCAGATATCGCGGACTTCGGAGGAGTAGACGAGGTCTTGTCAAAGCATAGCTATTTCGCGGTGGTCAACTTTGCCGCCGAGAGCCATGTCGACCGAAGCATCATGTCTCCTGAAAATTTCATTCATACGAACATCGTCGGGGCGAGTAACCTACTGAACGCCTCCAGACGCCATGGTGTGAAGCGGTTCGTCCAAGTCTCGACAGACGAAGTCTACGGTTCACTCGGCGAGACCGGTCGATTTACGGAAGGAAGCCCGGTCAATCCGAGTTCGCCTTACTCAGCGAGCAAAGCATCAGCTGATCTCCTGGTCTTGGCGGCGTACAAAACCTACGGGCAGGATGTCGTCGTGACTCGTTGCTCAAATAACTATGGGCCATATCAGTTTCCTGAAAAACTGGTACCGGTCGCCATCTTGCGAGCGCTGGCGAACGAGGCGGTCCCGGTCTACGGGGACGGATTGAATGTCCGCGACTGGATCCATGTTGAGGACCATTGTGCGGCCGTTTTTGACGTTCTGATGCAAGGTCGGGCCGGTGAGATCTACAATGTCGGTGCGGAGAGTGAGCGCAGAAATCTGGACATGGTTCGAGCGATTCTGTCACATTTGGGGAAGAGCGGGGAGTCGATCGAGTTCGTAGCGGATCGCCCCGGACACGATCGCCGTTACGCGATTGATTCGACAAAGATCCGCGCCGAGATCGGCTGGAAACCGTTGCATACTCTTGAGCGAGGTCTCGCCGATACGATCGAGTGGTACCGTGAGAATGAGCCTTGGTGGAGGGAGGTTCAACGTTCACGATGAGACGAAGGATTGCACTTGTTGGCAAAAACGGTCGCCTCGGCGCGGCCCTTTGCCGGGCGCTCGCCGATGCGTACGACGTTCTTCCACTCGGCCGCGAGGAGTTGGATCTGGCAAAGCCGGTTCGGGAGCAGCTGAAAGGCGCCGCATTCGATTTGCTGATCAACGCCGCTGCCGCCACAAACGTTGATTGGTGCGAGCAGCACGAAGCCGAGGCGGATCGGATCAATGCGCGCGCTGTGGCTGAACTCGGTGCAATCTCTGCCGAAAGAGGTATTCGCTGTGTGCACGTTAGCACTGACTATGTTTTCGATGGATCGGCCTCCCAACCCTATAGTGAGGAGGCACCGGCGATTCCGATCAGTGTGTACGGCAAATCGAAACGTCTCGGGGAAGAACTTCTACTCCAAGCCGACCCGGACCACCTGGCGATTCGGGTTTCCTGGGTGTTCGGGCCGGATAAACCGAGCTTTGTTGACTGGGCGCTGGATCAAGCGTTGAGCCGGGAAACACTTTCAGCGATTGACGATAAGGTTTCGTCGCCGACCTACACACTTGATTTCGTGCAATGGATTCGACCTCTGCTATTCGAGTTGCCCATCGGGGGTATCCTTCATCTGTGCAACCCGGGCGGATGCACCTGGCGCGAGTACGCTCAATGGGCGATTGATGCGGCCCGGCAAGAAGGGATTCGTTTCAAGACGCACGAGGTTCAACCGATCACTCTCGACTCTATGCCTGCGTTTATCGCGCGTCGTCCCGTTTACACGGTCCTTGCGACCGGAAAATTTTCGAAAACGACCAGCCTCTCTCCACGTCACTGGAAGGATGCCGTTCGAGACTTTGTTCGAGCGAAATTCTCGCGGGCGCAATGACTTCAAGAAGGTTTCGCGTTGAAGGCGGGTTCTGCGTGGGTGGCTGCGTTGTCTTGACCGTCGTGATGCTGGTCATCGTTGGCGCCGTGCTTTGGGGCGCCTACTCCACATACCAGGGTGCTTACCTCATGACCTCGCCGCAGCCTCGCGCGTTTGAGCCGATACCTTCGGTCGGGGAGCAAAATGCGGCCCGGTTAAAATGGAGCGCGCTTCGCGTTGCCTTGCAAAAAGGGGACGACGTGGAATTCAGGTTCACTGCGGACGATTTAAACGCATGGTTCTTTGCGGAGGGAAAGAACGCTGATCTGATTCCGCATCTTCGCTTCCGAACAATTGACGATTGGCTCGTTGCCGAGGTGAGCGTTCCGTTGAGCTTCATGGCGGAAATACCAATGCTGCCCTCTTTTCGAACCCGATTCTTCAATGGCAAGATCGCCGGCCGGTTCGCGGTCGAGAAGAACGAATTGAAAATCACTGGTCTCGATCTTGAAGGGAATGATCATCGGCTTCCATGGTTGTTCACGGGGCAAGGATACCGGGACACCGTGACGCAAACGATGGAACAGGGGATACGAGCGCGGTTGCCAGACGGGGATATCTTCCTTTCGCGGCTGGATTCGATCCGGGTTGAAAACGGTCAAATCATCGTGCGTTTTCACGGACCAAACTAATCTGTGGCCAAGTCGTCTATGGTCATTCCCTGGTACCCTTACGACGTCGAAATAGCGTCAGTCGTGTAGATTGGCGCCGAACCGTTGAGCACTTCCATCCTGACGTGCATCGAAGCGAACGTTGCTGGACCAAATATCGTCGCGAACGAAGTATCGGCGGCATCGTGACCGGTGCCCACGCGAATCAATCCGGTCTGGGGGGCAAGCCGCGTCGGATCGAATATATACCATGCGCCATTCAAATAAGCCTCGAAGTAGGCGTGAAAATCCGGCGGCTGCAACCCATAGGCATAGCCGGCCACGAATCGCGCCGGGATCAAAACCGCGCGACAAAACGCTATCGCGAGATGGGCGAAATCGCGACAAACGCCTGCCCGCTCGGTTGCCGTATCGTAGGCAGAGGTGAGTGGATTGGTGCTTCCGCGCAGGTATTCCACGTTGTCATGAATCCAGTTGCAAATCGCCGTCACTCGCGAAAAGCCGTGCTGCAATTTTCCGAACTCGTGTTGCGCAAGTCGCACGAGCATATCCGACTCGCAGTATCGGCTCGGATACAGGTATGGGATGACCTCTGACGGTATTGCGGCCGGCACCGATTCCGGAACGTTGTCCCCTTTCTGAATGTGGTGGGTTAGCTCGACCGTTGCTTGATAGGAGACCCGAAGCGGTCCTTGACCAGAGGTAAAGCGGTGGTGCCGTTTTTCCTCGAGCGGGGGAAGCGATTCCTCGACCGGATAGATCGGTGTGGTCGCGAATTGTTCATTCAGGACGCGCTGGAACGAATTGGTCACAACGCCGACGTTGAAAATAAACGCGCTCGGCCCGGAGACTTGATAGTTGAGGTCGCAGCCCACACGAAATGTTGTCTTATTCATTCAATCCCTCCCGGAGTCCCAAGTGTCCTTACAGTTTTCCTGCTCGCGGCCGCGTATTTTCGTCGCTCCTTGCGCGATTGCAATGGCATTTCGAAATAGCGCACCATCTGTTGTTCCTGTTTTTACGCTTCTTGCGGCCACACGGCAGCCCAGCAAGGGCTCTCTTGCTGCTGGTGTCGTGTCCCCAAAATACCTCGTATTTCGGGAACGGGACACTAGCGTACTCGCGCGGCGCCGAACCGCCGGATGGGATTTGCTATCGATTCTTGTGCCGTGATCAACTGAATCTCGCGCGCACCCGCTTCGGCGGTGGCTTCGAGGACAGCAAAGACCGCGGCCGTGGTCAGTTCCAAGGCAATCTTCAGGGATCCGGATTTGCGCCAATGCGCGAAGAAGAGAGCGGCGGTCATATCGCCGGCGCCATTGACGCTCACCGGCAGCAGCGGCGTCTCAACCATAAACGCCCCACCTTCTGCGTCGGCGGCCAACATCTCGATGCGGTCGCCACCCGCGTCGCGACGTCGCAAACTCGTCAGGAGGACCACGCTCGGTCCGCCGGTCATGACTTGATCCACCGAGTCAAGGGCCGAATCCAGATCTGTTATTGTCCGATTGGTCAGGTATTCGAGCTCAAACTGGTTCGGCGTGATGAGGGTCGCTGCCGGGACAGCCCGATCCCGCATGAATTCAGGAATACCCGGGCGCACGAAAAATCCTCGGCCAACATCGCCCATCACCGGATCGCAGCAGTAGACAGCGTTGGGATTGGCGCATTTAACGCGGTTGACCGCTTCAAGGATCACTTCGCCGAGCGATGCGTCGCCCATGTACCCGCTCAGTACTCCGTCACATTCGTGGAGAACCCCTCGTTCCTCGATTCCCTGGACCACGTCCGCAACCGTTTCAGCGGGCAGTACCATCCCTCGCCATGCGCCATATCCGGTGTGATTCGAAAAATGCACCGTGTTCACCGGCCAGACTTCAACGCCAATCCGTTGCAGCGGAAAAACCGCGGCGCTGTTCCCAACGTGCCCGTACGCAACGCTGGATTGAATCGATAAGATCGTCATAGAAAAGCATTTAGCGCGAAAATCTCACGAGCCCAAGCGCGCGTGAGACTCTCGCGGTAAATGGTCTGTAGCGTTTCGCTTCGGTGGCGAACAGAACTGACGCCCCGATCCAAATCAGATCGGAGAAATCGCACGATGAATTTGCCATGACTCCCACGGCATGTATCCCCGGTTTCGCGCTGAGAATATGCGGCGCAACCAAAATTCGCTCGATGCGTGCGGGCACGTTATCTCCCGACGATCTGGGAGAGATCGATCGGGTCGCCCCGCGCGGCGCCATTGCAGGTGACCGCTACCCGAAAGAACAAATGGCCTGGTTGGACAGCGAGCGTACTTCCAAGTGAGACCGCCGTTGGCCGCCGAACGCCGAACGCTTTTCCACTTGGATTCCCTCCCTCAATCGTCTACCAACGAAGACCCCCCCTTATGAACCAATCACTCAACGGCAAAATCGCCATCGTAACGGGTGCAAGTTCCGGCATCGGGCGTGCGGTCGCGTATGAGTTCGCCAGACATGGCGTGAAACAGGTTTTAACCGCCCGTTCCAAAGACCGGCTCGCGGCGCTGGCTGAAGATCTTGATTCGGAGGCTCTCGTTGTCCAGGCGGACATGACCAGCCCAAAAGATATCCGTTCGATTGTGGAAGGCGCGATAGCCAGGTTCGGCCGGATCGACATCCTCCTGGCCAACGCCGGTATTTACATCTCCGGGGATGTGATCGACGGCGAACCCGATGCATGGGACCAGCTCGTCAGCACCAACGTGACCGGCGTCTTCCGGCTGGTACACGCTGTTCTGCCTCATATGCTCGCTCAGCGGGCGGGCGACATCCTCGCCACCAGCTCCATCTCCGGTCATCAGGCAATCCAATGGGAACCGATCTACAGCGCATCCAAGCACGCACTCCAATCATTCGTTCATGGTTTGCGTCGGCAACTACTGACCACTGGAATCCGGGTCGGCGCCGTGGCGCCGGGCATGGTTCTCAACGAACTCTGGGGCATGATCGATGCCGCCGAGATTGATCAAAAGGTTGAGCAAGGCGCCGGTCTTCGCTCCGAGGATGTGGCGGAGGCCATCGTCTTTATGTTAACGCGGCCGCAAAATGTGACGATTCGCGACCTGGTGATGCTCCCGCGCGCCCAGGATTTGTGATGCGTAGAAGCTTCGTGGTTCGGCTCGCCGCCCGCGGAACCGTGATTCTTGATCGTTAAAGTTCTGAAACCGGAAGTTACGCAGGAATTGGCTAAAACGAAGAAATCCCTCGTAGTGAGGGACTTAAAGTGGTTGCGGGGGTAGGATTTGAACCTACGACCTTCAGGTTATGAGCCTGACGAGCTACCAGGCTGCTCCACCCCGCGTTTTTGTTTGAACGGTAAGTTGGCTCGGTTTTGGAAAGGCGCAACTCGATTTGCAAAGATTCTGAGGACTACCTGCGAAAAATGATCACCGGTGCCGGTAACTGACCGGCGATTGCAATCTGAGTCGACAGCAAATGCTCAAATCTTTCGGCCACTGCTTCCGCCGCGCTTATTGCCTCAAGCGCTTCAGAGGTCCGATGATTGATTCTGAGATCCGGGTGCAAGCTCCATTAAAACGTATCGGTAAAGTTCTGGGTCGAGCTTAGCGCGTCCGGTTTTCACCGTCCATTCCTCCAGTTTCCTGCCGTGATCTCGCAGTTCAGCGCTTTTCGTGTTCTGTTGGATCGTCACAACAGTATTAAATATTGTTATTATCGATTTGTGGTGGCGATCGTCGGAGCAGAACACAAGGACCCCTGAGTAACCAAGCGACTCTTCGACTGGTGCGGTTGCTTGTTTTGGTAAGGTTTCCACCATGGCAAAGAATCTCTTCGACTCCGATTCGGTTAGCTGCCATGACGGGTTTTCGCGGCCGCTATACACCAGCAGTTCGACGCGCAAAATCATTCGAGCTCGGGGCTCCTTTGTTTGAGCATAGACCAGCCCGCCTTTGCCAGCAACAGCGAGCAGAAAACCGCACAGGATCGCACTGTTTCGCATCAAATTCGTCGCGGGAAAGTTGCGCACCACTAATTGACGATCATTTTTCTCTGAGCATACATAAAACGGCAAAAAATGGTGTAGGGACCTCGATTTGCGGTTCGCGGATCAAAAATGGTGTGTCCACTATTGTCGTAATTGCGCACAGCGGTTCCCCCTGGTTTGTGACCCCAATAGCCTTGCTGCGCTTTGCGGTACCAGTGAAAATCGACGAAACCAGGTCCAGGAGCAATCACGAGGGCCATAAACCAGCGCGGGGTTTCCTGTGCCGGGGCGCAATGGATGCTGGCTCCATCATTGACAGCACCGTCAGTTACTTGAGTGCAGTTGATGGCGCTGTAAATGTGACCCGAAGCGCGGCCTGGCTGGGCAAAGGTATCGGTCCGACGGTTCGTCGCATAGTTATAGCAATTGTTTTTACTTTGGTGCGCCGGGTTATTCCAAAAGCCGGGATTGAACCAGGTTGCTTCGTACGCACACTCCAACTCGGCGACGATTTCTTCCGGATTGACAGTGGTGATAGAAGCTGAGGGAAGTATAGCCTCGATCGCTGCGCGTGAGAGGGTAATATTCTCCTTTAGAAAATCGCGCATTCCTTGTGTAAGTGCGTCGGGATTCGCAATCGCGGGATGCTTTCCTGCTCCTTCCTTCAGCATAGCACTGATGAGATGGACGGCCACCTCGATCCCTTTGCTTTCCATCTGGGTTCCGCCATTCGCAAGCCTGAAAATCGCGGGTAGGCCGTGCTCTTCAGTGACGTGTTCGGAGAGTGCTTCAACAACTAGTCCCCGCATGCCGAGACCCTGAAAGCCGGAATCGAGTGAAGCGACCGCGGAACGATGTTGCGCCAAATCCCTTAGCACGGCTTCGGCATCATCGCCGTCGACAATCCATTCAGGGTTGGGGATACCTGAAAAAATATCAGCTGTAATTTTAAGCATCGGTGGAGCAATACAATGGGTGTTATTTTTTCTGTGGCAGCGTGTGCAGTCTGCTCAACGCCGTAAACGGTATAGATAGATACGAAACGTGCACACCACCATTGGCTTCCAGCCTGTCTCGGGGCTGGATTCTCTGCCTGCGCGCTTACCAATCGATTAGCTCTCTACTTCGGCGATTTCCGACGGCGTAAGCCGGAAATCCATTGCGCCGATGATACCGTCCACCTGCTTTGAATTGCGCGCGCCGGTAATCGCGCCGGTCACCGCCGGATGGCGCAATGTCCAGGCAATTGCGGTTTCACCCGGCGAACGGCCATGCCGAGCGCCCACGGCCCGCAGCCGTTCGACTAGCTTGAGGTTCTCGGATAGTTTCGGTTCCTTGAATTGTTCGTTCCGGGTGCGCCAGTCGGTTTTGGCCAGCGCGGCGAGGCGTTCGCGGGTCATCGCGCCGGTGAGCAGTCCGGAAGCCATCGGCGAATAGACAATCACGCCCACGTTCTCCTGCCGGCACCATGGCAACTGCGCCATTTCTATATCGCGCCGGATGAGTGAATAGGGCGGCTGCAGCGACGTAATACGCGCGATGCCCTGCAACTTTTGCATCTCCTCAACGCTGGAGTTGGAAAGGCCGATCCAGCGCACCTTGCCTTCCTTTTGTAAAGCCGCGAGCGTGGTCCAGCCTTCGATCGTCTCGTTCAAGTCGTCCGCCGTCCAATGGATCTGGTAGAGGTCAATCACGCCCGTCTTGAGCCGACGCAGGCTGGCTTCGCACTCGCGCCGGATGGATTCCTGGCGTAGTGAGTAATCCACCTTGCCCTGGCCGTTCCAGATCATGCCGCATTTGGTGAAGACGTAAGGCCGTGGTCCCTGCCATTCCTTCAGGGCCCGGGCGACGACCTCCTCGGAATGGCCCAGACCGTAGACGGCGGCGGTATCAATCCAGTTCACGCCCAGTTCGAGTGCGCGATGAATGGCTGCGATCGACTGGCCGTCGTCCTGCGCGCCCCACCCGAATTCCCAATCGCCGCCGATGGCCCATGCACCAAAGCCGACGGGCGTGATGGCCAGATCCGAATCTCCCAGAACATTGGTTTCCATAATTGTTGTTTCCTTTAACTGCCCTTTCAATTAACGCCTTCCGTCACCCGACCCTTAACAGTTAATTGTCAGTTTTCTATGCCCGATCAGGAAATCTGATATTTCTTAATTTGCGACCTCAGAGCATCATGCGATTTGGGGCACCGGAACGTAAAACAGAATTGTTTATGCCGGTCCCTTCCATCTCCGTATACTTACGGCAGACAGCTCGTTTCGCATCGAATTGGCGAAACGATAGAATTCACCCGGGAGCCCGTGTAGGTCCCCGCTTGGAAGCGCCCAGGAAAACAACCGGCGAATTTGCAGGCCGGGAATGTTAATTTCTCGCACAGTTCCCGCGGCAAGTTCGTTTTGAATCTCCCAACAGGAGAAGAAAGCGACACCAATCTCGGCGACAACCAGTGATTTGATCGCTTCGGTGCTTCCGATTTCAACCCGCTGATCTAACTTTCTCACGTTCAGTCCATGCTCTTTGAGAACCTGTTCCACCACAGACCGTGTGCCGGCTCCCCGCTCGCGCCAGATCAACGGCAGATGCTCAAGATCTCGAGCGGACTTTAAACTCGCAATCGAACGTCGAAACTTCGAATCACGAATGCGGGGTGCACAAACTGCAACAATTTCATCGGGCATGAATTGCTCAAGACGAACACCTGGACTCCGTTGATTGCCCGCCAGGAGACCAAGCCCAACATGTTGCTCTCGAACATGCTCGAGCACATCCTTTGCGTTCCCAACAATGAGATGAAGCCCGACCGCAGGATGGTAATGACGAAATCGAGCGAAGATGTTTGGAACAAAATGGGCCGCACTGGTCGTGCTGGCGGCAAATTTCAGGATTCCGGTCACCTCTGCCGGCTGATCAAGGTCGCTTAATGCCTCCTCGAGGTCGGCGAAAACGCGCTGAAGCCGTTCTCGCAAATGGGCTCCACGGGGCGTTAAATCCACTCCGTGGACAGACCGTATGAACAATGGCGTGTCCAGGTCAGCTTCCAGTCGCCGGATTTGTGCGGTGACGGCCGGCTGAGAAAGATGGAGTCGTCGAGCTGCTTCGGAGATTTTGCCGACCTCGGCAACAACCAAGAAGGCGTGTAATAATCCAGGACCGAAGCGGTTCAGATCCACAAGGCTAGCCGATTGTTTTTACAGGTTGATTGGCGGCCAGAAGGGTGCGCGCGACGACACCGCCGACTTTTCCGGTGATTCCCGTGATTGCATAAAGATTTTTGCTTTTCATGACAAACGAAGCTGGGGCTTGGATAAACGATCTCAAAAATGCATTTTTCTCGTATACTATTTTTCGTGCGAGGGCGGGATCGCCGAGTACACGCGAATCCAATCGATCAGGAGCGACTGTGGGAACACGGCCGTCACGTTGCCGATCAACGCAAGATTGACTACGATATGAAACGGCTGGCCGTTGAAGACCCATCGCCCGCCGCCGTAAACGTCGGCTGGGCTATAGTTCGTATACTCAATGTCGTCGATGAAGAACTTGACCGAGTTTGGGGCCCACTCAATCGCGTATTCATGGTAGTCAGCGGACAGATCTCGGACCAGCTGGAATGACTTGCTCAAATCGTAACTGCCCGCGCCCGGAAGCGGCCCGTGGAGCGAGCCGCGGACGCTGGCGGGCGCATTGCCCCACTCCTCCATCACATCGATCTCGCCGCAGTTCGGCCACCGCACGGTATCGATGTTGTCCCCCAGCAACCAGAACGCCGGCCACAGCCCCGCTCCTGAGGGGACCTTCATTCGGGCAACGAAACGACCGTACTGCTGGCTGAAGAGTCCCTTCGTTTTGAGGCGCGCCGAGGTGTAGCGACAGGGGCCGTACCAGCAGCTGTAGGAGGCGCCATTGTTCCTGGCGGTGATTACGAGGTTGCCTCCACTCTGCACCGCGTTGGTGGACCCGGCGGTGTAGTACTCGAGCTCGTAGTTTCCCCAGCCTTTGCCACCGACGTCATTCACCCACTTCGTTGGATCCGCCTGTCCGCTTCCATTGAACTCATCGGACCAGGTAAGCCTCCAACCTCTCAGGGCTTGACTCGCCATCCCTCCAGGCTGGTCACTCTGTGCGTAAGTCGCTGTTATAGGCAAGGCCATCGCCGCCACCAACATCAGCGCGGAGAGGAAGACGTTAACGGGGCTGTGTCGCAGCCGCCGACGAGTTGGGGTTAGAGGCTGGGAAGCGGACACATCGATATGCGAGGCACCCGGGCTCGACGGACGGTCGCTCTCGCGATGTCCCGGCAACGGCAGCCGGGTCGGTGCGGCCTCGAACTTGCAAAATTTATTCAGGATCATCCGTGGAAGAAGGCTCGGTTGACCTTCCGTACTGAACGACTTTAAAAATCCGGTTATAGCTCTTGACGCTCTTCGGTGCGTCGACTTTCTTAATCGTTTGCAGCAGACGGGCCCAACTTTATTATCCTCTGATAGAGCACGTTGGCCTTGAAAATCGGTATGGGGTCGCCCGAAACCACAGATGGTAAAAAGGTCACGATGAAAAACGTGGCAGCCTTGTCGGGAGTCTCTTATCAGACGGTGTCGCGAGTCATTAATGGCATGCCGGACGTTTCCGAGAGAACCAGGAAACGTGTCCAAAAGGTGATGAAACAGGTCGGGTTCAGACCGAACATGACAGCCCGGCAACTCAGGAGTCGACGCTCGACTACGGTCGGCTTGGTTACATTTGCGACAGGCTATTACGGTCCTTCTCAGGTATTGACGAACAGTGAGCAATGCGTCAAAGAGCTTGGCTTCGGATTCATGTTCAGTGGGATCGTCGAGGAGAGCATAGACGAGATTCGTCGCGCGGTCGATGAACTTTGCGCCTATCAGGTTTGCGGGATTCTTATTCATCTTCCGTTGGAAGTCGATCTTCGCGATCTCCAGGATTTATCCCGGAGCGTCCCGTTCGTTGCGGTGGATTCCGATTTTGGATTTCAAGCTCCATCGGTAGTCATCGACAACGAATTGGGTTCCCGGATTGCGACAAGGCATTTGATTGAGCGCGATCATGAGAAGATCGCGTATTTGCAGGGACCGCCGGGCTGGCGAGCATCCAAACTGCGTTATCTGGGCTGGCAGAAGGAACTTCACGCTGCGCGCCTCGAGCAGGGTCCTCTGATCCAAGGGGATTGGTCCGCTGGATCGGGATTCGAGGCTGTAAAAAAAATGCTCGCGAATAGCTGGGGAAAATTCACCGCGGTTGTCGTAGCGAACGATCAGATGGCCCTGGGAGCAATCAGAGCGTTCCAGGAAAGTGGAATTCGGATCCCAGAGGATATTTCCATCGTGGGGTTTGACGATATCCCGGAAGCCGGATTTTTCGGGCCGCCGCTTTCGACGATGAAACAAGATTTTGCGGCTCTCGGCAAACTGAGTGTCCATTGTCTTGTGGAACGCTTGACTGGCGTTCAAAGCGGGACCTATTGCATACAACCGACCTTCATCGAGCGAAAAAGTACCCGTGCGGTCGAACTCAATGATGAATGTTCGCGGCAGACGCCTCTGCTAATTGGTTAGCCAATCCGCAGGCCCCTTGCAGTCGCCTCAAGGTGCGAACCCAGAGAAGCGGTTGCGTGGCACTGGCTCGCGCGTGGAGATCGCCTGATCCACAATGTCCGCCGCCAACGCCAGACCGTTCAAATGGGCGATTTCCTGCTGGTAGCGCCGCGCTTTTTCTCGATAAACAGGATCCCGCAAAACGCGCTGTACCGCCGCGCCCAGCCGTTGAACGGAAAGCCGCGACGGCGGCACGACTTCCGCCACCCCGAGCCATTCGAGCCGACTGGCAATACCCGGCTGATCGTTGGTAATTGGAATGGCAACCATCGGCACTCCTTGGCTCAATGACTCAAGGGCTGTGTTCAGCCCTGCATGCGTGATCGTCAGCGTGGCGCGCTTGAGCAGCTCGATTTGCGGCGCGAACGGCACCACGACCGGCGCGCCGGCGAAAGCGGCATCTGGCGTCTGATCACGGCTGCCGAGCGAAAGCACAAGCTGCGCTTCCACTCCGGCGCAGGCCTTGGCGAGAGTTTCGAAAATCTCGGGCAGCCGGTTCTGAAGCGTGCCCATCGACGCGTAGATCATGGGGCGTCCGTCCAATTTCTCCCACGGGAACACCGTTCTCTCGGCGCCGCCGAGTGGATCGTGCCACGGTCCGGTGTAGTGAAAACACTCGGGCAAGGCCTCACGCGGGTAGTCGAAAAATGCCGGCTGTTGCGCAATATGGGCCAGAGCAGGACCCTCACCCAGGCTGCCGCGCTCCAGCAGCCGTAGTCCGTGCTCCGCGCGATAGGTGTTGATTTCGTCGATGATCGGCTTGGCCAGCCATCGCAACACGACGTTTCCGGCGCGGTTGCGCACCCGCGCGAAAAACCCTCGTTCGAACCGCCAAGGCATAACCGCCGGCGGCAGGGTCGGGTCGACATTCATCGCGAGCGCATTGCACACCGTCAATAGCGGCGCCCCGAGCAGCTCCGCAACGGTGTTCCCGGCCGGCACGACTTGGTCCACGAGCAGCGCGTCGATTTTCGCCGCTCTAATCGCGGCCGGCGCTTCGCGCAAGATCGTCGCCGCGCCACGCCGGAGTAGGTCGACCGTGAACCGAACTGCCTGTAGCCCGTTCAAGCGACCTAGCTGCGTGGTGGCTTCGCCCATTGCCCCTTCTGGAAACTCGCGGTCGCCGATCACGACAAAGCCCAAGCCGGCTCGCTGCGCCTTTGCGCGACCGTCGGGCCGCGCCACGATCGTGACGTGGTGGCCGCGCCGCTGAAGCTCGCGTCCGAGCGTTGTCATCGGATTCAAATGCCCGCTCAGCTCCGGGCAAATCAGGCCGAGGTGAGCCATAAGCGCGGAGCATAAAGCCAGAATGCCCAGACGTCAGTGCAATTCTGCCCAATGAATGTGAATAGAGCGATGGTTCGACGGCCGAAGGAAGCAATCCTCAAGAACTCTCTTTGTGAGTCGGTCAATGATCTAAAAAGAGGATGGAAACTAAATTTGTTCTTTGCTTAGGGCGGAAAACATGTAGTGTCCGTGAACGTTCACGATTCGTGAACGTTCACTGCCCCACGGAAAAGCTGTCTGAAATTCCCAGATCCCCCCCTCGAAAAAATGAAAAATATCAATGTTTTAAATCGTTCTATCAGCCTGATTGGTCTCTCGGCGGTGCTTGCCGGCACAGTGGCCGCGACATTTGCCGCAGACAAAAAGCTCGTTGTCGGCTTTTCTCAAGTTGGCGCCGAGAGCGGTTGGCGCACGGCCAACACGGATTCGATCAAGGCGGAAGCGGCCAAGAGAGGCATTGACCTGCGTTTCTCGGATGCCCAACAAAAGGAAGAGAACCAGATCAAAGCGATCCGGTCATTCATCGCCGAAGGGGTGGATGTGATCGCGTTTTCACCTGTGGTGGAGACAGGATTTGAGCCAGTGTTGCAGGAAGCGAAGAAGGCCGGAATTCCTGTGGTGCTTTCGGACCGCGCGGTGAAGGTTTCAGATCCGTCGCTTTATGTTTCCTTTCTCGGTTCGGATTTCATCGAGGAAGGCCGACGCGCAGGCAACGCGGCGGTGAAGCTAACCGACGGGAAAGCGAACATCGCTGAATTGGTCGGCACTGTCGGATCAGCGCCGGCAATTGATCGCAAGAAGGGCTTCGAGGAAGTATTGGCGACTCATC
>Ga0302325_10011079_pt1 | contig 19452 bp, 15 predicted proteins | sample Palsa_T0_2_FD_201948 | JGI IMG/M metagenome (GOLD analysis project Ga0302325, IMG submission 201948) | Peat permafrost microbial communities from Stordalen Mire near Abisko, Sweden - Palsa_T0_2 | ecosystem: Environmental > Terrestrial > Soil > Palsa > Peat permafrost | place: Sweden: Abisko...
ACCACGCTGGGATCAACCACGGAAACCGCCAGCCCAATCCGTCCCATATCGACGGTCGGCAGACCAGACTTCAGCTTGTTCCAGGTCACCCCAGCGTCAGTGGATTTATAGATCGCACCCTCCGGCCCGCCATCGATCAAAGTGAACACATGCCTCCGCCGTTGGTAAGCCGCTGCATAAACAATGTCAGGATTCGACGGATCGATCGCCACATCCACCACGCCTGTGTTCTCGCTGATGGTCAGCACGGCCTTCCAGCTCTTGCCGCCGTCGGTAGTCTTGTAAAGCCCGCGATCGCCGCCCGACCCCCACAGCGGCCCCTCTGCCGCAACGTACACCACTTTCGAGTCCCGCGGATCCACCACCACCCGGCCGATATGTTCCGACCTCTTCAACCCCAAATTCTGCCAATTTTTCCCGCCATCGTCCGATCGGTAAATCCCATCCCCGTAAGCCACGCTGCGCTGGCTGTTACTTTCACCCGCGCCAACCCACACCACCGCCGGATCATTCGGATCAAGCGTGACCCATCCAATCGAATAAGATCCTTCCTTATCGAACACCGGAGTCCAAGTCGTGCCATCGTTTACCGTCTTCCACACTCCGCCCGAGGCCACGCCCACGTAATACTCAAATTTGTTCTTAGGATTGACCGCGATGGACATCACCCTCCCCGAAGCCACCCCCGGCCCAATCGACCGAAACTTCAGCCCAGAAAAAGTCTCGGCCGTCATCCCGCCTTTCTTTTCCTCCTTGGTCTCTTTCTTTTTCTCTTCCTTCTTCTGATCGTTCTTCGAGTCCTTCTTGACGGCAGGCTGCCCCGCCTTGTCCGCATTCGTATCCTGCGGAGCTGCGGTCAGGAAAGAGATCGTTAAGAGCACTGCGGCAAGAACGACAGCGATGCGCGATTTCACAGTCGGCTCCAATCGAAAGATTTGCAAAACCGATATGTATACAGGATTTCGGTCACAGAGAGAAGCTTCTCGCGAGCGAAGCCATTTTTCTCCGCGTGCCTCCGCGGCCTTTCTCCATGCCCTCTGCGATTGAGGCTTTTGATTCGAGTCCAGCCCCCGGCTACTCCGAACCCACGTTAGAATCATCCCCATGCCCCCAGAGCCCCAAGGCCACGACACTCGCTTCGTCAAGATGCAAAAGAACAACTGCTTCGTCTGCGGGATGAACAATCCCGACGGCATGCGCCTAAAATTCATCCTCGACGAAGAACGCCAAACCTTCATCTGCCGCTTCCGCCTCGGCAAGCGCTACAGCGGACCGCCCGGCCACTGCCACGGCGGCATCATCGCCTGCATCCTTGACGATGCCATGGGCAAGGTAAACAAGCTGCGTCACGTCGTCGCCCTCACCCGCGAAATGACGGTCGAGTACCTCAAGCCCGTACCCTTGCATAAGCCGCTGCGGGTCGAGGGACGCGAGCTCGAGGTCCAGGGGCGCACCCATGTGAACGTAGCCGAAATCCTCAACGAAAAGAATGAAGTCCTAGCCCGCAGCCGCGGCATCTTCATCGCCATCGACCCCGAACGAATGTTCGCCAAATACGTGGGACGCTGAACGCACAAATTTAGCCTGTGCTCCCCAGTGCCCGCCCTGAAGCGGAGCCGAAAAGCCCTCTGCGGTTGGGGGTTTACCGACAACTGGCAATTGGCGGCTGGTAACCGTCCTTCAGGGGTACCGCGAATCGTGAACGCGCTGTAAAATAAGCACAGCTTTGCCGGAACTTAACAGCCGAACGACGAAGCCCGCAGAAAAGAGCCCACCATGTCGCAAAACAACGGTAGCAACACCAGCCTCCGCCTAAAGACCGGCCTAGCCGAAATGCTAAAAGGCGGCGTAATCATGGACGTCACCAACGCCGAGCAAGCCTCCATCGCCGAAAAAGCAGGCGCGGTTGCCGTGATGGCCCTAGAGCGCGTCCCCGCGCAAATCCGCGCCGAAGGCGGCGTAGCCCGCATGGCCTCGCCCAAAAAGATTCGCGAGATCATGGCCGAGGTCTCAATCCCAGTCATGGCCAAGTGCCGCATCGGACATTTCGCCGAAGCCCAAATTCTCCAGGAACTGGGCGTAGACTACGTCGACGAATCCGAAGTCCTAACCCCCGCCGACGAAGCCCACCACGTAGACAAGCACGCCTTCACGGTCCCCTTCGTCTGCGGAGCCCGCAATCTAGGCGAAGCCCTGCGCCGCATCGCCGAAGGCGCAGCCATGATCCGCACCAAAGGGGAAGCCGGCACCGGCGACGTAGTCCACGCCGTCAAGCACATCCGCCAGATCGTGCAGGAGATGAAAATCCTCACCGTCCTCGGCGAAGAAGAACTCTACGCCAAAGCCAAAGAACACGCCGCGCCCTACGAACTGGTAAAGATGGTGGCCAAAACCGGCAAGCTGCCCGTCCCCAATTTCTCCGCCGGAGGCATCGCCACCCCCGCTGACGCCTCGCTAGTGATGCAATTAGGCGCCGAAGCTGTCTTCGTAGGCAGCGGCATCTTCATGCAAGACAGCACCACGTTCGCCGACCCTGCGGAAGCCGAGAAGCGAGCCCGCGCCATCGTCAAAGCCGCAACCCACTTCAACGACCCTAAAGTATTACTTGAAGTTAGTGAAGACCTGGTTGGCGCCATGAAAGGCCTGGCCGTAGCTGGACTGGACGAAGCGCATATGCTGCAGACCAGGGGCTGGTGAGGCGCTGACGTGCTATGGATCTGCGCCACCTCGGCTGGAATGCGAGGGCGACTGAGACGGCTTGGTGCCACGTTGGAGATAAATCCGACGGATCTGGAACCATGGTCCAGCGTCACTCTTGTCCAGCGCGACTCTTAAGGTGGCGTAAACGCCACTGAACCGGGGCCCGAATTACCTAACACCTCTGAACGACCCCGCAGTTTGCCCCCGCATAAGAACCTGATATTGAAAGAAATCTTTCCCGAGTGCGACATCTCCAGGAATCGTCACTCAACGCATTTGCCCGCGACTGCATCAGAGAGTTGTGACATTAAGCGCTCAGCCTGAGGATTACGAATAGCGCCGTCCAGATACTCATCAGTCTCCTCCGATTTCAGCTGGTTCAGACCCGCGCGGCGGGTCCGATCGAATCAACCGAGGAAATGGTTGCTAACGTTCGCGTTCTGCACTCACTCCCAGCCAGTCGCCCAGTCCACGAAGCGAATCGACGTAGTCACAGATGATTTTGGTCGCTCCTACCAGAGGCACGGCGAGTATTAGCCCCATTGCTCCCCAAATCCACGCCCAGAAGAACAACGATAGAGTCACCACTAGCGGATTTAACCGCAGCCGCTTCCCGACGATTTTCGGGTAGAGCACGTTCATGATGAAAACATGCAAACCAATCACTGAGAGCAGGATCATCCCGACTCTGGTCTTGTCTACAATTCCAATGCCTGCGGCCAGCGGGGGCAGGAGAGCCAGGAACACTCCAAGATATGGAATCAGGCTTACGAAGCCGCTGATCACTCCCAGAAAATAGAAGTAAGGAATGCCCAGAGACCAGAACACAACGGTGCTGACCCCGGCAGCGATCAGGCCGATCAGCAGGTTGCCGACGATGAAGCTGCGGATCATCGCCGAGATCCTGCCAACCGTGCGGTGTGCGACGAGGCGGTGCTCTCTTGGGAACAGCCGCACCGTCGCCGAGAGCATATGATCCTTCCACGTAAGCATGAAATAGACCAGAAAAGGTATGAATGAGATCGCCAGCACAACTTCTGCCAATGTTCCGGTGCCTGCTGAAATCACCCTGGATAGGCCCGGGGCCTCTTGGACTTCAACGGGTAGTGGCTGTTTACCCGCCTTGGGAGAGGCAAGGACGGAACGAGTGCTCTCTTCGATCTTGGTGGTTTGTGCGCGAAAATTCGCAAGACTGTCCCGTATCTTTTCCGAATACCGCGGCAATTGAATAGCGAAGCCGACCGCACGGTTATAGAAGAAAAAAGTAAGATTTCCTGCCAGGCAAACCAAGAGCGTCACGGCGACTAAAGCGCCGATAGGCCGAGGAAAACGGATTCGACCGAACCAACCCACCAGCGGTTCCAAAACGAATGCAAGCAGAACTGCCACCAGAGTCGTAACCATTACCAGTTTCAACAAATACAGAAGGCCGATCACGGCGATGCCTGCCATGACAATCTGGGCGATAGAACCAGCTCGAATCGAAGCATGCAGAATCTCTGCCTCTTCAATCACTGCGGTAGTCGAGGGCAGTTCTTGCTCCCCCGAAGTGTGTTTTAGTTCTCGATTGGAAGGCGAGAACTCTCGCGGGTTCAACTCTTCCGCTTCCAAGGTTGCTGCCACCGGCTGGTTTATGGACATAGGGGCACGGGATCATTCTCGCGATTTCGTCGACATTTAGACTCAAAGTATTAGGCGACTTCGTGACAACCACACATAGGGTTTTCCATGTACGGGGCGATCTCATTTGTCTTACGAGAATCGAAAGTTGCCAATATCGGCGGCCAGTTGGCCGGTTGCGGGTAGATCAGGGAACGGATCTTGCTGGGAAAGACGATTCGCCAGCATCGTTGAGCAAGCGAAAACTATGGACTCCAAAACCCTCAATCATGCGGGAAAACGCCGCAATGTGGCATCAGACATGATCCACGTCACCGTATGCATGGCTTGCGGTTCGGTTCAATCCGGAGACGCGTAGTCTCATAATCTTGCGGATCACACGCTATGGCGTGAATTGCCAATGGTCGCCGGCCATAACCAGGGTCGCGTTGTCGGAAGGATTCGAACCCAGCGATGACGCGATGCCTGGGTAAGCCGTCTTCATCTCCGGCGAATTGGCCCAGGCGGCCACATTGGCGATTTGATAGTGATAGGAGACGGCGACAGTCTTGGCACCGACGCCATTCGTGCCCGGCGTCGAATTGTCGATTGACGTGACCTCTCGGTTTCCGTAGCAGAAGTTGCCGTATCCGGGCTGCGTGGAATCCGGAGTCCACGACGTCCGGCCTTTCTCTGACAGGTCGTAATTGTTCACCTGCTTCGAGGCGACGATTAGGACCTTCTTCTCGGCAGTGGTCCGGGTTAGCAGGCCCTCCTGCGTCAGCGCGTCATATCCCTCAGTCTTGGCATCGTCCGACGTGGCCGCTTGGACGGGGAATTTCTTGGGCTGCGACCAGATGCAAACCGGGAAGGCCTTGAAATGATCATTGATCGCCGCTTTGTAGCTTACGTCCGTCTCGCTGCCGTTATTACATGCTGTCGACGTCAGCGCGATCAGACTCAAAACCACTGCGTAACCCATCGTTCGACCGATAAGCATAGATACTCCCGTAAACGCCAGATCGCATGAGATGCTCAAACCTCGCCCTCTAGGAAGCGGAGGCAGCGCGCTTGAGTACGACGTTAAGAGGCGCTCCGGCCTTGATCAGTTGCTTTCTAAGTTTCAGTTGCTCAGCCTGTCAGCAACGACGGTCAACCAGAAAGGCGCACATCCTGCCAAAGTAGTGATCCCCTAGCGTGCTGTCTGGGTGGTCGCGATCGATAAATTTCACCAAGCTTTACAACTGAGCACGACGCCGAAGCAAGCGCAAAGCATCACGGTCGTGGCACACCAACCAGCCCACCTGAGATAACCGGGAATGACAAACTTTCCCATCACCTTGCGATGGGATGCCATCATCATGATCACCGCCATCAGCGGCGCTGCGACCAGGCCATTGAGAATCGCCGACCAGTAGAGGGCCTTCACCGGATCGATGTGCAGAAAGTTGAGCGACAATCCGGTCGCGATGGCAATTCCGATAACGCTATAAAAGCCAATCGCCTGATGCGGCCGCCGTTCGAGGCTCACACGCCATTGACACCCCTCCCCGATCCCGTAGGCTGCCGATGCCGCCAACACAGGCACCGCTAGCATTCCCGTGCCTACGATCCCGCACACGAACAGCGCCGTTGCGAAACGACCGGCGATGGGCTTCAGGGCAACAGCCGCTCGCGCACAGGTCGCCACGTCTGTGATTCCGTGGATGTGCAATGTCGAGGCCGCGGTCAGGATGATAAAAAACGCGACTACGTTTGAAAATGCCATGCCGACATACGTATCCGTACGGATTCGATCCAACTGCATGCTCGCTTGGGCCGGAGCGTGTTTCAGATCTTTTTCTCCCCGGTTGGCTCTCAGCTCTTCAACCTCCTGCGAAGCCTGCCAGAAAAACAGATAGGGACTGATTGTGGTGCCGAGCACGGCGACAATCGCCATCAGAAATTCCTTGCTCAGCACCATATGCGGGACCAACGTCGCACGTAGGACCGCTGGCCATGAAACATGAACCAGGAAAACGACGCCAACGTAGGAAAAAAGCGAGAGCGTCAGCCATTTCAGATACCTGGCGTAGGTGGAATAGGGGATGAACAGAATAGCTACGAGCGAGATGATTCCGAAAATCACCGTCAGGACGCTGGCATTAGCCGGGACGATCAGGGCGAGAGATGCGCCCATAGCCCCGATATCGGCACCGAGATTGAAAACGTTCGCCGCCGACATGGCGACCAGGACGAAATAAAGGAGCGGGCGCGTGTAGTTTTTTCGAAGGTTGGCTGCCAAGCCGCAACCGGTTACACGTCCAATACGGGCACAGATCTCCTGAATCGCAGCCATGAGCGGATAAGAGATCAGCATGGTCCACAACAATCCCGTACCGAACTGCGCGCCCACTTGTGAGTAGGTGGCTATCCCGCTTGGGTCATCGTCAGAAGCGCCCGTGATCAGACCGGGGCCGAGCTTTGCCAGAAATCCGTTGCCGGAAACGCTCTTTACGCGACCGGGAGATGCAGAGCGCGCCTTCGATGAGGCAAGTTCACGAGTTGAGGCGCATCTTGACATTAACTCGTACTTGCCAGTCATTTCAGGTCAAGCTGCGCGACGCCCCGATGATTTTTCAACCTTTTTTGCCAGCTTCTCGACGGCTTCGACCGCCATCCCTTTGACATAGACCATTTCGCCGCCGAACCAGCCACCGATGCCGATGGCGAGAACTCCGACTATCGAGATTCCCAGTGGCAAGTAGCTTGCGGCCGGCAGACGAAATCTGAGCCAGAGATTAATCGCAAAAATCACAACGGCGCCCAGATTGAGGGCCAGGTGCAGATTTGCGATCTCCTCATTGCGGCTTCGTCGATTGAGAAATAGTCGATCAGGCCTGGAATGGCGGCGAGGAGAGCACCCACGATTCCACCAGCGATACAGTAGATAGCAACCGTCTGCCACACGGCGTCGCCACCGGCTGCGCGCACCACGTCGCAAACCAGGGCAAAGACCCACAATCCGATCGGAAATGCCACTAGCATTGGATGAACCGGGTGTTTCTTAATACTTGCGACACTTGACATAGTTGCTCCAGAAAAGAGAACGTCAGTCTTCTTACGACCTTCGGGTGTGGTTGCGATAACGCGTTTCTGGCATTGTTCAAAGCTTAGTTGCACGGTAAGCCCCGAAGGTTTGACGGACGTCCGAGAATGGTTCAGCAGGATCGTGATGCGCAAGACTGAGGAAAAACGAGATGCAACGCTATGAAATTGGGCGCCTCAGCCGGGGCACTACGGGCGCGTGGCGCGGCGTGCCGCGCCGTGTTGCGGCCGGAAGAAGCAGAAGAACCTCATCTAGGACGGCTGTTTGCGGTAGGAGTGCTGTTGTTTGCGAGGATAGAATAAACGCGGTGGTCACGGACTCGGCCAGCGCAGAGCAGTCACGCACTACCGGCGTTGGTCAAAGCATTGATGGCATCCATCAGGCTAGGAAAAACCAGGAACAAGGGCTCCAACTTAGTGATCTCAAAAAGCTGTTGTACTCGCGGGTTCACCCCGCTCAAGGCCATCCTCCTTCCCGATTTTTGGCAGCTCACGTACGTTGAAACGAGAGAGCCCAGTCCGGCCGAATCCATGTACGGAACGTGGCTTAGATCAAGAATAATAGTCGCAGCGTTCTCGCCCCGCAGGGTATTTTGGAAAGGCTGCGCCGTCGATGCCGTCAGCGGCCCGATCAGGCGCACAACGCGTTGCTCGTAGTTCGCGCCTTCGAATCGTTCGATGGTCAGTGGGTCTGATTGCATGTCGATCACTCTCCTCCCGTGATACTTGGCCGGTCGTTGTACTCAGGGAACCGGCCAGGGTCACAGTGGACTTAGCCTTACCAAGCTCAAGCCCACGCTTCGAGGCCTCTTCCAGTGCGTTGAGCAGACATTCACAAAGAATGAGGCTCTCTGCGGTAATTCGATGAACGGATCGCGAGCTTGTCGATAGATTGGCTGCGCCGGGGAAATGTCCCCAAAGTCAAGCCAAAGTCAAGCTGTCACTTCCGCCATATCTCATGAAACAAATCCCCCTCGGGCAGTTCAACTGAGCGGAATTTCCCTGGTTGGTCCCACGAACGGCTATTGTCCGCTCCCGTCCCGTCCGCGTCAATGTGAAACTTTGCTCTGTCGCCGGAACGTGAGAAGTTGCTCTTTTGAGCAAAGTAGAAAGTCCCCGCTTTGATGGCGCCATCGTCGTAATTCAGCAACCGGGAGAGGACCCCAATTCCGTATATGCAGATCTGCGCTGCGCCTCGCTTACCGAAGTCGGCGTAAAGCCCATGCCTTCAGGCCTGGGGATATAAGCCGACGGGGATACGTGGAGACGCTAAACGACTGCGGACAAGATGTAAGTCTGGCGATAGCCAGCAATCTTGGTTGAACCAGTTAAGGTCGCCGTGAGGCGACTAGAATCCCCCGCCTTCAGGCGTGGGGAGTATCAAGGATTGGATAATCGTCCCCGCGCGACCCGCGAGCGTCGCTACAGTGCTCTGAGCGTGACCACCTCGGCCATTCCCAGCACGACGACATACGTGGAAAAAAGGAGAAAGCCCCGTATCTTTTTTCTGAGGCGGCGGATGGATTTGACATGAAAACAGACAGATTAGAGAGTGGATCACTGGCTCCGTCGCGATTAACGGCTCCGGTTCACCGCCCCGTACATCTGCAATACGCCCACTTTGCCGCTCTTGGAACTGCGCAGCGTATACAGATGAAACGGGTTTGAATTCTTTGAGCCATCCGCGGTGCGGCTTTGCGTAATGGGTTGCGTTTGCGTTCGTGTCAGGCGCGGCACGATTCCGCGCCAATCCTTACCGCGCGTTCTGACATTTGGAACTCACCGACTACCCCAATCAATTTGAGGTCTGGTGTCGCCTTAATTGATGTTTTCAAGCGGGACGTTCGAGAAGCGGTTGTGCCCATCAGGGTGATCAGGGCAATTGGGGTCCTCCTAAAGCCGCATATTCCTGCATACACGGATGACTGAATGCCATCCCCAGCATCAAGCCGGCAAAGACTTCGGCGACGAACTCCTTCTTATTCTGTGCGGCATAACCACTGACCTCAGCGCCAGTAGTTGCTTTCCCGGTCATGATCGAGTCTTTCTCCCAGAAAGTATCCCCCAGATTTCTCTCGTTTAAAATGTGTCCAATTTCGTGCATGCAAGTGATGGTAGGTTTATCAAAACCGTTGGCCTGAGTCGCGGACATAGCGTCCGGTCTTCCTCCTTCCAAGGCAGCCTTGCCCAGTATAACGATAGCGACTTCGCTCCACTTGGCACCGCGGGAAAAGGCGCGATTTTGCGCCTCGTATGCCTTTGTACAGTACACGCGCAAGCCGAGCGGAATGGCCAGCCCTTTGTTTTTTATGGTTTTGACGGCTTTATGCACGGCGGCAGCTTTTGTGTTCGCAGCGGGATCGTCGTGATCTTTGAAGATCGTATAGGACTGGCCACCATAGACCCCCTGTTCTCTTACAAACGCCTTTACTTGTGCCGTTTGAGAACAGAAAGCCGACATCTCGGCCGAACTCAATGATTCTTTTCTAGCGTCATCCAATGCCATGCTCTTCTCCTCTCACACACTCATCCGCCAGGGACCGTAGCCATTCGCTGAGGCATATCCGTTGGCCCGCGGTCCCCTCTGCGCCGCAGAGTATACACTAAGATCGAAAGTCTGCGTGCCCGCCTCCTGCGCGTCTGCGCGTCCCGCGCGTGCCACCAGATTCAGATTTCTATGTCTACGGTCGCGGAGCCACCCTTACGATGAAATAGCGCACCAGTCTGAGCCGAGTGCTAGACTCTAAATGTCTCTTACACATCTCTCCGCCGGACCCCGGTCCAGGGCGTAGGTTTCCTGTGCAAACGACGAACGATGATTCGCATCCCCCCGGAGGCCGCACTATGCTCGTCAACCGCATGCAAATTATTCCCAACTCGCACCATGAAGCCGATTTTTCCTTGTTGCGACACAAGATGGACGAACTGAATCAGAATACCGTGCGTTTGATCGCTGAGACTGAGAAACTAATCCACGAATCGAAACAGCTATCGCAACGGATTAAGTCTTTTCGTGAAAGCTAGGGCAGCCTTCTGGTCCGATCTGCCATATTCTTCCCGTGTGCGGACGCTATCGACTGCCGAGAAGAAAGCAGTTTGTCGATCTGAAGCGGCCCGCAGATCAGGCATAGACCTTTAGCGTTTCGCGACTAACCTTATGTCAGGCGCCATGTTGCCCGGCCTGGCACTACACGAAGGTCTCAGACAAAAGCTGGGCCTCCGGCTGGTGCCGGATTGAATAATCTGTGACTTTTCGGCGACGCCTGCGGTATTGTGCCAGAGAGCGCGACCGCAGCTACGACCCTATCTTCATTCGTGCGCATGCCGCTACAAAAGCATGGTTCCAGGTAGGCGATTGAACATTGGTGAGGCTCGCGTAGCTCTCCCCTAGACTAGAGCAGAATCAGAAACGGCCAACCTGGGCGGGGTGTTCAGAAAGGTCATCACGATGGCAGGCAGAGAGGATCAGGAGCGTTCGGAAAGACAGGAGAGAGGCGCCACGTCCGCAATAAATAGGCAGCCTCATTGTCCTCAGTCAGCTCACCGCTGGGAAGCAACGAAGTCTTCCATGACGGCCTTGCGCATCAGGTCCGGAGGCAGCAGCCCCTGCGCCAGAATGAAATCATGGAATTTGAGTGCGCTGAACTTTGCGCCGAGCGCGGCCTCCACATCCTTTCGCAGTTCGAGCAGCCTGGTGTAGCCATAGAAGTAGCTGTTGGCCTGGCCCGGCATACGGTAGGTGAAGCGCTCCACTTCCTCTTTCGCAAAGGCGTGGCTGAGACAGACATCCTTCTCAAGCACGTTGTACGCGTCGGCAGTAGTCATCTTGCCCGACTGGAGTTCAGGGTCCGTAAAGGCACGGGCGGCTCGGAGCAGCCGGAGCTGGATCGTCAAGAGTTGGCCTTCGACTGGCTCGTAGGGTTGCATGATGTATTCGGAGTACAGTCCCCAGCCTTCGACATTGGTGGAGTTGAAAGCGAAGAGTGCGCGCGCCAGGGAGACGCCATGCTCGAGCATTGAGTCGAACTGAAGTTCATGGCCGGGACGCGCTTCGTGAGCGGTAAGCGTCCAGGAGACGGCGTCGAAGTTGAAGTCGTCGTACTGGTCGTCGGGGGCGCCGTTGGCTCCAGGGATATTGAGGGGAAGTATGAACTCGCCCCGTTCGCCGGTATTGTGGAGGAAGGCCGGCGGCTGCATGTGGGGCGCAGGCTGGGCAGCGGTTTCTGCCGCAGTCGCAATGCGAATGATGACGGGCCGATTGGGCAGCGTGACCAGGTGTTGGGCGACGATGATCTCTTCAATTGCCTTCAAGCGAGCCTGGTAAAAAGGCAGAATGGCCTCGCCGGTAATCTGATTTTTCTTGAGTTCGTGGATGACGTCGCGGTAGTCAGAGGAGGACCAGCCGTGAGCTTTTGCGATCTGAGCAGCGAGCGTCGCCATCTCCGACTGGCACCGGGCGAACGCCACATGGGCCATCGCGGCGATCTGTGCGGGCGGAATATCGATCCCGAAAGACTCAAAGGCCAGATTGTACTCAGCCGGTGGAAGTCGAAAGTCGGTGCGTGCCTTGGGCAGCACGTTGGCGCGAACCCATGCGTCGTAATCGGCCAGCTGGACCTTCAGCTTTTGAAAATCGGCCTCCCAACCGGTGAGCTTGTACTTGGTGAAAAGAGCAGACAGTCCGTCGATGTAGTTCTGATTACGGCCCAGCTCGGTCTCGATTTCGCCCTTCGAAGGATAGAGAACGTCGGGCTTGGCCATCTGCTCGACCATGCGCTCCCTGAGAATTTCGGCGAACGGCTTGAAACCGGGCTCAGCGCCCACATACTTCCTTAAGCGAATCAAAGCAGCGGGCCGCCGGTCGGCGGTCACCTGGTCGTCAAGCAGAGTACGGAGGCCGAAGAAGACGCTTTGGCTGGCGTTGATAAACGGCACATTGTGTTCCAGGTTGTAGTCTTCCAGGCGAAACTGCAGGTCGAGCGCCTTGCGCAGGATAACCAAATCCTCCGCCACGTTCTCGTCCTTCTCGCTAGGTTCCGCGCTCTTGAGCTTGGCCAGAACAACTTCAAGTTCACGACGCTGGGCCCTGTGGTCGGCGAGTGTCGGGTCGCTAATCAGGGGGTCGAACTGAGCCAGCCCCTGCGCGGAACCGCCTTCAGGGCTGTGCTTCAGCTGGATATCGAGGATTTGGTGGGTGTAGCCATCGCTCTTGGCGATCCAGGCCTTTGTCGGCGGTGCCGTAGTTTGAGATGTTTGCTGTCCCATTGCTCCCATCGCCATGAATACAAATGCAGCCGCAACTGCCAGTTTCCACATTCACCGTCCTCCTGAGCTTCGAAATTGATCATACCCGTCGAAGCGCGAGTCCGTCTCATCCAGACTCAACCGAAGCTCCTGATATCTACTCCGCATCAGGCTCTCTGAATTCGCAGCCTTCAAAAAACCTGTCATGCCTCCAGTCATTCCAGCTGGAATCTCCTTTTTTCGATCCAGAATCCGTGCAATTGTATCGCTCGTGAGTTCGATTGCAAGGCCAAGAGGGCGTTTTCGCCAAAAAATGCCAGCGTTCGCAGCAGAAAAGCCGGGCAATTCGCTGCCGTCCCTCACATGGCCCGCCTTATCGAGAGCGCTCGTCGTCAATCTTTCCCGCACTTTGTTCCTCTCTCTGTTTCCACCACGTCTCCTTCCGTAAGTAGAGAGGTTTCCCTGTGAAGCAGCCCGGCTTCGGTCGAGTCAAGGATCGCCCAGGCCTCGAGTAGAATCAAATCCAACAAGGAGAAGCGCCCCGATGCCCTGTCAACGGCCTGATACAACATCAACGACAGCCTTGACCATAGCAGCTGCTCCGGGGCTAAATGCTAACTGCTGAATGCTAAACGCTCCCAAAATCGGTGTGCTTGCTCTCCAGGGCGATTTTGACGCCCACCGCCGCCGGCTCGAAGAGCTGGGCACCGCAGTTGTGCTCATAAAGAAGCCCGAGCAGCTGGACGAGATCGACGGCCTGGTAATCCCTGGAGGAGAATCGGGAACATTCTTGAAGTTGTTGGGAGAAGAAGGTTTCGAAAAGCTTAAGCACTTCGTAGGCTTGAAGCCAACCTTCGGCACCTGCGCTGGCGCAATTCTGTTGGCCACCGAAGTCGAAAACCCCAAGCAGTCCGGCCTGGGCGCAATCGACATGCGCATCCGCCGCAATGCTTACGGACGCCAGGTCGACAGCTCGATCCGCGAAGGCCAGCTTCTGCCGAGCTCACTGAACGACCGGCTGGGCTCAGCGCTCGAGATGGTTTTCATCCGGGCTCCCAAGATCGAGCGCGTCGGCCGAGGCGTTGAAGTCATCGCCACCGAGGGAAATGAACCCGTCGCCGTCCGGCAGGGAAGCGTGATGGCCGCAACCTTCCACCCCGAGTTATCCGAAGATACGCGGGTGCATCGGGCCTTTCTCCATCTTGTCTCGAACGGAACTAAGCCATAATCGAGAGGGCAAGATCAGTTTGGCCAAGCTCGAGAAGCCAATCTTGAGCGAGGGCTGAGCGCGGACGAGTCGCCAGGGATAGGTTGGGCGGCCTCGCAGCCGCCCTTCAGACTCAGCCGGGTGCCACAGTCGGGGGATGGTGGTTTTGAACGAATCCAGTTTTTTGCGGGTTCGCGGCGCGCCGCGCTGCGTGCCGGTGCGACCAGCCAGTCGGAGATCGTTCCAGGTCCGAGATGCAGATGCCGGGCGATCTTGCGCACCGACCAATGTATGTCTATCCGTAGAGTCCTTGTACCCGTTGGGCTCGACGGATAAGAGTGTGTGTCCCAGGCGGGCATCGCTTATACTGGGTTGGTATATGGCGCGAGATTCCCAAAAGACCTTTTACCTCGAAACCTTTGGCTGCCAGATGAATGTGCATGACTCGGAAAAGGTCATTGGCACGCTGGTGCATGAGGGGTACCGGCAGGTGGAGGCGGTGGAGCAGGCTGACTTGATTCTGTACAACACTTGCTCCATCCGGGATAAGGCGGAGCAGAAAGTCTTCCATCGGCTGGCGGACTACAAAAAGCTCGTGGCCCAGGGCAAGAAGTTTGGCGTGCTCGGCTGCGTGGCGCAGCAGGAAGGCGAAAAGATTTTCGAGCGCGCTCCGCATGTCTCACTGGTATGCGGATCAGCCAGCTATCGCAATCTACCGCAGATGTTAGTGCAACTCGAGGCAGGGAACTCCGGGATCCGGAAACCCGAAGCCGGAAGCCTGCTCCGCATCACTGGACTCGACGATCGGGAGACCGACGAGTGCTTCGAGACCGAGTTCACGGCGCGGACCAATCCCCATCGCGGATACATCACCATCATCGAAGGCTGCGACAAGTTCTGCGCCTACTGCGTCGTGCCGTTTACGCGCGGCAAGGAGCGCAGCCGCACTTCAGACTCGGTGCTCGCCGAAGCGCGGGCGATGGCCGATCTTGGCTACACGGAAATTCAACTGCTGGGGCAGAACGTGAATTCCTATAAAGATCCGGCAGGGAAGCGGTCTTTCGCCGAATTGCTGGCCGCGGTGGGCGAAGTGCCGGGGATTCGGAGAGTGCGCTTTACGACCTCGCACCCGCGCGATTTTGGGCGGGACATTGTCGCAGCGATCGAGGCGGTGCCTGCGCTGTGCGACCATGTGCACTTGCCGGTGCAGAGCGGGTCGGACCGGGTGCTGAATGCGATGCAGCGGCTCTACACGCGGGACCAGTATCTGGAACGCATTGCGTGGATGAAGGCGGCCAAGCGCGAGATCAGCGTCACCAGCGACGTGATCGTGGGCTTTCCCGGAGAAACGGAGGAAGACTTCGGGGAGACTTTATCGCTGCTCGATGAGGTTCGCTACGACTCGATGTTTACCTTCAAGTATTCGCCGCGGCCGAACACGCCGTCGCTGGCTTTAGAGGATGCCATTCCGGATGAGGAGAAGGCGCGCCGGCTGGAGGTGCTGATGGCTCGGCAGAAGGAAATACAGATCGCATTATACAAGCGATATATAGGGACGATATATGAGGTAATGGTTGAAGGAAGAAACGAAGCTCGCGGGCAGTGGATTGGGCGCACCTCGCAGAATAAGACTTTGAACTTTACCGCTCCCGAGTCGAGCGCGCCCAAGGTGGGAACTTATGTCCCGGTGAGGGCCACGGCCAGCTTTCCCAACAGTCTTTTGGGCGAAATGGTGGTATAAGAAGCAAAAGCGTCGCCGTGAAGGAGTGCTTATGGAAGTAGAGATGACCATCCGGGGTCTTTTGATGGATCCGGTGTCGAACATGCCGATCGTGATCCTTAAGGATGTGGCGGGGGAAAGTGTGTTGCCGATCTGGGTGGGGGTTTATGAGGCGAACGCGATTGCGCTGGAGATGGAAAAGGTGAGCACGCCGCGGCCGATGACGCACGATCTGATCAAGAACGTGTTGACTGGGCTGGAGACCCAGGTGCATAAGGTCGTGGTTACGGAGCTGCGCGAGGATACGTTTTATGCCGTGATCTGGCTGGAGCGCAGCGGCGAAGTGGTGAGCATCGACTCGCGGCCGTCGGATGCGCTGGCGCTGGCGCTGCGCGTGGATTGTCCGATCTTTGTGGATGAACTGGTGCTGAAGAACTCGAAGCAGGCGGCGAATGGGTCGGACCGCGTGACCGCCGAAGAATTGCGCAAGTATCTGGAAGGGCTGAACGACGAGGATCTGGGGAAGTACAAGATGTAGCCGGTTGCCAGCCGCCCGCCGCCTAGTAACGACCAAACCAAGCTAAGAGGGCCCACGGGCGTTGGTTTCCCATCACTTTACATAATATCTCTTATCGGACATTGCAGGAGGGGGTGCATCCCTCCCGCAAGCCGACTGCTACTGCTCCACAACCTGGGTTACCGAGGCCGTACTGCTGGAGATGTCGGAGTCCCACGGGTACGTCACGGTGACTGTGGTCGAGCCTACGGCCAGCGTCGAGGTGGTGAACGTGGCCTTGCCGTCGCTGATTTCCACACTCCCCAGCACGGTCTTCCCCGCGGTGAAGGTCACCGGGCCGGCGGGCGTGGCCGTCGGCGAGGTAATTGTTGCGGTGAAGGTTACGGACTGACCCTGGGTTGACCGGTTCGGGGATGCCGTGATTGCCGCCGCGCTCGTGGTTTGCCTTATCACCTGGTTCAGAATAGGGGACGCACTGCGCCCGTTGTTCGCGTCTCCCGTGTACACGGCGAACATCGGGTAGGCGTCGGCACTTAGGAGTGACCTGGTCAGGGTGGCTACACCGCTAGAGTTCAGCGCGGCTGTGCCTATGTAGAAGTCGCCCCAGTTGAAGTCCACTTTTCCGGTGGGGGTGGTTGAGCCGGAAGTCTTCACGGTTGCCGTCCAAGTTACTTTTTGCCCATAGATGGACGGATTCAGGCTGGAGGTGAGAGCTGTCCTGGTCGCGGACTGGCTGCTGGTATCAACCGCCTGCTGCAAGCTGGAAGAAGTGCTGCCGGAGAAATCGGCGTCGCCAAGGTAGGCGGCTGAAATGGCGAAGACGCCTGACTGCAGCGAGGAGGTCGTCAGAGAGGCGATGCCTCCGGTCATCGGAGCCGTACCGAGAACATACAGGCCGTTACTTTCGTTTTCTGTTTCGATCCAATAGAACGTAACGGTTTCCCCGTTGGGCGGAGTTCTCCAGGCCGAGCTCACGGTGGCTGTGAAGGTTATGGCTTGACCGTAGGTTGAGGGGTGGAGGGGCGAGGCAAGCGCGGTGGTAGTGGCCGACCTACTCACTGTCTGGGTAAGCGTCGTGGACGAACTCGAGGCAAAGCCCCCGCCTCCCGTGTATTCCGCGGTGACCGAGTTCGCGCGCACTGGCAGCGACGAAACGGCGATCGAGGCACGTCCATTCGTAACCGTGCCGCTCGCCACGACCGTCGAGCCATCGAACAGTAAGACAGTACCGGTTGGAGTGCCGGAACTGGCCCTCACCAGAGCTGTGAACGTCACTGCCTGCCCGTACACCGAAGAGCTCAGCGAGGATGTTAAGACTGTGGTTGTCGACTTCTCGGGGGATCCGCCATGATTCAGCAACACGTCTACCATGCCCGGATCGCGGCCCCCTGCCAGCACATCGAGCCTGCCTTCTCCCGTCAGATCACCGACAGCTACGGAGTCTGGGCCGGGGTATCCTGACTCGTAGGTCGCCGCCGTCTGGAAAGTTCCGTCGCCATTGCCCAGCAATAGGCCTATGGTGCCGCTGTTGCCGTTCGCCACCAGCAGGTCGGGCTTGCCATCGCCGTTTACATCCGCTACGGCTACCGAACTGGCGAAGTTCCCGCCTGAGTCGTAGGCCACCGCTGCCTGGAAGGTTCCATTGCCATTGCCAAGCAGCACGCCGACTGAGCCGGCTTGCGCGCAGCCGCTAATGATGTTGCATGGTAACGAGTTCGCGTTCACCACGACAAGGTCTGGTTTGCCGTCTCCGTTCACATCTGCCACGGCGATGGAATTGGAAAAAATTCCTCCCGAAGGGTAGATGACTGCTGGCAGAAAGGTTCCGTCGCCATTGCCCAGCAGAACGCCGACTGCGGCGCTCGAATAACAGTTGAGGGCACACTGGTACGCTACCGCGATGTCAAGCTTGCCGTCGCCGTTCAGATCAGCTACTGCGACCCAAGTAGCGCCCTGAAGGCCCGCACCCCCATAGGCAACCGGCGGCTGGAAAGTTCCATCGCCATTGCCCAGCAAGACACCAATGATTCCCGTCCCGGCGAAATTTTCATAGTTGGCTACCACGATGTCGAGCTTGCCGTCGCCGTTCACGTCCGCAACCGCTATCGAACTAGGGTAGTACCCGCCCGAGTCATAGAGCACCGGCGAACGGAAGGTGCCGTCACCGTTCCCCAGCAAGACGCCCACGGTGTTATTCGATCCATTCACCACTAACAGGTCGGGCTTGCCGTCGCCGTTCACATCGGCCACTGCGATCGAGGTGGGATCGACTCCGCCCGAATCATAGGTAACGACTGGCTGGAGGGTGCCATCGCCCTTGCCTAGCAGAACGCCAGCCGACCCATCGCCATCGCTCTCGCCACCTTGGTTTGCGACGACCACGTCCAGCTTGCCGTTGCCGCGCAGGTCGGCGACAGCGAGCGCAGTGGTTCCGGAGCCTGTGTAGGGCTGTCCACCCGAGCTGTACGCCACCACTGGCAGGAACGAAACGGACCCCACGGCCACGGCGATCGAGAAGAACTGGACGTTGGAAACGCCGCCGTGGCTGGGGTTGACCACTGTGACTGCGGCGGTGGACGCCGTGGCGATGTCGGATGCAAGGATAGCCGCGGTCAGTTGGGAGCTGCTCACAAAGGTCGTGGCTCGCGGACTGCCGTTCCAATTCACCACTGACTCCGGGACAAACCACGCGCCATCCACCGTCAGGCTGAAGGCAGGCCCGCCGGGCGCAGTGGCGTCGGGAACGAGCGGCTGATCAAGAAAGGGCACAGGATTCTGGGCTGCTGCCGTCGCGGCCGAAGCGATTAAAACGGAGAGGACGGCGATTAACAGAACTGAGGTGAGAGTGCGGGTGGTGGGGGTATGCTGGCTGGTCATGGGAGACCTCCTTGAGGTAAATCGAAAGCAGGGCCCTGACCTGCGTCCAAGTCGTGCTTATAAGGTTATTTCCTTGCGAGACCGTTCTGATCGACCTGATCTGGTCAATACCATCCTGAGGGCCCGACTTGCGGGGCGAGGAGGATGCAGCGCGAAGAAGATAAATATGGGCGCAGACTAGCATCGGCGGGAAGCCGAGTCAAACCCGAATTGCGTCACCGTCCCAATTGTGGCGCCGAATTGGCACTGAATTGTGGCGCGCATTTCCTATCATCTTGGCTGTTAAGAAAACGAAGGCGAAACTTCCCTGCTTGATCGCCGGACCCCGCTTGATGCCCCCCCGACGGTGAGGATGGGATTACGTCGAGGAGTTCGGGTGAAAGAACTAGATCCCTCGCTTCGCTCGGGATGACCCGTGTGGCTGCCTCGATGTCTCGGTGACGAAGACGATTTTGGGGTGGAACAACGTCCCGGCTACGCGGGTGGCGATGGCGATCAGGT
>Ga0302325_10011080_pt1 | contig 19452 bp, 21 predicted proteins | sample Palsa_T0_2_FD_201948 | JGI IMG/M metagenome (GOLD analysis project Ga0302325, IMG submission 201948) | Peat permafrost microbial communities from Stordalen Mire near Abisko, Sweden - Palsa_T0_2 | ecosystem: Environmental > Terrestrial > Soil > Palsa > Peat permafrost | place: Sweden: Abisko...
CTGCCAGGCACGGGGGGGGTTTTGGTCCCGTAAGTGCCCCCCCCCTGCCCCGCCCCCGCAAGCGGGAGAGGGGACAGCAAACACCTCAATCGTCGAGGCCGTCGGCCGCCGGCCGCACCGGGGCGCCGTTGTCGCCGCGCTTTCTGCGGGCGTGGCCGAAATAATGGGTGAGCACCGGCAGCGCGAGCGAGACCGTGAACACCCTTGTGAGGTGATGCGCGCCCACGAAGACGGGGTCGAGGTGTAGCGCCAGCGCGAGGATCATCATGGCGTCCACCGAGCCCGGCGCGTAGGCGACGATCAGGTCCGCGAGCGGCAGCTTCACGACCGCCGTCACGCCCGCGCCGATCGCCCCGGAAATCACCAGCGCGACCACGAAGGCCCCGAAGCCGGCGCCGAGATAGCTCAGCATCAGGCGGAACGGCGTCCCGGTGAAGCGCGCCCCGCTCACCGTGCCGAGCCCGACCATCGAGGCCATGGCCAGCGGGAACGGCATCGTCACGCTGACGAAGGCGCCGCCATGGAGCACGGCGGACAGCACCATCGGCCCGAAGATCAAGCCGCCGGGAAAACCGAGCCGCAGCAGCCCGAGCGCCGCGGCGAAGCAGCCGCCCACCAGCAGCGCGAACTGAAGCGGTGCGTCGGCGACACTTAGCGCGCCCGCCGGCAGCCGCGCCGGGCCGGCGATGCCGAACACCGACAACACCGCCGGCACGCCGATGGCGAGGATCACCACCCGCAGCGTCTGCACGATGGCGACGCCGCGCACGTCGCAGTTCTCCTGCTCGGCCGCCAGCGCCATGACCTGGCTCAGCCCGCCCGGCACGCCGGCAAAGATCGCGGTCATGGTATTCCAGCCGTGCACCCGGGTGAGATAGGTGACGGTGCCGAGCGTCACGGCGGCCATGGCGATGCACACCATGAACAGGCTGAATGGCCATGTCGCCATGCCCTTCACCGTCTCCGGCGTCACCACCCCGCCGATCGAGATGCCGAGGATGATGAAGAACGTGCGCGCCAGCTTGAGAGGCACATAGATGGGACGGCCCAGCAGTGCCGCCACGGCGGTGAACAGCATCGAGCCCGCGAGCCATCCGGCCGGAAATTTGGCCGCGTCGAGCGCAAAACCGCCGATTCCGCCGATCAGGAGGGATTCAACGAGGTTGCGAAATTTGAGGCGCGTCTCGGCGGCAGGCTGCATGCCCGGCGATCAATGCCGCGCCGCAGACCCGCCGTCAAATCCGGCCGGGAGCTTCGGCGCGCCGGGTACGGCGGAGATGGACAGCAAAGCCGACTTGTGTTGACCTTGTCCGCACGGCAGAGGCTGGATTTCACGAGGTTTTTCGAGGCCCGCCGGGGCGAAAGCGAAAAGCGCCATGCTGCAGGGTTGGTTCGTCATCGCGGTCGCGCTCGCCTATATCGGGCTGCTGTTCGGCATTGCGAGCTTTGGCGACCGGCTACGAAAGATCGGCGATGCGGCACGGCCGCGCCTGTGGATCTATCCGCTGTCGCTGGCGATCTATTGCACGTCGTGGACGTTCTTCGGGTCGGTGGGTTTGGCGACCCGCGACGGCTTCGATTTCCTCGCCATCTATATCGGCCCAGTGGTGATGATCGGCCTCGCCTTCCCCCTGATCATCCGCATCACCCGGCTGTCGAAGGCGCAGAACATCGTCTCCATCGCCGATTTCATCGCCGCGCGCTACGGCAAGCACCAGGGCGTCGCGGCGACGGTCGCCGTCATCGCCATCGTCGCGACGATCCCCTACATCGCCCTGCAGCTCAAGGCGATCTCGTCCTCGCTCGGCGCCATCGTGGTGCCGCTCGAGACCTTCGCGGGGCCGGTGCAGCCGATGCTCGGGGACCCGCCGCTGTTCGTGGCGCTGTCGCTCGCCGCCTTCGCGGTCCTGTTCGGCACCCGGCACATCGATGCCACCGAGCACCAGCATGGGCTGATGCTGGCCGTCGCGGTGGAATCGGTGGTCAAGCTCGTCGCCTTCGTGGCCGTCGGCGCCTTCGTCACCTTCGGGATGTTCGGCGGGCCGGTCGCCCTGTTCACACAGGCGCTGGCGCGGCCCGACACCGCCGCGGTGCTGACCTCGCAGACCAATTTCGGAATGATGGCGGCGATGACGCTGCTGTCGTTCTTCGCCGTCATCCTGCTGCCCCGCCAGTTCTACGTCACCGTGGTGGAGAACAAGAGCGAATCCGAAATCCGTCGCGCCGCCTGGCTGTTCCCGCTCTATCTCGTGATCATCAACCTGTTCGTGATGCCGGTGGCGCTCGCCGGCATGCTGACCTTCGCGCCGGGCACGGTGGACAGCGACATGTACGTGCTGGCGCTGCCGATCAAGGCCGGCTCGGAAATCCTTGCGCTCGTCGCCTTCATCGGCGGCCTGTCGGCGGCGGCGGCCATGGTGATCGTCGAGTCCTTGGCGCTCGCGATCATGGTGTCGAACGACATCGTGGTGCCGCTCGCGCTGCGGCGCCGCGACGCCACCAATGTCGGCACCCATCTCCTGACGGTGCGCCGCATCGCCATCTTCGCGGTGCTGCTGTTCGCCTACCTCTATTACCGCCTGGCCGGGGAGGCCCAGCTCGCCGCCATCGGGCTGATGGCGTTCGCTGCCGTCGCCCAGCTCGCGCCGGCGTTTTTCGGCGGACTGATCTGGCGTCGTGCGACTTCGCGCGGCGCGCTCGCAGGCATGATCGCCGGCATCCTGGTGTGGGCCTATGCGCTGCTGCTGCCGAGCCTCGCCGATGCCGGGGGCTGGGGCCTGCCGCTGGTCGCCGACGGGCCGTTCGGTATCGCGCTGCTGCGACCCCAGAGCTTGCTCGGCGTCGACCTGCCGCCGCTGGTGCACGGCATGCTGTGGAGCCTTTCGATCAACCTCCTCGCCTATGTCGCGGTATCGCTGAGCCGGCCGCCCGCCGCGATCGAACGCATGCAGGCCGACCTGTTCGTACCCCCCGGCCTCGACCCCGTGCCGAGCTTCCGCCTGTGGCGGTCGGCGGTGACGGTGGAGGAATTGACCGCGACTGTCGCGCGCTATCTCGGCGAGGAGCGCACCCGGGCCTCGCTCGAGGCGTTCGCCGTCACCCGGCACATGCACCTGCCAGCGTCGGCGCACGCCGATTTCGAACTGCTGCGCCACGCCGAGCGCCTGCTCGCCTCGGCGATCGGCGCCGCCTCGTCGCGTCTCGTGCTGTCGCTGCTGCTGCGCAAGCGCACGGTATCGACCAAGGCCGCCCTCAAGCTCCTCGACGACGCCAACGCCGCCATCCACTACAACCGCGAGATACTCCAGACCGCGCTCGACCACGTGCGCCAGGGCATCGCGGTGTTCGACAAGGACACCCATCTGATCTGCTGGAATCGGCAGTTCGGCGAAATCCTCGATCTGCCCGACCAGATGATGCGGGTCGGAATCGACCTCGCCGAAATCCTGCGCTTCAATGCAGCGCGCGGCGCCTTCGGCCCCGGCGACGCCGACGCGCTGGTGGCGGAGCGGCTGCCGCGCTATGTCGCCGACGTGCCGCCGTTCCGCGAGCGGTTTCCCGACCGCGGCCTCGTCATCGAAGTCCGGGTCGGTCCGATGCCGGACGGCGGCATGGTGACGACGCTCACCGACATCACGTCGAGCGTCGCGGCCGCCGAGGCGCTTGAACGCGCCAATGAGGGCCTCGAACGGCGCGTGCGGGAGCGCACCCGCGAGCTCGAACACCTCAATACGGAACTGGCCGATGCGAAATCCGCCGCCGAGACCGCCAATATCTCGAAGACGCGGTTTCTCGCCGCGGCGAGCCACGACATCCTTCAGCCGCTCAACGCCGCGCGGCTCTACGTGACCAGCCTGGTGGAACGCCGGGGCAGCGGCGAGGAAGCGCGCCTGATCGGCAATGTCGACGCTTCGCTGGAGGCGGTGGAGGACATCATCGCCGCCCTGCTCGAGATATCGCGGCTCGACGCGGGCGCCATGAACGCCGACATCTCCGCGTTCCGGATCGACGACGTGCTGGCGCCGCTCGAACTCGACTTCGCGCCGCTTGCCCATGCCAAGAGCATCGATCTCGTCTTCGTCGCGTGCTCGCTGACGGTGCGGTCGGACCGCCGGCTGCTGCGCCGGCTGCTGCAGAACCTCGTCTCCAACGCCATCAAATACACCCGCACCGGGCGCGTGCTGGTGGGGTGCCGGCGCTGCGGCGCCAGTCTGCGCATCGACGTGCTCGACACCGGCATCGGCATCCCGCCGCACCAGCAGCGCGCGGTGTTCTTCGAGTTTCACCGGCTCGAGCAGGGGGCGAAGGAGGCCCCCGGCCTGGGCCTCGGCCTGTCGATCGTCGAGCGCATCGCCCGCGTCCTCGACCACCCGCTCCGCCTCGTCTCCGAGGCCGGCCGCGGCTCGCATTTCTCCGTCGAAGTGCCGGTGGCGCCGGCAACGCCGTACCGCGCGCTCGCCCCGGAAACGCGGCTCGACCGCGGGCGGATCGGGGAAACCGTGCTCTGCCTCGACAACGACCCGAACATCCTCGACGGCATGACGGCGCTGCTGCGGGGCTGGGGCTGCGAGGTGCTGGCGGCGGCCGATCTCGCCGGCGCCGTCGCGGCGATGCGCGCCGGCTCCAAGACCCCGAACGGACTCCTGGTCGACTACCACCTCGATCGCAGCAACGGTCTCGATGCCATCATCGAGCTGCGCCGGCAGTTCGACCCGGACATGCCGGCTGCGCTGATCACCGCCGACCGCTCCCCGGAGGTCCGCGAGGCCGCCCACGCCGCAGGCATCGCCGTGCTCAACAAGCCGCTCAAGCCGGCGGCGCTGCGCGCGGTGATGTCGCAATGGGCCGCCCGCAGGCTGGCCGCGGCGGAGTGATCGAGTAGCCCGCATTGAGCAAGGCGAAATGCGGGAGAGGCCCCCGGATTTCGTTGGCAAGCGAAATCCGGGCTAGGTGCTGGATCGCCCGGTCGAGCCGGGGATGACAGTCGAATTGTGAGTCAACCAAAACCCAAAACGGTCAATGCGTGATCGGCGGCATCTGCGTCCACTGGCCCACTTCGATCTTGGAGGCCACGATCACCGCCTGGGTGCGGCTTTCCACGCCGAGCTTCTGCAGGATCGCCGAGACATGCGCCTTGACGGTCGCCTCGGAGACGCCGAGCTCATAGGCGATCTGCTTGTTGAGCAGGCCTTCGGACAGCATCATGAGGACGCGCACCTGCTGCGGCGTCAGCGAGGCGAGCCGCGCCAGCATCGCCGAGCTGTCGTCGTCGCCCTTGGCGGCGAGGTCGATGTCGGGCGGCGTCCAGATGCCGCCCTTGAGCACCACCTCGATCGCCTTGCGGATCTGGTCGATGCCCAAAGTCTTGGGGATGAACCCGGACGCGCCGAAATCCATGCAGCGGCGGATCACGGCCGGATCGTCGTTCGCCGACACCACCACCACGGGAACGCTCGGATATTGCGCACGCATGAACATCAGGCCGGAGAATCCGCGAACCCCCGGCATGCTGAGGTCCAGCAGGACGAGATCGATGTCGTTGGTGCGGTCGAGCAGCTTGGAAATGTCGTCGAAGCAGCCGGCCTCGGCGATGTCCTCGCGCCCGAACAGGCCGGTCACCGCCTCGCGAAGCGCGCCTCGGAACAACGGATGGTCATCGGCGATCACAAGCCGGTACGGTGCTGATGCACTCACGCTGAAGCGCTCATTCGGGAGCCCTGACTGGTTCGGGGCGGGGGCGTGTGATTATGACCATATTCTGACCGCCTGTCTGCCGATGCAAGAGGCACCGCCTGCATTTGGATTGAGCGATCGTTTCAACACACTCACCGCCCGTCGAGACCGTCCCCATTTCCGGCGGTATCGCGACGGGGTGGGCTGCTTTACGGCGCTACCGTGTTACCGGGGCCACACCTTTGGCACGTCGCATGCAATGCATTTGGTGCAAGCGAAAGACATCGGGGGATGCCCGCGGGGTGGGCGCTTCGTGATGTTGGTGCGGCCGGGGCGGCCCAGCGTCGTCTCGGATCTCTGGAAAGGATCCGAACATGCTTCACGACGCAAGAAATCTTCGTCGCGCGACGGCCAGGGTGATCCGGAACCAGCCCGGTCTCGCGGCCCTGCCGCGCACCATGGCGGTGCTGCTGTCCGCGTGGCTCGTCTATTTCTTCGCCATCAACCTGTTCGTGCAACAGCTCAATGCGATCACGGTGCCGTATTTCGAGGCTCCGCTGGGTGCCTATCTGGTGGTGCTGGGGTCGGCGCTGGTATTCGCGGCCGCGGTCTACCTGCTGACAAGGGCATTCGCCTCGAACGGTAATCCAGCACGATAGCGAAGCTTCTCCGCCATTCCATTGATGGCGGCGGCGTGATCCGGCGCCCGAGGTCACGGCAGTGAGTGCCGGCTGCCCACGAATGAAAGCACGACGTCCCGGCGATGCGGTCGGGCGCGGTGCTCTGCTACGTAGATACCCTGCCACGTCCCCAGGGCGAGCTTGCCTCGGATCACCGGCACGTGGATCGAGACGCCGGTCAGCATGGTCCTGACATGGGCCGGCATATCATCGGGGCCTTCGGTGTCATGCACCCAGCCGGCGCCCTCCGGCGCGACGGCCCGGAGCGCGGTGCGCAGGTCGGTCTGCACATCGGGGTCGGCATTTTCCTGGATCACCAGCGACGCGGAGGTGTGGCGGATGTACGCCAGGAGCACGCCGTCGCCGGCGCCTGCCATGCGCACGAACGCAGCCACGTCACCGGTGATATCGACGAAGCCCTCCCCCGGCGTTTCCACCGCGAGCGTCGCGGTGGCGACCAGCTCGGCGCCGCTGCGCGAGATCGCGGACAGGCGGGGCATCGAGCCGAGCGCCCTCAACCCCTTCTCTGGACGTCGTGCTGGATGGTCGTCATCAGTTCGACGAGGCGATGCCACAGCCGCTCCATCACATCCATGACGCGATCGACTTCGGCCTTGTCCCGCGGCCGCACGTCCGGCTCCGCCGGAACCAGGGCGGGCGGACGCGGTGGCGCGGCTTCGGACGACGACCCCGGCTGCGGCGGCGCCGACGCGACCGGCGGAATCGCCGGCGCGGCAGGCGGGCTCGATTGCGGCGGTGCCGCGGCTTGCGGCGGAACGGTGGGAGCCGGCGCGGCGGGCGCAGCCGGCGCCGGCGGTTCGGCTTGTGGAGCGGGAAGCGGCAGGCCGTGATCGAGCAGCGCATTCTTCAACAGCGCGCTTTCGCGCTGCAGCCGCCCCATCTCGCTCTCCAGGGCGGCACGCTCCTCCGGCGCCAGCGTGCAGGTCCAGCCCGCCTCGCGCTGCCGGCAGGTGGCGACCTCGCCGGTGCGCAGGTCGAGACGCAGATATCCGTCATCGATTTTGTGGAAGGTGAAGCGCGCGTCGGAAAGATCGTGCGACGGTTCCTGGGCGCGCAGCAGCACGACCTGGGCAGTGCACACCACCACCACGATGAACGCCATCATCCGGCCCATCATGCCCCCCTTTGCTCGGTCTGCTACGCTGCGACTAAAGATCGCGTTTGCGGCAACGCCGTGGCTGAACCCACGAATTGTCGATTCGGGGTCGCATCATGGTACCGTCACCGATGGCGTCCCGTCGTCCCTTCGCGGCCTGCGAAACAGCTCGATTATCCTTTCGTATCAGACGGTTGCTGCAGGCGCACAGATTGTTGACTCGGCTCCCCCCAGTCAGTATGGTCCGCGCGGCCTTAAAGGGGGGCGGTTACCGGATCAAGCGCGCGGATGGCGTGAATATGCCCGACAACGCGCACGACGAACCAGGCAACCAATCCAGCGAAGAGGCTGCTCTTTCCGCGAGACTGCGGCGTCTCGGCGATGAGCTCGGCCATGACCGGCCGGGCCGCTCGCCGCGGGCGGAGGGACCACCGCCGGGGTCCGTTGGCTCGGGCATGGCGCGTGGAATCCGGCTCTCGACCGAGCTGGTGGCCGGCGTTCTCGTCGGCGCGGGCATCGGCTGGGGGCTCGACCGCTGGCTCGGCATCTCGCCGTGGGGGCTGATAGTGTTCTTGTTGCTCGGTTTCGCCGCCGGCGTGCTCAATGTGGTGCGGGCGGCGGGCGTTCCACCCGGCGACAACTGACGACGAGTGGTGCGACCCGAACGGATGGCCCCCATCCGTTTTCACAACGAGGACCGTTGCGGTCATGGCCGACCCGATCCACCAGTTCCAGATCGTACCGCTGCTGCCGCTGGGCAAGGTCGGCGATCACGACCTGGCATTCACCAATTCCGGCCTCTACATGGTGGTGGCCGTCGGCATCACGGCCGCATTGATGCTGGGTGCGACCGCGTCGCGCAGCGTCGTGCCCGGCCGCATCCAATCGATCGCCGAGCTCGCCTACGAGTTCGTCGCCGACACCATACGCAACACCATCGGCGAGGGCGGGATGAAGTTCTTCCCGCTGGTGTTCTCGCTGTTCATGTTCATCCTGGTATCCAACGTGGTCGGGCTCATTCCCTACCAGTTCACGGTGATGAGCCACATCGTCGTCACCGCGGCGCTGGCGCTGCTGGTGTTCTTCACCGTCATCATCTACGGCTTCTGGAAGAACGGGCTGCACTTCCTCAACCTGTTCGTGCCCAAGGGCATCCCGATCTACATCCTGCCGCTGATCGTGTTCATCGAAGTGCTGTCGTTCCTGTCGCGGCCGATCTCCCACAGCGTGCGCCTGTTCGCCAACATGCTGGCCGGCCATATCACGCTGTTCGTGTTCGCCAGCTTCGTCACCATGCTCGGCGGGCTCGGCGTCCTCGGCTGGTTCGGCGCGACGCTGCCGCTCGCGCTGACGGTGGCGCTGGTCGGGCTGGAACTGCTGGTCGCGTTCTTGCAGGCCTATGTCTTCACCATCCTCACCTGCATCTATCTCAACGATGCGCTTCACCCCGGCCATTAGGGTCCGGCCTTCACCGCCTCACGCACAAAGGAGCTTCAAAATGGATCCCGTGGCCGCCAAATATATCGGCGCCGGCATTGCATGCATCGGCATGGGTGGCGCAGGCGTCGGCGTCGGCACCATCTTCGGCAATTACCTCGCCGCGGCGCTGCGCAATCCGTCCGCCGCGCAAGGCCAGTTCGGCAACCTCATCTTCGGCTTCGCGGTGACCGAAGCGCTCGGCATCTTCTCGCTGCTGATCGCGCTGCTGTTGCTGTTCGCCCTGTGACAACCCGCGAGGCCGGCGCGCCGCTTCGCGCGGCACACGGCCCGCGCTCCCGGAGCCGGCAATGGCGGACGAACATTCGGCAATGACGGAGGCGACGCCTTCTTCCGAGCACGGCGGGGGATTCCCGCCGTTCCAGAAGGAGACCTTCACCTCGCAGCTGTTCTGGCTGGTGATCTGCTTCGTCGCGCTCTACATCATGGTGTCCAAGCTCATCCTGCCGCGGATGGGCACGATCATCGCCGAGCGGCGCGACCGCATCGCCGGCGATCTCGCCGAGGCCGGGCGGATGAAGGACCAGGCGGACAGCGCGGTCGCGGCCTACGAAAAGGCGCTGGCCGACGCCCGCGCCCGGGCCCAGGCGATCGCGGCGGAGACCCGCGACAAGCTCAACGCCGCAGCCGAGGCGAACCGCAAGGACCTCGAATCCAAACTGCACGGCAAGCTCGCCGAGGCCGAGAAAAGCATAGCGGCGACCAAGTCCGCCGCCATGACGAACGTGCGCAGCATCGCCCACGAGGCCGCGACCGCCATCGTCACCCGCCTGATCGGCATAACCCCGTCGCCGGACGCGGTCACGAGCGCGGTCGAAGACGCCATCAAGCGCTGAAGGGACGGCCATGTTCGATGATCCCGAATTCTGGGTCGCGTTCGCCTTCGCGATCTTCATAGGCATTCTGATCAAGTTCGGCGTGCCGAAGATGGCGTTTTCCGCGCTCGACGCGCGCAGCGACCGCATCAGGCAGGCGCTCGACGAAGCCCAGCGCCTGCGGTCCGAGGCGCAGGCGGTGCTGGTGCAATATCAGAAGAAACGCGAAGAGGCCGAGAAGGAAGCCCAGGGGATCATCGAAGGCGCGCGGGCCGAGGCGGAACGTGTCGCCGGCGAAGCCAAGGGTAAGGTCGAAGAGTTCATTGCCCGCCGCACCAAGATGGCCGAGTCCAAGATCGCCCAGGCCGAGGCCCAGGCGCTCGCCGACGTGCGCGCCGCCGCCGCCGATGCCGCCGTGGCCGCCGCCGAGAAGATCCTGGTGCAGACCACCCATGGCGCCGCGGCCGAAAGCCTGATCGCGAAGGGCATCAGCGACGTGAAGGCGAAGCTGAACTGAGGCGGGCGGGCGGCAGAGTCGTCCGGTCGATCACGCGCGATGCCGCATGCGGTTTGGCTATCGGAGTATCTCGACCAGCAATACCCACGCATGCCAGACGCCGGCCGCGAGCGAGATGATTATGCCTGCGGCGATCCAATAGAGGCCGGCGTCCGAGCCGTACAAAAGCAGCGCGCCGGCGACCAGGAACGGAAGGCTCGAAGCCACGCCGACGCCCGCGCGCGCATACTGTTTCGCGCTCGAAACGGCCGCTATGACGTTCCACGAGCGCAATTGGATGGCCGACGACACCAGGAACGTCGCCAATCCGATCGTCAGCACCTCCGCCCCGAACAGCTTGGCCGGCTGGTTCGGCACCAGTCCGATGCTCGCCAGAACGAAGGCGGCCACAAGTATGACGAGGCCTTCGGCGGCGCGCCCCGGCAATTGGGAGAAGGAAAGAATACGCGCGAGGTTGATCGATATCGCGACGACCAGAAGTCCGGTCAGCGCCGCCGCCGCCCCGACCTCGGCAACGAAGAAATTTGCCCAGTCGGCACTCGGTGGATTCATCCCCTCCTCCAAGCATGCGGCATGTCAGCGGCTACTCAGGTCGGGGTAACGCGCCCTACTTCGCGCGCGCGGCTTTCGGCTTGGGCGCCGGTTTCGGCTTCTCCGCCGGCTTGAGGCCGTCAGGGTCGAAGCCGATATAAATCACGTAGGCGTCAAGCTCTTCCTGCGGCGGCACCGGCACCGTCATTTCCTCTTCGATGTGCGTGAAGGGGACGTTGAGCTGGGTGCTCGGAACCGCGACGTTGAGGACGAACAGCTTGGTCCAGAGGACCTTGGGTTCGATGCCCTCGCGCACCAGCGCATAGCGCAGCGGCACGGTGAGTGTTCCCGGCCCGCCCGCGGGGCCGACCACGACCCGGCCCTGGACCCCGACTCGCATCGTCACCATGTCGCCGCGGACATCGCATTCCCGCGCCGTCTTCACGAAGCTCGCCTGGTATTTCAGGCTGAGCGCCGGGTTATCGGCCTTGGAATCGTTGACGGTGAGGGTCGCCGCCCCCTGGCGGTAATCGACCTTCGGGCAATCGAAATCGACCGATGCCTGGGTCGGGCTCGGCGCCGCCGCGAGGGTCTCGTCCGGGTTGCCCATGAACCATTGCTTGGCCCGGGCGCCGAACGAGGTGCTCGGTGCCGCACTGGCCGTCGCCGTCGGAGGGGGAGAGGCCGGAGCGGGCGAGGCCGGAGGCGGCGAAGCTGGGGGCTGTGACGGTTGCGGCGGCGGGGGTGCCGCGGCCGTACCGGCGACCGCTGCCGGCGCCTGCGGCGGCGGCGATTGCGAACCGGTCAAGCCGGTCAACGACGAGCAGCCGGCGAATGCCGTCAGCGCGATCAGGCCGGCAATGGTTCTCCGCAAGCTGCGTCACTCCCTGCCGAGTCCGGCTTCCGGTCGCCCCCGGAACAGCCCAGCCCCCGAATAAGCCAATCATTATAGCAGTATGACCGTGGCGGTCCAAAGGCGTTTGGATGCGACCTCATGCCTCGACCGGCCGGTTGGGCCGGATATGGGGCGGCTCGTCCTTGATCCGCGCATAGAGCAGATGGTCCTGCCACACGCCGTTGATGCAGAGGTATTGCCGCGCATAGCCCTCGCGCTGGAAGCCCGATTTCTCCAGCAGGCCGATCGAGGCCGCATTGGTCGGAATGCAGGCGGCTTCCAGCCGATGCAGGCGAAGCGTGATGAAGCTGAACGGGATGATGGCGCGCAGCGCAGCGCTCATGATCCCGCTGCGGGCATACGGTTCGCCGACCCAGTAGCCGATGCTGCCGGCCTGGGCGACGCCGCGGCGGATGTTGGCGAGCGTGATGCCGCCGACCAGCACGCCTTCCGGCTTGAGGGCGATGAAAAGCGAATACGACTGGTCGGCACGCTGGTCCTCGGCATACCGCTTGAGCCGGCGGCGGAACGCACTGCGGGTGAGATCGTCGGCGGGCCAGATCGGCTCCCACGGCTTGAGGAAGTCGCGGCTGCGCTCGCGCAACGCGGCCCATTCGGCGTAGTCGGATATTTGCGGCTGACGCAGTACCACGCGATCGCCGTCGATCACGGGCATCGTCTCGGGGAATGTGGTGTTGCGGAAGAAAGCCATGACACGCGGGAGGTGGCCGGCCGAGGGCCGAGGGTGGATTAAGCAGCCTTTTGAGTGAGACTTTCGGCAATTGCGGCGGCGCTTTCAAGCCCGGACGGGCCGAGGGCGGCCACCGCCGGCTTGGAGCGGGCGATCAGGGCGCGGCCGGCCGCGCGGGTGGTTTCGACGGTCACCGCGTCCACCTTGGCGACGATCTCCTGGATCGGGATCGGGCGGCCATAGACGAAGATCTGGCGGGCCAGTTGCTCGGCACGCGCGCCCGAGCTTTCCAGCGCCATCAGCAATCCGACCTTCATCTGCGCCTTGGCGCGGGCGACTTCCTCCTCGCTGATGGTTTCCGCGGCGGCCGCGATCTCGTCCACGACCACGCGCATCAGTTCCGGCGCGTCGATCGCATCGGTGCCGGCATAGAGGCCGAACATCCCGGTATCGGCATAGGTCGAGTGGAACGCATAGATCGAATAGCACAACCCGCGCTGTTCCCGGACTTCCTGGAACAGGCGCGACGACATTCCGCCGCCCAGCACGTTGGTGAAGACCTGCAGGCTGAAGATCGAGGGATCGCGCTGCGGCACGCCCTCCAGCCCCAGCGCGATGTGGACCTGCTCGAGATCGCGCTGCTCGATGTAGGCCCCGCCGGAGAATCGCGCCGCCGTGGGCGCCCCCGCCGCCGGGCCGATGAACTTGGAAAACCGCTTCTCGGCCTCGGCGACGACGGCTTCGTGGTCGACCGCACCGGCCGCCGCCACCACCATGGCGGGTGCGCGGTAGTTGCGGGTGAGATAGCCGCGCAGCCGCTTGGCGTCGAACGAGCGCACCGTCGCAGGGGTACCGAGGATCGAGCGGCCGACCGGCTGGCCGGCGAACGCGGTCGCCTGCAGGTGCTCGAACACGAGATCGTCGGGGGTGTCTTCCACCGCACCGATCTCCTGGACGATGACGTTCTTTTCACGGGTGATCTCGCCCGGATCGAAGCTCGGATTCGACAGGATGTCGGAAAGCACGTCGAGCCCCAGCGCGATGTCGGTCCTGAGCACCCGGGCGTAATACGCCGTCATCTCGACGCCGGTGCCGGCGTTGAGGTCGCCGCCGACCGCCTCGATCTCCTCGGCGATCTGGCGGGCGGTGCGGCGCGCCGTACCCTTGAAGGCCATGTGCTCGAGGAAATGCGAGATGCCGTGCTCGTCGGCCGCCTCGTAACGGCTGCCGCACCCAACCCACACCCCCAGCGATGCGGTCTGCAGATGCGGCATCGCATCGGTGATCACGGCCAATCCGGACGGGATGCGGGTGACTTCGACACTCATGCGGCAACTCCTTCGCGCGCGGCGCGGCTGTGGGCGAGAATATGGGCTTCGACGGCCGCCTGGTCGGCGGGCAGGACGGTCGATCGCTCGGCCTTGCCCTCCAGTCCGGCAAGCCAGCCCGGCAAGGCCGGGCGGACGCCGCAGGCGGCCTCGACGGCATCGGGAAATTTCGCGGGATGGGCGGTCGACAGCACCACCATCGGGATCGCGGGGTCGCGTTCGCGGCTTTCCTTCTCGGCGACGGCGAGGGCGACGGCGGTATGGGGGTCGATCAGGTAGCCGGTCTCGCGCAGCGTGGTGCGGATCGCCGCCGCGGTCTCGTCTTCCAGCGCGCGATCGGCCGTGAACAGGGCGCGCATCTCGCCCAGCGCGTGCTCGGGAACGGTGAACCGGTGCGACTGCGCCAGCGACGCCATCGCGCCGCGCACCGGCTGCGGATCGCGCCGGCAGGCGTCGAACAGGAGCCGTTCGAAATTGGAAGACACCTGGATATCCATCGAGGGCGAGGTCGTGGCCACGACGTCGCGGACTTCGTAGGCGCCGCACGACAGCGTGCGCGCCAGGATATCGTTGACATTGGTGGCGATGGTGAGCCGCTCGACCGGCAGGCCCATGCGTGCGGCCACATAGCCGGAGAACACGTCGCCGAAATTCCCGGTCGGGACGGTGAAGGCGACCTTGCGGTGCGGCGCCCCGAGCGCGACCGCGGCGACGAAATAGTAGACCACTTGGGCGACGATGCGGGCGAAGTTGATCGAGTTGACCCCGGTGAGCCCGACGCGGTCGCGGAAGGCGGCATGGTTGAACATCGCCTTCACCAGCGCCTGGCAGTCGTCGAAGGTGCCTTCGATGGCCAGCGCATGGATGTTGGGTTCGGCCGCCGTGGTCATCATGCGCCGCTGTACGGGGGAGACGCGGCCATTGGGAAACAGCACGACGACATCGCACCGGGAACGGCCGCGAAAGGCCTCGACCGCCGCGCCGCCGGTGTCGCCGGAGGTGGCGACCACGATGGTGGTGCGCTCCCCGCGCTGCGCCAGCGCGTAGTCCATCAGGCGGGCGAGGAGCTGCATCGCCAGATCCTTGAAGGCGAGCGTCGGCCCGTGAAACAATTCGAGCACGAAACTGTTCGGCCCGAGCTGGACCAGGGGAACCACCGCCGGATGACGGAACGCGTCATAGGCTTCCCGCGCCATCCGTGCGAGCTCGGCCACCGCGATGGTGCCTGCGACGAACGGCGCGATCACATCGCAGGCCACCTCGGCATAGGAGCGGCCGGCGAACCCCGCGATCTGCGTGCGGCCGAGCGCCGGCCACGCCTGCGGCACGTAGAGGCCGCCATCGCGGGCGAGCCCGGCGAGGGTCACGTCGATGAAGCCGAGCGCCGGGGCCTCGCCGCGGGTCGAGATGTACTGCACGAACCTTCCCTAACAACGGATTCGATACGCGCCGCCGGGATGCGGTCGCATGCCCGGCTCGCGCACAAGCCGTTGATTTCCCGGAATTCCCAGGCGGCCGGCGGAACGCCGCCGTTGCCGTAGAATAGTGGCTTGCACAGTCCGGCACAAGGAATGCGAGGCGTGGAGGGCATGAGCCGCATGTCGCTTCGCACATAAGGGCGACCTGCCTGCCCGCAAGCAATTGATCTACAATATTTTTCTTAGCCGGTCGGCGAGACGGTGCCGCAGCCACGGAACAACGGCTCTTACTTTGCATGGGGTTGTTTTCAAGTTTTTTGCGCCGCGGGCGAGATTGGCGTGGGGGTGATCGTTCTCCCCTCCCTTAATCCCGCCCCCGCCAGCGCCCGAACATCCAGGCCGTGTAGACCCCGACCAGCACCGCGGCGAGGCCGAGCCAGGTCAGCGCGTATTGCAAATGGTTGTTGGGCAGGCTCGGCTGCACGCGGCCGGGGTGGGGGAGCCCGCCTGATGGCACCGGGATTTCCATCTCCACGTAGAAGGGCGCGGCATCGGCGACGTCCTTGGCTGCCGCCATGGCCGCGGAATCGCGGCTGAACCAGATGTTGCGCACGGGATCGCCGGCCGGCGTGAACAGGCCGGGGGGTTCCGGCCAGCGCAGCACGCCGGTGATTTCGATCGGCCCGGAGACCGCGCCGGCGCGGCGGGTCGCCGCATCCTGCCGGCCCTCCGGCACGAAGCCGCGGTTCACCATGACGATGTGGCCGTCGCCGAGGCGTGCCGGCGTGAACACCCAATAGCCGGGGCCGCCGGTGTCGGCGCGCATGCTCGATCCGGTGGTGTAGACCAGGGCTTCCTTGTCGTTGAGGAATTGCGCCGCGAAGTCGACGCGGAGGAACTCGTCGCGGCCGGCCTCGAGCCGGCCCCATTCGGCCGGCGGCGGCAGCGCGACCGCGTTGGCCGCGAGGCGCTGCTCGAGGGTCGAGATCAGCGCCTCCTTCCAGTTCTTGCGCTCGAGCTGCCAGAGCCCGAGCGCGACGAGGATCGCCAACGCGACCGCGGTCATGAGGCTCGCCACCAGCACGCCGCGCCCCGCCGGACCGGCCGCCGGGTTCGACGGCGCCCCGGGCGCCGAACGAGGCCGGGCGGCGTCCATGGTCATGAACCCGGCTTGCGCTCGAGCCGGCCTTCGGCGGCGTGATGATGAAATTGCAGCGCGATCATCAGGCCTTTCATCGGCCGCAGCGGCCCGATGGTGGTGAGGAGGATCAGCGGCAGCCACAGCAGCGCGTGAACCCAGAACGGCGGCTGATAGAGCGCCTCGACGATGAGCGCGGCGCCGACCACCACGAAGCCGGCGAAGAACATGATGAACACCGCCGGCCCGTCGCCGGCATCGATGAAGGAATAGTCGAGGCCGCACACGTCGCAACGGGGCGGCAGGCTGAGGAACCCGTTGAACAGCTTGCCCTTGCCGCAGCGCGGGCACCGGCACATCAGCCCGGCGACCAGGGGGGAGACCGGTGGATAGGCGCGTTCGTCCGACATTGCGGCCTCATGCTCATGCGCCCCGCCCGGATACCAAGTCGACGCGGTCGAAAGGGGCTCCCCGCCCCCCGACCCGCGCCTGCATCAGGGGCCTACGACCGCGGCGTGGTTCGCGCCACCGCCCCAGACGTAGATGCAGGCGAACAGGAACAGCCACACCACGTCGACGAAGTGCCAGTACCAGGCCGCGAATTCGAAGCCGAGATGCTGGGTCGGGCTGAATTGCCCGGCATAGGCGCGGATCAGGCACACGATCAGGAAGATCGAGCCGATGATGACGTGGAAGCCGTGAAAGCCGGTCGCCATGAAGAAGGTGGCGCCGTAGATGTTGCCGGCATAATGGAACTCGGCATGGCTGTACTCGAAGGCCTGGATGCAGGTGAAGGAAATGCCGAGCGCTATGGTGAGGATCAGACCGAGCTTGAGGCCCTTGCGATCGCCGTGCAGCAGGGCGTGGTGCGCCCAGGTGACGGTGGTGCCCGAGGTCAGGAGGATCAGCGTATTGAGCAGCGGCAGGTGCCAGGGATTGAAGGTCTCGATCCCCTTGGGCGGCCACACCCCGCCGATCAGCTGATCGCGCTCGACCTGGTGGATGTCGGTCGGGAACAGCGCGACGTCGAAATAGGCCCAGAACCACGCCACGAAGAACATCACTTCGGAGGCGATGAAGAGGATCATCCCGTACCGATGGGAGATCTGGACGACGCGGGTGTGGAAGCCGCCGTGCTCCGCCTCGTTGATCACGTCGCGCCACCATGACAGCATGGTGTAGAGCACGCCGATGGCGCCGGCCCCGAACAAGTAGGGCGCGGCCCCGAACGAGTGATGCATCCACCCGATTGCGCCGACCGCCATGATGAAGGCCGAGGTCGCGCCGATCGCCGGCCATGGGCTCGGATCGACCAGGTGGTAGTCGTGATGCTTGACATGCGCGTCGGCCATCGTCGTCTCCATCTTCAGTTCCGGTACGGCAGCAAACTGCGCCGCCCCACCCCTAATTGCTCGAGCCATGATCTGGTCCGAAAAGTCTGCAACTTTTCGGGATCATGCCTTAGTTGCTCGAGCATGATCTGGTCCGAAAAAGTCTGCAACTTTTCGGGATCATACCCTAGATTTTCTTCCCCGCCCCGGCCGGGGCACCGTCCGCCACGCCCGCCTTCGGCTCCCGCACGGGATAGAACGTGTAGGAGAGCGTGATGGTGTTGAGATCGTCCTGCTCGGAATCCTTGGCGAGTTCGGGATCGACATAGAAGACGACCGCCATCTCCCGCGTCTCGCCGGGCGCAAGCCGCTGCTCGCTGAAGCAGAAGCAGTTGATCTTGTCGAAATAGCCGCCGATCGTGGGCGGCGCCACGTTGTAGGCTGCCTGTCCGGTGATCTCGCGAGCGGTCAGGTTGGTGACGGTGTAATAGATCGTCACCACTTCGCCGAGCCGCACGTCGATCGACCTCCGCTCCGGCTCGAACCGCCATGGCAGGCCGGCGCCGACATTGGCATCGAACCGAACCGTGACCTTCCGATCGGAAACTTGTGTCGGCGCCACATGGGAGACCAGCGGGGTGCCGCCGAACCCGGTGGTGCGGCAGAACCAACTGTAGAGTGGGACCGCCGCATAGGACATGCCGACCATGACGGCCACGAACGCGCCGCACGCGGCGGCGAGCAAAACGTCGCGCTTGCCCACCGGGCTTGGACGAGGACGAGGGTCGGACGGGTTCATGGCTTCACTCGCGTTCACAGCGGCCGGCGCAGCACGCCGGGGCCGAGCTTGACGATGGTGACGACGTAGAACAGCGCCACCAGCACGCCGAGGGCGAGTGCGATGGCGATCGACCGGTGACGGCGACGGCGTTTCTGCTCCTCGGTGAGGACGATGCCGTCTTCGCCGCCGTTGTCTTCCATGCCGTCATCTCGCCCGCTCACAACAGGCCGTGGCCGGGAGCGCCCAGCCGGTCATCGATCAAAAGGACTGCGAACAGCAGGAAGAGGTAAAGAATGGAAAGGCCGAACAGCCGCTTGGCGGCGCGGTCGCCCGCCGGAGTGTCGCCGAAGCGGCGAAGCTGCATGGCGAGGTGCGCCACCATCGCACCCGCCGCCACGGCGGTGATGCCGTAGATCGGGCCGGCATAGCCGAACAGCCAGGGCGAGGCGCCGATCGGGGCCAACACCAGCGCGTAGATCAGGATCTGGCGCCGCGTCTCGTCAGGACCTGCGACCACCGGCAGCATCGGAATGCCGGCGCGGGCGTAGTCCTGGGTCCGCCACAGCGACAGCGCCCAGAAATGCGGCGGCGTCCAGAAGAAGATGATGAGGAACATCAAAACCGATTCGAGCCCGACGGCCCCGGTTGCCGCCGCCCAGCCGATCATCGGAGGGAAAGCGCCGGCGGCGCCGCCGATGACGATGTTCTGCGGCGTCGAGCGCTTGAGCCACGCCGTGTAGACCGCGACATAGAAGAAGATGGTGAAGGCGAGCATCCCGGCGGCTAGCCAATTGGCGACCAGCCCGAGCACGGCGACCGAGCCGACCGCCAGCGTCATCCCGAAACCGAGCGCCTCCTGCGGCAGCACGCGGCCGGCGGGGATCGGCCGCGACTTCGTGCGCGACATCACCGCGTCGACGTCGGCGTCGAACCACATGTTCAGCGCACCCGCCGCGCCGGCGCCGATGGCGATGCAGAGCAGCGCGGCGAAGCCCAGCACGGGGTGCAGATGCCCCGGCGCGACCATCAGGCCGACCCGC
>Ga0302325_10011081_pt1 | contig 19449 bp, 12 predicted proteins | sample Palsa_T0_2_FD_201948 | JGI IMG/M metagenome (GOLD analysis project Ga0302325, IMG submission 201948) | Peat permafrost microbial communities from Stordalen Mire near Abisko, Sweden - Palsa_T0_2 | ecosystem: Environmental > Terrestrial > Soil > Palsa > Peat permafrost | place: Sweden: Abisko...
GTCGCGTATAACTTCGGCGGGATTCTTGACGCCGAAGGTATGCGTTCGGCCGCCGTGGCCTTCTGCCGATCTACTGCCTTCGTACTTCCACTGGTCTTTGCGGAGAAATGGAATATCGACGCGCCAGATGGGTACCGGCCTACCGCGCTTCATCCGCTTGGTCGGATCGATGGCGTATCGCCACACGATATACCATCCCGGATGATCGTAGTGCGACTGAATTGCCCAGGGGCGAGTGCTGCCTTTTGACTCCAGTGCCTCATTTGGCAGGGGATCCGGCTGCCGCCGAGGGAAAGGTCCGGAAAACGCTGTTGCGCCACATCCGGGTGCTTATGCCGCTTATAGGGACTCAGTGAATCCAGGGCGCGAACACCCAATATGCCTACGACTCCGCTGAAAATATTGGCCTGTTCGAAGTAAAGATCGATCAACTCCTCGGCTTTTTCTTCAACGAAATCGATGGCGTTCCGGAGGTGTGCAACCGTCAGCCCGGGAGGCAACCGCACTGCGTTATCGAAACCGTCATGGGAGAGAGCCAAACCTAGGTCTACCTCTTCCGTTCAAGGATACAACATCGTCCGTTCTGATGACGCGGGTTGTTCCATTCACGGAAAGCGCAGACAATGCTGGGATAGCCTTGACCGCGACGTCAAAGTATGTCGCGTCGGACTCGACTCCAAGGCTTCGGTATCCCACCGCGGCCGCAGCCGCAATAGTTGAACCGCCTCCCATGAAGGGGTCCAATACGACACCGTTTCCGAGTGGCAGGCAAGCCCGCACGATCTGTCGCATGAACGCTTGGGGCTTCAGGGACGGGTGCGGAGCGATCTTACGTTCGGCCGATCTGGTAGGAGCAGACGCTATCACATCGGTGAACGGCGCATCCTTGGACGGTCTCCTCAGGCCGCCGGTTTTCCATTTGCGCAGATTATCCTGGACTCGGCCTTCACAAGGTTTACGAAACATGCCCCACGGCTCCCAGCAGGAGCGCGCCATGACACTGACATCGCGGAATTCCTCGTGCGCATTCTTGGGTCTGTCGCCGCCACGGAGGGTTTGCACAAGCCGGATAACCTCACCACGTTTTTCGAATCCAGCTCTCATAAGAGGCAGATAGACCAGATGCGAAAGTAAAGGGCTGCTTGCTATGAAGAGGTGACCGCCAGGCACCAGGATTTTGAATGCCTGTTCGGCGAACAGGGAAAAGAAACTCTCTAGATCGTTTCGATCCTCCTGCGTCAGCACCGTGAAGCGCGGCACAGGCGCCCTTGCGCAACCATCGAATGACGGCGGAATCCGCCATATTCCGCCGCGGCGGCTTCGTAGCTTCTGCTTTTCGATCGTGGTGTATTCTTTCAGACCGTAAGGGGGGTCTGTGACGATTGCGTGGACCAAGTTCTCGGTTTGCTGGGCCATCCAGGCGATGCAGTCCGCCAGGTGGAGAGTGCTACGCACGCCGAAGATTTCCAGACTGGCGGTTCGATGCTCCGGGGAAGGCAGCCCCGAAGCTCGAGTGGATGCGGCGTTCATCGCTGGCAGCATCATTTGAGCTTCTCCCCTACCGAGTTGGCTGCTGCGACCCAGCCTTCGGCGAAAGGTAGAGTTCAATTGCATCAATCAGAAGATCGGCTATCGGGCGTCCCTCCTGCACGGCAGTAATCTTAAAGCGCCGGTATAGCTCGAAGGGAATGCGAAAAGTCGATTTCACTGTGGGGATCAGAGGAAGCTGTTTTGCCATTTTGCCGCCTTGACGGCAGTATGGCACAGTGGCGGGTTAAGATCAAGCCCGGCCTCCTGGCCTGTCCGTAAGCGCACAGGCCCGTCCGCCCTTACATCTTCATCAGCCGGATACTGCCGTTCGAAGTGGTCAGTTCGATGGCCGGGCCGCCCGCGCCGATCTTGCCGTCCAGGTGGTGCTTTTCGATGGTGCCCTGCGTGGCGACATCGAACTCGGTCGATATGGAAGAGTTGCTAGCGTAAGCGGTCAGGTTCGCGCCGACACCGCCGGGCAAGTGTACGGTGATCCCGCCGTTAGAAGTGGATGCGTGGATCTCATTCTGGTTCATCGCGTCCATGGTCAATTCGATAGGTCCGTTGGACGTCTCCAGTTTCACGGGACGCCCGGCTTCCGGTTTCACCAGCCGCACGTTGATGCCGCCATTGGAGGTGTCGGCTTCGAGCGAGCCGTGCACTTCCTCGGCATGCACGCGTCCGTTGGAGGTGTGCAACGACGCGCTGCCTTCCAGGTTCTGCACCTCAATGCTGCCATTGGACGTTTGCACGTCCAGGCTGCCGCGCAGATTCTCCGCGCGCACCGCGCCGTTGGAGGTCTTCAGCCGCGCCGCCCCCTCCACATCCAGGGTGTGAATCGAGCCGTTTGAGCTGGCGATGCGCTCCAGTTGCGTGCGCCGGGGGACTTTGATGATGTACTTGGCACCCATATTGCCCCGGCGGTCCGAAGGCCTCACCGTGCGGATGTGTACCGCGTCCGCCGCGTGATCGATTTCGATCTTCAGAGCGTCGCGCAACTCAGGCGTGCGGGCGTACTTGGTGCCGCTGATATCTATAGTGTCCTGGTCCCACCCGGAAATCTCGATGGAGCCGTTCGAATTATCCACCGAAAGCCGTCCGCCCGGCTGCAGCGCGTAGCTGTAGTGGAAATCCTGGGTATAGCGTTCGGAGCCGCCGATATCCAGGTCGTCGATGTCGCATCCTACGAATCCGAGCAGGCCGGCGGCCAGGGACAAAGCCAGAATATGCGTTCGCATGGAGCACCTCATAGGGCTTAATACGATAGTGCACGGCAGTTTGTTCCGGAAAGTGGCGGGCACCGGATGGCGGGATTCAAACGTAGGCATAGCCGTCCCAGAACTTCGGTTCCAGCTAATTCAGGCGCGGCGGAACCTTCCAAACCTTTGGCTGTCACGGTTTGGACTTCTGGGCCGTACCAGCGGTTACATTTTCTATTGCTCGAACGCCAAATGACGTGTAGAATTACTGAGGACTAGGAGGGTTTGAAATCATGAAACGCCAGATTGCCACGATTCGCGTCGCTTGTCTGCTTCCAGGGCTTCTTCTAAGCGGAGCGTGGGCACAGGAGGGCGCCAGTCCGGCGAAGCTGGACTGGTCTCGCAAGCCGATTGCCGTCAGAGTCGTCCGGCTGGCGGACATCGGTCTTCCACGTTTAACCGGGCGTTATGGCTTCTTCAGCGCCAGTGGCCGCCTGCCAACTCTGCCGGGATCGGGCTTCATTCGGCTGGGCTACCTGCCATACCCGAGGCCGCTCGCGGTCACACCGCTCACGACGGACAACTGGCTGGGCGGCAGCGGTACCTGGAATACGACTGGGGACTGGTCGGGGGGAACTCCGACGAGTTCCAGCGCCGTCACCATCGGTAACACATCGAGCGGCGCCGTGACCGTGAGTCAAGCCGGCGCGGCGAGCGCCGCCAACGTTTCCCTCCTCAGCGGCAACACGCTGAATATCGCGGCCGCCAACACGCTGACGGTCGGAGGCGCAACCACCCTTGCCGCCGGCGCGGTTTTGGGAGTGGGTAATGGGGGCAGCGGCGGAGCCACACTGACTAGTGGCGGCTCGTTAACCAACGCCGGGACGATGCAGATCGGCAGCCAATACAATAGTACGGCGTCAACCGTGACAGTGACGGGCACATATACCGGCACGGGCGGCACGCTGCAGTTGTATGGCGGCAATGCCAGCGGGTCGAATGCGCTGCTCAACATCAGCGGCGCGGCGGCCGGCACGCTGACGGGAACCTACCAGATCCAGAGCGGCACGGGATCGGCGGCGGTCGAATGGGGTTCGGGTGGGATCACCAGCATTGGGGACGGCGTGAGCAACACGGGGTATCTGTCGCTGGTCGGATCGACGGCGTATACCGAGATCGGCGCCACCAACAGCGATAGCGCGTTGAAGACATTAGCAACAATAGCCAGCAACGGCCAGTTGTACCTGGATAACGGCGCCAGCATGACCACCATCGTGGCATTGACGAACAATGGTCTGCTCGGCGTGGGCAACAGCGACAACGGCGGCAGCACCCTGACCATCGGCGGGGCGCTGACCAACACCAATTTAGTACAAGTGGGCAGCCAGTACATGGCGGACCCCAGCACCATCGACGTGACCGGCACGCTAACCAATACAGGCGGCACAGTGCGGGTGTACGGAGGCAATCTGGCCGGGTCCAACTCCCTACTGAAAATGACCGGCGCGGCGCCCAGCACATTGACCGGAACCTACCAAGTGCAGTCCGACACAGGATCGGCGGCGATCGAATGGGGTTCGGGCGCGATCACCAGCATCGGGGATGGCGTGAGCAACTCCGGGTATCTCTCGCTGGCCGGGTCGGCGGCCTATGCCGAGATCGGCGCCACCAACAGCGACAGCGCGCTGAAAACGCTGGCCACGATTGCCAGCAACGGCCAGTTGTATTTGGACAACGGCGCCAGCGTGACGACCACCGTGGCTTTGACAAACAACGGTCTCCTGGGCGTGGGCAACAACGACAACGGCGGCAGCACCCTGACCATCGGCGGCGCGCTGACCAACACCAATCTCATACAAATCGGCAGCCAATACATGGCGGACCCCAGCACCATCGATGTGACCGGCACGCTGACGAATACAGGCGGCACGGTGCGGCTGTACGGCGGAAATCAGGCTGGGTCCAACGCCCTGCTGAATATGACCGGCGCAGCGCCCGGCACGTTAACCGGGACTTACCAGGTGCAATCGGACACCGGATCGGCGGCGGTCGAATGGGGTTCCGGTGCGATCACCAGCATCGGGGATGGCGCGAGTAACTCGGGGTACCTCTCGCTGGTTGGGTCGACCGCCTATGCCGAGATCGGCGCCACCAACAGCGACAGCGCACTGAAGACGCTGGCTACGATAGCCGGCAACGGACAGTTCTATTTGGATAACGGCGCTGCGCTGACCACCACCGTGGCATTGACCAACAACGGTCAACTCGGCGTGGGCAACAGCGACAACGGCGGCAGCACCCTGACCATCGGCGGCGCGTTGATCAACACCAACTTAATCCAGGTGGGCAACCCGTACATGGCAGACCCCAGCGCGATCGATGTGACTGGCGCGCTCACCAATACAGGCGGAACGGTGAGGCTGTACGGCGGCAATCAGACTGGATCGAATGCCCTGCTCAATATGACCGGGGCGGCGCCCGGCACTTTGACGGGGACCTACCAATTGCAGTCCGAGACCGGATCGGCGGCGGTCGAATGGGGTTCGGGTGCGATCACCAGCATCGGGGATGGCGTAAGCAACGCGGGATACCTCTCGTTGGTCGGGTCGACGGCCTATGCCGAGATCGGCGCCACTAACAGCGACAGCGCGTTGAAGACACTGGCCACGATCGCCAGCAACGGCCAGCTCTACCTGGATAACGGCGCTTCGCTGACCAGTACCGTGGCATTGATCAACAACGGTCAACTCGGCGTGGGCAACAGCGACAACGGCGGCAGCACCATGACCATCGGCGGCGCGTTGACGAACACCAATTTGGTGCAAGTGGGCAACACCTATATGGCGTCGGCCAGCGCCATCGATGTAACCGGCGCGCTGACCAATACCGGCGGCACGGTGCGGGTGTACGGCGGCGATCAGACCGGCTCCAACTCCCTGCTGGATGTAACCGGCGCGGCGCCGGGTGCCTTGACGGGGACCTACCAGGTGCAGTCCGACGCTGGATCGGCGGCCGTCGAGTGGGGTTCCGGCGCTATCACCAGCATCGGCAATGGGACGAGCAATGCCGGGTACCTTTCGCTGGTCGGGTCGACGGCCTATGCCGAGATCGGCGCCACCAACAGCGACAGCGCGCTCAAGACGCTAGCCACGATCGCCAGCAACGGCCAGTTGTACCTGGATAACGGCGCGTCGCTGGCGACTACCGTGGCTTTGACCAACAACGGTACGCTCGGCGTGGGCAACAGCGACAACGGCGGCAGCACTCTAACCATCGGCGGTTCGCTGACCAACACCTATTCGGTGCAGGTGGGTAGCGGGTACATGGCGTCGCCCAGTGCCATCGATGTGACCGGCACGCTGACCAATACCGGCGGCACGGTGCGGGTGTACGGCGGCAATCAGACCGGCGCCAACTCACTGCTGGATGTGACCGGCGCGGCGCCTACTACCTTGACCGGAACCTACCAGTTACAATCGAGTAGCGGATCGGCGGCGGTCGAATGGGGTTCGGGCGGCATTACCAGCATCGGCAATGGCACCAGCGGCGGCGATGTGTCCCTGAACGGGTCGTCGGCCTATATGGAAACGGGCGCTACCAGCAGCAACAGCGCGCTGAAGACCTTGACCACCATCGCCGGCGACGGGGAATTGCAACTGCAGAACGGCGCCTCGGTTACCACCACGGGTGCGCTGACGGTGGCGAGCGGCGGACAGTTGCAGGTGGACGAGCTCGGCAACGGGGGCAGCACCATGACCGTCGGCGCCACATTGACCAATAGCGGATACACGCAGGTTGGCAACCAGTTCACGACATCGGCAAGCGCGGCCGATATCGGAAAAAGCCTGGTAAACAGCAGCACCGGCACCATAGACGTGATCGGCAGCACCTACGCTGCCGTGGATGCCCTCTTGAAGGTGACGGGTCCCTCGCTGTCGAACTCCGGAACCATCAACCTCGAGGGCGGCAGCCTCGGCGACGCGGAGTTGGAAATCAACGGCAACGTGACGCTCAGCGGGACAGGCAAAGTCGTCCTTTCCAATGTAGCCACGAACATCATTACCGGGACCGCCACTTCGGATACGTTGACCAATTCCAGCATGATCGAAGGCTCCGGCACGATCGAGAACATCGGCATCGTCAACACGGGGACCATCTCGGCCAATCAATCGGTCCCGCTCCTCATCCTGCCGAGTTCCGGGGGCCTGAACAATACCGGCACGCTCAGCGTCTCGGCCGGCGACACCATGCAGATCGGCACGTCGGCCGGCGGCGCACTACTGAACTTTTCGAGCACCACCCTCCTCGGCGGTACCTACACGGTGGGCGGCACGCTGCAATTCGGCGCATCGGGAAGCAGCATCGTGACGGATTCCGCCAATATCTCGCTGACCGGCGCGGGCGCGCAAATGATCAATTTCGGCGGTCAGAATTTGCTGACCAACCTCGCCACCATTACCAGCGCGGGCAGCCTCACCCTCGGGACTTCCTGGGGTACCTTTACGACTACCGGCAACTTCACCAACGATGGGACTCTCTCGGTGGGCGCCGGCGACAAGTTCATCGTCGATTCCGCCGACACCCTCACCAACTTCTCCAGCAGTACGGACACTCTGACCGGCGGCACCTACAAGATCACCGGACTGTTGGAGTTCAAGGGCGCCAACATCGTCACCAACGACGCCAGCATCACGCTGACCGGCGCCAATTCCAAGATCGATAGCAGCAGCGGGGCCAACGCGCTAGCCAACTTCGCGGTCAACGACGCAGGCGCCAGCTTTTCGCTGGGCACTGGCCGCAGTTTCACCACGGCGGGCAACTTCACCAACAACGGCTTGCTTTCGCTCGCCGCGGGCGACACCTTCGACGTCAACGGCAACCTGACCAATTTCACCGGCACCGCCCTGGCGGGCGGCGCTTACTACGTGGGTGGCACGCTGCAGTTCAACGGCGCCGACATCGTGACCAATTCCGCCAATATCACGCTGTCCAGCACGACGGCGAAGATCGTGAATCAAAGTGCCGCCAACGCTTTGCTGGGTTTCAATACGAATACGGCGGCGGGATCGTTTACGCTATCCGGCAATGCCAGCTTATCCACCACCGGCGGCAGCTTTACCAACGCCGGCACGGTGACGGTATCTTCGGGCAGCACGTTCACCATTGGCGGGAGCAGTTACAACTATACACAGACGGCCGGAACCACCACGGTGAATGGCACGCTGGCGGGCGCCTCAACGGGCAACCTGGACCTGAATGGCGGCAACCTGTACGGCACCGGGTCGTTGGACTACGGCGTGGTGGATACGGCCACCATCACTCCTGGCACCTCGGCCACCAGCACCGGCGAACTGCAGGTTAACGGCACTTATGCGCAGAACTCCGGCGGCGCGCTGGATGTGACCATTGGGGGCACCACCGCAGGCACCAAATTCGATCAGCTCAATGTGAGCGGCACGGCCACCCTTAACGGCACGCTGAACATCACTCTGGCGAGCGGGTATACGCCGGCAGTCGGCAATACATTCGATATTCTGAATGCCTCCTCAGTCAGCGGGAACTTTTCTACCATCAATGGCCTGGCGATCAATAGCAACGAACACTTTACGGTCACCACGGTCAGCGGCGACGAAATCGAGTTGACTGTAGTGAGCGGAGCGGCGGTGGCGAACAGCGTCAGCTTGCCGCAGTTGAGTCGCGCGGGACTGATGCATGGGCGCTATGGCCTGGGATTGTACGGCGGGCAGTTGGGCGCGATCGGAGCACCGGTTGTAACACGAGTCCTGGCGCCGGCTCGTGGCTGGAGTTCCACGATCGGGGTAAGCCACACGCTCGCCACGCTGGCATCGGCGCGGGCGGGTGGCGCGGCTCCCGTATGGGGCTCCATGGCCAACATGAATCGCTCGGGGCTGCCAGGATTCCGGCCGATGGACGAATTAGGGTCCGCGACCGCACCGTTGGCGCCGGGTGGCGCGGGCGACGCGGGCGTGGCTGGTGCGTTGGGTATCTCGGCGGTTTCGGCCGCGGCCTACAACCCCATGGCCAGCATGAATCACATGCGCTTCGAATGCGGCGTGGATCTGAAGGCCCTGATGAAGACCAGCCGGAAGCAACTGCTGAAGGGACTGTGGGCGGCGCCCGACTCGCCGGACGCCCTCAACATCGGCTACATGACGCTGACGACGCGGTGAAGAAAGCTGTGGGGCAGGATTGCCCAATGCCACTTAGTTTTCTCAATTTCGGGAATGCGGCATAATTAGTGGGGCAGACCCCCCGGTCTGCGCGGGTCCCCCTGGACCCGCTGTTTTGTTCGGAAAACTAAGGCTTTCGTCAATCGCGAGGGGCCGACGAAGGGCGTCGGCCGCGGTCCAGGGGGACCGCTCCACAATTTATGCAGGTTTTCGGTTATCGAATAAGTAAGTGGCATTGGGCAGCATTGCGCCTTGTTTTCGACGGTGTCCCACAATTGGCTATCTGAATTACCGTGGTAATGTGGAGTCATGGCACTGGCTCGTTCGAAGGTCACGGCGCAAGGGCAGATCTCTATTCCTGCGGACATTCGCCAAAGGCTCGGCATTGCGCCGGGGTCGATTCTGGAATGGGACGAATGCGGTGGCAACATCGTCGTGCGGCGCTCCGCCCAGTTCTCGTCGGAGGATATCCGTCGTGCGCTGTTCCCTAAGGGCGCTCCGCAACCTCGGTCTGTCGAGGAAATGAAAGAGGGGATCCGGAAATACGTTCGCGGGCGCTATGCGCGCCATTGACACGAACGTTCTGGTCCGGCTCGTTATCGGGGACGACCCGGAGCAGGTCGGACGAGCCGAGAGCTTTGTGAAGACGGGCGCTTGGGTGTCGGTTCTGGCGCTGGCCGAAACCACTTGGGTGCTTGGATCTGCTTACGCCTTAGGCCACGCCCAGCTTGCAGCCATAGTCGAAATGTTGCTCCACCACAAGGACCTGACGCTGCAGGATGCTGATGTCGTGGAGGCTGCGCTGGAACTGTTCCGTTCGCGGCCCGGTCTGGGCTTTTCCGATTGCCTGATGCTGCGCATTGCGCGCAAGGCCAGACACCTCCCACTTGGGACGTTTGACCGCGCTCTTGGAAAGATCGAGGGAACACAGAAGGTGTAAGGCTACCGCCACTGCCCATCCCGCATCGTCCGGTCGATCTTTTGCAGATTGCGGACATCTTCGGCGGGATTGGCGGAGAGCACCAGTAAATCGGCGCGCTTGCCCGGCTCGATCGTGCCCGCCTGATCGATCTCGTGCAGTGCCGTAGCGCCGTTGCGAGTCGCCGCCACCAGCACGTCCGCCGGCGAGAGAGTGGCTTCCACCAGCAAATCCATTTCGCGCTGCATATCGCCCGTGGAGCCCACCGCGATAAGCACGCCGCCATCCGCCAGCAGTTTGGTATTGCGTTTTGCAATGGCAAGCCGCGCCGGATCGCGCTCTTCGGCGAGCATCGGAACGAATTCGATCCGCAGGTCCCGCAGGCGCGCAATGAAAGCCGGATCGATGGCTTCGGTGTCCCGGATCATGTGCAGGAATCCGGTGACTCCGCGGTCCACCATGGTGCGGGCGTCGCGCAGCGAGAAGATGTCGCCAAACAACGGTGTCCGGTCGCGCCGCGCCTGGTCCAGCACGGAGTTGGGATCGCCAGGCCGGACGACGGTGTATCCCGGGCCACCGGCGCCAGCGCCGCGGTGAAGCACATTGATGGGGGCGGCCGTCACGAACTTCCCCGCGCCATCGATTTTCTCCGCTTCCGGCGGGACCAGCAAGCTCGCGCGCGCGCCCACCGCGCGAATGCGCCCGTTCTCGATGGTCACCACGGAATCGGAAATCGGCGGCCCGCCCGTGCCGTCGATCAAGACCGCGCCTACAATGGATAGAACTGCCGGCTGTTCCGGCGGCTTGCAGCCGGACACAAGCAGCGCTAGGCCAATCACCGGGACCGCGAGTTGCCCAGATTCGCGAAGGGTCAATGGACCATCATAACCGCTTCCGGCGGCGTCCATAGCAAGCTCATTCTCCGTGTCTCCGTGTCGCCGCGTCGAAGCGTCGCGCATTTTCCGGCGGAGGGCCACTTGCATAATGGCGTAAACGGGTGTTTAGATGTTGACTGGATAACATTTGAGGAGCACTCGGGATGCGACGCTGAGGATATCAGCGGAGTGGGAAGACGGCGGCTCTCGTTCGCGAATTTTAAGGGCCCCCAATTACTAATCAACCAGGCTTTCCATACTCTCCATATAAGGGAGTCGCCATTCCTACGGCTGGGAGAACCAGCGTCGCCACCGGGTCCTTGCAATTCGGTATGAATCGAAGAACGGCCGGCCAACCCCGGTCCAGAGGAAAGTAATGGCAAATCCGACCCCCGAACCTCCCGCGGGGAAAACGTCCCCGCCGCCGCAGCCGAAACCCTCGCTTTCTCAAGCGCTTTTCAAGATTCTCAAAGATCCCGATCCCGTGGATTCCGATCCGCAAAGACCGATCCTTCGGCGGCGCCGCTTCGTGATCGCCTCGGTGCTAGGCGTTCTGGGCGTGAATTTCCTGATGTTCCTGCGCTTTTTCTTCCCGCGCGCCCTCTATGAACCGAAGACCCGTTTCAGCATCGGCTATCCGTCGGACTTCGGCTTCGGCGTGGACACCAAGTTCCAGAACCAATACCGCATTTGGGTGGTGCGCAACACGGAGGGTATCTTCGTGATCTCCGCCATCTGCACGCACCTGGGCTGCACGCCGGACTGGAAGCCCAGCGAGAACAAATTCAAGTGCCCGTGTCATGGCAGCGGGTACGATCCCGAGGGCATCAACTTCGAGGGCCCCGCACCGCGGCCCATGGACCGCGCGCACGTGGAACTCGATCCCGAAGGCCAAATCGTCGTGGACTTGAGCCACGTCTATCGATGGCCTAAGGGAGAACCCTCGCAGTTCGGCACGGACGGAGCCATTCTCCGCAATGTGTGAGGTGTAATCATGGCTGAAACAGACGGAAAAAACGGCGCGCCCGCATCCACTGGAACGCCCGCCGGCTCCAACGGCAACGGCAAGAACGGCAAAGGCAAAATGACCGCGCTGCTGGAAGGCGGCAAGGTGGTGCGCGATCGCGCGACCGAGGAGATGAAGGCGCTCAAACAGCCGGAGAAGACCGACCTCTGGAAGTCGGTGCTGCGCGTGAAGCACGACGAGACGCCGCGCAGCCGCGCACTGGGCGTGCTCTCCAACGTCTTCCTGCACCTGCATCCGGCCAAAATCAATCGCGACGCGGTGGCTTACAAGTACACTTGGGGCATGGGCGGCATGACGTTCTACGTCTACATCACGCTCGTGTTCACAGGCACGCTGCTGATGTTCTACTACCACCCCTCGAAGGTCGTGGCCTTCCGCGATATTCTGTATCTTGAACACGATGTCCCCTTCGGCAAGCTGCTGCGGAACATGCACCGTTGGGGCGCGCACCTGATGGTGATCATGGTCGAGCTGCACATGTTCCGCGTGTTTCTCACGGGATCGTATAAACCGCCGCGGCAGTTCAACTGGGTGGTGGGCGTGCTGCTGCTGGTCTTGACGCTGCTGCTCAGCTTCACGGGCTACCTGCTGCCCGACGATCAACTCGGCTTCTGGGCGGTTACGGTGGGAACCAACATGGCGCGTGCCACACCGCTGCTGGGCCACGACGGTCCCTTCGGCCACATGTTGGGGATGACTCCATTTAACGATGTGCGCTTCGGGCTGCTGGGCGGCTCGATCGTGGATGCGAATGCCCTGTTGCGCGCCTACATCTGGCATTGCGTGGCGATCCCCATCATCGCCTCCACCTTCATGGTGGTGCATTTCTGGCGCGTGCGTAAAGATGGCGGCATCTCGGGCCCTGCGCCAGTGATGCTGGAATCGGAAATTAAGGAACCTAGAAAAATTTGACGGGTGACCCAACACCGAGGTTCACATGGATTTTCATCAGCTTTGGACGATATTCAGCACGCCGGACAACGTCCCCATCGTGCTGCTGCTTTTCGTGGTGCCGTTCTACACCTGGTACGGGATGCGGCAGGCATTCGCCAACGACCGGCTGATCGGCCAGCTTGAGGCCGACCCCGCGTTGGCCAAGACCAGTCACCGCAAGGTCGAGCCTTGGAAGCCCGGATGGGCCAAGGAAGTCCACGTCTGGCCCTATCTGCTGCGCATCGAGTTTCTGGCCGCCATCATTGTGACCGTCATCCTGATGGTGTGGTCGATTACGCTGAACGCGCCCCTCGAAGAACCCGCCAATCCTACCCTGACGATGAACCCGGCCAAGGCGCCCTGGTATTTCCTTGGCTTGCAGGAAATGCTGGTCTACTTCGATCCCTGGATGGCGGGCGTGATCTTCCCGAGCCTGATCATTATAGGCCTGATGGTGATTCCCTATATCGACGCCAATCCGCTGGGCAACGGCTATTACACGTATAAGCAACGCAAATTCTCGATCCTCACGTTCCTCTTCGGCTTCATCGCGCTGTGGGTGAGCATGATCGTGATCGGCACCATTATCCGCGGTCCCGGCTGGATGTGGTTCTGGCCCGGCGTCACTTGGGACCACAACCGCCTCATCTTCGAGGTGAACCGCGATTTGCCGGACCTCTTCGCCATCAAGAGCAGCATCGGCAAGCTGATCTTCGGCGCCATCGTGATGGGGCTCTATTTCGTGGGCGCGTGGATCGGCATGCATAAGCTGATTACGCGCACGGCCTTCAACAAGAAGATCTACGCGCGCATGAGTCTGCTGCAGTACTCCGTCATGCAGGTGTTTATGATCCTGATGATGCTGCTGCCAGTGAAGATGTTGCTGCGTCTGGTGTTCCGCATCAAATACGTCTGGATTACTCCCTGGTTCAACATATGACCGATCAAGAAAAGGACCCAGTCGTTCATTCATCCTTAAGCAAGCCGCTGTTCATTTCCTCGGCGCTGCTGTTGCTTTCACTCGGCTGGGCCTTATACGACGAAGTCTATGGCACGCGGCCGTATAAGGGTTACGAAGCGCGGTTCGAGAAGGTTTATTCGAAGTTCTTGAGGGAAACGCTGCCGCAGGAAGCCGGTTCCGAGCAGAAGATCAAATCGTCCGCGGAGTACAAGGATCTAGATCGGCAGATGCAGGCCGCCGAAAAGGCCGTCATGCCGCAGGTCGCCGTGATCGATCGGAGAGTAAACCAGGAGTTGGTGCCCCGCTCCCTCGCGCTGAACGAGCCATTCCAGGAAGTGCGCGGCCACGTGGGCGCTCTCACGTATCAAATCGAGATCTCCAAGAGCCCCAGCAGCCAGGATTCGATGCGCAAGGAGATCGAAGAGCTGAAGAAGGAAGTCCATACGGTGAAGCTGCCCACCGCCGATGGGTCAACCGAGAAACTGCCCATGGACTTCGCGAAGATGGACAAGAGTCTCCAGGATTGGAAGACGGAAAAAGCCGGGCTACTGCAGAAGCGCGTCGATCTTCTAAAGCCCGCGACAGAACTGCGCGCCAAGCGCGACAAGTATCTTACTGATCGCATCTCCGACGTCAGCGCCGACACGTTGAACGGCTTGAAGAACAAAATGGCGATCTTTGAAGTCGGCATCCGGCAGATCCATGTGAAGGACGTCGACTTGGTGGACCGCTGCGAATCCTGCCACATGGGGATCCGCGAGCCGGTGACGCTTACCGCGGCCGCCATGGGCGGCGAGGAGGCCTTCATCAGCCACCCGGACCGCGAGTTGCTGAAAGCCCACGATCCGGAGAAGTTCGGCTGCACGCCGTGCCATGGCGGCAATGGCGTGGCTTTGACCAGCATTGAGAAGGCGCATGGCTTGAACGAACACTGGCTTTGGCCGTTGCACGCTAAGGAGAACCTGGAAGCCGGATGCCAGCAGTGCCACTCCCAGGAAATCGTCACCGAAATGGCCCCCACGCTGGACGCGGGGCGCGAGATCTTCCGCCTGCGCGGCTGCATGGCCTGCCACCGCTATGACGGCTTCGATCGCGATCCGGACGAGCTTTCCACCGTCAGCCAGGAGATCCGCCAGGACACGCAGCAGAAGGCCGAGTTGATGCGCGAAGCTGGTTTCAGCGTCGAGAAGGGCGACCGCGTGCGCAGTATCGACGAAGCGCAGAAACTCTATCAGCACGCCAACGATTTGAAGGTGCGCGTGAGCCTGATCGACGCCAAGATGGAACAGCTCGACGACCGCTCGCGGAGCCTGGTGCGCGAGATCAAGAAGGTAGGACCCAGCCTGAAGGAAGTACGCATGAAGATGCACAAGGAATGGCTGCCGGTTTGGATCAAAGATCCGCACATGTGGCGGCCCGGCACCAAAATGCCCACTTTCCGTCTGGATGACGACGCGGTGAAGGCCATCGCCGCATTTATCTGGCAATCCGGCGTGTCGGGCGATCTGGCGCAGCAGCCGCCCGGCGATCCGGAGAAGGGCAGGGAAGCCTTCGAAACACGCGGCTGCATGGCCTGCCATTCGATGGGCGAAGGCGGTGAAAAGCAGGGCGGCACGTTCGCCGCGAATCTGAGCCGCGTCGGCGAAAAGGACAACTACGATTACCTGGTGCGCTGGGTACACAACCCGCGCCAGCGCACGCTGCCCTATTGTTCCTTCGAGAAGAAAGACATCACCGCGGAAGACTATAAGCGCGCCGGCCTGCCGTTCGTCTTCGACACCGAGCACAGCAAGTGTCCCAACGACGGTCACGAATTGGTGGTGATGCAGATGACCCCCATGCCCAGCCTGCGCCTGACCGAAGCGGAGGCGCGCGACGTCGCCAGCTATCTGGAGACCCGCAAACACCCCGGCGCAACTTACGCTAATGCCGATTACCTCGACGATCCCAGCCTGAAAGCGAAAGGCCAGTTCCTGGTGCGCTTCTACGGTTGCGCCGGCTGCCACGAAATCGCCGGGCTGGAGGAAGAACAGCGTATCGGCACGGAGCTGACCAAGGAAGGTACCAAGCCGATCGAGCGCTTGGATTTCGCGCTGCTGGGACATGATGCGGAGCGCGATGGCTGGTATACCCACAAAGGGTTCTTCGAACACAAGCTGGAGAATCCGGCGGTCTACGACAAAGGCAAGGAGAAAGCCCCGCTCGACCGGCTGAAGATGCCGAACTTCAACTTGTCGAAACCGGAGATCGATCAGCTCACCACTTTCCTGCTCGGCTCCGTGGATCCCAGCATTCCGGACCGTTATTTCTATAAACCAGGCGACCAGCGCCGCGACATCATTGAAGGCTGGTGGGTAGTGCGCAAATACAACTGCATGGGATGCCATCAGGTACACGTGGGGCAAACCACTGTGTTCATGACGCTGCCGCGCTACCAGGATCCCGACTGGAAAGATCAGCGTCCGCCCACTCTGATCGGCGAAGGCGCGCGCGTCAATCCGCAGTGGCTGATGGCTTTTCTGAACAATCCGTCGCTAACCGAGAAGCCGGATGAGATGGATCGCGATGGCGTGCGGCGATATCTGCACGCGCGCATGCCCACTTTCTATTTCTCCGACGGAGAGATTCAGAAGATCGTGCGATTCTTCGCGGCCATGTCGTCTCAAGCGGCGCCGTACATCGCGGACCGGCTGGAGCCGCTCACCGATCAGGAGCGCACCATGGCGCGCCAGTTGTTCAGTAGCGAAGGCGCGCCCTGTTTGAAGTGCCATGCCACCGGAGATCCGAAGCATGACGCGCACGCCACGGCGCCGAATTTCCTACTGGCGAAGGAGCGTCTGAAGCCCGGCTGGGCGCGGCGCTGGATGCTGGACCCGGCTATGATGAGCCCCGGTACCGCTATGCCTTCGGGCTTGTTCCGTCCGGAGGGCGACCGCGAGGTGTTTGCCGGTCCCACGCCGGCCAGCTTCAACGGGTATGCCAAGGATGAAGCCGAATTATTGGTACGCTACATGTTCCAGTTCTCGCCGGAAGAGTTGGGCCGTTTGCGGGCCAGCGCCGGCAACTAAAAGGAGCTAATCGACAAATGACGAAACTATTGATCACCTGCGGAGCGGCTGCCGCTCTGCTTTTAGTAAGCTGCGGGGGGAGCAAAGACGAGGCCAAGAAGGAAGAAACCGCCGCGCCTGCCGCCGCTCCGGCTGCCGCCGTGGACGACGCGAACGCCGCCACCGTCACCGGAAAGGTGAATTTCACCGGAGACAAGCCTACGTTGCGGACTATCGATATGTCGGCCAATCCGGTTTGCGCGCGCGCTCACACTACAGCGCAGAAGTCTGAAGAAGCCATCGTGAATGACAACGGCACGTTGCGCAACACCTTCGTGTGGATCAAGTCGGGCCTGCCCGACAAGCAGTGGCCGGTCCCCACCACCACCGTCTCGCTCGAACAGGACGGCTGCATGTATAAGCCGCACGTGATCGGAGTGATGGCCGGCCAGGGCATCGAAATCAAGAACGACGATGCCACCAACCACAATATCCACCCGCTGCCCAAGATCAACCAGGAGTGGAACGAATCGCAGCCGCCCAAGGGCGACGCCAAGATCAAGAGCTTCGCCCGCGAAGAAGTCATGATCCCGGTGAAGTGCAACGTGCATCCGTGGATGCGCGCCTACATCGGCGTGGTATCGAGTCCGTTTTTTGCGGTGACAGGCGAGGACGGGACGTTTACAATAAAGGGATTGCCTCCGGGGACTTATACGCTGGAAGCCGTGCACGAGAAATACGGGACTAAGGACGTGCAGATCACGGTGGCGCCCAAGGAGAGTAAGACCGCCGATTTCACGATGGGCGGATAAGCAGGCGTAGACACGAGTGTCGACGCGGCACGCTGAGAGCGTGCGCCACAAGCAATGAGAGATTACATAGAGCTTACCAAGCCGCGCATCACTTGGCTCATCCTGATGAGCACTGGCATCGGCTACTACTTCGGCTTGCCGAAAGCCGGCGGCTGGTGGGCATTCGCAGCGGCCATCCCGTGGCTGGGACTGCTACACACCATCCTCGGCACTGGCCTCATCGCATCCGGCACAGCCGCTCTTAACCAATGGTACGAACGCGAAGCCGACTGCCGCATGCGGCGCACGTCGGACCGTCCCATTCCCTCAGGCCGCATCACGCCCGCCCGCGCGCTGGCTTTCGGCGCGGCGCTTTCGCTCGCCGGATTCATGGATCTCTGGCTGGGCGTGAACCTGTTAGCCGCGCTGCTGGGCCTTTTCACGCTGCTCAGCTATCTCTTCCTGTATACCCCGCTGAAGAGCCGCTCATGGCTCTCCACCACGATCGGCGCATTCCCCGGAGCCATGCCACCCATGATCGGCTTCGCCGCCGCGCACGGCTCCATCACCAGCGAAGCCTGGGTGCTGTTCGCGATTTTGTTCCTGTGGCAGTTCCCGCACTTCTATTCGATCGCCTGGATGTACCGCGAGGATTACGCGCGCGCCGGCATCCGCATGCTCCCCGTGGTCGAGCCGGATGGCCGTTCCACGGCGCGCCAGATCGTGCTTTATGGGCTGGCCCTCATACCCGTCAGCCTGGTTCCGAGCGTCCTGGGCATGTCCGGGCGCATCTATCTGGTGGGCGCCTCGCTGCTCGGCCTGTATTTCCTGTATTCCGGTGTGCGTGTGGCGCTGGATCGTACCATTTTGCGCGCCCGCAATGTGCTGATGGTTTCCGTCTTCTACCTTCCGCTGATCTACGGGCTGATGCTATTGGATAGACCTGGATTGTGATTCTTGCCGAGAACCTGAGTCACCAGTACGGATCTCGCCTGGCGCTTTCGAATGTCAACTTCGAAGTCAAAGCGGGCGAGATTTTCGGCTTGCTGGGGCCGAACGGGGGCGGGAAATCCACGCTCTTCCGCATCCTCTCCACCATGATGTCGCCTACCGGTGGCCGCGCCGAAGTGGCCGGCCACGATGTCGCGCGCGATCCCGCCGCCGTGCGCCGCAGCATCGGCGTCGTCTTCCAAACGCAGAGCCTGGACAAAGCTCTGACGGTCGCCGAAAACCTGCGCGCCCAGGGCCACCTGCACGGCCTTTCCGGTCCCAAACTGCGCGACCGCATGCAGCAGGTGATGGAGCGTCTGGGCCTCGCGGACCGGCGTAACGACATTGTGGAGACGCTCTCCGGCGGCTTGAAACGGCGCGTCGAGATCGCCAAGGGTTTGCTGCATCGTCCGGTGGTCCTGTTGATGGACGAAGCCTCCACCGGCCTGGACCCCGGCGCGCGCCGCGAGTTGTGGCAATACGTGGAAGAACTGCGCAGCCGCGAAGGCGTTACCATATTGCTAACGACCCACATTCTGGATGAAGCCGACCGCTGCGACCGGCTGGCGTTGCTGCATCAGGGCTGCGTGGTGGCCGAGGGCACGCCCGCGCATTTGCGCTCGGGTATCGGCGGAGACGTAGTGGTGCTAGAGGCGGCGGAAACAGCCGACGCGGCCGCGCTGGCCAGCCGGATCGAAACCCGCTTCGGTCTGAAGCCTGTGGTGGTGGATGGCGTGCTCCGCGTGGAGATCGCCAACGGCCACCGCTTCATCACCGAGGTGGTGGAGGCTTTTCCCGGCGCGATCGATTCGGTCGGGCTGCATAAGCCGACCTTGGAAGACGTGTTCGTGCGCGAGACGGGAGCTTCGATTGAATAACTTCTGGTTGCCGGTTGTGACTTTGTGGCAGCGCGAATTGGTGCGCTTCTGGAGACAGAAGAGCCGCGTGCTCGGAGTGGTGGCGTCGCCGCTGGTATTTTGGCTGAT
>Ga0302325_10011084_pt1 | contig 19445 bp, 10 predicted proteins | sample Palsa_T0_2_FD_201948 | JGI IMG/M metagenome (GOLD analysis project Ga0302325, IMG submission 201948) | Peat permafrost microbial communities from Stordalen Mire near Abisko, Sweden - Palsa_T0_2 | ecosystem: Environmental > Terrestrial > Soil > Palsa > Peat permafrost | place: Sweden: Abisko...
GCTCGTCGAGCGCCCCGAAGATCAGTCACCTGCCGCGGCTGAAACGGAGGTCCCGGCAGCCGCCTAAAAGATCTTGATCCACAGGTATTGACAATAACTCCCAACAACTCTGGCACCGCCGTTTCCCGTACGGTCAGGGAGTGACGCTGAGCCCGGCCGGCATCCTCGGCGCCGATGACGACCCGCTCGCCCCGGAGCCGACGGACCTGACCGGCGCGCTGATCGGGTACGCCCGCGTGTCCACGTCCGGGCAGAACCTGGACCGGCAGACCCGCGCCCTGACCGAGGCCGGCTGCATCCGGGTCTTCGCCGACAAATTGTCAGGCAAGACCGCCGACCGCCCCGAGCTCGCCGCGTGCCTGGACTACCTCCGCGCGGGCGACACCCTGGTCGTGCCGAGCCTGGACCGGCTGTCGCGGTCCCTGCAGGACCTGATCACCCTCGTGGCCGGGCTGCGCCGCCGCGGGGTCGGGTTCCGATCCCTGCACGAGGCACTGGACACCACCACCCCGGGCGGCCGGCTGGTCTTCCACGTCTTCGCGGCCCTGGCCGAGTTCATCCGCGAGCTCATCGTGGAGGGCACCCGCGAGGGCCTGGACGCCGCCCGGGCCCGCGGCCAGCGCCTGGGGCGGCCTCCGGCGATGACCGGCGAGCAGATCCGGCAGGCCCGCGACCTGCTCACCCTGCCCGGCAACAGCATCTCCAGCATCGCCCGGCTGCTCGGCGTCAGCCGCTCCACCATCTACAAGCACCTGCCGGAACTCGCGGACGGGCGCAACCCGGCAGCCGGGCAGATTCCGCCGTCTCGTCCCGGGCTCCCGGCCCGCCTGGCCATCACCGCGACGCGGGCAGCCCACCTGGATGTCGGATCCGGCGATAACGGGATATCGGGAAACGACTCGGTGTGACGCTGGACAGGTGACCGGCACCGACCCTCGGCACCTGGCCGATCTGACCGAGGTGCAGCGGGACCAGGCGATGGCCCGCTGGCAGGTCCTGCGCCCGCGCATCGAAGACGGGCTATCACAGAAAATGTGCCGTTTTCTCTGATAACTGGGCTGTGAGGATTTCGGAGTTTCATCCGTTGGCCTCACCGCCGAGGTTGCCGGGCGACCTCGGGATCATCCGGTCTGCAGTGATGGCAGTTGAACGGTGATCGTGCCGGTTGCGCCTACTGGGCTTGACCTGGGCTTGACCTGAAACGGATGCGGCCGACCTTCGAACTGCTGGCCGAGCTGGAGCCCATCACCGCTGACAAGGTGGTCGTGGAATGGGTGCGGCTCTGAGGGTCACGTCAGTGCATGTGCTTTGGAATTTTCTGCAGCCGTTCTTTGAGTCCGCAGTGCACGCACATCAGGACAAACCATCCGTCCTCTATGTGCACTTCGAACACTACGCTCTCGGTGCAGTGGCATGTGATCTTCACGGCTTCTCCTTTCGGTTCCTCGTCATACAGGCCTAGTTCGTCTTGCATGACTCCTCCTCTCAATTGTCAGTGCCCCGGGTGTTTGCCGGGGCACCTTCGTTGCTGTCGTTCTTAGTGTGTCGGCTTGGCGATCTGGCCAGTGTCCTTGTTGGGGGAGGTCGTGAAGTTCGCGGGGCGGATGCTCCGGCGACCGGCCGGGCGGAGGGTGGTGATGGTACCGGTGCGTGAGACCTTGGGGGCGGTCCTGGCTTCGGCTTCGGCGATTAAGCGGCGACTACGAAACCGAGATCCCGCTCACGCCAGCCGAGGTATCAGTGTCGACCAGGCCGACCCGACGTTGGTGATACCTGGGCTAAGAGCTCGAAGCCTCCCGGGCGGGAACCTCCCGGCCGCGACCGCGGTGGCCGCGAACCTCCCGGCCGCCAACCTCCCGGCCGCCGCCGCCGCGACCGCGGCGGCCGCGGCCGCGGCGGGCGCGAACGTTAACGGCCCAGGAATCCCGAAGCTACGGCCAGGGGCAAGGTAAAAGAGGTCAGAGGTCTTCGACGTAGCCGGCGGCGATATCGTCGGGTGGGTTGGTGTAGAGCCGCAGGTACCGGTCGTTGGCGTGACCGAGGCGTCGTTCCAGTTCAGCCCGGTTGTGGCCGCTGGTTTCCGAACTGGTAGGGAGCCGGTTTACCAACCGGACCGGCCAGCGCCTTAGGTGCCTGGGCGCGACATAGATAGTCTTCAATGTCTGGCCCGGGCACTAAGCGCGGCCGCGCCCGGAGCATCTCGCGGGCCTGGGCGGCCTGCGCCGGGTAGTCCGCGGCCGCGGCGCGCTCGGCGGCGTCCCGGGCCCGGCGGGCGGCCTGGTCGGCGAGGACCTGGCGGCGAGCCTCGGTGAGACGCTGGCTGCGGGACGGCAGTGGGACGCCGTTCGGGCCGAACCACGCGGCCAGCCGTGAGCGGATCCATCCGGCGGGGGAGCGGACCCCGGACGTGTAGCAATTCGGCTTCGCCGACGCCCAGCCGAGTGATCAATGGCCGGCCATACGACGGCAGTGATCCAAAGAGCATCAGTTCGTCGGCCACGGCGTCCATTGTCGCTGCGTGGTCTGACGGAACGCACAATCGCGGGGTCCGACCGGAGTACGCCCGAAACCGGCAATAGGCGGGCGTAGGGGGGTCGGTAGTACTGGCGGAAAACCAACGGATATACCTCTGACCTGCGGAGGCTCGGCGGGTTCTTGGCCCCGGCGCCGGGTGCGGCCGTCCGGATAGCCCCGCTCAGTGAGACGTTCACCGGACAGGTCATATGAGACGGCACCTTCGCAGGTCGCTGTGCCCGCGTCGGCCGACTGTCCGGGTGTCCAGATGGGGATCCCCCTACGGACTCCTTGCACCGCGTTCTTATTTATTAGCCGGTAACATCCGGCCGATCTCCCGGCGCGCGTGCCGGGGCAGGTAACCTCCTGTAGTGCTCGCGTGGCTGCTCGGGGCCGGGCTCGGCCCGGCGGCCGTCGCCGTGCCTGTGAACTTGACAGCCAATGCGCTCGCCGGTGCGGCCCAGCGCTGGTTCAAAAGACTTCGCCGCACGGACGACCTGAGCCGCCTGGTGAGAGCTGCGACCGGCACCTCAGTCGATCTCACCCAGGCCGAGTTCGACGCGGTGCGAAAGCTGCTGGAGGACCAGCAGACCTGGAATGTGGCCGGGCGGGGCGCCGTCGAGGACGTGGCCACGCGGATCGCTGACTGCCTGCCACCACGCGATGGCCGGATCGCCGACGATGCGCATGCCGCAGCGCTGACCATCGCTCGCGGCCTGCTCGAGTTCGCCGTCGCCGATCTTGACCCGAAGCTGTTCCAACAGGTGCTGCTGGCCCGTCTGCAGCGGATGGAAACCGGCCAGGCCAGCGCGCTGGATGAGGCCCTGCTCGGCCTGCACGCCCGTTTCGACAGCGTGATGGAGCAGCTCAAGCTGGTCCTGGACCGGTTGCCGCCGGGACCCGCAGGCCGGGGCCAGATTGCGGTGTATCTCCGGACGCTGATCGACTGGCTGAACACCGACCCGTGGCCGCGGGACCCGCAGTTCGGCGGGTCTGTGCTCACCCCGGCCGCCATCGAGCGGAAGCTACGGATCACTGCCACGGGCCGGGACAGCGAGCAGGACCTCGACGCCGACGGGCTGGCGCAACAGTGCGGGCGGCTAGTCATCCTGGGCGGGCCGGGCTCGGGCAAGACCTGGCTGGCCAAGCGCACGGCGCGGCGCTGTGCCGAGGATGCCCTTGAGGTCCTGGCGGCGGGCGGGACGCTGGAGGAGGTCGAGCTACCGCTCTACACCACCTGCTCGCACCTGTTCGGCGCAGGCGGCGACATCCGTGAGGCCGTCGTGTCGAGCGCGCTCGGCCAGATCGCTGACCTGGGCGGCCCCCGGAGCAGCAAGGCCCTCGGCGTGTTCTTCGCCGAGCGCAACGCGCCGACTTTGCTGGTCGTCGACTCCCTGGACGAGGCCCATGGTCCCAGCGGGCGGCTCCGTCAGGCCGGCGCACTGCCGTGGCGGATCGTTCTGACCAGCCGTCCGAGCTCGTGGAGAAATCAGCTCACGATCAGCGACACAGACGACTCCCACCGGGTCGGCGAGCTCCAGCCGCTGCGCTATCCCGACGACGTCGAGCCTTTCATCGAGCGCTGGTTCGCTGGGCGGCCGGAGCGGGGCCAAGATCTTGCCGCCCAGATCGCGCGGCGTCCCGGCCTCCAGCAGGCCGCGACCGTGCCATTGATCTTGGCGTTCTACTGCATCGTCGCCGGCACCGGGCCGCTGCCTGACTTCCGGCCCGACCTGTACACCAAAGTGCTCAACCGCATGCTCACCGGCCGCTGGCGCGATGATGACGACCGCCAGCCCGACGCGGGCACCTGCCTCCAAACGCTCCGGGCCCGGGCCTGGGACGGGGCAGCGAGCAATCACCCTGTCTCCGGTGTCGGGATGTGGGCGGACGACATCCCTACGGAGCGCGTCCGGCTGAGCGATGCCGACGCAGACGCACTCGATCACGTCGCCACGCCCCTCGGCCCCCCCAACCTCGACACCAGAAAGACCCTGCGCCGCTTCATCCACCGGTCGATACGTGAGCACCTCGTAGCCGAGCACGTCGCCAGCCTTCCCGTAGACCAGGCGGTCAAGGTCCTGCTCCCGCACCTCTGGTATGACCCTGACTGGGAGTACACGGCCCCTGGGGCGCTCGCCATGCACCCTCAGCATGACCAGCTTTTGCGGGACTTGATCTGCAGCGCCGCGAGTTCGGACCAGATTCCCGGGGACCTTTCTGTCCTCGATGCCGGGTGGGAGTTCCGGGGCCTCCTTGCCCGGGTAGCCGCCGAGTCCAGCGAGGCTGACTGGTCGCCCGAGGTTGCAGGGATGATTGGCCAAGCCCGGGTGGAGCTCGCTAGATCGGGCCGCTTCGGCGACCTCGGCGGAGCAGCGCATTGGGGGACCTCGAACCGCCAAGCCCGCGAGGCACTGCTCGAGCTGCTGCCCCGGGCCGACGGCTGGGCGGCCGAACCGCTGGCGGACGGGCTGGCCCTGCTGGACCCGACGGCGGAGGACAAGCGCCAGGCCCGCGAGGCACTGCTCGAGCTGCTGGCCCGGGCGACCTACGGCGTGGAGGCCGGACGGCTGGCGGACCGGCTGGCCCTGCTGGACCCGACGGCGGAGGACAAGCGCCAGGCCCGCGAGGCACTGCTCGGGCTGCTGGCCCGGGCCGCCAACAGCGACGACAGCTCGGAGGCCGGACGGCTGGCGGACCAGCTGGCCCTGCTGGACCCGACGGCGGAGGACAAGCGCCAGGCCCGCGAGGCACTGCTCGGGCTCCTGGCCCGGGCCGCCAACAGCTTGGAGGCCGCTTATCTGGCGGGCGGGCTGGCCCTGCTGGACCCGACGGCGGAGGACAAGCGCCAGGCCCGCGAGGCACTGCTCGAGCTGCTGGCCCAGGCCGACCGCAGCTGGGAGGCCGGACGGCTGGCGGACGGGCTGGCCCGGCTCGACCCGACAGTCCATGACCTCAGAACATGGCGCGCCTGGGCGGTCCGACCGACCGCCGAACTGCTCGCTGCGGTACGCCATAATTCGGCACTTACCAACTGGCAGGCAGCCCTGCCCTCGCTGACCTCGCTCTCCGGTCCACCCGCTTGAGGCACCGCACCCGTCGATCTCGGACGGCGGGTCGTGCTGGTATGAAACGCAACTGAACGCACGAACTGGCCCGCTGGAAGCCGGCGTCGGCGGCACCGCATTGCCGCTCGGCTCTTTGCAGCCCGACCGGGTGATAACCCGCTGTATCACCCGCCGGCACCTTTACGACATCGGTGAGCGCCTCGGCCGACGGTTCTTCCACCGTAGGCGCCTTCGGCTGACGGACCGTGACCGTGCTGGGCACCGCGAGCACCTAGGCCAGCCGACTGGGTCGCCGCGACCTGGCCATGGTCTTTGCCCAGATCTCGGTCAGCGCGATCGTCTAGCGAATGCGGGGCCGAAGTTCAGCAGCCGGACACATAGCGGCATGTCAGGGTAGGTGCGCCAGCGGTCTTTGGTACGCGTTCGGCGGCATAGTCAGGGCCCCCTTGGGAGTCGCCCAGCGGCGGCGGCGCGGCCAAGACTGGCGATCGGAACATGCAGGATGACGCCGAGGATAACCAGGCTGGATGGCGTGCGTATTTCACCACGGAACCGGGCCACTGGGGCCTTCTCCATGTCCTGGCCGCACCTGACCGGGTGCCGCGGGATCACCTGGCGGGACCAGCAACGGCAGTCCGGCGTCTGGGGCATCGCCGCCGCGTGGAATGGCACCACCCGGCGTGAGCGGACTTATGGGTCCATCCTCTAGCCCGCTTCCCGCACCCGTCGGGCCGGGCAGCTTCCTCGCCGCGCCGGGTGATGAATCTGGATCCAGAGACTCTGAGCTGAGTTCTCCTGTCGCGCTGACGTCCCTGGGCGGGTCGGCAGAGTTGGCAACATGCGCTGCTGGCAGGCGCCGGCGGCCAGCACTGGGCGGCGCGGCGCTTTCGCTCGCGGCCCTGTCCTTCGAGAGCTCGTCAATGTGCTGCGTGAAAAACTCTTCGCCGCTCAGGGAACCGTTGCCGTGTCGATATTCGTCCCACGCCCGTTCTGGGGTTTCGATCTCTTCTGTGCATGCGTCCACGACGTCGGCGTCGAGTTGCCGCCATTCCTGGTATGCCTCGCGCTCCTCAGCGTCGCGAGCCGGAAGGCCAGTGCGGTAGCGCGTCAGCAGCTCCTCGGAACGGAACATCTCCTGCCGTTCGCCCGGGCTCATCGGGGCGATCCGCTCCGCGTTCCGCTGCTCCCATTGGGCGAAGCGGAACGCATCGTATTCCTGCTCGATCCTCTGCGGCGACATGCCGCCAAGCTTCACGGCGCTGACCGCTTCCCAGCGCATCCGCCGATACTCCAGGCGATGCCCGGGGACCATCATGCTGACGCGCTGATCGTCGCGTTCCTCTTCTCTCGCCCGCTCCGCGGCGCGCTCGGCCATCGCCGCCATCTCTGCGTGGATGATCTCGTCTGGATCTGCGTGACGGCCGCGCGCGCCGGCGTCGTATCGCGCTGCTTCCGATGCGGCGACCGTCCCCGGTCCGGCGGCAGGGGCCGACGTATTTGCCGGCCTGCTCGTCCCGTGATCGCGCCGTGGGTGCAGAAATGCGTCGCGCCAGCTCATGCTGATTCCCCTCTGCTCTGCGATCGATGACTGAACCGATCGCGTGCTCACATCCGTGGCGCCGGGCCTTCTGGCCCGGGCCCGATCGACGGGCGCCAGGTCTGCGGGGTCGCATCTGTCCCAGCCTCGGCGGTGTGCTTGGGGCACCGGCCGTTTCCCGGCCTCTCGGAAGTGCGTCTTGCCGCCCCGGCCCGTCGCTGCCCTTCAGCTTCCGGCGGGGCGGACTCGAGCCGGGCCTGGGCGTCGTCGGCGAGCAGGCGGGGTACCGCGCAGGTCAGCGGTTCGGTGCTGGCCAGGCGGCGCAGGTAGCCCTGTGGCCAGGGGGTGCCCCGGCCACCGTGGCGGGGCAGGGCCCAGTCGGGGACCCAGTCCATCCGGCGGGCGAGCTCGGCGGCGACGTGCTCGAGATTCCATGCCTTTTCGTCCCGGGCGACGGTGATGATGGCGGCGTAGATGTCGAAGCGTGCGTCCGCGGTGAAAGTGGTGAGCGGCAGTGCGGCCAGCGAGGCGGGCAGATCGCCGGGGCGGTACAGCATCCGCGCCAGGATGTGTTCTTCCAGGACGGCTCGCGGCAACAACGGCACGTCCGGCGCGATGAGCGGCCCGCTGGCCATCGGGCCGCGGTCGTGCAGCCACCGCTCCACCGCTGCCTGGTCATCGAATCCGGTGACCAGCTGCCACAGGCCCCGCCCGGACACCAGGACGACGGGTACTTGCCGCGGGCCGGTTTCCAGGCTGGTGTAACCGGGCCAGTAGTTCGACGCGTCGATCCCCCGGTAGGAGCCGTCGGGGTCGAAGTCGATCAGGCCAGCGTCGATGAGCCGCCGCGTGTCGCGTTCGCCGGCGGTCCGGGGGCGGGTGGCGTACCGGGTGTTCCAGTGGGTCTGGGCTTTGGTCAGGAGAGAGTCGGTGCCGGCGATCCGCCGCAGCAGCGCCGCATCGGCCCACCTGCCGTCGGCGTCCAGGTCCTCGGCCAGGCGGGCGTACTCCTGCCCGGTCGGCCAGTGCACCATCTGGCGCAGACGCTCATTCAGCAGCCGCCGCGCGGCCAGATAGCCGTCCTCTTGACCGCCGCGATCTGCGTAGACCCGGTGTGCGTCCCGGAGCAGCAACGGATCCATGCGTACCTCGTCGGCCAGCCATGACGCCGGCTCCCGTTCCTCACCCACGCTCGTCATCCCCCGCCGTGTCTGCCCCCTGACCGGGCCGGTGGCCAGGTGCGTCGCCGGGCGGGACCGCCGGCGATGCACCGGGGACGGCTGTCCCCTGGGCCGGGAGATCACCGGAGTCCGGATCGGCGTGGCCGGCCTGATCGGCATCGGCGTCCGGCTGCGAAGGAGTTACCGGCCTGGTGAGCATGGCCCGGACCTCTGCCGCACTGATCCCGCACAAGGACGCCACTTCCGTGGCCGTGCCGATCAGGTCCCGCAGCCGGTTGACCGCCGCGGCGGCGGCCTGCCGCGGGACTTGCGCGGCCAGGTCAGCGTCGGTGCGGAGGCGGTCCGCTTTGCGGCGGGCCTCGGCGCGGATCCGTTCGGCCTGCTCGGTGGCTTCGAAGTAATCGGCGAGGGCCGCTTCGATGTCTTTTTCGCGGCGCAGCCGGGCAGCGTCCCGGGCCGCCTTGGCCTGCTGGGCCCTGCGCAGGGCGGCCGCGCGGGCCGACGATCCGCGGCGCGCCATCGGCTCCCCTTCCCCGTGTCGGGTCCCGGTGCGCGAGGTGGCACCGGCGGGGAGCCTGCCAGATTTACGAAAACGAATCCAACGCGCCTGATTTAAGCTCAGATTTATGCCAAGCGTCAAGCAGCAGCTACCACGCGACGGCTCCCCTCCCCCGACAGCGCTGAACCGATCCGGCCGCACACAGCGCGAGATCCCGCCATGCCGCCGACTAGATATCAGGGTGACAAGACACCTCTTGCACTTGAGTGAGCATGGGCCGCTGCGCGGCAGGCCCGGCTGCGCCGGGGACGGGCGCCGCCCGTGGTGATGACCATCCACAAGCTGACCGCCGGGGACGGGTACACCTACCTCACCAGGCAGGTCGCGGGCGGCGACGTGAACCGCGAGCCGGGTCAGGACGCCGCTGGGTATTACGCCGCGAACGGCAATCCGCCGGGTAGCTGGGTCGGCCGCGGTGCGCCGCTGCTCGGGCTGGCCGGACAGCAGGTGACCGAGGAACAGATGCGGGCACTATTCGGCCACGGGCAGCATCCGAACAGCGAAGCGATGATCCAAGCTCGTCTGGCGGCATCGGCCAGGTCTGGCATGTCCGCCGCCGAACTGGCTAAGAGCCGCCGCGAGGCCATCCGGGCCGCGACGCTGGGCCGGCCGTTCCCCTCCTACGAGCCCTTGGAGAAGTTCGACGTGCGGGTCCGGCGCCGCCTGGCGATCATCACGCAGGAGACCGGCCGCGCGCCAACCGAGGCCGAAGTTAAGAAAGTTCACCGGGAGGAAGCACGCCGCCAGCGGGCGGCCGTGGCGGGGTTCGATGCCGTGTTCGCGCCGGTCAAAAGCGCGGTGCTGCTGTGGGCTCTCGATGAGCGGCCCTGGGTCCGGGATGCGGTCCGGCAAGCACACGAGGACGCGAAAAACGCCGCGCTTGAGCTGCTGGAAGAGCACGCCGCCTTTACCCGGACCGGTACGGGCGGTATCGCCCAGATCCGTACCAGGGGCCTGATCGCAGCGGCGTTCGACCACTACGACTCGCGCGACGGCGACCCAAACCTGCACACCCACGTGGCCATCTCCAGCAAGGTCCAGGGCACCGATGGCCAGTGGCGGGCGCTGGATGCCCGCGTCCTGTACCGGATCACGGTCGCTGCGTCGGAGTGTTACAACACCGCGTTCGAGACCGGGCTCACTGCCCGGCTGGGAGTGACGTTCGTTCCGCGACCCGACACCAGGGGCGACCGTGAGCCGGTGCGGGAGATCAGCCACGTTTCGTTCGGAATGATCAAGCATTTCTCCAGCCGGCGAGCCAGCATCGAAACCCGCTACGCCCAGCTGATGCGGGCCTACCGGCGGGAGCATGGCCATGACCCTTCGCGTTCCGCCTGCCACCAGCTCGCCCGCCAGGCCAACCTCGACACCCGCGCGGCCAAGAAACCCGCCCGCTCGCTGACCGATATGCGCGCCGCCTGGCGCGCTTCGCTGACCGAAGCGTTCGGCCGCGGCGCCGTCCGGCAGCTAATGGCCGCCGTCCCGGCCGCAGCAAGCCCGCGCACCGATACGGCCAGACCGGACCGCCTCACTATCGCCCAGATCGCCGAACGGGCCGTGGCTAGCGTCGCCAGCCAGCGATCAACGTGGACCGTGTGGAATCTGCGGGCGGAGGCCGAACGGATCACCCGCGCGGAACGCTCACTTGGCTCGCTGACCGAGCACCGGGAGACGATCGCCGCGGTCATTGCCGAGGCGGTCTCCCCGCGCCTGTCGATCAGAGTGGAGGCGCCCAGCCTGCTGGACGAGCCAGCCGCGCTGCGCCGCGGTGACGGGGAGCCAGTGTTCACCGAACACGCGGCGGACCGGTACACCAGCCAGGCCGTTCTCGATGCCGAGCAGCGGCTGCTGTCGGCCGCCCGTACCCCGGTCAGTTGCGGGCTTCCGGGCCCAGCGGTGGCCGCCGCGGTAGACGGATATGAAGGTCACACCGGCTGCTCGCTGGACCCTGGGCAACGGCAACTGGTCACCGCGTTCGCCTCGTGCAGCACGCTGCTGTCGGCTGGCCTCGGTCCCGCCGGCTCGGGCAAGACAACGGCGATGCGGGCGCTGGCGTTCGTGCTGCACCAGGGCGGGCAGCGGCTGATCCCGCTGGCGACATCCGCCGCGGCCGCCGACGTGCTCGGCCGCGAACTTGGCGTGCACGCCGAAAACCTGCACAAGTTCCTGTACGAGCACACCCGCGGCCGGCACGCGGCGTGGCTGCGCGCAGGCGCCCGTCTTCCCGCTACCGCGCGCCCGTATGTGCTGCACCGAGGCGACGTGGTGCTGGTGGATGAGGCGGGCATGGCCGGCACCTTCGCGCTCGACCAGCTGGTACAGATCGCCGCGCACCATGGCGCGGTGGTGCGGGTGCTCGGCGATGACCGGCAGCTGTCCGCCGTCGAATCCGGCGGGGCGCTGCGGCTGATCGCGCACGACGTGGGGGCGGCGGAGCTTACGACTTTGTACCGGTTCAGCGACCCGGCGGAAGCCGCCGCCACTCTCAAGCTCCGGACGGGAGATGCCAGCGGGCTCGATTATTATCTTGGCCGCGGCCGGGTCCGGTCAGGTTCACGGGAAGGAATGACGGAGGCCGCCTACGCGGGCTGGCGCGCCGACATGCTGGTCGGCAAAACCACCCTGATGACCGCCGCGTCGGGCAGCGATGTAGCGGCACTGTCCGCTCAGGCTCGGGCCGAACGTGTGGATGCCGACCAGGTCGAGACTGGCGGTGTTCCGCTGCGGGACGGGACGCTGGCCGGACGGGGCGACTGGATCGTCACCCGCGAGAACAACCGCCGGTTCGCCGTTCACGGTGGCCGGGACTGGGTCAAGAACGGTGACGCCTGGCGCGTCATCAAACGCGACCGCGACGGGTCGCTGCGCGCCGAGCACCTCACCCACCGCGGCCGCGTCACGCTGCCCGCCGATTATGTGGCCGCTCACGTGCAGTTGCTGTACGCCACGACCGCGCACCGCGCCGAGGGCAGCACCGTCGACACGGCGCACGCGCTGATCACGCCTGAGATGAGCCGGGAGAGTTTCTACGTCACCGCCTCCCGCGCCCGGCTGCGCACCATCTTGTACACCGTCACCCACGACCTGCTCCCCCTCGACGAGGACAGCCGGCTGGATGCCGCACGCACCGACCCGCGCAGCTACGCCGCCCGCGAAGTGCTCGAGAATGTCCTGGCCCGCGAGGGCGCCGAACTTTCCGCCACCGAATCGATCCGAGTGGCCCAGGACCAGGCCGGATCGCTGGCCACCCTGGTGCCCCGTTACAGCCACGCCGCGCAGATTCTCGCGGACGCCCGCTACCGGCAGACGGCAATGGACGTCCTCGGCGCAGATACCGGACAGCTGCTGGCCTCGGAGCCGGCCTGGAGTGCGGTCGTCCATGCCCTCCAGGACGCCGAAGCCACCGGCTGGCGGCCTCAGCAGTTGCTGGCCGAGGTGGCCGACCTGCGTGAACTGGCCACGGCCCGCAGCATCGCCGAGGTGATCGCCTGGCGCATTGAGGCCTACACCGCCGACCGTCCCGCACCCCCGCGTCTCGACGAGCCGACCGAAGCGGACGCCCTGCGGTACGCGGGCCTACTGCGGGCTCTTCCCAGCTTCGGCACGGCCGCACTTGACCCAGCCGTCGCCGTTCAGCCGCCGTCCCCATGGCCACCGCGAGCAGGGCCGAAACTGAACTCAGCGCAGCGAGCGACCGAAACGGTGGCGGCCACGGAGGTGGCCACCCACGTTCTCGGCGTGAAGCTGGCCCACCGTGCCCGCGCAGAACCTGCCTGGCCCGCTCTGGTAGCTGCCCTGCGCCGCGCGCAACGACACGGCCACGACCCCGCGGTGCTCCTCGACCAGCTCGCGCGCTCCCGGGAACTGCGCACCGCCCGAAGCCTGAGCGAGGTACTCGCCTGGCGTATCGGCGAATACCTGGCCACCGGACACGGCACTGCAGCCAGCTCGGCGAAAACGGGCGCCCAGCAGGTGAACCCGCAGACCTGGGCGAGGCTGGCGTGGACCATCAAGGCAGCCGAAAACAGCGGCTACAACGCCGCTGAAGCCGTCGAAGCAGCGTCACATGAACCTGACCCCGCCAGTGCGCTGCTCGCTCTCACACGAACTATCGCCGTGCACCGGCAGGCACCCTCCCTGCCGCCGTGGATTAGCGAGCCAGCGGCATCACCAGCGGAGCACCCTGTGACCGACAGCCAGCTCGCCGGATACCTGAATACCGTCGCCGACGAGATCAGGAAACGTGTACACGCACTCATAGCCGACGTCACCCACACCCGGGCCGCCTGGGTAAACGCGCTCGGCGCCACCCCCGGTGATCATGCCCGGCATCAGGAATGGCTGCGCCACCTCGGCGCCGTCGCTGCCTACCGCGACCAGTACCAGATCACCTCCGACGACCCGCACCAGGTTCTCGGCCCCTACGCAGAACCCGGCCACGCAGGCCACAGCGCCTACTGGCACGCCGCCGAATCCGTCCTCACCGCCCGGACCATCGCTGGCCTGGAGCACACGAACGTCACAAGCAATCAGGCGAGTGCCCAGCTGGCAGCCGACCTGTACCTGAGCCTCCCACCTGCCGAACGAACTGCGATCAGCGCAGCCATGGCCGAACGCCTCGGCGTCCTATGGTTCGGCACGCGCACTGAGACCGACGATCACGCCGCCACCCAGCAGATATATGCCACTCAGCTCGCCGCCGTTCTCACCGAACGCGGCCACCTGACCCAGCCGAACGCCGTGCAGGCCTCCCTTTCCGGCGCCGCAGTCCCGGTCGTTACGCTCGGCGAATGGCCGGTCGAGACTGACTTCGCCAGGCGCCGTGCGGGCCGCGCTGCCCGCAATGACGCGCGGCACGACAATCTGCGGCAGTCAAGAAACGGAGAAGAGGCACCCCGGCCGCTCTACAGTGTCCCGTCACGCCGCCGAACCGTCAGACCCGCGGAGCAGGTCAACGACGCACCGCTGCCGCCTCACCTGCAGCCCGGTCCGCCGAACCAGCGTCGCGGTCCGGCGCCGACGCGATAACGGAGGCAGGCCACCTAGGTACGGCGGATAGGGCGGCCCGGGCACTGCTTCTTGAGAGACAACGCGCACCATGCAGTAGTCCGGACCCGTCGCCGGGGCGATCAAGGCCCCGGCGCATTTCCTATCGAGCGGGCGGCACCACAGTACCTCTACCGGGTCACCCGGTCTCAAGACCTGACTGGGACCAGCCGCCACCGGTGGGTCATGCGCTAGTGGGTGCGCCCACTAGAACCAGCGTGTATGCCGCCGCTATCACCTTCAGTGACCAGTACCAGCCACCGAGATCTGCTCATCCCAATCGCCGGCGTGAGCGGTCATTATCTGCCCGCTGGCGGTCACGAAGATGAGACGGCGGTTACCACGGAGAGTGAGCTAATTTCTCCGTTCGCTGCACATGGGTTCGCGCCGATCGCCGACTATGCGCTGCTAACTGGCGCTCTTTATGAGCTATCTATGGTGCGCAGATCGCCCGTATCTGCACGACTGCGTTTCCGCTCCAGCTCTGCCGGGCGACCCGCGCCCAATTCACTGGAACGCTCGGTGTCTGTCGAGCGCGCTGCGTCGTCACATTTTATTCTACCGATCAGATCGCGAGACAAGTAAGAACCTTACGCGATGAAAGGCACTGTGGGGGCCCGCATGGTAAGCGTCGATAGGGAATCCTGGCGCTATCGCCAGGCGCTACTGCGACTGGACCAAGAATTTTACGCTTCCTGCGTCTTGCGGGCGGCTGCCTTTCTGCCAATGTACCCTACCTGAGCCCTGGCATTTGGCTACGGAATACCGTCCGACGACCATTACAGGACGGCGAGGATCGCGCCCATGACAGCTGGTCGGCAATCACTGGCGAGTCGCTTAGGTGTCCTACGGAAGTCCTATGGCCGCCTTGATGGCAGCGATCGCTACAGGCACGCCTATGCCCTCGGCGACACGCAGAACCCATGTGCCTGTCTTGGACAATGCCGCTCCGACGCCCTGCGCGTCCCCGCTTCGCGCGGCGGCCTCCGCTGACGTCAGGGCAGCCACAGTATCGCCAACGGCATCTTCGTCGCGGGTGTCTGAGATCGCCAGGGCGCGGGCCAGGCGCTTCAGGTCCGCCACCAGATCGAACGCGTCGAATGACGATTGTCCGATGACCAACTGCTGCGTGCTATGGGTAAGATTCCCAGCGCTTGCGTTGTCACCGACCGCACCGACCTGCTGCGCCTGAATGTTGTACTTGCTCTCCACGCTCACACTCCCGATCGACAAGGCATGCGCGCTTCCCGCAGCCAGACTATTCAACACCGAATCGGCAAGCGCTCGGTCGGCCTCCATCCGAGTCAGAGCACTGAGCCGCTCGTGCACGGCGGGGTGCGATCCAAGAACCCGACGTTGGAGGACTTCGAGATCTCCGTTGGAAAGCATCTCGCGTGCCGAGAGCGCAGCAGAGACTAGATCGCGGTTCATAATCGAGTTGCTCATGCGAGCACGCTCGACCACCGACACCGCGCTGATCAGGCAATGCTCAAACCGATCATACTCATCAGAACCGGGCACGGCGAACGAGGACGACGCACGGCCCCAGGACAGCATAGTGATTGTCCGGAAGAAGTCGGCTACGGATCGAAGAGCAAGGAGGTTGATCCGCAGTTCCCGAACCGCCCTTCTGGTCTCGAGGCTGTCAGAAGAGCCAGTGATAACCGAGACATCTACGGCCCCCCCGCTATGGAGTTTCACGCGGAGGTTAGTGATGGCGACACCCAGGTTGACAGCAACGTACGTATCATTCGGGTGGCTCGCAGGGGGCAGCGGTCCGAACGCCTCGACGGCCACGAACAGACGGCCGGGCCGGAGCAGATAGGATTCACGACCGCTGTCCATTCGGGTTTCACGCCCGTAGCGATCTAGGACGTCGCGGAGACCCCTGCTCAGTGGGTTGCGGCTACCCGATGGCACACGGGTCTCGACGTCAAGCAGATCTTGGATCGCTCGAGGGAGCCAACGACCAGCGGACTTGATCGCCCACGACGGCCCGTCGAGCGGCAACGCCACATCCAAGTTCAGCAAGGCCGGTTCCGTAGTGAGTTGAGACCACATGCGACGTGTCATGCGTCGGACTCGAATCGGATGTAGCGACCGTCCGAGCCTGCCGAGGTCTTGAGGGTTGAACCTGAGCGTAGAGGAGAAGTCGACGAACGTTCGTTCATTCGGCCAGGCCACGCCCGTCTTGCGATGTCGCCGCACGATCGGCCCAATCCCCCGTACGAACTCTCCGACGTCCCAACTCGGCGGGAGCCGCAATGCGTCGCGCTCAGCCTCGTCGTTCGCAAACGACCGAAGGTCGATTACTGGGTTGCGGACGACGATCAACATGAGACAAGAGTAGAAGAGAAGCATCGGCGCGAGATGACATACCTTCTCCTTCGCGCGAGGGCCGGGAGAAGGCGGTGAGCCCAAGGGCACGCCCTTCCACCGCCAATGCTGCTGGCCATGGCTGCAGGCGGGGTCGCCATATGCGAGACTCACCAGGTCGTTGACACCGCCAAAGCTGTTACCCTTTGGCCGCTGAGACCGGTTGGAATTATCCCAGAAACCAGGTCGACACGTCAACGAGGCCGGAGCCATAATAGTCCGCTGTATTCGCGTAGCCCCGCCTTATCGCCCCATGATCATCCGGCCCTACAGCGGAAGCGATTGGCCTGCCGGTCGCTGTCGGCGCCTCGGTGAGCGAGCATCGCTCGTAAGGACGTCCACTGCTGGTTGTCGCCGACGCGTAGTGACCGCAGCCTGGGCTGCTGCCATCCGTGACTATCATGGCATGAGTCGGCGGCCGTTGAGGAGCGGCTCGCGCCGCAGCCGGGGAGATGAACGCCCAGCCATCCTTGGACCGCTGTAGCAAGGCGCAGATAAGCGCGGCGCGCGGTTATCTTGAACTCCTCGCATCGTTTGGGCTGCATGGCCGCCGCCGTCACCGCATGGCGAGCAGTCGGCCACGCTGCCTACTTCAGCCTGTCGCACAAACGGCGCGCCTCCGTAGCCCCCGGCCCAGCGCTTGGGATCATGGTTTATGCCGCAGAATTTCCTGTTTCCGCAGCGTGATCAGCCCATGCTGATGCCGGTGGACATGCGCGAATGGCTACCCGAAGACGATCTGGCGTTCGTCGTGCTGGACGCGGTGGCCACCTTGGAACTGGGCGAGTTCCGCCGCCGGTACCGGGCTGACGGGCACGGGCGGGCGGCATTTGACCCGGAGATGATGGTCGCGCTGCTGCTGTACGGGTACTGCCAGGGTGAGCGGTCCAGCCGGGTGATCGAGAAGCGGTGCATGCGGGATGTGGCCTACCGGGTGATCGCCGGCGGGCTGTACCCGGATCATGCCACCATCGCCCGGTTCCGGGCCCGGCATGAGAAGGCGCTGGGCGGGCTGTTCAGCCAGGTGCTGCGGCTGCTGGCCGCCGAGGGCATGGTGTCGCTGGGCCTGCTCAGCCTGGACGGGACGAAGGTGGCCGGCAGCGCCGCGCAGAAGGCGAACCGGACACTGCCGCAGATCGAGAAGATCCTGGCCGAGGCGGCTGGGGCCGACGCTGCCGAGGACGCCGCGGAAGCCGGTAACCCGCAGCCGGCGACGCCGCGGGCGCTGGCCCGGCGGGCTGAGCGGCGGGAGCGGCTGGCCCGGGCCCGGGACCGGCTGGCGGCCGAGGATAAGGCGCGCCGTGAGGCACAGTGGGCTAAGCAGGAGGCGTGGGACGCGGCTGCGGCGGCCGGGAAGCGCCGCGGCTACCGCCCGGGCGATGAGCCGCGCGCCAACCGGGCCGGCACCGAGCCACGGGCGAACATCACCGACCCGGACGTGCGGGTGATGCGGAACCAGAAAGGCTACGTGGCCGGGTACAACGGCCAGGCCGTGGTCACCGCAGACCAGGTCATCGTCGGCGCGATGCTGTCCCAGCACCCCATCGACAGGACGCTGCTGCACCCGCTGCTCGATCAGTGCCGGGACCAATTGGCAGCGGCCGGGATCCGCCCGAAGCTGCGCACCGTGCTCGCGGACTCCGGTTACGCCAGCGAGGAGAACTTCGCCCACGCCGGCCAGGACAAGCTGCGGCTGCTCGCGCCGCTGGCCAAAGACCCCGGCCGGCCGGGCGGGCGCCCTGCCAAGAGGGCCAGGCACCTGGACCAGTATCCGGCCACCACCCGGGCCATCCGCCGCATGCGGCATCCCCGCGGACCGGAGGACTACAAGCTGCGAGCCCGCACCGTGGAACCGGTGTTCGGGCAACTCAAGACCTGCCAGAAACTGACCGTGATGTCCCGCCGCGGCCTGGCCGCGTGCGAAAGCGAATGGCTGCTCGCCTGCACAGCCCACAATCTACGGAAGCTGCACCGGCACCGCGTCGAGGGATGACGGCCAAAGGGCCGGTTCCCGGCGGCCAGGACCCTATAGATCGCCCGAAATCGCGACCTCGCACCCGTGTCGCATTCCAGGATCCCCGACCTGGCCCTCCACGAGGGCTTTGTGCGACAGCCTGACTTATGCATCGCCGCGCCTCGGGCGAAGATCCGCATCTGCCGCATGCCGAGCGCTGACCGCTGACCGCCTACAGGCATTGCAGGCCAGCAGGACGCTACTCCGCGGGATCGGGTCACGAGCACTGAACAGTGGCTGCGCGCCTACTGCTGCACTGCACCCGATGATGTCCCCAAGGAGAGCTGAGCATCGCACGGGCTGCCGGTGCCCGCTGCTCCTACTAGGGTGACCGTGGCGTAGCTGCGCACGGCATTGCCGGGCCTTGAGTCCCAGGGGGAGCTTACGGAGACCATTGACAATGAGGAAGGCGGTGCAGGCGGGAGCGCCAGCGCGTACTCGACCGGTGGCGGCGGCGTGGTCCTGGAGCATGCCTACGGGGGTGCTCTGCTGGCCGAGCTGCTGCTGGGTGGTCCAGTCCCCGGTCTGGGCGATGACGTTACTCCTTCATGCATCGGGTTCCAGCAGAGCGCGTACAGCCAGGTTGATGACCTCATGGTCGCGGGCGACGGGCCTGGCGGCCAGCGGACGCTGTTCATTGGCGTCCGCCGTCACCCGAAGGTCGGTGTGAGCCAGAAGCCCTTCGTCAAGCTGATGGTCGACTACCTGCAAGTGATCAGCGAGCACAGCGCCGAGCTGGACGCGGGCTCGTGGCGGCTGGGGCTTGCCGTGGAGGCCCCGCACACCCCGGCCGACGAGATAGCGAAGCTGGCGTACTTCGCCCGGCGCCAGCCGGACTCAGAGCTGTTCCGGGCCGCGGTCAACGCCCCGCGGGCTACCACCAGCAAGGTTCGCGCACGCCTGGGCAACATCGATGAGATCGTGGCAGCCGCGGCGAAGAAGGCCGGGATTGCCCTGGCTGACGAGGCTGCATGCAATGACCTGTCCTGGCGGCTGCTGAAGTACCTGCGCGTCCTCGACCTGCGGCTAGACCTGTTCTTCGCACATGGGATTTCACTTGTTGAGCCAGCGGGGTCGGCTGATGTCGATGCCGAGGAGGTCCAGCAGCCGGGCCTGGACGCCGGTGGGTTTAGGGATCATGGCGGGGTTG
>Ga0302325_10011085_pt1 | contig 19445 bp, 20 predicted proteins | sample Palsa_T0_2_FD_201948 | JGI IMG/M metagenome (GOLD analysis project Ga0302325, IMG submission 201948) | Peat permafrost microbial communities from Stordalen Mire near Abisko, Sweden - Palsa_T0_2 | ecosystem: Environmental > Terrestrial > Soil > Palsa > Peat permafrost | place: Sweden: Abisko...
AGGACATCCGAGTCCTGGGCGCCCGAGGTCCACACCTTCTGTCCGTTGACCACGAAGTCGTCACCGTCCCGGACGGCCGCGGTTCGCAGGCCGGCGAGATCAGAGCCAGCGCCCGGTTCGCTCATCCCGAGCGATGCCGTCGTTTCTCCACGCAAGATCGGCACCGCCCATCGCTGCTTCTGCTCGGCAGAGCCAAACGTCAGAATCGATGCCGCGATGATCCCCACGCCCTGCGGGTTGCAGGATTGAGTGATCCGCCTGCGTGACAGTTCCTCGCGGTGCACGAACTGCTGCAGGAGCGTGGCATTTCGGCCACCGAATTCCGGTGGATTGCCGGGCAACAGCCATCCATGATCGAACTGCAGCCGCTGCCAACGTCGGGACCATTCCGGTAGGTGCGACGTGGATCGGGACCGTTCGGTCGCCTCCGCCTCAGGGGGCAGGTGTTCGTCCAGGAAGGTGACGAACTCCGATCGGAACGCCTCCACATTCGCATCAAAAGTCAGCTGCACGGCGCTCCTTCCGATCGATACTTTCGTCCAAGATATCAAGTACTTCATATTCGCAAAGGATTGCTGCCAATATCAAGTGGTTGACAATCCTCCGGCGGACCGGAGATGGTACGAAGACCGATCCACCACAGGAGGACCATTTGCTGGACGGGGAGAAAATCCTCATCACCGGCGTCACGGGCAAGATCGCGTTTCCGATTGCGAGGGCGCTGGCCGAAGGCAACGAAGTTTGGGGCGCGGCGCGGCTGCGCAATCCCCAGGACAGCGACAATCTCGTAGCCGCCGGGATAACACCTCTGCCCCTGGACATGTCCACGGGCGACTTCTCGGCTCTCCCCGGCGATTTCACCTACGTGTTCCATGCCGCGGTGGATGCGGGCGCCGACGACTGGCAGCGTTGCCTCAAGACGAACGCGCATAATTCCGGCGACCTGCTCTATCACTGCCGTGCGGCAAAGGGTTTCGTGCTGTGCTCGACCGGATCGATCTACGGCTACCGAGGCCGACGCCCGCTGACCGAGGCGGACGGTCCCGGCGTACCACTGCGGCCCAACTACAGCTTCTCCAAGATCGCCGCGGAGTCCGTGTGCAGCTGGATCGCACAGCAATTCGGAATCCCACTCACCATTATCCGGATCTGCTCCACCTACGGCCCGCGGGGCGGAGCACCGGCCGACCGATTCGAAATGATGTTGGCGGGCAAGCCGATTCGGCTCCACCCCGACGCACCGAACAACTACAACCCGATCTACGAAGACGACTACGTTGCACTGGGCATCCGCGCCATGGAAGTCGCCGCCTCGCCGCCCCTCGTCGTGAACTGGGCAGGTAGCGAGACCGTGAGCGTTGAGGACTACTGCACGTACATGGGCCAGCTGGTCGGTATCGAGCCGTCGTTCAACTACACGGCCGAAGCGCACACCCCGCTCTGGCCGGACGTCACCTACATGCATCAGGTGCTCGGACGCACCAAAGTCGGCTGGCGCGACGGGTTCCGGCGGATGATCCAGGCACGCCACCCCGAACTCGACCTCGCCGACTTGACCACGAGAAAGGTTGAGCGCTGATGCTGCTGCCAGGCAAACCATCCGACGAAGTCGCCGACGTCCTCGCGACCGGCAGCGGTGACATCACCACGACGTTCGTCTCCATGGCGACACGACACCCCGACGGCACCGACGCTGACTACCTGCAGTGGCATACCCTCGATCACCGGCCCGAGCAGCACCGGCTAAGTGCCGTCCGGGCCTCGTTGCGGCTCGTGTCGACGCCGGCTTGCCGTGCGAACAGAGCGCTTAAGCACGAGCGTTTCGACCCGATAGATCACGTGATGACCTATTTCTTCAGCGACACCGCGGGTTTGGACGGATTTCTGACGCTGTCCGACGCGCTCGGCGGTGCCAGGCGCAAACTGCCGCTCCTGCCGCCCGTTGAACGTGGTGTCTACGGGGTGCGGAGCAGAGTCGCCGCGGCGCGCGTCAAAGTCGGCGCGGACGTGCTGCCGTGGTGGCCGGCCCGCGGCGTGTACCTGCTACTGGAAACCCACGCCACACCGCCGACAGAACTGGTCGACGTCGGGGGCGTCGCAGGAGTCTGGTCAATGGCCGCGCTCGACGTCGGTCCAACGCTGGCGAGCGCACGTGCGGGACAGCAACTCACCTACTGCTTCCTCGACGACGACCCTGTCGCCACCGCTGCCCGATTACGGCCCGTCCTCGAGAAGCGTTGGAATGCAACGGACATCGATCCGCTATTCGCCGCACCTTTTCACCCGGTCGTACCCCACGAGTGGAGTCGCCATGTGCCCTAACCGCAGGCGCTCATGCGGATAGGTCTGATGGTCGGCTCCGACAAGGAACGCCCACGCGCGGAACGCCTGGCCGGATTGCTCGCCGACGGCCAGAGCGCCGAGAGTGCGGGCTTCACCTCGTTTTGGATTCCTCAGGTTCCCGGATATCTCGACGCCATGACCGCGATCGCGCTACTGGGCCAGGTAACCAACCGCATCGAAATCGGCAGCGCCGTGGTGCCATTACAAACGCGACATCCCGTCCCGATGGCGCAGCAGGCGTTGACCACTCAGTCGGCATGCGACGGCCGATTCACCCTGGGGATCGGTCCGTCGCACGATTGGATCGTGGACGGTCAATTGGGCCTCCCGTACGGGCGTCCAGCTGGCTTGGTGAGCGATTACCTCCAAGTGCTCAACGCCGCCTTCAGCGGGCCGGGATCCGTCGACGTCGAGAACGACAGCTTCCGCGTGCACAGCCCGATGGACGTCGCCGAGCCCATGCCGATGCCCATCCTGCTGGCCGCGCTCGGCCCGGTCATGTTGCGGATCGCCGGCGAGCACACAACCGGAACCATCCTCTGGATGGCCGACGAGCGCGCGATCGGCGATTACGTCGCGCCCCGGATCAGCACCGCTGCAATGGATGCCGGACGGTCGGCACCACGCATCGTTGCGGGCGTTCCCGTTGCGGTGTGCTCGAACGGCGCCGTCGACAATGCGCGGGCGTACGCGAGCGAAGTACTCGGTCATGCCGACTTCTCGCCGAACTATGTGCGCCTGCTAGAGCACGGTGACGCGACGGACGTCGGAGACACCATGGCCGCCGGGGACGAGCTAACCGTCCTCGCGCGACTCCTTCGCTACCGCGACGCCGGGGTCACAGACCTCGCCGTTCGAATCGTGCCACTGGGGGCCGACGCTAGTGCCCGCACCGCGTCACGAACGCGGACCCAGCACTTCATCGCTTCGCTATGCCCGGAACTCTAAAATCGTTTGGCACCAACAGAAATCACGCTACGACTCAATGATGCAGCACGCCGTCAGGGGCCGCCAACCGAGGTCCCACCATCAATGGTGAGGACAGTACCGGTCGCGCTGGTGAACGCCGCGTAGTAGAGCGCGGCTTCGGCCACGTCCTCGGGGGTTCCGTCCATCGGGAGGTCCGACGGCACGGTGTCGACACTTTTGAAAGTCATTACTTCCTCAACTCGTTGCGTTGCGCGACTTGGTATACGGCTGGCCGGCACTGGTCGCTTGCCCGTGTTCATCCTGGACACCAAAGGTGTTGACAGCCATAGCCAGCAAGAAGTAGCCGCCGATCGTGAAAACCAGATCCATGCGTTGCTCGTCGGTGAAGACTTGGCCCAGTTCCTCCCAGGTCGCCTGCGTGATGGTGCTGTCAGCGATGAGGTCATCGACGGCCTGGATCACCAACTGGTCCTGGCGATTGACACACGTTCCAGAACGGATGCCGCTCATGTCCTCTGGACTCAAGCCGGCCTTCTCGGCGATCGGTACATGATGGGTCCACAGGTAGTCGCAGTTGCTGCGGTACACCGCGCGCAGCAACGCGACTTCCCGCACGCGCGGCGATAGCGTCGAGTTCCGCAGCAGGTAGGCGTTGAAGGGTAGATAGGCCCCGGTCAGGTCCGGGTGGCGCACCAGGGTCGCTAAAACATTGCCGGCGCCGGCGGGGTTGGCCCGATCAGGGGGTATCAGAGAGCCCAACGCTGTGCAGGCCCGTTCGTCCCATTGCCCGGCCGGCAAGGGTGTTAGCCGTAGTGGGTGTCGATCGCTCATATTTACGACTCCGGTGTGGTGTTGTGCCGGTCAGTCGCGCGTTGCTTCGCCGACCAGGCTCAAGTAGCGCATCACGGCGGGAGGTTGCGTCTCCACTAAGTCAGCTTTCGACATCTGGCCGCCTTGAAACGCGGCTTTGAGGTTGGCGCGGGCGGTGTCGACGTCGGTGTCGATCTCGTAGAGGGTGATGAATGATTCGCCGCCATCGGCCTGCCAGCGGCGCGCGGAGACGAATCCGTCGATGGTGAGCATCTCAGGGATGTGGGTCTGTTCGTGCCAGTTGTGGTAGTCCTCCACCAATTGCGGTGAGACAGGGTTGCTTTCGACGAAAAGTAGAGTTTTGGCCATGTAGATCTCCTCCTTGTCGGGGCGGTGCGGGTTATTGGATCGGTTCGTCACCTAGCACGGTGGTGCGCAGCATTTCGCGTGCTGAGCTGGGGTCGTAGCGGGCCGCACGGTGCAGGACACCGCGGTTGTCCCAGATGACGGTGTCGCCGACCGACCAGATGTGGCTGTAAACCTTGTTAGGCAGGGTTGCGCGCTCGAGAAGCTCGGCCAGCAGCGCGCGACCCTCATCGAGGTCCATGCCGACCACGTAATCGGCGGAGGCGCCCAACACCAGTGACTTGCGGCCCGTGCGGTGCGTCCACACCAGTGGGTGTTCGTGGGTACGCCGGGATCGCCAGCGCGCCAATTGCTCTGGCGTGGGATCGGCGTTGACCCGCCGCTGAGAGGCCTCTAACGAGTGCACGACGCGCAGGGAGCCGAAGCGATCTTTCTCTTCGTTGGTGAGGGCGTCGTGGGCGGCATAGGAATTGGCGAATTCGGTTTCACCACCCCACTCGGCGACCTGCACCGCTGAAAGAACCGTGGCCTTCTGCGGGCATTCCTCCCCAAGCGGTGTGCAGCCGTCGATGTGCCAGTCAAACGTCGCCTTCAAGTACGCGGCCGAGGAATTCTTGGACTTGTCCAAAGTGATCGGGTAAATCCCGGCGACGGGGTGGTGACCATCGGAGGAGTGATCGATCTCGCCAAGTCGGCGGCAAAAGGCGACTTGGGCCTGCGGATCGAGTTGCAGGTCACGGAAGACCAGAACTCCGTTGTCTTCCAACGCGTCCAAGACGGCCTCACCGACCGGGTCGTGCGACGCCACCGAAGCAGGGTCGAGGCCGGCGACCTCAGCGCCGACAGAGTCGGTGAGCTTGGTGGTGGTGAGCAGACTCATGGTCGCTGTCCTTTCTGACAGATGGGGTGGATGGCGTGAGAGTGGCGAGTACCGCGGTCAGGGAATCGGGTCGCCGGTGCGAATCATGACTGCATCGGCTGCGTCAACCGGTGCGGGCTGGTGCATGATCTCGACCGCCATCGCGACCATGATCAGCGAATAGATCATGTGCAGCAGGTTGAGCGCGTCGTCGGGCAGGCTGTCGAGGCTGAACTTGTCGCAGTAGTCGATGGCTTCCTCCAACCGGGGGAAGAACGCGTCGTAGAAGTCGTGCAGCTCCGGCATCGACGCGTTGACACGGGTGTCCCAGCGCTCGGTTTCGGTGGCCAAACACCAGGTTTGGGCGTACTTCTCCAGTTCGGCGAACGCGCTGGGCAGCAAAGCTTCTGGCATCGTCACACTCCCGCCGGAGCAGTGTCGCGCTGGTATGCACTGACCCAGTCGACGACGACCTTGTGCAAGTGGCGCACCAGGATCTCCTGGTCGTTGAGTGGAAAGTCGTCGACAATGCCGTATTCCAGTGCCGCCTGGGTGCCGCCGAGCATGCCGGCGTCTTGTAGCGCGAATTCTTTGAGCACCACCGCGGCGACTTCGTGTTCGATGCGCTCGCGCACACTGCCGGCGGGGTGGAAGTAGGTGTAGGCCTCGAAGCGGTGGGTGTTGTAGGAGGTGGGCCAGTAGCGGTACACGAGATACCAGCCGCCATAGATCAGGACCTCGGTGTTGGGGAAGATCTGGAAGTTGCTGATCCCCCACGGCTCGATACCACCCGGATTGAGCCCGGCGGCCGGCAGTTCACCGATGTCGGGAGTGCGCCACGGTCCGACAAGCCCGCTCCTGGTTGCTCGTTCGATCGGATACATGTACTCGGGGGGAAGCAGCCACCGGCGTCGTCCCGCTGTTGACACCAGCCGATGGGGACCGTCGAGTTGGAAGTGCCCGCAGGTGAATCCGGCGTTGGGTACGCGTACTTCGGGCGGCACTTGCTGTGAGTGCAGCGAGGGTACGTGGTAGTACTCCTGGAACGCGTCGGCGAAGATTTTCCAGTTGCTGTTGTTGTGAGCGACCCACTCGTAGCGTTCGGTCAGTTTGCCGAACGGGTAATCGTCCAGGCCGGTGATCATCGGACCCAGGAACTCGCGCAAGCTCTGACGCGGCTCGTCGTCGAAGTTGATGAAGATGAAGCCGTTCCACACGTCGCAGTGCACGGGTCGCAATCCGTAGTCGGCCGTGTCGAGGCCGAAGAACTCCGATTCCTGCTGCACGAATTTCAGCGCACCGTCGAGGTCGTAGCGCCAGCCGTGGTATTTGCAGGTGAACTGCCGGCACATCCCGCGGGTCTCCTCGGCGGGAAAGTCGTTCCAGACCAGCTTGTTTCCCCGGTGGCGGCAGACGTTGTAAAACGCGCGGATCTGATCGTCGCGGCCTTTGACCAGAATCACCGAAGCGCCGACCACTTCGATTTCCTTGGTCAGGTAGCTGCCGGTGCGCGGCAGCTCCTCCACGCGAGCGACATTGAGCCACGCCCGTTTGAAGACCGCTTCGCGCTCGAGCTCGTAAAACTCCCGAGATGTCGAATCCCTGAATGAGATCGGACCGGTCCCCAGTTCGGGGTAGTGCTCCGTCCAGGAGCCTTCTACCGGCCTACCCGATCGTGTCATGCGAGCCTCCCTCTAACCACTTTCACATCACCGCTCCGCCGTTGACGCCCAATGTCTGGCCGGTGATGAATCCGGCTTCATCCGAGCAGAGGAACCCCACCGCCGCGGCGATGTCGTCTCCGGTGCCCAGATGGCCTACCGGGATATTGCTGGCGATCTGTTCATTGGAACCCAGATATCCAGCGGCTTGCCCTTGATGCTGCATCGGGGTCTCGATGCCCGACGGCGGAATGTTGTTGACCGTGATCCCGTGCGGGGCGTATTCGCGGGCCAGCGACTTGGTCAAGGTGATCACGCCACCCTTGGATGCCGCGTAGTGGGCGGCGAATGGTGAGCCGCGCTGGGCGCTTGACGACGAGATCATCACTATCCTCCCCCATTTCGCGTCCAGCATGTCCGGCAGCGCGACTTGGCAGCAGTGAAAGGTGCCCGTCAGGTTGACGTCGATGATCCGCGTCCAGGATTCGGTGGTGATCTCGGTGAAGGGAGAAAAGTCGAACAGGCCGGCGCTGGTCACCAGAATTGTGGTCGGGCCCAGCTCGCCGCGAATCTTGGCGAACGCGTGCTCGACGGCGGGTCGGTCGGTGACGTCGGCGCCAACTCCGATGGCAGAGACGCCGTCGGAGCGGAGATCGTCGGTGACACGTTGCGCTGCTTGCTCATTGAGGTCGAGAACGGCGACTTTGAGCCCGCGCCGGCCCAGTTCGTGGCAGGTCGCCTCACCCATGCCCGAAGCGCCGCCTGTCACGACCGCTACCCTGCTCATCGGCCGCGCTTCATCGAGTCGTCCTCCTGGGCGTTCATTCGTAGACCACCTGCACGGTGCGGCTGGTCGGGAGGGACTGACAGGTCAGCACCCAGCCGTCCTCCACCTCGTCGTGCTCGAGTGCGTCGTTGTTGATCATCCGAGCGCTGCCCTGCGTCAGACGGGCCATACACGTTCCGCAGGAACCGACTTCGCATGACGACGGCGCTTGCAAGCCGGCCATGCGGGCGGTCTGCAACAAGGTGTCGCCCGGCGAGTAGGGCACCGTGATCTTGCGCTTTTGCAGCTCGATGGTCACCTCCTCGGTGACCGTATCGCCGCCGGCAGCCGACGGGTCGACAGGCATCTCGGCGACCTCGAAGTGTTCCAGGTGCACACGATCGGAGGGCACCCCTGCTGTTCGCAGTGCGGTCTGCACGATGTCCATGAACGGGCCCGGCCCGCAGATGTAGTACTCGGCAGCGTCGGCGTCTTTGGCGCCCGCAACGAATGCGTCGACGTGCGCAGTTGTCACGAAGCCGCTTTCGGCGTCGAGATGATGGTGTAAGACAAAACGGCCCGAGTGGCTGTCGTCCAAGGACGCCAACGCTTCGTCGAAGATCACCGAGTCGCGGCCGCGGTTGGCGTAAAACAGCCGGGTGTTGCGCGTACTGGATATCAGCGCTGACCGCAGTAACGAGAACACCGGGGTGATACCGCTTCCGCCCGCGAACGCGACCACGTCGCGGTCGGTGTTCTTCAGGACGAAGCGTCCCTCGGGCGGCAGGGCGTGAATGTCGTTGCCTGGCGCCGCTGTGTCGTTGAGCCAGTTCGACACCACCCCGTCGCGGTCACGTTTGACGGTGATGCGCAGGTCTTCGCCCGTCCCTGGTGAGGACGACATTGAATAACACCGTCGATGTTGTCGCCCGTTGACGCAGACCAGCAGCGTCAGGAATTGCCCGGCCTGGTAGCCGAAGTGCCGTGAGCTCGATTCGGGGACGTCGAGAACGATCGATATGGCGTCTTGGGTTTCGCGAACCACATTTTTGACCCGCAATGACACAAAGCCCTCGGGCAACGCAGCCGTGTCCACGCCGGCTGTGTGAGCGACAGTAGCCGTTGCGGCGCTAACCTCCGACGAGGCGCGGGATTCTTGCATCCCACGCAGAGTATCAACTACTTGCGATTAGTATCAAGTACTAGATACCGCAACCGCACTGCTGAGTCGGGCCAGGGTCAGGTGTCGACGTGGTCGTTGAACAGCTCGTGGCCGGTGCCCTTTTCGACTACGCGGCCCAGTAATTCGCGCAGGGTCTGCTGCTCTTCAGCACTGAGTACGCCGAACACCTTCTCGTGTGCGTTAATCGCGTCGTTGACGACCGTCGCCGCGACACTGCGTCCCTCGCCGGTGAGGTAGGCCTGCAGAATGCGCCCGTGTTGGGGGTCCTGCTTTCGTTCCACCAGACCGCGGCGTTCCAGCGCGGTGAGAGCGAGCTGAACCCCTTGGGGGCTGATCAGCAGGCGTCGGGCGAGCTCGGCGCCGGACAGGCCGGGTTCGTTGGCAAGTTGGCGCAGCACGCCGATTTGGGCGGTGCTGACGCCGTGACTGCTGACCGCTTCGTTGACGGTTGTCAGCGAGAAGTAGAAGGCCTGCTTGAGCAGCCACAGAATGTTGTCAGTGAGTTCCATGCCTGCCTCCCTTCGACTGCCCATTTCTCGGTTATTCGACGTTATCGCACGTGGCGGCGGCGGGTGTCTTGTAAATCTGTCCGTCCTTCATGACGAACGAGACGTCGAGTGTGGTGCCGATGTCTTGGGAGGGATCGCCGGGGACGGCGATGATGTCGGCGAGGTAGCCGGGTGCGAGGCGGCCCAACTCGTCGTCGGCTTCGATGAGTTCGGCGGCGACCACGGTGGCGGCCCGGATCGCCTGCATGGGGGTCATCCCGCGCGCCACCAGTGCGCCCAGTTCCTTGGCGTTCTGTCCGTGCGGGATCGCCGGTGCATCGGTACCGCACGCGATGCGTACGCCGGCGGCAATTGCCTTGGGCAGCATGGCCTTCGCACGCGGGAAGACGTCCTCCGCCTTCTTCCGCAGCTCGGGCGCGATCCGGTCGATCGCCATCGCCTCGGTCAAATATGTGGTGGAGACCAGGAAGGTGCCGTGATCGGCCATCATCTGGATGGTGTCGTCGGTGGCGAGGAAGCCGTGTTCGATGCAGTCGATCCCGGCGCGAATACAGGCCCGGATCGCGGAGTCGCCGACGGCGTGCGCGGCAACGCGCACCCCGGCGCGGTGGGCTTCATCGGCGATCGCGGCGAATTCTGCGTCGGAATACTGCTGTGCGCCCGGACCCGTGCTGTGCGACATGACCCCGCCGGACGCTGAGACCTTGATCAGCTTGGCGCCGTGGCGAATCTGATACCGGACGCAGGCGATCACGTCGGGCACACCGTTGGCGATACCCTCGGCGACAGACAGCGGCATAATCCCCGGCGCGAGCCGTTGAAACACCGTCGGGTCTAGATGTCCGCCGTAGGGGGTGACGGCGTGCCCCGCGGGGTAGATGCGCGGGCCGACGTGCCAGCCCTGATCGATGGCGCGCTGCAACGCCACGTCAAGTAGGTAGCCGCCGGTCTTGACCATGAGCCCGAGGTTGCGCACGGTGGTGAAACCGGCGTCCAGTGTGGTGCGCGCGTTGACCGCCCCGCGCAGTGTGCGGTACGCCGGATCGTCTTGAACACCATGCATCGGCGACGGCAGGCCCTCGGGCCCACCGGGGCCGCCGATGAGCAGGTTGAGTTCCATGTCCATCAGGCCCGGCAGCAGCGTGACGTCGCCAAGATCGACAATGGTAGCCGAATCCGGTAGTGGGCCTTCGGGATTGACTGCGCTGATACGGTTACCGTCCACCACCACCACTGCCGGCGAGTGGACCTGGCCTGCGTCGACGTCGGCCCACCTCGCCGCCTGCAGGACCGTCGGACCGGTCACGGAACGGGCTCGGACACGCAGTCCAAGGTGGAAGCACCGGAGTCGGGAACGCGCGGCTGCTTCCAGCACTCCACCGGAAACGACACCATGATCATCGAGTACAGCAGGTGCATGAGGTTCTCGACGTCGTCGGGCAAGTCGTCGAGCGGGAATTTGTCGCAGTAGGCCAGCGCCTCCTCGGCGCGCGGCGTGATCGCGTCGTAAAAAGCCTTCATGTCGGTCATCGAACTCGCCAGCCTTTTGGCGTAACGCTCCGGTTCGCTGGGCAGGCACCACTGCGCGAAGGCTTCCAGGTCGGCGAATTCAGTTGGCAGCACAGCGGACACCGCGCTCACACTCCCGCCTTCAAGGTGCGGCGATACTCATCGATCCAGGCCGCGGTTTCCTTATGCAAATGACGGAGCAGGATCTCCTGGTCGTTGAGCAGGAATCTGTCGATGACGCGCGATTCGATCATCGTCTGGGTCGCCTCCAGGGTGTTGGCGTCCTGCAGCCCGTACTCCTTGAAGGACACCGCCGCGAGTTCCTGGGCGACGCGCTCGCGCGGGGTGCGTGGCTGCGGGAAGTAGAGCGTGCCCTCGAAGACGTGGGTGTTGTATGACGTCGGCCAGTAGTGGTAGGTCAGGTACCAGCCCTGACCCCAGAACAGGATGACGAAGTTGGGGAACAGCTGGAAGGAATCCAATCCCCACGGATCACATTTCGCGGGATTCAGCCCGGCGGGCATCTCCCCCAATTCGGGCTTATCCCAGGGCCCGAACAGTCCACTCTGGCAGATGTCCTCGATCGGCTTACGCATCTCCGCTGCCATCTCCCAGGCGCGCACACCCGAGGTACTGACCAGCCGGTGCGGGCCCTCCAGGCGGTAGTGCGGGGCCTCGAATCCCGCCTGTGCGGCCGCCTTGGAATACGCGGTTGGCGACTGGTTCGCGTGCAGCACCGGTGCGTGATAGAACTCCTGGAAAGCGTCCATGTAGAGCTTCCAGTTCGCCTTAACCTCCGACCGGTAGCACCAGCGCGAAGTCATCTGGCCGAACGGATAACCCTCCAAATCCGTGATCATCGGGCCGAGGAACTCACGCAACGACTGTTCCGGCTTCTTCGCGAAGTTGACGAAAATAAAGCCTTCCCAGACATCGCAGTGCACCGACACCAGCCCGTAGCGGCTCTTGTCGAGGTCGAAAAACTCCTCCTCCTGCTGCACGAAGGTCAGGTTGCCGTCCAGGTCGTAGCGCCAGGCGTGGTACTTGCAGGTGAATTGGCGACACACGCCACTGGTCTCCTCGAGCGGCATGTCGTTCCACACCAGCTTGTTGCCGCGGTGGCGGCAGACATTGTGATATGCCTTGATCTCCCCGGATGTGGTGCGCACCAGGATGATCGAGGTGTTGACGGCCTTGATTTCCTTGGTGAAGTAGCTGCCCTTGCGCGGAACTTGTTCGACCCGACCGACATTGAGCCAGGCGCGTTTGAATATCGCTTCGCGCTCGAGGTCGTGGATTTCTGGGTTGATGGAGTCCTCGTAGGACACCGGGTCGGTGCCGAGTTCTGGGTAGTGCTGCGTCCAGCTGCCTTCCGGCGGCTTGGGAAATCGAGGCACGATCGCTCCTGTCCGTTCCGATCTCGCGCGGACCCCACGGCGGTCAGGCAGCCATTTCGTCGGGGAATGGCTATGCAGCCACCGTTTTCAGTGATCCGTATGACTCCGTCGAGCCGACGGTATATGGTCGGTGGCCTAATCACAAGTAGTTGATATTGGCTTTCGGGAGGCCTGGATGGATCAAAACCGTGGGGTAGGGATCGCGGGCCGCACAGTGCAGGCACACGGGACAGTTTTCGACGTCATCTCACCGCACACCGAGCAATCCATAGCCGAAGTCGCTGCCGCCGGGCCAGCCGACGTCGAGGCAGCCGTACACGCTGCACGCGCGGCCTTCGACTCCGGCCCCTGGGGCCGCAGCGAACCCCTGGATCGCGTTGCGGCAATGCGCCGCCTTGCCGACGTCTACGACCAACACCGTTCGGAGATGGCCGAAACCATCAGCGCAGAGATCGGCGCTCCGATCACCTTCGCGCAGCGCGCACAGGTCGGTCTGCCCGCGATGATGATGCGCGCTTTTTGTGCGCTGGCTGAACGGCACCAATGGCAGGAGACCCGGGCCGGTTTCTTCGGAACGGACGTGCACGTCCGCAAGGAATCGGTCGGCGTGGTCGCGGCGATCGTGCCGTGGAACATGCCGCAGTTCCTCATTGTCACCAAACTGGTGCCTGCGCTGCTCGCCGGCTGCAAGTGGTGCTCAAGCCCGCCGCCGAATCCCCGTTGGACGCATTGCTTTTGGCCGAAATGATCGACCAGATCGATTTGCCTTCCGGCGTGGTCAGCGTGCTACCGGGCGACGGCATCGTCGGTGAACTGCTCGTACGCCACCCCGGCGTAGACAAGGTGTCGTTCACCGGCTCGACCGCAGCGGGTCGGGCCGTCGCAGCGGCGTGCGCGCCCAACCTGACCAAGGTCAGTCTCGAACTCGGCGGCAAGTCCGCAGCCATCATCCTCGACGACGCCGCGCCTGAAGCCGTCGCCACCGGGGTGCGGTCGGCCAGCCTGTCCAACAGTGGCCAGATCTGCAACGCGTTGACTCGTGTTCTGGTGCCCAAGCGGCGTCACGATGAGTACGTCGACGCGCTCGCTTCCGAAATGACCGCCCTTCGGGTGGGCGACCCCAGCGATCCCAACACCCAAGTCGGCCCGCTGGTCTCCCGTCGCCAACAGCAGCGCGTCCGCGGCTACATCCAGACCGGTCAGGACGAAGGCGCGCAATTAATCATCGGGGGCAGTGAAATGCCAGGCGGACTAGAACGCGGCTGGTACGTCCAACCCACACTGTTCGCCGCCGCCGACAACACCATGAAGATTGCACGCGAAGAGATCTTCGGGCCGGTGATCACCGTCATCCCGTACCGCGACGAGGACGACGCTGTGGCCATTGCCAACGACTCCGATTATGGGCTGGCCGGATCGGTGTGGACCGCTGACGCCGACCGAGCCCTGGCCATCGCCGCACGCATCCGCACCGGCACCGTCGGGATCAACCAGGGCTACACCATGGACCCGTTCGCACCGTTCGGCGGCGTCAAGGCCAGCGGCTACGGTCGCGAACTAGGACCCGAAGGCCTCGACGGCTACCTGGAGGCGAAGTCCATCGCCGTCGCCTCCGCGCCCAAAGACACACAGACCGCATAATCATCCTCGCAGTCATCGAGCAACTCGCGGTGCTCGAATGTATTTGTGTCAGGATGAGGCCATGACAGTGGTTCTCGTGCACGGCAATCCGGAGACCGAGGCGATCTGGGGTCCGCTCATCGACGAGCTTGGCCGCGATGACGTGGTGACACTGTCACCGCCGGGATTCGGCGCTCCGCTGCCGGAGGACTTCGTCACAACCTTTGAAGGCTATCGCGACTGGCTAGAAGGCCGACTGGATGGGATCGGTGGGCCGATCGATCTCATCGGCCATGACTGGGGTGGCGGTCACGTCGTCAACGCCGTGATGCACCGTCCGGAACTTGTCCGGAGTTGGACCAGTGACGTGCTCGGCATCTTCGACGCCGACTACGAGTGGCACGACATGGCCCAGGTCTGGCAGACACCTGGTGCCGGTGAAGCACTGATCACCACCATGATGAGCGGAACGGTCGAGGAGCGATCCGATCAGCTCGCCGCTTTGGGCATCCGCCACGACATCGCGACGGCTTTGGTCGCCGCGCAGAACGCCGACATGGGTCGCGCGATTCTCGACCTCTATCGCTCGGCTACGCAGCCGGCCACTGCCAACGCCGGGCGCAATCTCGAAGCCGCCGCGAGCCGACCGGGGTTGTCCGTCCTCGCCACCGAGGACGGGTACGTCGGATCCCCGGAGATACGTCGGCGCGCGGCCAACCGGGCCGGAGCACGCACCGAAGTGCTCGAGGGTCTGGGTCACTGGTGGATGATCGAGGATCCGGCTCGCAGCGCCGCGGTGCTCACCCGGTTCTGGGACTCCATCTAGCCCGCGAACAGGTCGGTGCCTCTGGCGTCGCACTCGCCGTCAGGCATGTGCGTCTCATTCTCGCAGGGGTTTCGGCGCGGCGAGTTCTCGCAGCGCGGATAGAAACAACTCGTCCATCTGGGGGCTGAGGTCTGCCAGGGTGGCGGCACTGGCGTAGCTGGCAGAGCCGAAGACGGTTTCGAGCGCACCGGTGGCCGGGGTGGGCCCAAGGGAAAGGCACAGGCACGCAACGCCATCGGTGCGGAGTTCTTCGAGGGCCTTATGGGTGTCGGCCTGGGCGTAACGGCCTTCGTAGCCGTCGTCGTAAGGGAAGCCATCGGAAAGAACAAGCAGCAGCCGGTTTGGGGTACCGGCCTGGGTTTTGAGGATTTCGCCCGCGCCACGGATCCCGGCGCCCAGGCGTGTGTAGCTGGAGGGTTGAACTTGGTTCAGGCGGGCTCGCCCGAGGGCGCCGAAGCGCTGTCCGAACGTTTTGATCGCTGGCAGATGGACGGCGTGACGGCCTTGCGACCGAAATGCATAGACGGCGACGCGGTCGCCAAGCTCTTCGAGCGTGACGGCCAGGGTGGCGGCCGCCCGACGCTGGTGGTCGTGCACCGCAAGGCCATCCGGATCAATATCGGTGGCGGATCCGGAGGCATCGAGCAGGATGAGGACGCCAAGGTTGCGAGCAAGCTTGCGGCGGTCCAGGTACACATGTTCGGGCGGCGAGTAGCCGGAGCGCAGATCCACGAACAGATCGATGAGCGCTTCGATGTCGAGTTCGTCGCCATCGGGCCTGCCGCGTAAAACTTTGGGACCCAAGCCGATCCGAGACAGCCGTCGGCGGAGTGCGTCGTCGTGCGGAATGCCGGCGTCGGAGACGTCGACGGCAGCCGTGAGCGGAAAGTCAATGACTCGGCACCACTTGGGTCGGTACCGGTTGTTGTGTACGTCCCACTCGGGGTAGAGCGCACCGCCCACGCCGAGGGCAGCGCCAGGCTTGCCGTCATCGGTGAAATGGATTCGCGCCGGGAGAGGCCGGGCATTTGCTCCGACCTCCCGCACTCGTCGAACGGAGCGAACCGGTGTCTCTGCACCGGCAGCGCCATCCCCCGGCGAGCGCCCGCTACCCAAGAGTTTGCGGAAATAGTCCGATAAAGCCTGTGAGTTAAACAGTGGTGTCTCAAACAGTTTGAGGATCTTGCTCTCCCCCGACTGCTCGTCATCGCGGTCGTCGTCGTCCGCCTCGGGTACGTCTGGCATGTCTAAGGGGTTGAATTCCAGACGCAGCTCTTTGGTGGTCACCGGCCCGCCGGCTCCGGCAGAAGCCGAGAGCAGACGCGAGGGTCTGATGACTCCAAACCACTCCGGGGGATCAGGGACCTCGACGCGGCCTCTGGCTAGGTCCAGTGACTCTTCGGCGGTTGCGGTGCTCGGTTCCTCGTCGGGGCGAAGCATAGCCGCGAGTGGGAGCTGCCCGGCAAGCCCGGCGAGTACTCGGCGACCTTCAACTGCCAGGTAGCGGCGTGCCACCGAGGGACGTCCTCGTAGAGCCTTCACCCATTTCTGATCCAGGCTCCCGGCGCCGAGCAGGGCGCTTTGGAGCACGATCTCGCGGCGCTGCTCTGCATCCGGTCGGCCTGCCGAGACGAATATGACCTGCCCGTTCGTGTGAGCAACCTGGCCGTCCGGTGCCTCCGCGATAGCGACAGACCGCCCTGCGATGAAAGTGGCAAGAAGTCGAAACCGGTCAGGGCTCTTCGGATCGGAGTCGGTCACGTCCGGGGCAGGACCGCATCGACGAGTTCCCCGAGAGCGCGCACGACATCGGCATCGTCGGACAGGACTTGGACGATGGCCGACTGCACGGCACTGCGCAGGTTAAGCCCTTCCGCGAACAGACCACCGGCCAGAATCAACATCCGGGTGGAGGACACTTCGCGTAGCGGTGAGTTATCCAGGTTTCGGATGGCGTTACCGAGCTTGACCAAGGAACGCGCAGTCCCCGAATCGATCCCGGCTTCGTGGGCAACCACCTCGGTCTCGATCTCGGCGGGTGGGAAGCCGAGTTCGATGGCGACGAAACGCTGACGGGTCGATTCCTTGAGGTTCTTCAGCACACTCTGATAGCCCGGATTATAGGAAATCACCAGCTGGAACCCGGGCGCGGCGGGCAACGTCGTGCCGAGCCGATCGACCGGCAGCTCACGGCGGTGATCGGCGAGCGGATGGATGACCACGGTGGTGTCCTGGCGCGCCTCCACCACCTCGTCCAGATAGAAAATCGCGCCCTCGCGCACGGCTCGGGTCAAGGGCCCGTCCACCCAGACCGTTTCTCCGCCCTTGAGTAGGAAACGGCCCACCAGATCCGCCGACGTCATGTCCTCGTGACCCGCAACGGTAATAAGATCGCGGCCGAGCCCGTGGGCCATCGCCTCGACGAATCGCGTCTTTCCACATCCGGTGGGACCCTTCAACAGCACCGGCAGACCGCGGCCCGCTGCCGCGCGAAAGACCTCCACCTCGTCGTCAACCGCCCGGTAAAACGGGGTTTCCGGAACAGCGTGGATCACGGTCGAGTCACTGTTGGTCAGCAACTCATCTTCCTCGTTGGAAGGGCACGACCGTTGGAAGCTGCGCGCGTTCGGGAAGGACAAGCTGGCCGTCATTATTGATGAAACCGGATCGCCTGGTGGGTATCGGCAGAGCGGGGTCGGGGCACGGTTGATCGGACCCTGCGCCGCAGGTGCCTCCGTTGAAGTAGGAACGCTTCAGGTGGTCCGCTGGCCAGGGGTCGGCGTGCATGCCGACCCATTGCGCGGGGACGTTGTAGAGGACGAAGAAGCACGCGCTGATCCCGGCGAAGATCGCCAGAAAGCGGGTGACTTGCTGCTTCACAAGTCCGTCTTGGGTCTGCTCGAGTCCACGCTCGACGACGGTACGGCCGCGGTCGTCGGTGAAGTAGCGCAGAGAGCACATCGCTGCCTGAACGCCGCCCCACATCAACCCCTCGTAGATCGGCCACTGATGATACGTGCCGGCGAACGCGGACACAGAACGGATCGAGCCGGGATATGTGTAGAGCCCGAACGGCAGCATGAAGCCGGCTTCCATGACGAAGTCGAGCACGAACGTGAATGCGTAGGTGACCAGGATCAGCCGAAGGTTGCTGATGTTGGGCCAACGCGCCTTGATCTTGCGCATCACCCAGCATCCGAAGATAGTGATGACCAGTACGCCGGCCGCGTACCCCGGAGCGTTGATCAAGAGCGGTTCTGGCACCTGATGTCCTGGTGAGTCAGGTGACACCCACCCCGGAATGTAGGGCGACCACGAGCCCCGGTTGAACAGCCAGGTGTTGTAGGTGCACCAAGTGTTGAAGTAGTTCAGCAACGGATCCTGGAAGAACATCAGACCCATCGACGCGAGCAGCATGCCGTCCAGCGTGATGCGCCGTTCCCGACGCCAGGGCCTGATGATGAACCACCAGATCGCGATCGGCAAGGCGACGCACATGAGGGCGCCATTCATCGTGAGGAAGGCCTTCATGTACATCGGCGGATCGCTTGGGCCTGACGGCACCCGCTGGAAATAGGGTCCAGTGATCCAGCGGATCCACACGTAGACCTGGAGAACGAGCAGCGCGCCGCCGATGGCCGCCCAGACCTGGACAGGCTTCACTTTCGACTGAACCTGGGCCCCGAGCTCGGCCGCTCCGCCGAGCGGCTCGGTGACCGAGGGCGCGGTCAACTTGTCCGACAGTTCGGTCATGACGTTGTCTCCTTCTGGATCGTCGTACAGCGCTCGCGCATCCGACTGATCGACAACTCACTTACCTCGCTCGAGTGGAACAACTGCCGGTAGCTTTACCCCGTCTGGAAGGACAAGCTTGCCGTCCTGATTGATGTAGCCGGAGTGTTTGTTCGGGACCGGTAGAGCGGGATCAGGGCAGGGCCGGTCAGTCCCTTCTCCGCAGATGCCCATAAGAAAGTAGGAGCGCTTCAACAGGTCCTGCGGCCAGGGATCCTGGTGCAGCGCGAACCACTGCGCGGGAATGTTGTAGAACACGAAGAAGAACGCGCTGCACGCGGCGAAGATCGCCAGGAAGCGGGTGAGTTGCTGCCTGGCAAACCCGCCTTGGACGCGCTCCAGTCCGCGTTCGACGAATGTCCGGCCGCGGTCGTCGGTGAAGTAACGCAGAGCGCACAGACCTGCCTGGACACCTCCCCACATGATCCCTTCATAGAGGGGCCACTGGTAGTAGGTGCCGGCATTGATCGACAGAGATCTGATGGCACCGGGGTAGGTGAAAAGCCCCATCGGCATGAGGAATAGACCCTCTATGAAGAAATCGAAGATAAACGTCCAGCCGATCAAAACGCCGATCAATCCGATGTTGCTGATGTTCGGCCAGCGTGACTTGGCGCGGCGCATGACCCAACAGCCGAGCATCGTGCAGAGCAGAACTCCGAACGAGTAACCCGGCGCATTCATCAAGACCGGTTCGGCCATCATGCGGCCCGGTTCCCCGAACGACATCCAGCCCGGAACGTTCTGCACCCAGGAGCCGCGGTTGAACATCCAGGTGTTGTATGTGCTCCACGTGTTGATGTAGTTCAGCAGTGGATCCTGGAAGAACAGCAGGCCGCAGGCCACCAGCAGCATGCCGTCAAGCGTGATTCGC
>Ga0302325_10011086_pt1 | contig 19444 bp, 16 predicted proteins | sample Palsa_T0_2_FD_201948 | JGI IMG/M metagenome (GOLD analysis project Ga0302325, IMG submission 201948) | Peat permafrost microbial communities from Stordalen Mire near Abisko, Sweden - Palsa_T0_2 | ecosystem: Environmental > Terrestrial > Soil > Palsa > Peat permafrost | place: Sweden: Abisko...
CGGGCTTCCTCTTTCTTTGGCCATTCGCTCAGCTGTGGCGCACTTTTCGCCGCCGCCCTGTGCGTGCCAAGAAGTCGCTCGGAGCGCGCGTTGTGAGCGTCGGCAACATTACCGTCGGCGGAACGGGGAAGACTCCGCTCGTTCTCTACATTACGCAACAGTTTAAAGATCGCGGCTTTCATCCCGGCATCCTCATGCGCGGGCATGGCCGGAGCTCCCACCATGACCATCTGCTGCTCGAACCGCACGAAGAGACTTCCGTCAATCATACGGGCGATGAAGCTCAGATATTCTTGCGGTCGGCCATCGCGCACATCGGCATCGGCAAGGACCGCATTACAACCGGACGCTTACTCCGGGAGAAGTTCAAGCTCGACACCCTCATCCTCGACGACGGGTTTCAGCAGTTCAAGCTCGCCCGGAATCTTGACCTCGTTCTGATCGACGCGATGAAGCCTTTCGGCGATGAGAATCTGGTCCCGCTCGGCCGTTTGCGCGAGCCGGTTGCGGGCGTGCGGCGCGCGTCGGCGTTTGTCATCACCCGTACCGAGTGCAACCGCCCTACCGAAGGCATTGAACGGAGACTGCGCAAGTTCAATCCGACTGCGCCTATCTTTCGTTCGCGCATCGTTCCGGAAGCGTGGGTGAACTTCTCCACTGGCGAAACCTTTCCGGCTGACGCGTTGCCGTACAAGAAGACTCTTGCGTTTTGCGGACTTGGCAATCCGCAATCGTTCTGGCGAACGCTGGAACGGCTGAACATTAAGCCGCAAGAAACTGTGGAGTTCGACGATCACCATCGCTATAGCGCTCGCGAGATCCAGCGAATGGGCTTGCTGGTCAAAGCTCTGCGTCTTGATGCCTTGCTCACCACGCAGAAGGACGCGGTGAACTTCTGCGAATCCACGGAAGCCATCGTGGCTCCCGCGCATGTTCTCTGGCTGAAGATCGGCATCGAGATCGACAATGAAGCGGCGTTCCTGAAATTGCTCTTTCCATAATTTGATAGTCTTTGCGGAGAGGCAACCTTGAGAATCCTAAGCTCCGTTTTACTGCTGCTGTTTGCTGCGCTACAAGTGAATACCTCCGCGGCGCCGCTTGTGAATAAGAAGCGGATACTGGTTATCGGCCAGACCAAGGGCTTTGAGCACGATTCCGTTTCCGACGCCATGGGCTCGGTCTGGAAAATGGGCCATGAAACCGGCCTTTGGGACACGTACATGCGCACCGATACTGAGTTGCTCACCAAGGGCAAGGTGGGCTCAAACGGGAAAAACCTGAACGATTTCAACCTCATTATCTTCGCCAGCACCACTGGCGAGTTGGAGCTTTCCGACGATCAGAAGAAGGACATTCTCTCCTTTGTGCATGACGACGGCAAGGGCTTCGTCGGCATCCACGCTGCGCTCGATACCAATTACAAATGGCCCGAGTACGGCGAGATGATCGGCGGCTGGTTCAACGAGCATCCCTGGGGCACGTTCTGGGCTCCGATCGTGAATGAAGACCCTTCGTTCCCCGCTACTAAGCACTTTGCATCGGCTTTCATGAAGTATGACGAGATCTATCAACCGAAAGAATGGTCCCGTGACAAGGTCCATGTGCTGCTTCGCCTGGATGAGACGAAGCTGGATTTGAACAATCCGCGTGTTCACCGGACTGACCATGACTTTGCCGTGGCTTGGTCAAAGATGTATGGCAAGGGACGAGTGTTCTATTCGACGCTTGGACATACCAATGAGTCTTGGAATGATCCGGACATCTATGGAATGTACTTTCAGGCGATCAAATGGGCGCTGGGATTGAGCGAGGGTAGCACTGCTTCACACGGGAAGCCTTAAAAGGGAAGACAAGCGTCCCGATGAGTCGGGACGCGGCACGCTCTCCAGAAACCCACTTCTGAACCTACGTGGATTTATGAGTTGCAAACCAAGGCCGGCGGCTTTCTTGGTGAGCATTTGAATCTGCTGTTCGGGGTATTTTTGTTCGTAGAATTTCCGGTCGGCCTTTTGCGGAAGATTTTGGAAATGTTCGTGCGACTCCCGGTCGCATTCCTGGATCTGGCGTTGCCTGCCTTGGTAGCTGTCGTACTCCTGTTTAAGAATAAACAGCAACTCCTTTCTCCAGTTTCCCTCCAGTCTGCGGGCAACCTCGTCCGGGCTCGCCTTGATCCGGGGATCACCTGCACGTCGGTTTTCCGGCCTGGCATGTTCTTGGTGTCGCGGGCGTTCACTAGAAATACTTTCATCCCAGCCTCCGACTGCATGTCGTACAAAGCGATCCAATAATCCACTGATTAACCAGAACCATGCTGAAGCGCGGGCATAAAAGCACCAAGTTTTGCGCGCCTTAGCTGTCGAGGCCCGTCCCGACCATCTTCTTACAACCCGCCCCTTCCGCCAAATCCCCTCCGCCGCCCAATGCCCTCTCCCCCTGCCCCCGCCCTAAAGTTTCTGATACTCTTCACGGCTCGCCCCGAGTCGTCTTCGCTGAAGCGTGCGCCACGGAGCACAAGGAGCATTGGGAGTACAAAGAGCATAGGGAGCAACGGCGGGTTAGGGCTGCTGCTGTCCGCCTCCTGTTGTAACCGGGGCGGTGAAAGGCTGTTTGCGCTCGCCCCAGGTTGGAGGCTTCGGTTCGGTGGTCATGCGGCTTACCGGCTTCTCGGTGAGCATTCGCAGCGCTTCGGTAACGGACCTTTCGAGCTGCGGATCGTGGCCGGCGATTACCTCTTTCGGCCAGTTCTCGACATCCACGTCAGGAGTTGTTCCTTCGTTTTCGACGGCCCATTTTCCTTCCGTCGTGAAGAACCCGCCGCGAGGAGCGATCATCGATCCGCCGTCGATGAAGGGGGGCGTATCGGCTGTGTGAACCAGCCCGCCCCATGTGCGTTTACCGACCAAAAGGCCGACGTTTCGATGATGGAACATCCAGGGCATCAAGTCGCCGCCGGAACCGGCCATTTCATTAACGATCATTACCTTCGGACCCCAGATGCCCGCGGAGGGACTGGTGAACGGCATCCGGTCGCCGGCCACATTGTTGAAGTAGCCGTCAAACTTCCGTTGAAGTACGTCAATGATGTAATCGGCGGCCGATCCGCCGCTGTTGAATCGCTCGTCAATTACGGCGCCGAGTTTGTCCTGCTGGGCGAAGTAATAGCGGTTGAAACTTGCGTAGCCAGGTTGGCCAGTGCTGGGAACGTAAACGTAGGCTAGCTTGCCTCCTGACAGCTTATCTACCGTGCGCCGGTTTGCCTCAACCCAAGCGCGGGTGCGAAGGCCCTGTTCGTTGGGAATGGGCACCACGGTGATCTGGCGCGAGCCGTCCATCGAAGGTTTAGTGTTCAGGGTGAGCACCGTCTGGCGATTGGCTGTGCCATCGAGGAGGCGATAGATGCTATCCGGAGCGCGCAGTTCCTGACCGTTAATCGCGACGATGTAATCGCCTACTGTTGCAGTTTCACCGGGAGTAGCAAGCGGTGCGCGTAGCTCAGGGTTCCAGCTCTCTGTGTCGTAAATGTGAGTGATTTTGTATCGCCCGTTGTCGATGGCGAAATCCGCTCCGAGCAATCCTGCGCGTTCAGCGGGAATAGTTGGCATATCGCCGCCGCGCACGAATGAGTGGCCGATGGCGATTTCCGCGCCCATGGTATCGAGCAGATAATTCAAATCCGCGCGATGCATCACGGACGGCAGCATTTGTCCGTAAAGCTCTTTCATCTTGAGCCAATCCGCGCCATGGAGATTCGGCACGTATAGGTAGTCGCGCTGATTCCGCCAGCCTTCATAGAAGATCTGTTTGAACTCCTCGCGCGGATCGAGATACATGCGAAGCGTCGCAGTCAAACGTCCTTGTCCTGCTGTTGGCGCCATGCGATCCGCATCTACTAGGAACAGTGCAGGAGCAGCCGGGCCACCCTCTGCCGCTGCTCCGCGTCCACGTCCACCACCACCACCCGCGCCGGACGCGCGATAGACCAGCTTGTGTCCGTCGGCACTCACGGCATAGGTCTGCACGCCTGTTGCAAATGTTGCAGCTCGACGGTCGCTTAGCCGGAAACGCTCTAGAGAAGCTCCACCTGCACCGGCGCCACGTCCGGTTGATTCGAGGTAGAAGACAGTTCCTGCCGCGCCGGCGCGCAACTGGGAATACTGGCGCTCAGGAATTCCGGGGACGGCAATGATGCGCTGGGCCAGACCATCGAAATCGATCTGCACGGTGACTGGGCCTGTTGCTCTTGCGCCGCGGCCTCCACGACCGGCGCCGCCGCCTTCGGTGTCTGCTGCCGGTGCGCTTCCGACGCCGCCATCTTCATCGCTTTCCGGCAGAAGCGGACTTGGGTCGGTCTTCTTGAGAATCGCCATGTACAAGCCGAAGGTTTCGTCATGATCGTAAGAGGTCATGTCGAGCCACTGCGATTTCAGGCCGAAATCCGTGGATGCGAAAAACCATAGGTACTTTCCACTTGCATCCCATGCGGGAGAAAGCGAATCCGCCAGGCCATCGGTGACCTGTTTGGTTTCGCCGGTCTCCACATTGCTGATAAAGATGGCGTGATACATCGATTTCAAATGACTCGCATAGGCGACCCACTTCGAATCGGGACTCCAGACCGGATTGACCGTGCGCGTGGGAACCATCCAGGGGTCGTCGCCAATGGTCTTGGCTTGTCCGCTCGCTACGTCGAGTACCCAGACTTTCAGGTTGGTGTCCGTGTAGAGCAGCTTCTTGGAATCAGGTGACCATGAAGCGGTGTAGTAGTGGGTTGGATGGGGCAGGGCGATTTCACGCGGGGGAGTGATTCCATCCTGGGCTTCGATCACGACTTTGTACTCGCCGGAGCGGTCACTGAAATACGAGAGGAGCTTTCCATCGGGAGACCACGCCGGGTCTCGCTCGGCCGATCCGCTGGAGTTGCTCAAATTCCGCACGTCGCCCTTTTCAGCGGGAATGGTAAAGATCTCGCCGCGTGCTTCCACGGCGACCCGCTTTCCGGTGGGCGACAGAACCATGTTCGTCATGCGCGAGGTTACGTCTTCCCAGCGCGGCATCATCCACGGGAAATCTCCCACGGCCGTGATGTTGACGATGTGGGTGCGGCCCGTCTTGGGATCGAGCTCATGCACATACCCGGCCTGTTCAAACACCACGGTACCCGCGCCGGAATCGAGCGACTTTACGTCGAACCCGGTGAACTTCGTTACCTGCGTGAGCTTCTTCGATTTGCCCTCATAGGACCAAACATTGGCCACGCCATCGCGATCCGAGATGAAGTAGACGGAATCGCCGACCCAGGCCGGATCCATGTCTTTGGAATCCTTCCAGGGAGGGCTGACCAGGTCGAAAGTCTTCATGTCGATGATCCAGATGGGGCGATTTTGACCGCCGCGATAATTGCGGCGTTCCTCATCCCACGAATTGTTCATGCGATAAGCGACGTGCGTGCCATCCGGGGAAAACTTGCCTTGATAGGCGCGAGGCAGAGGCAGAGGCTCTTCGACACCGCCTTCGACCGGGACGGTCCAGAAACGCGGCGCGGCGCTGGGAGCCCAGGTGGCGCGAGTGGAGGTGAATAGGACGGACTTTCCGTCGGGCGTCCAACCCTGCACGAGATCCGGACTTGGGTGCCAGGTTAGCCGCTTCGGCTCACCGCCTTCGACGGGCACCACGTATACATCCATATTTCCGCCGTACTCAGCGCTGAACGCCAAGAGTTTGCCATCGGGGGAAAAATGCGGATTTTCGGTTTGGCCGGCAAAGCTGGTAATCCGCGTGGCCGCGCCGCCGGATCGCGAAACCATCCAAATGTTGTTGGCATACGCGAAAGCGATTTTAGTGGCGCTGACGGTGGGGGTTCGAAGCAGACGTGTGCCGGTTTCGGCGGCGCCCGCGCTTACCAGTACGGACAGAAATAAAGCTGTAAAACGCATGGATGTGGCTCTCCTGTTAACGATTCAGTTTAGAGTAAGCGGAGGGTAAATAAAAAAACTAAACTTTTTCTCTCTCTTGCCGATGTACTTAGAACGAAGGAGTTCCTACTATGTCGCTCTCTCCGATTATCGGCGCGGCTTCACAAGTTCTTAGCCTGTTCAGCAGCAGTTCGACGGCCAACAGTTCGAGTTCGGCCAGTTCCACCGACCCTCTTTCGATCATCGATTCCAGCGGAAAAGTTGACCTTTCGCAGGCCGCGCAACTCTTCTCGAAATTGCAGGATATTTCGCAGACCAATCCGGCTCAATTCAAGCAGTTGACCGCTCAGATTTCAACGCAATTGCAAGCGGAGGCGCAAAAGGCCACCGGTTCGGCGGAGACGTTTCTGAGTAATCTGGCCAGCCAGTTCAATAACGCGTCGCAGACGGGCAGCGCGAGCGATTTGCAGCCGCAGCAGACGCAAACCGGAAGCCATCATCACGGCCACCACCATCACTCGTCGAGCCAGGCGGCTTACGAGCTTTCGAATCAGACTTCCGATGCGCAGTCGACGGCTACTGGCGCGGTGCAAAGCATTTTCCAGCAGCTTCAGAATCTCTAACAGCGTGCTGAGAAACGAAGTTTGAAACCACTCCTGACGGTGGCGAACGTAACATTCCACTCAGGTTGATGTTCTCGATCTTTGTGCATTCAACTACACGGCCCCAGCGGGGCCGTCACCGGGACGGATGAAAATTGGCGTGCTGGAAGGAACTTGACAGGATTGGGAAGATGGAGTTAGATCCCCAGCGAATCAAGATGCGCTCAAACTTAGACAACTGCGTTGTTTCTCCAATTTCATGCTCCTTGCCGTCAACGTTCCAAACTACGGCGTAGGGTTCGCCTTCAGACGGAATTCGAGCATAACGGTACTGATCCTTTGCCATTGGCTCAAACCCGATCGATTCCGATTTGAAGCGCTCGGGAGTGTCGGGGCTGGTCTTCCATTTCTCGAAGTTGGCAGGCTTCCAGATGCCCGCGAAAGGATCCGCGGCGAACACTGGTAGCGAAAATACCAGCGCGAGGATGACGGTTCCGCCATAACGCATATTCTAAGTATCGTAGCAAGCCTAACGGGGTCGTAGTCGTCACCTAAAGGCGCCGATAGCCTTCCTCAAGCCTTCGTAATCCGCTCCAATCCCGGCCACCGGTCATAATCCGCATCGAAGCTAAAGATCGTCTCAACTCCATACCGCTCCATTACCGCGATATGCAGCGCATCCCGCGCGCTATATCTTTCGCCACCAGCCACAATCGCAGAAGCTCTCAGAACGTCCCGCTCTTCAATCGGAAAAACCTCGTCCACGACGCTCAACAAGGCCTGCAAAGCCGCACCGATCGCTTCCCGGCGTTCGATAGCGGTATACCGATGCAGAATTTCCTGAAGCACCTCCGCGTCGCAGACCAATCTTTGTCGAGCCGCAATCAACCCTTCCAAAGTCACTTGTGCGTCCGCCTTATGAGGGTGCGCCCCGCCCACCAAGTACATCGGAACATTGGAATCGATAAAGATCAACTTTGGTAGCCCAATTCGATTTCGTGCTCCATCTGCTCAATGTCCGCTGTCGGAAACGAGTACTTGGCCGCATCTCGGACGCTAGCCAGCTTAGCGGAAGAGCTCTTGCTCGGCCGACGCAATTCCGCCTCCTTCAAGGCGCGCCGGACATACTCACCTATCGTCAACTTTTCATTCCGAGCCATCTTGCTGATAGCCTCCATCTCCTCATCGGGCATCAAAACCTGAAGTCGCTTGCTCACAATGTGAGTATACTCTACTCTTCAGGTGAGCAATGAAGGCTTCCGTCTTCGATCTGCAAATCGTCGACCCATGCCGGCCAAACAACGTCCAAGGCACCCATACTTTGCCCCGCCAACGTAGCCACCTTCAAACCCCAACTATCCGTTGCACCAATTCAGCGAAACCAGAACCCTCGTGCTGGACCAAGCCGAAATCGGAGAACCGGATTCTGAACCACCACCTCTGATCCGTACTTCCCCCCAATTCCGACCCCTACAACCGCCCAACCGTCCGCCCGCCGGTCACAACCCATAATTTCCAGCAATCTCAATCACTTACAACCCTTTTTCAACAAGCCCCGAAAAACACTCTGCTAACAATAAGACAGGTCCAAATGCGAATCACAAAGAAAGGCTCGGTAAGATAGAACGATGTCCCTAGTCGTTGTTGGCTCCGTCGCTTACGACGGAGTAGAAACCCCCCATGGCAAGGCCGACCGCATACTTGGCGGAGCCTGCACCTACGTTGCGCTGGCAGCGAGCTATTTCACTCACACCCGCATTGTCGGCATTGTGGGCGACGATTTCGCCGAGGAGGACATTCACTTCCTCACCAGCCGCGGAATCGACCTGGAGGGCTTGGAACACGTCCCTGGAAAGACTTTCTTCTGGTCCGGCGTCTATTCGCCAGACATGAATGACCGCACCACGCTCACTACCGATCTCAACGTTTTCGCCAATTTCGACCCCAAACTCCCCGACACCTACCGCGACGAACCCTACCTCCTGCTCGGTAACATCCAGCCCGCCCTACAGCGCGGCGTCCTGAAGCAGATGCGCGCCCCCAAACTGGTCGGTGGCGACACCATGAACTACTGGATCGCCGATTTCCGCGATGAACTCCTCGCCACCATCAAGGACTGGGATTTCCTCCTCATTAACGACAGCGAAGCCCGCATGCTCTCCGGCGAGAGCAACCTGAAAAAGGCCGCCGCAAAAATCCTGGATATGGGCCCCCACACCCTGGTCATCAAGCGCGGCGAATACGGCGCCATTCTGTTCCGCCAGGACCAGCATTTTATGGTTCCCGCTTACCTCCTAGAAGGCGTCTTCGACCCCACTGGCGCAGGCGACTGTTTCGCCGGCGGCTTCATCGGCTATCTCGCCAGCCAGGGCGTCTCCCCCACCCGCCACGATATTGACCAGCTCCACCTGCGCCGAGCCGTAATTTACGGTTCTGTTATGGGAAGTTTCTGCTGTGAACAGTTCGGCCCGGACCGCTTCCGTACCCTGACCCGTTCGGAGATCGATGCCCGCTACCAAGAGTTCAAAACGTCGACCGACTTCTAGCCGCGCGCCAGCCGCCTACAGCCTGTTGCCCGTCCTGGCAACAGCGTGCTTCGCCGCCATTGTCAGTGTGGCGGCCATCTGGTTCTTCTATCGCGACGGGTCCCTCATGAATTTCGGCGATGCGGAGGCGCATCTGAACATCGCCCGCCGCATCCTCGATTCGCGCACCCCCGGCTACGACCAACTAGGCACAACCTGGCTACCGTTGCCACACCTGCTCATGGTCCCTTTCGCAAGGAATCTCCGCCTCTGGACCACTGGTTTTGCCGGCTCCATCCCTTCGTCCGCCTGCTTCATCGTCGCAGCGGCATTCCTTTTCACCGCCACGCGCCGGATCTTTGACAACCTAAGCTGCGCCGCCTTGGCCGCCGGGCTCTTCGTCCTAAACCCGAACGCTCTGTACCTGCAATCCACGGCCATGACGGAGCCGGTCTTCTTCGCCTGCCTCTTCGGCGTGCTCTACTTTTGCGTCCTATTCCAGCAGAACCAATCCATCTGGGCCGCCGCAGCCGCAGGCATTTTCGCCGCCCTGGGAGCCCTCACCCGCTACGAAGGCTGGTTCCTCATGCCCTTCGCCGCCATCTTCCTCCTCCTCATTGGAGGCGACCGCCGAATCCGCGCTACCGTCACCTTCAGCCTCCTCGCCGGGATCGGCCCCATCCTCTGGTTAACCTATAATTGGTGGGTTTTCGACAACGCGCTCGAATTCTTCAACGGCCCCAGTTCCCCCGCGGCGATCCAGGGAGGCCGCCCCTACCCCGGACACGGCGATTGGTTACTCGCGATCCGCTATTTCCGCACAGCTGCACAATTCTGCACAGGCATTCCCCTCTTCTGGATCTCGCTTGCCGGAATCGCCGCCTGCATAATCCAATTCAAACGCGCAGCATGGCCTGCGATCCTCCTGATGCTCCCGCCTATCTTCTACATAATCAGCATGCACTCGTCCGCCTCGCCCATCCACGTCCCCACGCTGCCGCCCAATAGCTGGTACAACACCCGCTACGGCTTGGCCCTCCTACCGCTAGGCGCCCTGGGAGCCGCAGCTATCGCAGGACTCATGCCGGACGGAATCCGCCCCATCCTAGCCCTGGTGCTCCTGCTAGCCGGAGCTGGACAATGGCTGCTTTTCCCCCGCCCCGCAAGCTGGATCACTTGGCGCGAAGCGTACGCAAACTCGCAAACCCGCCTGGAATGGACCAACCAGGCCGCCGCCTATCTCGAAGCCAACTACAAACCCGGCGAGAACATCTTCACTAGCTTCGGCGATATGGCGGGAGTTTACCGCCGCGCCGGAATCCCGCTCAAACAAACTCTCACCGGCGACAACGGACCCATGTATCTCGCCACCCTCGCACGCCCGGACCTTTTCCTATGGCCAACCTGGGTAGTAACCTTCACCGGCGACCCAGAACAGACAGCCGTGGATAGAGCCCGCCTACGAGGCCCAAAATACGACCTAATGAAAGAGATCATCGTAAAAGGCGGCCCGGTAGTCCAGATCTACCGCCGCTCGATCGCCCCGCACTGGACCGTAAAATAATGGAAATTCCATTCACTAAAGCTCACGGAGCGAAGAACGACTTCCTGCTCACCTGGCGCAAGGACGCGCGCATCAAGGATTGCCCCGCCTTCGCCCGCGCCATTTGCGACCGCTATACCGGCGTAGGGGCCGACGGCTGGATGCTGGTAGACCACGACCCCGACGCCATCGAACTCTATAATTCCGACGGCAGCAAGCCAGAAATCTCCGGCAACGGCACCCGCTGCGCCGCCGCGTTTCTTCTTCGGCAAAAACCGGCAACTAACCTCAAAATCAAAACGGGCGCCGGCCTCAAACACCTGACCCTACTCCGCCAAAACGGCCCCGAATACTGGTTTGAAATGAACATGGGCAAGCCAAACTTCATCGCCGGGCGTTTCCCTCTCGAACTTTTCGGCGGCCTCCGCGACGTAACGCTCGTCGACGTAGGCAACCCCCAATGCGCCGTCCCGGTCGACGATTTCGATTTCGACTGGCGCGCCATGGGCCGCGAAATCGAAAAGCATCCGCATTTTCCCAATCGCACCAATGTCTCCTTCATCCGCCCCGTCGACCTACACACTGTCGACGTTCGCTTTTACGAACGCGGCGCGGGCGAAACCATGAGTTCCGGCACTGGATCCACTGGCGCCGTCGCCACCGCCATCATGCGCGGAATTGCCGAAAGCCCCGTCCGCGTTCTAACTCCTGCCGGTCCTCTCGACCTGCGCTGGGACGATTCGATCTTCTTAACCGGCCCCGCCGTACTGACGGCCGATGGAGTGTTCCATTATGAGAGCAACAAATAAATGACCTTAGCGACCAAAATCTCTGACCGTACCGCCCGAGTAGGAATCGTTGGCCTGGGCTATGTGGGACTGCCCCTCGCGGTCGAGTATGCAAAGGCCGGATTCTCTGTCACGGGAATCGACCTCAGCGCCTCCAAGACCGAGAGCGTCAACGCAGGCAAATCCTACATCGGCGACATTCACGACGAGGACTTAGCTCCCCTCGTAGCATCCGGGAAGCTTCGCGCCACCACCGATTTCTCAGCCATCCTCGACCTCGACACCGTCAACATCTGCGTCCCGACGCCCCTGCGCAAGACCAAGGACCCGGACATGAGCTATATCGTGGCCGCTACGCAAGACATTGTGAAGTACTTTCATCCTGGAATGCTAATCATCCTGGAATCAACTACATATCCAGGAACAACTGATGAATTGGTTTTACCTATGCTGGAGAAGACCGGCCTCAAAGTAGGCGTCGATTTCTTCCTCTGTTTCTCACCGGAACGCGTAGACCCTGGCAACGCGAAATTTCAAACCAAAAACATCCCCAAGGTAGTAGGCGGCACGACGCCGGCATGCACGGATATCGGTCGCCTGTTCTATGCTCAAGCCCTCGAAAAGGTAATCCCTGTCAGTTCCACGCAAGTGGCCGAAATGGTCAAGCTCCTCGAAAACACTTTTCGAATGATCAACATCGGCCTGGTCAACGAGATCGCCATCATGTGCGACGGCATGGATATCAACGTCTGGGAAGTCATCGAGGCCGCCGCCACCAAACCGTTCGGTTTCATGCCGTTCTACCCCGGCCCCGGATTGGGCGGCCACTGCATTCCGATCGACCCCTTTTACCTTTCTTGGAAATCCAAACAGGCAGGTATCGAAGCCCGGTTTATCGAACTGGCCGGCCAGATCAACGGCCAAATGCCCCACTTCGTCGTCGAAAAGATCCAGAACGCCTTGAACGACCACACCAAACCGGTGAAGGGCTCGAAGGTCCACATCTACGGTGTGTCGTATAAACGCGACATCGACGACGTCCGCGAGTCCCCGGCCTTGGACATCATGCTCCTCCTGGAGCGCCGGGGCGCTCTGATCTCGTATACTGACCCGCACGTCCCTAAGCTTCGGCTCGACGGCCAAGAACTCGTTTCGACTGAAGCATTTGAAGATGCCGATTGTGTCGTAATTGTAACAGATCATACAAAATTCGACTACGCCGCCGTCGTAGACCGCGCAAAGCTGATCGTCGATACGCGTAACGCCCTGAAAACATTCACTTCCGACAAAATCGTGAGGCTCTAGAATGAATTTGACATTGTCTTTAATAGGTAGGATCATTCTACTAACGAGGTGCACCTGAATATGGTCCCGTACTCCCGCCGCGCTCTTTCGATAGCTGCTCTGCTGGCTATTTCCGGATTTGGAGCTTCCGCTCAGTCCGTTCTCTCCACTCACTCCGGTGTCATCCACACGAGTGAAGGAGCAGTTTTCGCCGACGACCAGGCGGTGAATCAGCAATATGGAACGTTCCCGAGTCTCAAGGAAAAAAGCGTTCTTCGTACAGAAGGGGGCCGCGCCGAGGTTCTCTTGACGCCCGGTGTGTTCTTGAGAATTGGCGAAAACTCCGCCATTAAGATGATCGACACTCGTCTTTCCGATACGCGCGTTGAACTGCTCAAAGGCAGCGCGGTCGTCGAATGCGACGATCCGATGAAGGAAAACGCCGTCACCCTCGTGTATCAGGATTATCAAGTACACGTCCGCAAGACCGCGGTGATGGAGTTCGTGTCCAACCCTACTGCCGAACTCAAGGTATTTCACGGCGAAGCCGAAGTGGACCTCAACGGGAATATTTCGGTCGTGAGGGCCGGCAAGATGCTGCCTTTTACCCAAGCCCTCGCTCAGGAAAAGTTTGATCCGAAGCTCGAAAGCGACGAACTGACTCGCTGGAGCCAGGAACGCAGCGAAGCCGTTGCGGTAGCCAATGTCTCGGCAGCCAAGAGCCTCCGCGATTCCGGTGGTTCCATGATGGGCGGTCTTGGTAACGGACTTTACGGCAACGGAATGATGCCCTACGGCAGCTGGTACTACAATCCGTACTACTCGATGTACACCTACCTTCCGATGAACGGGATGTTCTTCAATCCCTACGGCTACGGCTTTTTTAGCCCCTACTCGGTTTATCAGATATACAGCAATCCCGGCTACTTCTACGGTGGCGGCAGCGGCGGGGCCATCACTTCTGGCACCCCGACCTCCTCAGGCAATCGTCCCCGCTCGGTATCGACGGGCTTGCTCAACGCCCGGACGGGTCAACAGACCCAGTATGGCTTGGGCCGCGGCACTAGTGGCGTTATGACTCCTGTAGGAACTTCGAGCGGTTTGTCTTCGATCGCTTCCCCGGCTGGCGCAAGCGGCATGGGTTCTGCTGGCGGCGGCAGTTCAGCCGGACGTAGCGGCGGAGCCCGCGGCAAGTAATCTCTCACCGGTACGGAGTCAGGCGCGGAGGTTTAGCGTCTGGCTCCACCAACAAAGTTGTTCTCCCCCCATAGTACTTCAGCAGTTCCCGATTCGTTTCCTCCCCCAGATCCGCAACCCAAATTACTTTAGATTGATCGATATCCGCGTCATTGTGAATCCATTCGTGGAACCCATGCCCGGCGCCATATCTAACAAAGACCAGCTTCGATCCCGGGAGCTTTTCGAGTTGCCGGTTGATCGCGACGCGGCCTTCCGGATCGCCAAAGTTGATGAAGTCCCAGTTCTCAAATCGCATCAAAGCGAGGCGCTGATTCGCCGGTCCGGCCAGATGTAATCCAAACCACAAAATGCCGTGGACTGCACAAAGCTGCACAAGGGAACGCGCCAAATCCCGGTTCATCGAGGAAATGCCTGCTACGCCGATCCACACAAAGAGACACGCGCCGACGGCGATGTAATGCGGGTAAAAATACGGGTAGAAGTTGGTTCCCAAAGCCAACACAAGAAGCGTCCCGAGCACAAAGGCAAACCGCTTATTCCGCAATAACGCAAACGGAGCCAGAAACAGCGGGACGAGCAGGAAAAACCGGTAGAACGTCAGCCGGCTGACCAACCGCTGCCAGTAAGATCCGGAACTGTCGTGTACGGCGGTCTGAGCGTCGTAATCCAGTTTCTGTTCGGGAGTCATATCCCGGTGCGGAATTGGGTTCGTTTGGAAAGTGAAGCTAGCCGGTACGCCGTATTGATACCGGCTCGCCATGTAAGGCATGTTCGTCCAGCTCTTCGTCACGGCATAGTTCTGCACCGAACTCAGGCCGAGAGCAAGCACGATGGGAATCAGCGCGACCCGTGGAAAGCGCCGGCTTTTCCAAAGCCAGAACGATACGGGAATCAGCAGCAGGACGCATTCGAATGGCCGAGTCAGCCATTGAATGGCGATTCCGAGGCCCAGGAGCACGTTGTACCGCTTTCCCTCCCGAGGAAGGGATCCGAAGACTAGGCAACCGGCACAAGCGGAGAGATAGCCCCCCCAGTAGTCGTTCATCCAGACGCAGAGGGGACCGAACTCCGCAACCGCCAGCATGCCGCCGAGGAGCGCCCAGATCGGCTTCGTCCAGGACGAGAGCATCCAGTAGACTAGCGCGCAGAATGCGCCGCCGGTGAGCAGCACACCGGCCCAGCCAAGGGTAAGAACGAAGCCCTGGCCTAACGGAAAAATCGAGCTGTAACTAGGTTCCTGCAGTACGAAGATCGATTCGAAAAATTTGTGCATCGGATGCACAGCGTTTGCCAGGCGAAAGTGCCTGAGCGTATCGCCAAGCAGCAGATAGCTGAAGTCGTCCGACCCGCTAGGCGTTGGTACGGGGTAGTGCGGAAGCAGCGCCAGGCGCATTCCGATCGGCAGAATGGCCAGAACCGCCATCGCCAGACGTGGCCGTTGTGCCAGCGCGTGAGCCGCGGCAACGATGCGGCTCCAAAAGAAGATCAGCGTAATGAATGCGGCCGCAATCGCAAACTCAATGAAATCCGAGGCTCCAAAGCCAATCGGGTTATGAAGGGGGAGAAACGAATGAAAGAGGTCGAAGAGGAACAAGGCGGAAAACTACCCCTTCCATTCGTCCCAATCGTGGCGCATTACTTTGCCCATAGCGGTCGCCGCTTCATGCAGCCACTTCTTGGGGCGCTTCGCAAAATCCTTGGCGATAGCCTTCCCTGCCCGCGCCGATCCAAGGTGGACATTCGCCGTCTCGAATCCCATTGCGAACAGCAGCTTGCTCTCATCGCGAACTTTGGGAATCTGATCGAGTTCAACGCGCGAACAATCGGGTGCGAGCCGCCTGACAATCCACTCCTGGCGCAGTTTCACAAACGGATCGACGCAGCGAATCGCCGTGTCGAGAATCTCTTGATACCGAATCTCATCGCCCTTACCGTCCTCCGCCCAAATGCACGCGGACGGGGCCAGCGCTTTGGCCTCGCGCGCGATCTTTCCGCCGTCATACTCCCCGACCGCCACGTATCGCTCACGGCCCAAACTGCCCAGCCCTGCGATGCGATGCGCCACCCGGTAAGCCAAATCCTTCTCCGGCATCAACCGTTCCATCGCCTTGGTCGCGCTGCCGGGAACCGCCGTCCGAATCGTCTTCAGAGCATCCATCTTGGTCCAAAAGTGGCAGGGGTCGCGAAGGACTCCGTGAACCATCTCCCGCAGCCAGATGTGCGACTCGGAAAGGACGAACGGATTTCCGCCCGTCGCAAGGCCTTCCCGATAGCCGTTCAGAATCGCGGCGCAGGCATCTTGATGTTCCAGTTTCAGATGCGCGCCATCGATCGCAAGGTGTGCGCTGGCGGCGAGCCGAACCAGGTCGAGCGTATAGGGAAGCGTTGCGGCCTCGTCAAAGTCATTGATGCCCCAGATCAGACGGCCTTCCGCATCGCGCCAGGTTCCGAAGTTCTCGACATGCAGATCGCCGACCGCCAAGATTTTCGGCGCCTTTTCAAGATCGGCGCACACTTCCGGCCAATGCTGCATCCATCGATAAAACGTCGCCCGGAAAAACGGGAAAATTCCCGAGGCCATCGCTTGATGCTTCAGTTTCAGGTCAGCGGGAATCAGCTTGAGGTACTTGCCAATCCACTGTTCATATTCTTGCGTGGCTTTGTGAATGTTCATGCGGAGAGCTTCGGCGTAATCATCCATTGCAACACGCCGCGAGGTCCGCCGCGCAGTCCTTCAAGAGAAATCGCCACCATGGCAGCTTTTCGCATATCGACCCGCAACGACGCCGAATCCAGCAGGTAGCTCACGAGTTCGCCCAACAGCGGCTCGTGCCCGACCACCATCAACTGCTCTTCGGATCGATATTCGCTGACTTCGTCCCACACCAGTTCCGGAGATCCGCTCGGTACCAGGGCGCTGGTTTCGACCAATGCTTCCTCGCACCCGAACGCCTGTGCCGCCATACGAGCCGTCTGCTTCGCCCGCAGATAAGGGCTCGAAAGAATCACCGCCGGAGCCACGCCTGCCTTCTTGGCCCGGTCCAGCACGGAAGCCAGCTTCTTACGGCCCTCCGAAGTAAGCGCACGGGAGGAATCCGGCTCGCCCGGCTTCGCGTCGTCGGCAATCCCGTGTCTTAAAACATAAACGAGCATTCTTGTTCCGGTATTATATCTAGAACGAACCTACCCATGCCTCGCTTCGCGGCAATCGACATTGGCAGTAACTCGGTCCGTATGGAAGTCGCGGAGATTTCGGCGAAGACGCGCGTGCTGGCATCCGAGCGAAAGGTCACCCGCCTGGGGCAAAGCGTATTTCGGACAGGCCGTGTAAGTCCGGATGCCATCGAGTTCCTCTGTACCACTCTTTCAGAGATGGCGATGATCTACAAGCGCTTTGAGATTCACGGAATCCGCGCGGTTGCGACTGCGGCAGTCCGCGACGCCAGTAATCAAAGGGAATTCATTAGCAAAGTCTCGGCCGCCGCCGGTACGCCCGTCGAGATCATTTCCGGGCAGGAAGAAGCCCGGCTCATTCACCTCGGCGTGCAAAGCCGCTGGCCGCATGCCCGTCAGCGGGTCCTGATGATCGACATAGGCGGCGGTAGCGCGGAGCTGATTTTGAGCGACAGCGGACGGATCGTAGCGGCTGTATCGAAGCAACTAGGCGCCCTGAGGCTGACCGAGCTCTTCCTGAAAAGCGATCCACCAGCTCCGGAAGAACTGCATCGAATGCAGGAGTATATTGAGGAGCGGATCGCACAATCGATCCGGCGGATGGGTTCGCTGCGGATCGACCGCGTGATCGCGACGTCGGCGACAGCCTCGGCTGTGGTCTGCGCGGTGAATCAAATCCCGCGCCAGAAGCGCGAGCTGGCCGATAAGGCGCGTGCTTCCACAGCTCAAATCCGTGAGCTCTACGCGGACCTGATTTCGCGGGATATCGAAGGCCGGCGAAAGATTGTGGGGATCGGTCCGAAGCGCGCGGAGATCATCATTCCGGGCGCGGCAGTGCTACTCAGCGTTCTGAAGGGGCTCGCTCTACCGTCGCTTTACTACTCGGCGGCGGGCGTGCGCGACGGGGTCATCGCCGATCTGGCTGCACGCACCAGCGCGCGTTCGATCACCGAAATGAGCGGTGAACAGCGGGAAGTCGTGGAGGAGATGGCCATCCGCTACGGCGTCTCCTTGCGTCATGTTCGCAAAGTATCCCGGATGGCCAACGACCTGTTCGTAGCTCTGGAGCCGCTCCACAAACTGCCGCACAGCAACGGGCGCCTGCTGGAGGCCGCGGCGCATTTGCACGATATTGGGCACTTTGTCAGCGACACACGGCATCACAAGCATTCTTACTATTTGGTGCTGAATTCAGATATGCCGGGCTTCACGGAGCAGGAGCGCGAAGTGATCGCGAACCTGTGCAGGTATCATCGCAAGGCGATGCCGGCTCAGGAACATCACAACTGGCAGCCGCTCGACGCTGATTCTCGCAGAGCGGTAACCATGCTGGCGCCGCTGTTGCGCATTGCGGATAACCTCGACCGCAGCCGCGGCCAGCGTGTGAAATCGGTCGAATGCATCCTGCGCCCGAATGAGGTGGTGTTGCGCCTTCATTCGAACAAGGATGTCGACCTCGACGCCTGGGCCACCGAGCGCGCAGCGGAATTCTTTCGGCAGGTTTACAACAAGCCGATCACACTGGTCCGGGCGCGGGCTTGAGGCGGTAAACAGTCCGGGGGTGCAGGAGGCTTTGGGAGGATCCGATGACGAATGTTTCCATTCCAAAGCCCTCTCGCAGAATCAAGTCGAGCGTAGTAGCGTCGCGACTGGCGCGGTAGGTTCTAACCGTATTGAATTCGTCGCCAGGGCCGATGGATCGATCGAATTCGGGTCCGGTCGATTGGGAGATGAGAAACCGCTGTCCTCTTTCATCAACGAGGAACGGACGGACACCGTACTCACGCTGGGTGACGCGTTTGGCTCGGCTCCAAACCCGGAACTCCACCGAAACTGTGTCACCCGCGAAATGAGCTTTTTCTGGGGTTACGCACCAGTCGTCGCTGCAATCGGGATCGCCGAGCGCCATGATCTTCTGCTCCGAGCCAAGGGAGACGATGCAGATGACCGTCAGATAGATCGCCAGCCCGAAGGCGACAACAAGAAGAGCACGGCGGAACGGGCGAATGGCGGCCAGCGCGATGGCGGAACCCAGAATAACCGCGATAAGCAGGAGATCGAAAATCGTCATCTCCACATAGTACTTTATTTAGTAAAGTTATTTGCAATTTCTTTGATCGGCCGGTGCTTACCGTCCAGCTGATAGTTCATCTCCCTCATCTTCTCAGTGCTGATCTTACCGCTCAACGCCGCTAGCGAATCACGTAAACCGGGGAACTTCTGTAGCGACGCAGAGCGCACCACAATCGCCGCTTCGTAAGGCGGAAAGTAGTGCTGGTCGTCTTCCAGCACTACGAATGGCTTGGCCGACAACAGTCCATCCGTACCGCTTCCAGCCACCATATCCACCTGGCTTTCCTCAAGCGCCTGATAGAGAAGTCCAAGGTCCATGGTCTTTACAGAGCCCTTGCAGTTG
>Ga0302325_10011087_pt1 | contig 19443 bp, 14 predicted proteins | sample Palsa_T0_2_FD_201948 | JGI IMG/M metagenome (GOLD analysis project Ga0302325, IMG submission 201948) | Peat permafrost microbial communities from Stordalen Mire near Abisko, Sweden - Palsa_T0_2 | ecosystem: Environmental > Terrestrial > Soil > Palsa > Peat permafrost | place: Sweden: Abisko...
CATAATGTCGCTGTCATCGGAAAGTTGCCGACGTGGCAGTACAACTTGATACGGGCATTCCTCATCGAGCTTGCGCAGCCATGCGCTTCGTTTGTCTGCGTCCATAATCCGTCCCCTTGACTCAGACGGCACAATGTTCCCTGATTGTTCTCAGCGGTCAAGCATCCGTTGCTCGGCAGGAATCTCACGTCGGAATCGCCCATAGAATAGCACCTTATATACTTTGGAATGTTACACAGTTTGTTACACAGTCGAAAATATCCCATATATCTGATTGATAATTCAGATTTATTTTATAATCGATCCAATCGTAATCCGCGTGTCGGCGGTTCAAATCCGTCCTCCGCTACCAACCCTCTTGTAGCTCCATCATCAATAGCTTGGCTGAGCCCGGTCTTCGACTGCCGCCGAGACTTCGATCTGTCGTAGCTCCCCGCCCAGATAAAACACGATCCAGTTGACAATGAAGAATGCGAGAATCGAAAAGGAGGCCAAACCAAAATTTTCGCTGACTGCGGTACACGCCAACTGGCGCAGAGGAAAGCGCAAACATGCGCTGAAACTGGAAAGCGCCTTAATCGCGCTTTGTGGCTGCGGCGCGAGAGGGTATCGACGCCGTGGTCCCGGCAGTTTCGATCTTTTGATCGACGTCATCCATTCGTGCCAGGATATCCTTGATCGGATTGTCGGCCCAGGCGTGGTTCACAAAATCCCGGTGCGAAACATCGCCGGCCGGCAGAAACGTCACCATGCCCGGCAGGCGGCCGCGCCGCAGCTCCGAACTGTAGGTCACAGACCGCTCGCGCAGCAGACGCTCAAGCTCGGCATTGTGGTGCGCGGTGTGCGGCGTATACGAGCTCACGAAGAAGGTTGATCTGTTGTCGGCGATCCAGTCCGCGAACTTGTCGATGCCGGCATAGAGTGCGTCGAGAAGAACGAGACCGCGCACACGCGATTTGACGCCGCCCCGATCGAGCACAGACAGTGTCGGTCCAAAGCCTCCGCTATAGGCCACGATCACGATCGGCATCTTCCCGAATGCCGCCGCGCTGCGCTGATCGCCATACAGGCGCGCAAGCTTGACCGCTGCTTCGTCGAGGAAGCGTTTGAAGCCGTTTGGTTCCCAGAACTTTCCGGCACTCGAATCGCGGGCGTCAACGGCAAATTGCGGCGCCACCAGCACAGCATTCGCCCCCGCCGCTGTGATCTGCGCCGGAACCTGCTGCCGATCGCGGACATCGCGCGCGAGATTGGCGCCGTGGCCGTGGAAGAACACCACCATCACCGCGGGGCGGTTGGGATCGAAGCCGGCTGGAATATGCAACAGCACGCGGTCGTCGCTGAACGTCTCCGATTCCCAGTAAACGTGCCCGCGGAAATTGACGTGACCGCGGCGGCCCTGTTCGCCGGCATTCAGAAACGGCCGATCCGACCCGGGTACCGTGCCGTGATAGGGGAACGGCGCCGTTTCGAAATCCACGAGACTCGTTGTGGCGCCGACATCGGATGGCATGCGCGACGAACCGGGCTCGGTCGTCGAATGAAGCCCGGTGATCGGCGGCACAGGGTCTTCGAGCGAAGCCAGACGGACCGGTGGTTTGACGTTCAGCTTTGTCTCTTTCAGTGCCTTCATTGCTTGCTTTGCAGGTGCGCGGCCGCGGTCGGCGACGCGCTGCGAATCCAGCCGAGCCCACTCGCGGGCAACAATTTTGGCTGGGCTCTCGCCACTCGCCAGGCCGGTGTCCCGCGTTTCCGATAACGTCGGCGGCCGTGGATTATCCGTGCGCGCATACGTCGAACTGCTGAACGGGTCCACTTTTCCGATTTCGGAATCCGCTTTTGCGACGGGCGTCAAGGTATAGGCCGCCGCCGCCGGGGTGACTAAAGGGGTTGAGCGGAACTGGCTGAAGACCAGGCAACACCAACCGACTGAGCCGATGAAGAACAAGGCCGCGGAGATATGGAGCAGATTGAGCTCCAGTCTCTTCACCAGTCTGCCGATGCGTCCTGCCGGCGGAACACGTGCGTCGAAGCGAACACGGATGTTGTCGGCGGATCGCGGCGGTTGCGGACGCGGAGCAATGCGCGGACCGGCCGGCTCAACGCGGCGCCGCACGACCGGGTCTGTACCAAGATGGCGCGCGCGCGTAACCGCGGCCGTACCCGCAGTCGGCCTGCGTAACGCCTTCGGCGTTGGTCCTCGGACCGTATGCTGCACTGTTCCCCCGCCCGACCCGTGCAACTTCCGTGACGACTATGTCGTCATTTTGACGCGCTACCGGCTCGATTTGGGCGGCGGGTTCGAACAAAACGGGAAAACACCCCCGAATCGACAGCCCAACGAGCCGGTGGAGTCGCTCTGTGCCCGCTTTCGGTGCGATTGCGAGGCATCGGAAGCGCCACCGGGTTTCTTCGGAGGTTGAGCGTCCGATGGTAAAGGCGGCGTTAATTCCCCGTCGCCGACCTTCGGCTCGCCCTTAAGGGCGAGCAGGAGATTCGATTCGTTCTTCCGCCAGCGGTATCCGATGCCGAAGTTGATCGGGGTCGCTTTGCGGTACAACTCCGCCATCCCGGGCTGGTAGGAGTGTCCGAATATAGACAGGGGCCCGACATAGCGGCCGAACGGCTCCAACCGCCATTTTTTCGGATCGAAATAGGCAAGCGGTATACCGCTGTCGTCTTGAAGAATCGTCGCGCTGTGATCGAGCAGGAACGCACGAATCTTGTTGAAGCCGCCGCCGTGGAGAAGATACGAAGCGCTTTTGATGAAACTGTCGGCGACGCCAAGATTCTGGCAGAACGCCAGGAAGCCGCTCCGCTCGACCGAACCGTCGGCGAGATTGGTGCTGAAGTAATAAAGCGTCTGCTGCGGCCCGTTCCCGTCGGAAAAAACGATCTTTACGCCCGGGGCGGCGTTGCGGGCGATGCTCCGCATGGGTTTCCTGGTGTTGGCATTCGTGGCGGTCGGTTCATCCGCGGTCAGGAAATTTCCTTCGGCGTCGAGCCCTACGAAGCTTACGTCGTGGATGGTCTTGCCGGTTCGCGCCAAAAACACATAGAGCACCGGCAGCGCGCCGTAGACCGGCCCCTCGTGCAGTTGGGTCTTCATTTTTTTGGTGATGAAGAAACTGTAGCTGAGCAGCGAGCCGAGTGACGTCTCTAGATTTCGCAGCGTCCCGTCGACCGCCGGATGAGACAGGCTGGTCAATTGCGGAATATCACCGACCGGTTCGAGACCGGCCAAAACGTATGTCGAGGCGCTGGGAAAGAACGACGTCGCATAGAGGAAATCCGGACCACTGAACATATAAAGCATTGTGTCGTGTTTGTCGGTCAGCTGCTCTTTGGAGAAGGTGCGCACTTTCGAAAGCTTGGCGCTATCCTCACGCGCAAAAATGGAATCGAAATAGCGCGCGTGCTGCTGCCAGAAAGGGTCTTTTGTGAACGCCGCGAGGGGAGAGCTGGAGGCCGGTGGTAGCCCGGCCAGGAATCGCGCGGTGTCGTCGGCCGTTGCTGTTTCGGCGCTGCGCGCGGGCGTCACACTCACGGCCAGCATGACCGCCATGAAGGCGGTCGCCATCATTCTAGGCATTGTTACAGACATCACTCTCAGGCCACCGGTTGCGGAACATCAGGGGAGGGGACACTCGATAGCGGGCGGGACAAATAATAAATGACAAGGCCGACCGACATCATGGCGACGCCGGCGAGCGACTGTAGTGGCCGGTTGACGATCAGATAGTACATCATGAAAAGCGTCACGCTGAGAAAAATCAGCGGCGTCACCGGGTAGCCCCAGGCCCGATACGGCCGGGCCAAATTCGGGTGCGTGATCCGCATCTTGATAAGGCCCAGCACGGTAAAAAACGAACAGAAAGTGAGGCTGAACTGGATGAAATCCAGCACCGCTTCGAAGCTCTGGGTCAGCAGCAAGAGGTTCGAGACCAGGAGCTGAAAGATGATGGCAAAGGCTGGCACGCCCTGCTTCGACCTGCGCGAGAACACGCGGAGCAGCGGGACGTCCTCGCCCATGATCATGGTCACGCGCGGGCCAATCCAGGTCATGGCGCTGATCGACGATATCAGCCCGAGGCAGATCACCGCGCCGACGATGCGTCCGCCGAAACTGCCGAACACGTGCTTGCCGGCAACGATGGCGACGTCGAGTTGTCCCGCCAATTCCCTCATCGGCGTGGTGGCCAGAAACACGGCGTTGAGCAGGACATAGAGCACGATCACGATCGCGGTTCCCGCGAACAGCGCGCGCGGTAGATTGCGGGCGGGGTCGCGCAATTCGTCGCCGATATAGGTCGCCGCGTTCCAGCCGGAATACGAATACATCACGAACACGAGGCTGATGGCGAACGGTGCGCCGCCGATGTGGGCCAGGTCGATGGCGCTCGGCGCAAATGAAATCGGTTGCGAGTCGCCGAAGGCAAAGCCGGCGATGATGAACACGACGATGAGGACGAGTTTGAGCGCCGTCCAGGCGTTGTGATAGGCGCCGCCAAACCGCACGCCGGCCAGATGCACCAGCGCGGCAAGCCAGGTGATGCCAAATCCGAGAACGAGCGGCGGCGCACCCGGCACGATGGACTTGAAATAGATGCCGAATGCCATCGCGGCGAGCGCGATGGGGGCAGCGAAGCCGACGGTCGCCGACAGCCAGCCGGCGAGGAAGCCGAACGCCGGATGATAGATGCGGCGCAGAAAGTTGTACTCCCCGCTCGACCGCGGAAGCATTGCGGCAAGTTCCGAGTAACAGAATACCCCGCAGATCGCCGCAATTCCGCCGACGATCCATAACAGCAGCAGCGAAAAGCCGGAGGTTATGTCGGTGACTTGAAATCCGAGGCTTGTGAATACGCCGACGCCGATCATGTCGGCGACGACGATGGCCGTCGCCGTCAGCCACGATACTGTGCCCGCAGGCAGACCGCCCGAAGCGGTTTTCGTCATAAGAAACTTCCCTCGCCCGTGCGGCAGCATTACAGGGTGCAACCCGTTAAAATTCAAGAAGTGTTTTGTTTATTCCGTGCGCCGAACGGGCTCGACCAGCCGGGGCGCCGATATTGTCGCGATGGAACCGGAATAAGGCGCGGTCGTGGGGCCGGCTTATCGCGGATTGATTGCGCGCCCAATACCTCTCACGTCGTCTTCGTGCGCACACGGCGGAATGCGCTCAGCTTGAGGCTTCGATCTCCGGCGGCTTGAGTGCCGGCCTTCCGCGGCGACATCGCCTGAATCCGCTGCTGAACGAAGGTCAGCTTCGCGACCGCCAAGGGGCCGAGCACGAACGGGTAGAGATCGTTCTGGCCCATGCTGCGATTGATCGAGTTGACCGCGAATGTGAGTGCCAGCCAGGCGTCGACGATGTGCCGCATATCAGTGTCGCGCGGGTGGAAATTGAAGACCGCGCCCGGACTTTGGGGCAGCTTGGGACTGACCTCCAAGCCGGCAAAGTGCGCGGTTTCGAGTGTGTCGATCATATGAAAATAGTGCGCCCACGTTTCCGCGAAGTCCTCCCAGGGGTGCGAGCTTGCGTACGCGGAAATGAAATGCTCCGACCAATCAGACGGCGCGCCGTTCGCGTAGTAATTCTGGAGCGCCGTGGCATAATCTTGCCGTTCGTCGCCGAAGATACGGCGGAACTCGTCGAGATGCGGTGTATCCGCGATGAGCCGGCCCCAATAATAATGTCCGATCTCGTGGCGGAAATGGCCAAGCAATGTGCGGTACGGCTCGCCCATCTGATGCCGGCGCCGTTCGCGCTCTGCATCGTCGGCTTCCGCAAGATTGATTGTGATCAGGCCGTCGGCATGGCCGGTCAACACCGAAGAACCTGAGGGTGCGATGTCGGCGAGAAATTGAAATGCCAGGCCTGCGGAGTTTTCTGCCTGCGTCTCGACCGGGAGTTTGAGCTGAAACAGCGTGCAGAACAGGCGGTGTTTCGCCGCCTCCAGCGCGCGCCACTTATCGAGGTTCTCGGGCAAAGACAGGTTGGGGATCATCTGATTGTGCTGGCACGCCACACAATAGGCGTCGGGTACTGCCGCCGGAACAAGCCAATTGCACACGTCGTACGCGGCGTTGGCGCAAGAGCGGTAGAGCTTGGCATCGGCCAGCGCTCGCCAGATCGGTTGCCCCGGGTTGCTCGCGGCCCCGTCCGGCTTGAGCGCGGTGATCGTTTCACGATCCGGCAAATAGCCGAGCGACAACCCGCAGCGTTCGCAATGCGTGTTCTCGAAGTAGAGCGGCTGGCCGCAGTTCTGGCACTGAAATAGCTTCATTGCATTCTCGCTGGATCCCTTGCGCAGCGCACCGCGGCAAGATCGCGACTCGCCTAACCAGCTTAGCGTGCCAAGGTTTCATTTGGCTCGCCAAGCTGTAGCGTTTTCAATCCATTCCGGAGCGATTGTAGGTAGAAAAGCCGACGCGTAGCGGCATTATGGCGGGCTTGGGTTCGCAGCCATCATTCGGACCCCTTAGAACGGTCGGGCGATCAGCGCGGAATTGGAGGATTTGTGGCCTCTACGACCAATATGGCCGGTTACAGCGACGCCTTGGTAGTGCTTGGCACTGCCGGCGTGGTGGTGCCAATGGTGTGGCGATGGGGGCTGAACCCGGTTCTCGGCTATCTGGGCGCCGGCGCTATTTTGGGCCCCCTTGGTCTCGGGTCGATCAGTGGCGCGGTGCCGATTGTTTCCTGGGTCAGCATCAGCGATGCCCGGAATGTCGACGGCATAGCCCAACTGGGAATCGTCTTTCTCCTTTTCCTGATCGGTCTCGAACTTTCGTTGCCCAGGCTTTCGACCATGCGCCGCTTGGTAATAGGGCTTGGCGGTTCGCAGGTTCTGCTCACCAGCACCTTGATCGCTGGCGCCGCGGTGCTGGCTGGCAAGAGTCCTTCCGAAGCGATCGTGCTAGGGGCCAGTCTTTCGCTGTCCTCGACGGCGATCGTGCTCGAACTCCTCTCGAGCCAGGAGAGGCTGACCACCAGCGTCGGGCGCGCCAGTTTCTCCGTCCTGCTCGCCCAGGACCTCGCCGTCATTCCGATCTTGTTGTTCATTTCCATCCTTGCCGCACGATCCGGCGGGTCGGTTCTTGCCAGCCTCGCCAGCGCGCTGCTGCAGGCCGCGGCCGCCATCGTCGTTATCGTCGCCTTCGGCCGCGTGCTATTGCGTCCGCTGTTTCGGCTGGTCGCCACTGCAGGCTCCAGCGAACTGTTCGTCGCGGCGGTGCTGTTCGTGATCGTCGCGGCAGGCGTGATCTCCGCCCAGGCGGGCATGTCGATGGCGCTCGGCGCCTTCTTGGCCGGCTTGCTACTTGCGGAGACGGAATATCGCAAGGCGATCGAAGCGACCGTTGCGCCGTTCAAGGGCATTTTGCTCGGCATTTTCTTCTTTACCGTGGGGATGAATATCGACTTCCGTGAACTGCTGCGTGAACCGCTTTGGCTTCTTGGCAGTGTCGTCAGCCTGATTGCGCTTAAGTCGCTGTTGCTGACCGGCCTCGGCAAGCTGTTTCGTCTGTCGTGGCCGGTCGCGACCGAGACGGGTTTGTTGCTCGGTCCCGGAGGGGAATTCGCGTTCGTCGGCATTGGCACGGCCGCGGCGGCGGGGCTCGTGGAAGCGCGTCTGGCGAGCTTCACGCTCGCTGTTACTTCGGTCACCATGGCGCTAACGCCGCTGTTGTCGTTCGGCGCGCGGTATCTTGCGGCGCGGCTCACGTCCGGCAAAGCCGTCGACCCGGCATTGGCGGTCCGGCCGACGGCTGGCGAGCGGCATGCGATCGTGGTCGGCTACGGTCGAGTCGGCAAAGTGGTGTGCGCGTTGTTGCGCGAACACCGCATTCCTTATATTGCCGCCGACTCCGATGCGCTGACCATTACCCGTGACCGCCGGGATGGTCACGACGTGTATTACGGCGACGCCGCCGATCCGCGTTTTCTCGAGACGTGCGGTCTCGCCACAGCGACCGGAGTCATCATCACTATCCACTCGGTGCGTCAAATCGACGATGTCGTGGCACATGTGCGCGAGATGCGGCCCGATGTTCTTATCGTCTCGCGCGCGCGCGACGCGGATCACGCCCGTCATCTCTACGCGCTTGGCGCCACCGATGCGGTTCCGGAGACGATCGAAGCGAGCCTTCAGCTGTCCGAAGCGGCTTTGGTGGGATTGGGCGTCGCCACCGGTCCGGCAATCGCCTCTATCCACGAAAAGCGCGACGAGATTCGGCATTCCCTGCAGCAGGCGGCTCAGGACGCGGGCCGGACGAAAATTCACGCGGTCAAAGCCAAATCCCACAAGACGCACGGCGCTGAGTGAAAAAGCGCAGGTTGGTTGAACAACGTCGTCCGTGTGTCAGTGCCGTCGAGCGCTGTGGCTGGCAAGGTCCAGCACGACCGGCAACGTGGCGGGCCGGGGAACAGTAAGTCGCAACGGTGCACGGCGCGTGTCCGCGAGCGCGCGCAGGAAGTCGGCGAACCAGTCCTGCACCGAGGACCCTCTGAGCGTGGCCATCATGGAATGCCACCGCTCCCGGCGCTCGTCGAGACTCATAGCGAGTGCGGCAGCGATCTGGCGCGCCGTGCCGTCGATGTCGTGCGGGTTGACCATCAGCGCGGCGTCAAGCTGCTTGGCCGCCCCCGCGAATGTGGACAGCACCAACACCCCGGGATCGAACGGGTTCTGCGCGGCCACGTATTCTTTGGCGACCAGGTTCATGCCGTCACGCAACGGTGTGACCAGGCCGACATGCGCTGCACGATAGAAGCCGGCAAGCGTGAGTTGAGAAAAACTTTTGTTGAGATAGCGGACGGGAAGCCAGTCGATCTCGCCGTGGCGGCCGTTGATCTCGCCGACCAACGAGGAAAGTTCGGCCTTGAGGTCGCGGTAGGCGCGGATGTTGCCGCGCGTGGGCACCGCCACCTGTAACAGCGACACCGCGCGCTTGAGGTGCGGTTGTGCCTCAAGCATGCGGTCGAAGGCGCGCAATCTGTTGCCGAGCCCTTTTGAATAATCCAAGCGATCGACGCCGAGCACAAGCTTCGCGCCTTGCAGGCTTGCGCGCAGACGCGAGAATTCAGGACGCGTGGAGGCCTTGGTGGCCCGGTCGGAGAACTCGTCAACATCGATGCCGATCGGGAAAGTGGCGAGGTGAGTCATTCCCCACGACGATGAGACCGTCCCGTCGAACACCGTCAGCCCGAGTTCGTACCGTAAGTAGTCTTCGAAGTTCTGACGATCCTCTTCGGTCTGGAACCCGACGATATCGTAGGACAGCATCGCCCGAACGAGATCGAGGTGCTGAGGGATCGCGGCCATCGTGCGGCGATCGGCCCACGGCGTGTGCAAGAAAAAACCGATCGGGCGGCTAATCTGCAAACGGCGCATCTCCGCGCCGAGCGTGAGGAAGTGATAGTCCTGAATCCAGAAAACCGCATCCGGTCCGCTGAAGCGCAGAAGCGCGCGCGCCATAAACGCGTTGACTTCGCGATATGACGCATATTCGTCCGCGGTAACCTGGATGAGATCGGGACGTGAGTGCAGTGCCGGCCACAAGGCCGAATTGGAGAAGCCCTCGTAATAGCCACGATAATGTTTGGCCGGCATATCGACAGTCGCGAGAGCGCCGGTGCCCAGCGCCTCCATCTTGGCGAATGAATCTTTACTCTGTGCGGCGTCGGACGTTTGGCCGCTTGAACCGACCCAAATCGCGCCGGTGTCCTTCACCATCGGGATCAATGCTGCCGCTAGTCCTCCAGCGACCGGCTCATCTGATTTTGCCCGCGCGACGCGGTTGGAAACGACGATCACAGTCACGGGATTCTCCTCCGGTTCCGTGCTGCAACAACCGGTTTGAACACGATAAGTTCCATTCTTTCGATTCATTCATGATGCGCTGCAAGGCAGGCGGCGCCGAAAATCCACATTGCAGCGTCGCGAAATAATTTTTTGAGCCGAAAAAGCAGTGCGCCGTCAACGTTGCTCAGGCCTCAGCGTAGGCCGTGGTCGAAAGCAAGCTGACTTCGGCGTGACGAGAATCAAGCCGCGTGTGCTGCACGATGATCGGAACGTCAGATTCAAAAACAGAGGAATAATCTGTATCGCGGGGAACCGGCGCGGGTTGTTCGAGATCGTTGAAACGCAAATGCAGCGTGCGCCGGGCGGCAACGGTGACACGGTAGGGTCCGGCCGGCTCGCGGTCGGCGAAGAACAGCGTGATGTTGACGTGCGCTTCCTGATTGCCGGCATTGAGGATGCAAGCCGTCTCGTGAGAGACAAGCGTGCGATCAGAAAAACAACTCCGTGAGGGAATGTATCCTTCGGCGATGGCCCAGCGCTTGCGTCCGATAGGATGATCCATGTCGAGTTTCCCACGAATACGAATTTTCAGTGCGCGAGAGCAGGTGTTTCGGCGCACAACCCCACGAGAACCGCCGGAAGCCGACTTTAGTTCCTTGAATGGAACTTTTGCGGCAGCCTGCGACTTATCCGGAAAAGGGTCGCATTTTTGCGCACGGTCCGCTCAATCTTGGGACCGAATTACAGTGGAACCAAGCGAATGCGCGCCCTTACTGTCGCGCCGGGTATCGCCAATTCAGCACGCGTTGAAGACGTTGCCGACCCGCCCTCTTCGGACGGCACGGTGCTCGTCCGCACACTGGCGATCGGCGTTTGCGGCACCGATCGGGATATCGTCTCCGGACATTATGGCTGGGCGCCGCCGGGCCAAACGCGGCTGGTGATCGGTCATGAATCGCTCGGCACGGTGCAAGAAGCGCCGGCCGGCTCGGGCGTGAAAATCGGCGACCTGGTCGTCGGCATCGTGCGCCGGCCGGACCCTGTTCCCTGTTCCGCCTGCGCCATCGGCGAATGGGATATGTGCCGCAACGGCCGGTACACCGAGCGTGGCATCAAGGAGCGCAACGGCTTCGGCTCTGAATTTTTCCGGATCGAGCCCGACTTTCTCGTCAAAATCGAAGGGTCACTCGGGATCGCGGGGGTATTGCTCGAGCCCACCAGCGTTGTCGCCAAGGCCTGGGATCACACTGAGCGCATTGGTCAGCGCTCACGCTCGTGGCAGCCGAAGACGATGTTGGTCACGGGCGCTGGTCCGGTCGGGCTTCTCGCCGCGCTCATCGGCGCGCAGCGTGGCCTCGTCGTTCACGTGCTGGACCATCATGAGAGTGTGCGGAAGCGCGAACTGGTGCATCGACTCGGCGGGACCTACCATGTCGAGACCCTCGCCAATGTCGGGCTTAAGCCCGACATTGTGATGGAGTGCAGCGGCGCTCCGAGCGTTGTGCGCGACGTGCTCGGCAGCACGGCATCCGGCGGGATCGTCTGCCTCGTCGGCGTCACTGAGCCCGGTCACGACTTCGAGGTTGACGTCGGAGCGCTGAATCGCACCATGGTGCTCGACAACGATGCCGTATTCGGGACCGTGAATGCCAACCGTCGCCACTATGAAATGGCGAGCGACGCGCTGCGGCGAGCCGACAAAGTTTGGCTCAATGGACTGATTACACGGCGCGAGCCGGTCGAGCAGTGGACGCAATCGCTGCAGCGGCAGCCCGATGACATCAAAGTCATCGTCGAATTTTCCTGATCTCATGGCGCGGATCGAAGATTACGCGATTATCGGCGATTGCAGGACCGCCGCGCTCGTCTCGCGCGACGGCTCAATCGACTGGTTCTGCTGCCCGCGATTTGACTCGGAGGCGTGCTTCGCCGCGCTGCTTGGTTCACCCGAGCATGGCCGCTGGCTGATCGCGCCGCGCGCGCCAGCGCACGTTACTCGCCGCTATCGACCGAACTCGTTGGTGCTCGAGACGAGCTTCGAGACTGAGGAAGGCGCGGCGACGCTCATCGATTTCATGCCGCCGGGCGGCGGTCATTCGACCATCGTGCGCCTGTTAGTTGGCACGCGCGGCAAGATGATGATGTCCACCGAGTTGATTCTGCGATTCGGCTACGGCGCGGTCGTGCCGTGGGTGACGCGTCTGGAAGACGGATCGCTGCGCGCCATTGCCGGGCCGGACATGGTGATCTTGCGCACGCCGGTGCATCTGCGCGGCGAAGATATGACGACGGTCGGCGAATTCACCATCAACAAAGACGATACCATTCCCTTCGTTCTGAGTTATCTGCCGTCGCACCGGCCGTTGCATGCACCCTTCGATGCGACGACGGCGCTCCACGATACCGAAACGTTCTGGCGGGATTGGTCGGCAAAATGTCGACCTGCCGGACCTTGGTCGGAGGCCGTCGTGCGTTCGATGATCACGCTCAAGGCGCTCACTTATGCGCCAACGGGCGGCATGGTTGCAGCGCCCACCACCTCGCTGCCTGAGCGACTCGGCGGCGAGCGCAACTGGGATTACCGCTACTGCTGGCTGCGCGACGCCACGCTGGTTCTACTCGGCGCCATGAATGCAGGATATTTCGAAGAAGCGCAGGCGTGGCGTGAATGGTTGCTGCGAGCCGTGGCCGGCAGTCCGGGCCAATTGCAGATCATGTACGGCATCGCGGGCGAACGGCGGCTTACCGAATGGACCGCGCCGTGGCTGCCCGGATACGAGAATTCCGCGCCCGTACGCATCGGCAATGCTGCCCACAGCCAGCTTCAGCTCGACGTCTTCGGCGAGATCATGGACGTCCATCATCAGGCGCGACGCGGCGGGCTGTCGACCAACGAATCGGGATGGGCGGTGCAGCTCAAGTTCCTCGAACACTTGCAGAAAATCTGGAAAGCGCCCGATGAGGGAATATGGGAAGTCCGCGGTGTGCCCCGGCATTTCACCCATTCCAAGGTCATGGCCTGGGTCGCATTCGACCGCGCAATCAAGAGCGCCGAGACGTTCGGGCTCGACGGGCCGCTCGACCAGTGGCACCTATTGCGAGACGAGATTTGCGAGGAGGTGTGTGCGAAGGGCTTTGATACCGAACTGGGCAGCTTCGTGCAGTCCTACGATTCCAGGCATCTCGATGCCAGCCTGTTGCTCCTGCCGTGCGTCGGCTTCTTGCCGGTTTCCGATCCGCGCGTGGCGGGCACTATCGCTGCGATCGAGCGTCGCTTGCTGCGCGACGGCTTCGTCATGCGCTACGACACGGAGCAGACGGATGACGGCCTGCCGCCCGGCGAAGGCGCATTTCTCGCTTGCAGCTTCTGGCTCGCGGACGTGTACGTGCTGCAAGGCCGTGTTGCCGATGCCGAACGGATGTTTCGCCGGGTGATCGCTTTGCGTAACGATGTCGGCTTGTTGAGCGAGGAATACGATCCGCACCTCAAGCGTCTCGTGGGTAATTTCCCGCAAGCGTTCTCGCATATGGCGCTGGTCAACACCGCCTTTAATCTGACGCGTGCCGAGAAACCCGTCGAGCGGCGTGCCCAGGCCGAGTACGAGTCACCGGAAAGGGCGGCGGACTGACAGACGGAGCGATTACAAAATAATGCTCGGATTGCGGATCGATTGGTCGCATTCGAGCAGGTTTACCTGCTTGGCCTGGATTTTCCAGCCACCGTCGCCGCCCACCACGCGGTGACCGGCCCAGCCGGTCAATTGGCGGGTCTCGTCGCCCCAGAACTCGCTGATGAGGAAATTCGACCGCAGCATCAGGGCGTCGTTGCTGCCGGTCGAGAATACCTCGACGTTGGTGATGAAGCGCACGGTGCGCGAGGCCGGCGCCTGCGACCAGGCAAAGCCGGTGCGCAGCCGGTAGATGCGGTCCTCAAGACGCCGGCGGTCATCGAACATCACGGCAATCTCGCGGCGCGGGTCACCAGCGTTCGGCGTCGAAGGGACCCAATAGATGCACTCGGCCGTGTACATGGCGAGCCAGTCTTCGTAGCGCAGTTGATCGAGCACGCGCGCTTCGCGCTCCAGGAGACGGCGGAATTCATCGCGAATTGCGACGTCGGCCACGGCGCGCGCGTCGTCCTGCCAGTCGGCGAAATTCGCGATGAGGTCGCGGTAGAGCGCGTCGGTGACGTAATATGAGCTGCGCGACGGATCGAGCGGTGCCGGCGCGTTCACGTCACGGCTCCCGCTGGATGGCGAAATTCGGTCGCACCTGCATGAGCCTCTTCCATTCCTTGAAGTGCTCGCGCATGAACGCTTCGTCGGTCGCCGGCGCGGTGATCGAGCCGTCTTCGTGCGTCTTGACGCGGTCGGGAATGCCAAGACCGCGGTTCATGTAGACCCATTCGTCCTCGACCGCCATGAGACCGCGTTGGATCTGCTCGAAATTGGCGATGTCGTCGACTTCGCCGAAATTCGGAAACCCTTCCTGCGTGCGCATGCGCAGCGCGTTGATGTCGGTCACGGCGTCGGCACCGAGGCTGCCGTCGGCGTCGACGATCATGGTGCCGTACCAGACGGCGTTGGTCTCCTCGACACCGACCGGCTCGAACACCTGAATATGATTGCCGAGCAGCGAGAAGTTCGGAAAGACGTTGATGTTGACGGGCTCCGAGCCGGCGAGGTCGAGAAGCGAGAAGGCCCGGTCGCCGTAGCGCTTTATGAACTCTGACTCGTAGTGCTCCATGCCGGGATGGGCGCTCTCCAGCGCCCACAAGCCCCCGGGCCGCTTTTCCAGATTCGGCCGTTTGTCCTTGAAGTGATTGCCGTGGCCCGTGTAGCGCATGTACATCGGCTGCGTGTCCGGCGAATTACGATAATAGGCCATGCCCTTGGCATTCTCGCCGGCAAATCGGTTTTCGGTCTCCAGCAACGAGCGATGCGAGTAGGCGACGTGATAGCCGTCGCACGAATTGTCATAGGCGAGCTTCCAGTTGCCCTTGTAACGAAAGCGGTTGGCTTCGCAGACCACGACCTTGCCGCCGGGATTGCGATCGAGCCACTCGTCGATAACGGTCGAGATCGGGCCGAGATGTTCAACGAGCGGCAGCGCGTCGAGATTGAGCGTGCCGAAGATGAAGCCGCGGTACGATTCTACACGCGGCACCTGCGCGAGATTGTATTTCGGATCGCGCAGATCTGCGGCGTAGCCTTCCGGCCACGGAACGCCGCGCAGCCGGCCGGTGTTGAGAAAATTCCAACCATGATACGGGCACTGGAACGACTTGGTGTTGCCCTTCTCCCAACGGCACAGCGTCGTGCCGCGATGTGTGCAGCGATTGTAGAGCGCGCGGATTTTTCCGTCCGCGTCTCGCACGATGATCAGCGGACGTAAGCCCATACGCCGAGTGATGAAGTCGTTCGCGTTCGGGATCTCGCTTTCATGCGCGAGATAGGTCCAGGTGCCGCCAAAGATGTTTGTCATCTCCGCCTCGAAGATGGCGGGATCGGTGTAGATCAGGCGATGAGCGCGGTCCTCCTGGACCAGATGGTCCCAATCATAGAGCGCCGTGCCGCCGAGCCGCGTCGGCTGCGGTCCGATTTTCTCCAGCACCGTCATGACGTACTCCTTGTTCCAATGGCACCGGGTGCGCAGGTATATTCAGAAGAAATCGAAATACTCGTTCTGCTCCCACGCACTCGGCTCGTCGCTTTGCGGCGATGCGCCGGCTTGTTCGAGCGATCGCAAATATCTGCCTGCTTCGGTTCGCTTCAGCTTGACGAAGTAGTCGATGAAGGTATCGCCATGCGCGCGGCGGAACAACGGCTCCTGGTCGAGGGCATCGAGCGCTTCCGGCAGGCTTTTCGGCAGCATCGGCCGCTCGGCGGCGTAAGGCTCGTCATTTGGCGGCGGAGGCGCGGATTGCGCGTCAACGCCGGCAAGGCCGGCAACGATTTGCGACAAAATATAGAGATAGGGATTGGCGGCGGGTTCGCCGATGCGGTTCTCCAGCCGTGTTGCGGCGTCGCCCGGCCCGCCGAGCACACGGATCATGGCGCCGCGGTGATCGTATGCCCATGTCGCCCGATCCGGCGCAAGCGAATTCGGGCGAAAGCGGCGATAGCCGTTGACGGTCGGTGTCGTGAAGACCGCGCCGGCAGCCGCGTATTGCAGGAGTCCGGCGAGATACGAACGGCCGAGCGGCGAGAGAATTTCGCCGGATTTCTGCGGCGTGAACAGATTGGCGCCGCTTGAGGCATCGGTGAGCGACTGGTGCAAGTGCCAGCCGCTCGAATAAAAGCCCTTCAGCGCCGGCCGCGACATGAAGGTTGCGAAATAGCCGAGCCGCCGGCAAACTTGTCGCGTGGCGGTGCGGAACAGCAACACGTTGTCGGCGGCTTCCAGCGCCGCGCGTGGCGCGAAGGTGCATTCAACTTGTCCCGGTCCCCATTCGTTTTCAATCGAGCGTAGTCCGAGCCCCAGCGTTTCGAAGGCGTCGCCGAGCGCGTCGAACACGGGCTGCATCAGGTCCATGTTGGACTCTGAATGATAGTGATAACCGGGCTCGACCGGCCAGGTCCGGATCGGCCGGCCGCGCTTGCCCGGCGTCCCGATATTGTCCTCGCTCAAGTGATCGTCGGCGACGCGCAGCAAATACCACTCGATCTCCGGGCCGACGACGGCGGCGCAGCCGCGCTCGCCGAGTTTTTGCAGCGTCTTGCGCAAAAGCTGCCGCGGCGAGAAATGAAACGGCCTGCCGTCGTTGAAATATTCGTCACCGAGTATCCAGCCGACGCCAGGAGCCCACGGCAGGATGCGAAAGGTTGCCGGATCGCAGACGATCGTGAGATTGGGCGAGCCCGTCATCTCGTCGAGGCCCATGCCGCCGCCGCGGGTAAATGAGGCGAACACGCGTGCGCCCGCGGAATCCAGCGTCGTCGTGGCGACGCCGATATTGTAACCGTTGGTCAGTGCCGCGAGAAAAGCGGGCACCGTCAGCGTTTTTGCCCGCGAATAACCGTGGGTATCGCCCCAGGCGACCCGGACAAAGCGGAGCTTCTCCGCCTCGACGCGGCGACTGACGTCACCGGCAAGCCGCTTTTGCTCGTCGCTCCATAGACCGTTTTTTTCGATGAAGGTCGACCGTTCGCTCATGGCGGTTGTTGCAATTTATTTCCACGTCTTGCGCCAGGCGCAAGAACGCGCGTTGACCCTCTGCGGACCCCTTCCTACCGTTTGCCGCCGCCGGGGAGCAAGCCGGGCCGGGATAAGGGGTGTCGCCATGAAATTTGGTATGTTCTACCCGGTTGCCGTGGCTTCCGAAGCTGATCTTGGCAAAGGTCTCTGGGGACTGGACCGCGACCGCTACGCTAGCACGATCGAGGAACTACGCGAGCAGGCAATTTGCGCCGACGAAACCGGCTGGACCTCGATGATGTTCGCCGAGCATCACTTTGAGATCGAAGGCTATCACGTCACGCCGAACCCGCTGCTTCTCAACGTCTATCTCGCGCAGCACACGAAGCGGTTGCGGCAGGGGCAAATGGGATTAGTGCTGCCGAACTGGAATCCGCTTCGGCTCGCCGAAGATATCGCCATGACCGACCATCTCACCGGCGGCCGGCTCGATATCGGGCTGAGCCGCGGCTACCAGCCACGATCGGTCGGGGTGATGGGGCAGCACTTTCGCGCCAACGCCGCCGGTACCGGCCGCGCCGAGGTCGAAGCCGTCAACAGGAAGATCGTCGAAGAGTGGTTCGAGGTGATACGCCGCTCCTGGACCGAGGACCTTTGGGATTACCAGGGCGAGTTCATTTCGGTGCCGCCAGGCGGTCTTGAGTGGAAGCACCCGATTTCGGCGCGGCTTAAGGGCGGTGTGGATGGGGACATTCTCACCAAGGTCGCGACGGTGCCGAAGCCCAAACAGCTTCCGTATCCGCCGCTGTTCACGACACTGACCCAAAGCCCCGAGACCCTGAACTGGTCGGCCCGCATCGGCAGCTCCGTGGTCACGCTCGCGGCCAACCTCGATATCGTTCGCTGGGTGTTTCAGACCTATGTCGAGGAGGCGGCGAAACACGGACGCCAGCTCCGGTTCGGCGAATATTCCAAACGTGGCGGGGTAGTTTTGTGCCGCAACGTTGCGGTCGGCCGCACCCACGATGAGGCAATGGAAACCGCCCGGCAGGGATCGGCCTTCTGGACGCACTGGCTTGGCGAATTTGGTTTCTTCGAAGCATTGCGGATGAAAGGCCAGGAAGGCCCCGTTCCGAAGACCTTCGAGCAAATGCTCAAGAGCGGGTTTCAGATTGTCGGCACTCCCGACGAGGTCGGCGAGGAAATCCAGCGCCTGAAGGAATCTCTGGACGTCGAATACATCATTTTCGTAATGTATGGCGGGATCACCGAGCATCGGCGCATGCTGGAATCCATTCGTCTGTTCGGCGAGAAGGTCATCCCCAAATTTCCGGACGCTAAAGTCCCGGAAACCAAACGCGCAGATGCGAAGGTTACGACAGCCGCGGGTGGATAGGCGCGACATATGACGGATCGTCAGGCCGGCGACCATGCGGAGATCCGTTCCGTCGGCCGGGCTCTGGATCTCCTGGAAATCATGCAGCGCGCCGCGCCTGCCGGCATCCGCGTCTGCGATGCGGCTACTCATCTCGGGATCGATCCGGCGACGGCGTGCCGGCTACTGTCGACGTTGATTACGCGCGGCTACGCGAGCCGCATGCCCAACCGCCGCTACACGCTCGGCGCTCGCTCGCTGCGGCTCGCTTCCGGATGGATCGATCGTTTGTTGCAGGTGGCGGCGCCGCCGATGACCCGCATGGCCAATAGCTGCGGCGAGACCGTCTACCTCCTCCAGTTGGTCGGTACCGAGGCGGTTACGCTGGCGCGCCTGGCCGGCGCCCGGCGTGCAATGATCGACGTCGAGGTTGGTCCTAGCTACCCGCTGTGGGCGTCGGCCGCGGGGCGCGCGCTGCTCGGCAGCCTGCCGCGGACGCAAGCACCGGCGCTGCTGCCCCCCGAGCTGTTCCCCGCCTTTACCCCGCGCACCAAGACATCATGGGCCGAGGTAAACGTTGCGCTTCAAGAAGGACGCCGCAACGGCATCCACGCCGAGGAAGGCGAGATCGATTCATTTCTCAGTTGCTACGCGGTGCCGCTGGCGCACGGCGATCGCGACGAGAAGCTTGCGCTAGCGGTCAGCTTCGAATCGCAACGCCCGGAGCGCGATCGGCGCGTGATCCGCGAGGCTGTGCGAAGGGAATGGAAAGAGCTCGCGTGGCAGATTTGAGCGTGCTGTTCGGCGTTCTCCTCGCGGCCTTGCGGGCAATTAAGTTATGCCGTAGCGCCCCGGCGCGATAACCCCGTTGGGATCGAGCGCGCGTTTGATCGCGATGCAGGCATCTCGGAAGGCAGGCATCGCCTGCGCCATGTGAAAGTCGTGATAGTCGAGCGGCGCGCGACCGACGAACACGCCGCGGCTCGTCACCGCTTCCGACATTTTTCGATAGCAGGCGTCAGCACGACGGGATTCGTCCGCATCCTCGCGATTGAAGGTGATGACGTGCAAGCCCCGCGCAAAACGCGGGCTGCATACATTCATCACCGTGTAGTCGAGCCC
>Ga0302325_10011090_pt1 | contig 19442 bp, 13 predicted proteins | sample Palsa_T0_2_FD_201948 | JGI IMG/M metagenome (GOLD analysis project Ga0302325, IMG submission 201948) | Peat permafrost microbial communities from Stordalen Mire near Abisko, Sweden - Palsa_T0_2 | ecosystem: Environmental > Terrestrial > Soil > Palsa > Peat permafrost | place: Sweden: Abisko...
CGCGACATACACCAGGATCGCCGCGACGAGCGCGGCAATCGCCGGTCGCGAGCGCCGCATCGCAACCGCGCCAAGGATCGCGAGCGCGAACACGACGCCGACCGCGATGGATGCCGCCGGTCCGAGACGATCGGCGTAGCCGGGGAAGTAACCACCGAGCCCCAACAGCGGGACCGGCAATACGGATTGATTGACCTGCCATTCGACCGTATATGGAATGCGCAGCAGGGTCGAGCGGTCGGCGACGAGGCCGACGATCGACGGCAGCGCCACCGCGATGCCGATCAGCGGCGGAAGCCACTTCTTCGTCGCAATCGCAAACGCGGCCAGCGCGAGCAGCGCGACGATGAAGAACTGCAGCTGCGCTTCGATCAACGCGAGCCAAAGCGCGAGCCGGACGGCGGAGGCATCCTTTCCGCGCAGCATCTCGGCGAAGCAGCCGATGAGACCGACGTACGCGAGTACCATGATGAGGTGTCCCGCGACGACTTCGTTATATACCCACGGATTGAAGAGGGCGAAGAAACCGATGCCGAGCGCCGCCGGCGCTTGCGCTCCCCAGTGCGCCGCCGCGGCGGCGACGCATCGCATGCCGGCGTAGCCGATCGTCGCGCAGAGCATCGCGAGGGCCGCGAGCGGACCGAAGAGCCACGTTGCCGCCCCAACCGGCAACGCGACCAAGTACGTCGTCGGATGGGCGTTCGCCGTGCCGAAACCCGCCGAGACCCAACCGTTGACCGATTCGCTCACGAACGAAGGGATCGCCGTGCGATCGATCGGCCATGCCCAATCGTGGCGCAGCGTGGGAACGCCCTTCACCGAAACGAACGCGGCGAAGGCCAGCGCCGCCGCAAGGTAGAGTGCGTTGGAAGCGGCGGCGAAAAAACGCGTCAGGCCCGCAATCGGCGACACTCCGCGATCAAACCGATTGAGGCAGCGACGAACGCGGCGTACGCGATTGCGGCAAACGGCTCGGAATACGGCTGCGGTAGAACGCTTGCGACGACCATCGCGACGACCGCGCAGCCGGCGGTGTTGCGAACCGATTTTGCGAATGCCAGCTCGCGCGCGAGGCGCGTGACGGCGGCCGCGAGCCCTGCGGATACGCGCATTCCGGCATCCGTCTGACCGAACATCACGACGACGAGCAACGCCCCGACCGCCGCCATCAAACGAAACGCGAACGTCGCAACGCGATCGTCGCCGTTCCCGCCGGCGGTCGCGGCAACGACGAGCGCCGCAAGGCACGCGAAGACCGTATATCTCACCGTCGCGGCGAGCGCGCCGCCGCGAAGCGTCGCCGAACCGAACGCCGCGACGACGCCGCAGCGCACGAGCACTGCGAAGACGACCAAACCGACGCACGCGACGAGCGCGCCAGCTTCGGCGGCCGGCTCCGAGACGAGCGCGGCGATCGCGCTCAGGATTGCAACGACGCCGACCGAATAGCCCAAAAACACGGGGAACGCCGCCTGCGAGCCCGGCGCCGCGTCATCGGGCGCGGGAAGGAAGCGCGCCGCAACGAGCGCGACCGCTGCCGCAATCGCGGCGAGATACGCGACGGTCGCGAAGCGCTCCGCAGCAACGCCGGACATCGTCGTTGCCAAGAGCAGCGCCACGACGCCGATGCCGACGGCAAACCGAAGCGCGCGCGAGACGGCCCATGCGAACGCCGCGCGGCTCATCGGTTCGACGAACCGATCGGCCAGAGCTCGGGCGCCCAGGCAAGAACGATCATGACGATGAGCGCGAGCACCGAAACCGCATCGGCGATCACGTAATACTCCTGACCGGTAAACGTCAGTGTGATGTGCGATCCCGCCGGCAGGCTCGATACGAGCCAACCGTTGGAAACGCCGTTCACGACGACGTGCGGAAGCACCGAGCCGTCGAGCGTCGCACGCCATTCGGGATGATACGCTTCACCGAACACGAGCAGAAACGGACTCCCGGTCGCCCTCGGGCTGACGTCGATCGCCGTCGGCGAGCGGCGCTGCCACACGACGTCGAAATCGCGCGTGCGCGGCAAGTCGGCCGGCGCGACGGATAGGAGCCCGATCCGCACTTGCCGGTCGGCCGTTGCAATCCGGTGCGTGCCGCGGGTCAGAAGCACCGGCCGCTCTCCGGCGGGCTTGCCGTCGACCAAGACGGGCACCGTGGCGAGCGACTGCGGCCGGCTCAAGTTCTCGCCGGGAAGGGCGTGGCGATTGTAGTTCAGCGCCGTGAACTTCGCGCGCGGGTCGCGCGCGATCAGCCAAAGCCCGACGATGCGCTGCGACGCGTCGTTCCAGTCGTTTGGAAACGCGTGCATGAAGCTGATGTCGAACGAGCCGTCGCGGGCGATCGGGAAGAGACGATAGGCGGTGGCACCGCGATGCGTCAGCGCGACGGCGAGCGCCGCGCCGCCGTCGCGCGTGCCGCTGACGTTGCCGAGCAGCTCCGGATCGCCGGAAAGCGTCGACGGATTCTGCACCGCGTAGGCCCGCAGCGAGCGATCCGCGACCGGCGCCGACGCGGCCGGTGCGCCGCCAACCGGCGCGAACGTGAGATCCGGCGCGACGGCAGCGGAGATCACGTCGGGACCGAGATCGGCGAGTTCGCTGCCGTTCGGCGCAAAATTGAAGACGACGTCGTTCCAGCCCGGCTGGAGATCGAGCGCAAAATGCACGAGCTGCGGCGTTGGACCGTCGAGTTGATCGATCGTGTCGTACTGCTGATCGGTGCCGGCGGCACCCGGCAGCGTGACGGTCAGCCGCGAGGATCCCTTCACCCGCACCGTCATTGCGTCGGCAACTTGAAGCCGGCTGACGCGCATCGAAACGTTGGTGCGCACCGCGCTCGTCCCGGGCACGAAGACGCGCACGTGAGCGTGACGCGCGAAGAGCGACCAGGCAATTGGGTCACCGCGCTGCCACTGATAAACGGTCGGATCGTCGCTGTACCACCGCGGCGGCATCATCAGCGCCGACGTGGTCATCACGCCGGCACCGTAGAGATACGGCAGCGTATCGGAGAAGCGCGCCGGAAATCCGCCGGCCGCCGAAACCGGGCGCGCCGTCGCACGCACGAGACCGTCGGGACCGAACGGGCCGATTCCGGTGGCGCGCAAGCGATAACGTCCCGTCACCGGTACGGTCACTTGAGTTTGCGGCCCGTAGACGAGCGCGGTCGTGGAGCGGTTCGCGGGCAGCGCGCGCTCGAGTGCGGTGATCCGGTCTTCCCACGAGCGCAGATCGTCGGACCCGACGATAGCCACTACCAAATCGGGATCGAGATACCCGTCGGAGACCGAATGCTTCCCGGGCGCGAGCCCAACGTTGCCGTATTCCGCCCAGGCGCCGGCGGACGACTCGAGCTGCAGATATTTCCCGTCGATCACGATCGATTGCGGCGGCGGCCGGTCGAAGAGCAGCGATTGTTCGAGTGCGAAGACCGAATACACGCCGCCTTTGGCATCGAACGTCGTGATCCAGGCGGCATCGGCCGACGGCGGGTGGACGCGAATCCCATGCGGCAGCGCTTGATTGACCGCGAGATCGCGCACTTGATCGGGCGATGCGGGCAGGATCGGCGAGAGCGACTGCATCGTGGTCGAGAACTCGTCGGCGGAGCGCGAGGGCGGACTGAACTGCGCCTGACCCTTCGCCATAGCGTTGACGTCGCCGAGATAGCCGTCCGTAAACGTCGGCACCGTGCTTATGACCGGATGCGTGACGCCGTAAAAGAGCGGCAGCGCACCGCCGAGGTGATAGACGCGCAGCGGACCGTCCGAGCGAACCGGCGACGCGCCGACGACGCGATGGATCAAGTCGTGCGTCAGCGTCGTGCTGTTATATCGCCACTCTCCCGGCGAGCTGAAGTCGATGGCTGGGATGAAATCGTCGCGCTGAAGGATCGTGTCGACGCCCATTGCGCGAAACATATCGGCAGAGAACGGCAGTCCTTCACGCGTCGCTCGATACGCGCGGCGAACCCACATATCCGTTCCTTCCGACGGTTCGCTGCCGAGCAAGCCATAAACGATCGGCCGGTCGATCAGCGAGTCCTCGATGTAGAACTCGGGCGCGCCCCAATCGAACTGCTCGAGAAACTGCGTCGGGAAGAGCGCGACGCGACGCCCTAGATCGGCGCCGACGAGCGAGCGTTCGCGGTACTCCCAGCTGGGAAGCGTCTGCCCGGGGTAGTTCATCTTGGTGATGACTACCGGTACGAAGATGAGAACCGGCAACGCGATCGCGGTGGTTCTCACTGCCGGCAGCACCCATCCCCAACTGCGGCGCTCGATCGTTCCGAGCTTAGCGACGTACTCGCGCAGCGCCGAGACGATCGCGAAGACGGCGAGCGCGTAGAGCCCGCTCAAACCGAACTCGACGCCCGCAACCCACTTATACGAGAAGCGGAACATCTGGAATCCGGGAAAGTTCCGGTAGAACTGATCGTAGATCGGCGTCGTGACCGCGTATCCGAGGTCGTCGTGATAGTAGCCGACGACGATCGGGACCGAGAGGATCGTCACCAGCAAAAAGAAGAGCGTGACCGGGCGCTGGTTGCGGCGAAGCGCGATCCCGGCCAGCGCGACGATGGGAACGAACCAAAGCAGCGCACCGAAGAGCCCCGATTCGTACGCGGACGCCCACGGGAAGTACGCCCGCCCCGCAAACGAAACGAACGTCGCCCAATGGCCGAGGCCGCGCAGGACGTTGGAGAACGAGGTCGCGGCATTGTGCATCGACGGCGCTTCGCTCAAGACGCCGTTGAGCCAGACGCCGCGGAAGTAGTCGACGAATGGAACGACCCAGTAGAGGTTGATCGCCAGCGTCGCGACGACGGCCGCGGCGATCGCCGGGACGGCGCGCCCGAACGCCGCCGACGGTTTCGGATCGAATGCGATCGTCACGACGACGAAGATCGCGAGGATGGCGACGTTGATCGCGACCAGCGGCGGATTGACGCCGGCACCGACGAGCACCAGCAGCGCGATCGCGAGGCTCGCGCGCCAGACGTTCATCTCGCCGCGGATCGCTCGCGCCAGGACGCCGACCATCGCGGGGAGCGTGCCGTACGTGAGCAGCCAGACGATCTGCGCTTGTGAGTTCAGCGCCACGTACATATTGAAGAGATACGCGCACGACCCGGCGATGCGCCCGATCTCGTCGAGCCACGGCGCGACGCTGCGCAGACAGTAATACATCGACCACAAACAGCCGAGGTAGACCAAAAAGACGGCCGCGTGCTGCGCGAAGTCCTGCGGAACGTGCAGCACTTGCGCGATGCCGTAGACCCACGAGTACGGCGTCTGATACGGCACCCAGAATCCGGTGTGCGTTCCGAGCGCCAGCAACGGATTCCACGCGTGGAGTAGCCGTCCGAGAAACTGCAGGGGATCGATGTGGAGTCCGGCCTGGCCGTCGTTGAGCTGGACGCCGCTTCCGTAGCCGGTCGTCACCAGCAACGCGAGGGCGATGAAGAAGGCCGGCACGAGCAGGCGGGGCAGCGCCTCCGGCAACGGCCGGTCCAGCGCGATGGGTCTACCCCGAGCGGTCTCCTCCTTCACGAGTAGGCCTTCCCATAGAGCCGATACGGACCTTCCAAGGCGAGACGCTGCTCGACCGAGCTCACGCGGAAGAGATCCTCGACCTGACGGCGGACCGCATCGGCATCGATGTCGAGCAGAATGCAGCGATAGCCGATGCGGCGCACGCACTCGAAGCCGCGCAAGCCTTCGTCGTGGCACGCGGGACAGAGCGACGGGCGCAACGCGACGGCCGGTCCAATTGGAGCTCCTCGTACTTCGCTGGTCATGCCGTAGAGAGCGAGCGTCTTGACACCGAGGCCCGACGCGAGATGGCTGAACCCCGCATCGTTGCCGACGAAGACCTCACACTCCGAGAGCCGGCGCGCGGCGTCCGCGAGCGGCTCGCAGACGATGCTGATTCCCTCGACTCCCGCAAAGTCTTGCCGCGCCCGCCGGGTCTCCGTCTCCTCGTGCGGCCCCAAAAAGAAACGCACGGCCCGTCCCGCCGCGGCCTGCGAACGTGCCAGCTCGGCGAACCGTTCGTACGGCCAGCGCTTCACCTCGTTGCCCTTCCACGCCATCGAGCCGGGATGTAAGCCCAGCGTCCCCGGGATCCGCGCCGAGCGCCATGTGTCGGGCACCCAGTATTGGAGGTCGCCGTCGCCGGCGGAGAGCCCGAGCGCGCGGGCCAGCCGCAGGTTCTCGGCGATGCGATGGCCGCCCCGAAGCGGCACCCGCTCGTTGCGCGCGGTGCGCGCGATGGCACTCGCGGCCCCGCCGTACTCGTGCATCCACAGTTTGGCGGCGCCGGCCCCGCGGGCGATGAGCGCGTATTGCCAGCGCGTTGCCGGGAAGGGGACGATGCAGGCCTCGTATGGCCGGCGCCGCAGCCGGCCGATCGCGCGCAGCGCGTCGAGCCCCGTCGGCCGGATCGGCAGCTCCAGAATATCGCGGACGTTGCCGATCTCGCGCAGATACTCGCTGACCGGCGCGTGCATCGTGAGAGCGTCCACCGTCCATCCGTCGCGGGCGAGACCGCGCAGGATCGGGGCCGCGGCCAGGGCGTCGCCGAGCCCTGGTAGCAAGAGCACCAGCGCGGTCGCGGAGGACACGGAAGAGGCTACTCTCGGACGCTGACGGGGACGACGATCTCGTGAGAACCCGCCGCGCGGTCGCGCTTGAACTCGATCTTGTGCGGCCGGTCGTAGTAATGCAAAATTCGCATCCGGTAGAAGATCGCGAGCGTATCCAGGAATACGTTCCACACCGCGGCGAGACGCAGACGGCTGCAGACGCGCTGAAAGTTGAGCGTCACCGGCGCTTCGGCGATGCGATAGCCGAAGTGATGGACGTTCGCGAGCAGCTCGAGATCGAACGCGAAGCGCTTCACCAGAATCCTGGGCAGGACGTGGTCGAGCACCGGACGTTTGAAGAGCTTGATGCCGGTCTGCGTGTCCCGCACGGGCAGACCGAAGAGCGTCCGGACCAGTACGTAGTAGAAGAAACTGTAGACGCGCCGCGGCGGCGGGTAGTCGACCTTCGAATCGGGGTGAAACTTCGATCCGATCACGACGTCGGCGTCGCGCGCGTTCATGATCTCGAAGAAGCTCGCGAGCTGCTCGGGATGCAAGTCCATGTCTGCGTCGAGGAACGCGACGTAGTCGCCCTTCGCGTACGACGCCCCGCAGATCAGCGCGTTGCCCTTTCCTTCGTTCTGCACGCAGCGCACCACGCGAACGTGATCGGGCCACGCGCGCAGCGCGTTGCTCGCCGCTGTGTGCGTGCCGTCCATGCTGCCGTCGTCGATAACGACGATCTCGAAGTCGATGCCGAGCTCGTGCATCGTCTCGACCGTTTCGCAGACGTTCTCGGCGATCGAATGGGCCTCGTTGAAAGCGGGCATCAGGATGGAGAGCATCGGGTTGGAAGGTTCTCCGTTACGCAATCGGAGCCTCGCGGTTTTCCGGCGGGCTTACGAGGTTGCGTTCGAACTTGGCCACGATCGTCCGCCACGCGAGATCGAGCTCCTCGACGCCAAGCATCCGTGCGACCGCAATGAAGACCGTTCCGCCGATGGCGATCTGACCGAATAAGAACCAGCCGCGTGAAGCAAGCGTTGCCTCTGGCGTTACGCCGAGCCGCAAAATCCACTCGAGCGCGGCGAGCATCGCGAGCGAACTCACGAGGACCTTGCCCGTGGAGAGCAGCAGCGCGCCCCAATCGATGCCGGAAACGAGCCTTGCGACGACCATTAACAAAAGAATCGCCTGCATGCTTTGACTGACCGAGTTCGCGAGCATTAAGCCGCGCGCACCCAACCCCGGAAGCCAAACGAGCGAGAGCAGCACGTTGGCAATGACCGTGACGACCGAGATCGTGACCGGCCAGATCGTCTCGCGGCACGCGAAGCAACACCGCGTCAATACGACATTTGCCGCAAGCGCGATCAATCCGGCGGCGGCGTAGGGCAGGAGCGAGGCGGTCAAATCGGTCGCGCTGGCTTGAAACGTCCCGCGCTCGAAGAGCGCCTGCACCATCGGATGCGCGAGAATCACGAGCGCGCACGCAGCTGGAATCGTGATGAAGTTCACGAGCCGCAGCCCGGTAACGACGCTGCGCGCCACGCCGCGCCGGTTCTCGCGCGCGAACTGTGCGGCCAAGAGCGGGAAGATCACCGTCGCGATCGCCGCGGCGAAGATTTGCTGCGGAAAGTTCACGAGCTTGGTGGCGTAGTTCATGCCGGCGATATAACCCGGCGCGAGCGTCGACGCGAAGAACCGGTCGAAAAAGAGCGCGAGCTGACCGGCCGCCGACCCGACGATGATCGGACCCAGCAGGGTCCAGATCTTCCCCAGCCCGGGATGGTGGAGGTCGATGATGAGCCGATACTTCCCGATTGAGAGAAACGACGGCAGCTGCACGAGCATCTGCGCGATCAATCCCAAGACCGTTCCGAGCACGAGCGCGTAGATGCCCATGCTGTGGGTGAGCAGCGTCACGCAGGCAATCGTCACCACGTTGACCGCCACGCCGACGAGCGCCGCGGCGCGGAAGCGGTGGTAGGCGTTGAGCATTGCGGAGAGCACGCCGCTCAGGCTCACCGCCACGATGCTCGGCATGAGCCAGCGCGTCATGCGAATCGCGACGCCCATCTGCGGCGCCGGGAACCCGTGCGCGATCACCGGCACGTACCAGCGTGCCGTAAAGAAACCGATCACCGCGCACGTCGTCACCACGATCGCTAGTATGTTGAGGACGGTGCTCGCCAAACGCCATGCCTCGTCTTCCTTGCGATGCGCGAGATATTCCGAGAACGTCGGCACGAGCGCGCTGATGAGCGCGCCGTTGAAGACGCCGAAGAGGATCGTCGGAATCGTCGCCGCGGCGAGGAAGGTATCCATCTCCCAGCGGGTGCCGTAATAGCGCGCGCTCACGACCTCGCGTAAGAAGCCGAGCAGCGTCGAAGCGAAGGTCGCGCCCATGATGAAGAACGTCGACGCCGCGATCGAAACGCGATGGCGAGGGCGAAGCTCCGAAACGACGCGGAGGTGGGCGTTGAGCCTAATGCGCTCCATCTTTCCGTAACACCGCGGGGATCGTCTTCGCCACGATCGCGAGGTCGCCCCACGGCGTCCACCCGTCGACGTAGCGATTGTCGAGCTCCATCCAGTGCTCGAACGAGACGTCGCTCCGGCCGTTGATCTGCCAGAGGCAGGTCACCCCCTGCGGCACCGTGAGGCGGCGGTACGCGAACGCATCGTAGTGTTCGACCTCGCTCGGGATCGGCGGACGCGGCCCGACCAGCGACATCTCGCCGAGGACGACGTTGAGCAGGTTCGGCAGCTCGTCGATGCTGGTGCGCCGGAGGAAGGGTCCGAGCCGATGCAGCCGCGGATCGTTGCGAATCTTGAAGACGGGTCCGTCGACTTCGTTGAGGTGCATGTAACTCTGGCGCATCGCGTCCGCGCCGTTGACCATCGTGCGCAGCTTAAACATCCTGAAGCGGCGGCCGTGCATGCCAACCCGCTCTTGCGCGAAGAACGGCGTCCCGCCGGTGACGCACGCGATCGCGAGGCACGCGACCGCAACGATCGGCGCCGTGAGAATCAACAGCAGCGTGCCGAGCAGGATGTCGATTGCACGCTTGGCGACGTGCCACCACTGGGGCACGCTGCGCGTGGCCGGCGCGCTCAGCGCGACGCGAACGGCACTCGACCTCACGGCAGGAGCGCCGCCTTGACGCTCGCACCGACGAGATCGAGACCGTCGATTTCGCCGAGGACGCCGCCGGGTTGGTTCGGGCGCAGATGCAAAAACGGCACGTACTCGCGCGTGTGGTCGGTACCGGGAGCGGTCGGATCGCAGCCGTGGTCTGCAGTGAAAATCAGCTCGTCCTCCGGGCGAAGGCGCGCTTCCAGCGCCGGAAGCAACGCATCGAGCTCTTGCAGAGAGTTGCCGTATCCTCGGACGTCGCGGCGATGACCGTACTTCGAATCGAAATCGTTGAGATTCGTGAAAATGAAGCCGTGATCGATCCTATCCAACAACTCGAACGTTCTCTCCATCGCGTCGCGGTTGTCGGCAACCCGCACCGACGACGTTACGCCTCGCCCGCAGTAGATGTCGCAAATCTTTCCTACTGCGTGCACCTCGATATACCCGCTCCGCAGTTCGTCGAGCACGTTCGAGGGCGGCTCGATTGCATAGTCACGTCGATTCGGCGTCCGCCGGAAAGCCCCCGGTTTGCCCAGAAACGGCCGGGCGATGACCCGGTTCACGTTGTGCGGCGGCCGGAGCATCTCGCGGGCCCGCCCGCACCAATCGTAGAGGGTCGCTAACGGCACGACCTCTTCGTGCGCGGCGATCTGGAAGACCGAATCCGCCGACGTATAAAGGATGGGACGCCCACTCTCAAGGTGCGTCGGACCGAGTTCTTCGATGACCTCGGTACCCGACGCAGGTTTATTTCCCAGCGGCGCCTTGCCGGCGATACGCGTAAACTCCTCGACGACCTCGGGGGGAAAGCCGTCGGGATAGGTTGGGAACGGCATGCTGGTGAGGATGCCCATCATTTCCCAATGTCCGGTGATGGTGTCTTTGCCGCGACTGCGCTCGCGCAATCGCGCGACGCGCGCTTGCGGTTGCGCCGGCGCAGCGACGCCGGCGATGCCCGCGATCCATCCGAGTCCCAAACGCTCGAAGTTTGGAAGGCGCAACGTACCGAGGCCGCGCGCAACGTTGCCGAGCGTATTCGCGCCTGCGGCATCGCCGTAGCGGTCGGCGTCGGGGAGCGCGCCGATGCCGCCTGAATCGATCACGATTGCGACCACGCGCTTCATCGCTGCGCTTCTTCCCTCAAGGAGTCGGTTTGTACTCTCCAAAAACGTGGCGGACGTGCCTCGAATCGTCTTTACGACGGCGCTGGCAACGCTGATGTACGCGCTCGGGGGCGTCGCAGCGGTTGCCGCATCGCCCGCTCCGGCACCAAAAGCGACGGCCCCGCCGCCGACGACGCTCCTCTATCTCAGCGCGAAGCGTCTCGACTTTTTCTACAATCGCTTCCTCATCGAAGGTGACGGGAACGTGCGCGTGCGCACGAGCGACGGCTTTACGGTTACCGGCGACGCGTTCTCGATGGATCTCAAACTGAATCGCTTCCTCGTCGCGGGGCACGTGACGCTGCACGACGCCACCGGAACCGTCAGCGGCGCGGCGATCTCCGACTTCCTCGATTTTCGGCGCATCTATTTCGTTCCGGTCACGACCGAGCCCGACCGCTGGACGTTTCTCGACGGCGACCTCGCCCATCCGGTGAAAGGCCGCGTCATGCCCGACGACGCCTTCTACTTCCCCAGCGTCGGCGAGCACCCGAGCATCACCGCGACCGGAGCCATCATCGGCACGAAAACGTACGTGCGCTTCGTCAACGCGCATACGTATTTTCTTGGCGCTGGCGCTCCGCTCGGCTCGTACGTTGTGAACTTCTCGCCGAATCAGTACTTCGCGCAGAACACGCTCTCCGGCGCGAGCGTCGATCTCACGTGGAACCTGGCCGGCAACACCAACTCGCTCACGGCGGTCCACCTGCGCTACGACCCGACGTATAAGACCTATCTCTCGGTCGAGCAGCACTTCGTCGGCGACCACGAGTACGCGATCCTCTCGGTCAACCCGGCGACGCGCGCCGAGAAGTGGTGGAACCTGGCGCTCTACGAAAAGCTAGGGAGCCGCTTCCAGATACAAACCTTCAGCCAGTACTACGCGCAGCAGAATTGGCTGAACATGCCGCGGGCAGCACAGCAGACGACCTATATCAATGCGACGTACGCCTTCCCGCACTCGTACGTTCAGGCGACGTCGCAGCTCACGAACTATAACGTGCTGGGGCCGGGCTCGCTCAATCCAGGCACGATCGCCGGCAACCTCTCGCATCCGTCGCAGCTGCAGCTCACGGCGACCAGTTTCCAAAACAAGATCGCGGGCCTGCCGCTCTACGAGCAGATCTACGAAGGCTACGGCTTCAATCACGATAGCGTCGGCGGGCTGCAGTACGATCAGGGAAGCAACGGCATCCCCCCGATCCCGATCCCGGGCCTGCAAGCCTACGGGGCGCCCTGCGCCAACCAGCACGACGCCAAGAATCCGCCCGTCTATTACTGTCCGGTCTACACGACGATTTGGAATACCGTTCTCGGCTTCAACCTCTACACGCCGTCGATCAAGCTCAACGATCCGCCGAGTCCGTATCAAGCCTACTACTTCAACGCGAGCTTCAACAAGCAGTACCAATGGAACTCGTTGCCCCACTGGATCAGCACGGCCTCGGAGAACTTTTCGATCAACCGGCAGTTCTCGCGATCGCTGAACACCTACGTCGGCTATCAAATCCTCAACGTCGGCGACCACTATATCAACGGCGGCTACGTGCCGTGCGAGCCGGCCGGCACGTCGTACTGCCCGTTGAGCTTTACCTCGTTCCGCGGCGTCTCGACGCTGCGCACCACGAGTTTCGGTCTCAACCTCGTGCCGACGCCCGATTTCAACTTCTCACTGCTCGTGCGCCATCACGACGATTATCCGATACCGGTGCCCGGGCTCTTCGGACTGCCGCCCAATAATATTCTCGGGCAACCGCTCTACTCGTCGTATCTCGGACAAGCGCCGTACGATGCGACCGGCGACGTCCGGTTCAAGGTTTGGGCGCACGGATTGCTCGACGTCTCGCGCACCTTCTACTGGTACGGCAATCCGTACCGCACGCAATTCTGGCAACCCACCTTCGTGGTGCAGCTGCTGCCGATATGAGACGCACCGCGCTCTCGCTCGTGGTCGCCGCGCTTGCCATCGTGCTCGTCGCGGCGAGCTCGACCGTCGTCGTGACCGGACAGCTGCTCGCATACGAGAGCGGTTACGTCTTCTTCACCACGGGCGACGGTTTTCGCGTCGCGACGGGCGTATCGATCCGCGATGCGAAGACCGGCGGCCCGACCGCGATCGCTCCGGCGCCGCGCGTCTGGGCTCGAGCGACGTTCGATGCGACGGGAACCGTCACGGAGCTCGATCTTTCGCGCGATCCGCTTCCGCCTCAGGGCAGCTTCGCCGACGTCGCCCACTACGCGGTCGCGCTCTCGTCGCCGGTCCCGAATCCCGATCTGCTCAAGGCGATCGAGACGCCGGCGCCGGGGCAAACGATGGTCGCGGTGCAGAGCTTCAGCGGCAAGCCGGTGCTCGTCACGTTTATCGTGCAGGTTCCGCCGTACACGCCGTTTACCGCGTCGGTATACATCAGCACCGATCAAAGCGGATGGAACGCGCAGGCGATCCCGATGGATCGCGTCGACGCACTGCATTACGAGATCACGCGGCGTTTCAACTCCGGCACACAGTTCCGGTACCTTTACGATCGCGGCTCGCTGCAATCGCAGGAAGTCGCGCAGAACGGCTTGGCGAGGACGCCGCGCCAACTGCTCGTGACCGACGCCGACGTACGCGTGATCCGCGACACGGTGACGGGGTGGCAAGACTCGGCTCCGGGTGCCGTCAATCAGCCGCAGCCGCAAATCATGCCGACGCCGTACAACCCGGCGCCGTTCCCGAACTTGCCGACCTGCTTGCCCGCGCCGCAGCCGCCGTCGGCCCACGGCAAACCGCCGCCGCCGCCGGGATGCCCCGGCGGACCGCCGCCGCGCTAGCGTACCGTGAGCGGAATCGCGCGGACCGCTGCGTCGCCGCGCGTATTTCGGGCAATCACCTGCATCGTAAAGCTGCCCCGCACGAACCACGGCAACGGGCCGACCGTGTAGTGCAGCGCAAACCGCCCGACCCCGACCTTCGTCAGGGCCACCGCGTAGCCGCCGATTCGAGCCTCGACGCTCGCGACGTTCGACGTGGTCAGGACGCTTCCGAAGACCCGGTCACCCGGCTGGACGCGCGTCTCGCTGACCGCAACGTCCAGGATCTGGGGCGCGGCGTCGGGTGCGACCCGCGGCACTCGTTTTTGCGCGGGCGGGGGCGAGAAGACCACCCGCTTGCCCGGCGGGGCGGGCGGAGCCGCCGTGGCGACCGGGGAGGGGCTGGCCGTCGGCGCCGGGGTGGCGGCTTTGTGGCTTGTCGCCGCCATCCGCTGCGGAGCGGGCGGCTGCCCCGTCTTGGCCTCGTGGCTGCAGCCGGCAAGCACGATCAAACAGGCCGCGATCGGTACGGCCGGGCCCGTCATCCGCATTCGGCTTGGTTCTGCCCCCGTCAGGTTGAAAGTCCTCCAGCCAGATGACCAATTCGGCCCGCCCGCTCCTGAGCATCGTCGTACCCCTCTATAACGAAGCGGAGAACGTCGCGCCGCTCCTCGATCGCATCGAGGGCGTGCTCGAGCCGCTGCGCGACGAGTACGAGTGGGAGATCCTCCTCGTTAACGACGGCAGCGCGGACGGAACCGCCGCCGCGATTCGGCGCGAGATGACGCATCGGCACCGGATCGTGCTCGCTAATCTCTCGCGCAACTTCGGACACCAGCTCGCCGCGACCGCGGGGCTCGAACTGGCGGCGGGCGAGGCCGTCGTGCTGATGGACGGCGACCTGCAAGATCCACCCGAGCTCATCGCGGCATTCTTGCGCAAGTGGCGTGAGGGCTACGACGTCGTCTACGCCGTTCGCCGCACGCGCCAAGGCGAAAGCCGCTTCAAGCTGATGACGGCGCGCGTATTCTATCGCATCATCAAACGCTTGACGAAGATTTCGATTCCTCTCGATACGGGCGACTTTCGATTGATGAGCCGCCGCGTGGTCGATGCGCTGCGGCGCTCGCCCGAGCGCAACCGGTTTCTGCGCGGCATGGTCAGTTGGGTCGGCTTCAACCAAACCGCCGTCGAATACGACCGCGACGTGCGCCACTCCGGCGGCACGAAGTATCCGCTGACGAAAATGATCCGCTTTGCGATGGACGGCATTACGTCGTTTTCCGATATCCCGCTGCGGTTTGCGTCGTACTTCGGATTCACGGTGAGCGCGATCGCGTTCGTCTACGCGCTGATCGTGATCGGCTTTAAGCTGTTCAGCCTAAACCCGCCGGCCTACACGCCGGGTTGGGCGTCGACCATCGTCGCCGTGCTCTTCCTCGGCGGCGTGCAGCTCATCAGCCTCGGAATTCTCGGCGAGTATATCGGCCGCATCTACGACGAGGTCAAAGGCCGGCCGCTCTATTTGATCAGCGATATCGAACGCTCTTGACGTACCTGCCGGTCGTCGATCGGTTCGCGACTCCGGTCGCGCTCGATCCGCTCTCGGCCGCGCTCTTTGCCGTCGCATTCGTCGCAAGCACTCTGCTGACGGCGCGCCGCCCCGCATACGGACTTGCCGCCCTCGTGCTCGTGACGCCCGTCGCGTTCGCGCACGACGTTGCCGGCACGACGCTGACGCTTCCCAAAACGGTGCTGCTCGGCGTGCTGGTCGGACTCTTGACCTATCGCGGCTGCGCGCGATTGCTGACCCGGCCGCCCGCGCCCCTGCTGCTCGGTGCGTTCGCGCTGCTCTTCGCCGCCACCGCGCTCACGATCGTCGATGCCGTGCATCGCGGACCCGTCGTGCGCGAAGCCTTCAAAGTGATCGAATACGCGGCGTTCTTCGCCGCGGCATTCCTCTGCCGCGCGCTCGACCGCGACGACGCGCCGCTACTCGGCGCCGTCTGCATCGCGGCGATCGTCGTGGCGATCACCGCGCTGATGCAAGAGCTCGTCGGCGCGCCGTCGGGCCTGTATATCGGCGCGGCGATCGTGCCGCGCATCGCCGGATTGCTCGAAGGCCCGAATCAGCTCGCGGGCTACTGTGAGATTGCGGTCGCAACGCTCGGCGCTTGGGCACTCGCGCGGCGCTTCGCGCTGCTCGACGTCGCGCTCGCGCTCGCGGTCTGCGCGGCGGTGCTCACGTTTTCACGCGCCGGATGGTTCTCGCTGGCAATCGTGCTCGCCGTCGTCGCGGCCGCCGGCGGCAAGCGCGCGTGGCCGGCACTGGCGCCGGCGGCGCTCGGCCTGGCCGCGGGCGCTATCGGCGCCGCCGGTTGGGCCATCGCGGCGCACAATCCGAACGTGCTGCGCGCATCGCTCGAAGGAAGCGCGTACGCCGGCGGAGTCGGCAATCGCAGCGAGCTGTGGCGGGCCGCGTGGCGCATGTGGCTGACGCGGCCGATCTTGGGCGTCGGGGCGGGAAACTTCGAGCGGCTCTTGCCCGCGTACGGTCTCTTCGGCGTTCGGACGCACGCGAATAGCTGGTATCTTCAAGCGCTCGCCGAGGGCGGCATCGTGCTCTTCGCGGCGACGCTCGCGCTGCTTGCCGCAATCGTCGCGGGATTGGGCCGCGGACTCTCGCCGGCGCGGCTGCGGGCGGGGTCGCCATGGGTGCTCGCCGCGCTCGCGGCAACGATCGCGCTCGCGCTGCATCAAACCGTCGACTATCTCGTCTTTTATCCGAAAGTCGGCGGCGCGTGGTGGCTGCTGATCGGAATCGCCGCCGCCTCGGTGGCGTGAGCGAGGTTCCCCAACCGCTCCTCGTCGCCACGGAGTGGGGTGCCGCGGCGGTGGTGCCGCTCGGATCGCTCCTTGCGGTCGTCGCGCTTAGCGGCTTCTTCTACCGGCGCGCGCTCCGGCGCGCTTCCGCGCCGCCGCTCGCACTCGTACTCGCACTCGCCGCGTGCGGCTTGGCGGCCGCATGCTTCTCGCCGGTGCTGTTTTCGAGCGACGCGTATGCGTATGCGGCGTACGGCGAAATGGCACGCATCGGACTCAACCCGTACGCGCTCGCCCCAATGGCGACGCACGACGCGATCGTTCGCGCGGCGCAACTGCAATGGGTGACCGCGTTTCCAATTTGCGTCTACGGCCCCGCCTTCGTTGCGTTCGCGCGTCTCATCGTGACGCTCTTCGCGCCGCTCGGCCCGCTCGCGCAGCTCGACGCGTTTCGCTTCGCCTCGTCGGCCGCGCTGCTGCTCTGCATCCCGCTCGCGTTCCACGCCTTCCCCGGGGACCGCGCACAACGTTTGCGCGCCGCGGCGACGATCGCGCTCAATCCCGCGGCGATTTGGTGCGCTGCCGAGGGACACAACGATGCGATCGCGCTCGCGGTCCTGCTGACGGGCTTCGCCTTCGTGGCACGCGGGCGTATTGCGACGGGCGCGGCAATCGCCGCCCTCTCGGCGCTCATCAAGCCGCCCGGCGTTGCGGCGGCACTCGCGTTGGGATTCGTCGATCGCCGCGCGCGCGCCGGCGCCCTGCTCGGCATCGCCGTCGCCGGAGCGCTCGCAATCCCGCTCCTGCGCGGCGTAGCGACCGGTCTGGCACGGCACGGCGTTTACGCGCCGCAAGCATCGCTGCAAGCGGTCGTCGCGCCGGTCTCGCCGGTGCTCGCTTGGATTCTCGCACTCGCGATCGCCGCCGCCCTTGCGGTGCGCGGCGCGGCGCTCGTCCGAAACGCGACGATGGAGGGCTGGATCTATCTGGCACTCGCCGGATGGGTGCTCGTTCCCAATCCGTATCCGTGGTACGGCGTGTGGCTGATTGCCGTCGCGGCGCTGGATCCCCGCTCGCGCGCCGGCAACACGGCGATCCTGCTTTCCCTGACGGCAATGCTCCGCTACATCCCCGATGCGATCGCGGTTCCGCCCCCGCCGCTCGCCTCGCTGCTCGGATTGCTCGCCGCATTGCCGCTGCTGCAACTCTTGCCGTTCGCCGGCCGGTATAACGTGCGACCTTCATGACCGCTCGGATGCTCGATGCGCTCGCGCAGAGCCGGCCGCTGCGCGGCGCGATCGAACGAGTTCGCGCCCTGCGACGCCTGCCGGGACCAAAGCCCGGCGCCTGCGCGCTTCACGAAACGATCGCCGCGGCGCGCCCGGCGATCGTCGGCGCTTTGGCGCGCTCGCTCGGCGGGACGCTGCTCGTGATCGTCTCCACGCCCGATGCCGCGGAACGGGCCTTTGCGGATCTGCAGTACTATCTGGGCGAAGAGAATCTCGTCGCGCTCTTCCGCTCGCGCGACGAAGCTGCCGGCGCGCTCGAAAGTCCGTCGGAGCGAAGCGCGCGCGCGACGCTCCTCGCCGATCTGGCGGCGGGACGGCCGCGCATCGTGCTGGCGCCAATTGCCGCCGCGCGACAGTACGTCACGGGACGATCTACGTTCGACGAGCGCCGGTTTCGGCTGCGCGCGGGCAACGAGACCGGCTTCGAGCGGCTGCAAGAACGCCTCTTCGCGCTCGGTTACGAGCGCTGCGACGTCGTGAGCGCGGTCGGCGAATATGCGGTGCGCGGGGGCATCGTCGATCTCTTTGCCGCGACCGGCGACGCACCGGTGCGGATCGAGTTCCTCGGCGACCGAATCGAAACGATGCGAACGTTCGCGATCGAATCGCAACGAAGCAGCAGCACCATCGAGGAGCTCGACGTCGCACCGTGGGACGACCGCGCCGACGGCACCGCAACGATCTTCGATTACCTTCCAAGCGACGCGACGATCGTGCTCGAGGAACCGGCGACGGTTGCGGCCATTGCCGATGCGCTCGACGACGAACGCGCGCGCGAGCGCCACACGCTGCTCGACGGCGATCCCGCCGGCGGCGAGCCGCTTGCCGACGTAGCGGCGCACGCATCGCTCGCAGACGTCGGCCGCGCGATCTCGCGGCACGCCGCGCTGCTGCTGCCCGGAGCGATCGAAGGCGGCGCGGCATCGCTCGATTGGGTGCCGGCGGTGTTGGAATCGTACGTTCTGGAGTTTCGCCCCATCGAGCACTTCAATCGTCAAATCGCGCTCTTCGCCGAAGCCATGCGCGAGTGGAGCGCCGCCGGAGAGAGCGTGTACGTCGCGAGCGCCGCGGTATCGCGCACGAACGACCTGCTGCGCGCAGCGGGCATCGAAGTCGGCGCGCGCGAGCGCGGCGGGGTGCTCGTGGATCACGGCTCGATCGAGGCGGGCTTTCATATTCCGAGCCTGCGCCTACGCGTGCTCGGCGACCGCGAAATATTCGGCGCGCCGCCCAAGCGCGTCAAGATGCGCGCGCTCAAAGAAGGCGTCCCGGTCACGCTGGCCGATCTGCGCGTCGGCGACTACGTCGTGCACGCGGTGCACGGGATCGGCCAATACCTCGGTCTGCGCGCGGAGACCATCCTCGGCGCGACGCAGGATTACTTAGACCTGCGGTACGCCGGCAGCGATCGGATGCTGGTGCCGGTCACACAGATGCATCAGGTCGCCAAGTACTCGGCGGCCGAAGGGCAGGCGCCGCGCCTCTCCAAGATGGGCGGCGCCGATTGGGCGCGCGCGAAGTCGCGCGTCTCCGAGGCGGTTGCTAAGATCGCCGACGAGCTCGTCGCGCTCTACGCCGAGCGCGAGATGTCGCGCGGCTTTGCGTTCGGCCCCGACACCGCGTGGCAAGCCGAGATGGAAGAGG